>Ga0105240_10001943_pt1 | contig 34247 bp, 31 predicted proteins | sample KBSC54metaG_FD_80426 | JGI IMG/M metagenome (GOLD analysis project Ga0105240, IMG submission 80426) | Corn rhizosphere microbial communities from Kellogg Biological Station, Michigan, USA - KBS C5-4 metaG | ecosystem: Host-associated > Plants > Roots > Rhizosphere > Soil | place: Michigan, USA... | reverse complement strand
GTAGGTGGACAGCCCGCCGATCATCGGAATCCGGCGTTCGATGATGAAGCCCGGCGTATCGCGCTCGACGATGAAGGCCGAGATGCCGCCGCGCTTGCCCTTGCTGCGGTCCGTCAGCGCCATTACGATCGTCCAGTCGGCTTCGCTCGCGTGGCTGATCCAGATCTTGCGCCCGTTCAGCACCCAGCCGTCGCCGTCGCGCTCGGCCGTCGTCGACAGCGCGCCCGGGTCCGAGCCGGCGCCCGGTTCGGAGATGGCCATCGCGGAGCGCGTGACGCCGCGCGCATAAGGGTCGAGATAGCGGGCGCGCTGCGCGTCGTCGGCCGAGTCGCACAGCATCCTCAGGTTCGGCGAATCGGGCGGCAGCACGTACGGCGTCACGGTCGTACCGATCGCTTCGTTCACGCCGACCATCGCGACGGCCGACAGGTCCGAGCCGCCGGCGTCGAGGGGCGCGTCGAGCCCCCACAGGCCGAGCTGTCGCGAGCGTTCGTCGAGCCGTGCGCGCTCGTCGGCGAGCAGCGCGAAGCGCTGACCATCGGCTTCCCGCGCCATCGCGGCGGCTTCGAGCGGAATGAGCTCGTCGTTCACGAAGCGCGCGACGAGGTCCTTGATCATCCGGTGTTCGAGTTCGAGTTCGAAGTTCATATGCGGATCGATGAGTGAGTGAAGGAAACCGGTGCGGTCAGCGCGCGGCTGGAAGCGGCGCCGCCCGCGCGCGCAGCGTGCCGAGCAGCGCCACGCAGCCGGCCGCGAGCAGTGCCGCGTTGAAATAGAGTCCGCCGCGCATCGATCCGGTGACCGTGTTGAGCACGCCCATCAGGAACGGGCTCGCGAACCCGCCGATCGCGCCGGACATCGTGATCGCCGCGATCGCGACCGCCATCGAGCGCTTGGGCAGTGCGAGCCCCGGCACCACCCAGAACGCGGGCAACGCCGCGGCGTGCGTGGCGACCGCGATGCAGAGCGCGATCATCAGGTGCGGCGTGCCGTCGACGCTCGCCAGCCCGGCGAGCGCCGCCGCACACGCGAGCATTGCGAATGCACCGTGCCCGCGCCATTCGCGCCGGCGCTCGGTGTGCCAGCCCATCCCGAGCATACCGACGATGCCGCACAGGTAGGGCAGCGCGGACAGCAGGCCGATCTGCATCGCGCCGTGCAGGCCGCCGCGATGCAGGATCACGGGCATCCAGAACACGAGCGCGTAGCCGGCGGCCGCGATCGCAAAATTGGCCGCGCAAAGCAGCCAGAAATCGCGGTGCGCGAGCAGCGGCCGCGCCGCGTCCGCATCCGGCGTGCCGGCTTCGACATGCGCGTGTGCGGCGCGCAGTGCGGCCTTGTCGGCGTCCGACAGCCAGCGTGCGTCGTCCGGCCGGTCGTCGAGAAACCGGAGCGCGACGATGCCGATCGCACAGCTCGGCAGCCCCTCCACGAGAAACAGCCATTGCCAGCCGCTCAGGCCGGCTGCACCGTCGAAGAGCGTGAGGATTGCGCCCGACACGGGCCCGGCGATCAACCCCGCGAGATACAGCGCCGTCATGAAGAGCGCGAACGCCTTCGCGCGCTGCCGCGGCGGATACCACGCGCCGAGATAGAACAGGATGCCGGGGAAGAAGCCGGCCTCGAACACGCCCAGCAGGAACCGGCACGCGTAGAACTGCGCGGGCGTCGTGACGAACATCGTCGCGGCCGAGCCGAGCCCCCACAGCACCATGATTCGTGCGATCGTCTTGCGCGCGCCGATCCGCGCGAGCCAGGCGTTGCTCGGAATCTCGAACGCCATGTAGCCGATGAAGAAGATGCCCGCACCGAGCCCGTAGACGGCGTCGGAAAAGTGCAATTCGGCGGCCATCTGCGCGTGCGCGAAGCCGATGTTGATCCGGTCGATGAACGACAGCGTGTAGCAGAGGATCAGGAACGGCAGCAGCCGGCGCGAGATCCGGCGGTAGAGCGCCCGCGTCGCGCCATCGTCGACGGCGGCCGGGTGGGTGGAAAGGGTCGGGGTCATGGGCACTCCGTCAGAAGCGGTGAACGATGCCGAGCGCGAGCACCTGCTCGGTGCCGCCCGGTTGCGGCTGCAGGCCGGCGACGACCGTGTTGCGCGCGTCGCCGCCGTTCTTCATGTAGAGATAGCGTGCGTAGAGCGAAGTCCGCTTCGACAGCGGATGGTCGTACCCGACGCCGAGCGCGGTCGCATCGTTCGCCGAGCCTTTCACGTCGCGGCGCACGACCGATACGAGCACGCGATCGAGCGCGCCGACGTTGATCGATACGCCGACGCTCGCGGTCGAGAACGCGGGCAGGTTCGGCGCCGTGCTGACGCCGTAGAGAAACGCGGCGTACAGCTTGACGCGCGCGAACGCGTAGTTGGCCGCGAACACGTAATGGCGGGTCGTCGACGGGTAGACGACGGGCGACAGGTTGCCGGCCGACACGTCGCCCTGGAAGCCCGCGCCGAGATAGAGCCCGCCGATCCGGTACTGAAGCCCGGCGCCATAGTTGCGCCCGGCCTGCATGGACAGCGCGTTCGGTGTCGGAAAGCCGTACGTGGCCATCACGCGCAGGCCGTTCCAGTCGGGGCTGAGATACGACGCCGCCTGGTTGAAGCGCGGAATCGGCGGCGTCGTGTTGCTCGTGATCGTATCCGTCGACGTCGCGAGCAGCGCGAGCGGCGACAGCCGTTCGTTGAGTCCGAACGGATCGCCGTCGTACACGACGTAGAACGCAGGCGTGTATTGCCGGCCGAGCCGGAGGTCGCCGTAGCGGGTGTTCTGCAGCGACACGTATGCCTGCCTGTAGAACAGCGTGCCGCCCTGGAACGATCCGTCGGCCGGCGTGAAGCCGCTTTCCAGCACGAACTTCGTCGACGTGCCGCCGCCGAGATCCTCGACGCCCGTCAACCCGATGCGGCTGGTCGACGATCCGCCGCCGCTCTGCCGCACGCTCGACAGGCTGCCGATGCGATCGAATTCGACGTAGCTGTCGACGATCCCGTACAGCGTGACCGACGACGCTTGCGCCGGCGACGCGCACAGCACGCACACGCCGACCAGGAATGCTTTCCGTTGCATGAAGATGTCTCCGTTCCATGTCTTTTTTTGCGCGCCCGCGTTCTGGGAGCGGTTGCGCGCGTCGTGTCGCCCACCGTGCCGCGTCGGGCTCAGCGCCCCTTGAACACCGGCTTGCGCTTCTCGAGAAACGCGCGGGCGCCTTCGATCCGGTCCTCGCTCGCATAGACGTCGGGGCCGACGTCCAGCCGCAGCGCCGCGGCAACCGGCAAGCCCTGGCCGCGTGTCGCGGTTTCCTTGATGCGGCGGATCGTGAGCGGCGCGTTCGCGGCGATCGCCTCCGCCAGTTCGCGCACGGTGTCGTCGAGCGCGGCGCCGGGTACGACGCGGTTCAGCAACCCGACGCGCTGCGCTTCGTCAGCGTCGAAGCGGCGGCCCGTGAACAGCAGTTCCATCGCGACGGCGCGCGGCAGCATGCGCGGCAGCAGCACGCTCGCGAAGTTCGCGCCCATGCCGACCCGCGCTTCAGGCAGCGCGAAGTACGCGTGCTCGGCGGCGATCCGCAAGTCGCACGCGAGCGCGATTTCAAAGCCGCCGCCGACGGCGAAGCCGTTGATGGCCGCGATGGTCGGCTTGCGCAGCTCCAGGATCAGCTCGTGTACGTTGCGTGCGAGCCCGCGCATCGGCCGCATCCCGCGCATCTCGGGATCGCCGAGATCGATGCCCGCGCTGAAGGCCCGTTCGCCGGCGCCTCGGATCACGATCGCGCGAATCGCTGGGTTGTCGTCGAGCGTGACCAGTTCGTCGCACAGGCGCCGGATCGCGTCGGCGGACAGTGCATTGGCAACGTGCGGGCGATGGATCGTCAGCCACGCAATGCCGTCGTCGTCGTTGCGCAGGATCGACGGGGCGTCGTCGCCGGTCAGGGAAGAGAACGTGTGCGGCGCGCTCATGACGCGCTCCCGGCAGAGCCTGCGCGTTCGTCGTGGATGACGCCTGCCTGCCGCAGCGCGTCGCGCCGGGCCGCATCGATGCCGAACGCGCCGAGCACCGCGTCGGTGTCGGCGGCGAACGGCCGGGGCGGCCGGCGTATCGATCCGGGCGTGCGGGAGAGTTTGGCCGGGATGCCCGCGCCGGTGTACGCATCGGTATTGACGAACATCGCGTTGCGCGCCGCCTGCGGATGGCCGAATGCATCGGCGACGGTGTTCACCGGCCCCGTTGCGACGCCGGCGTGCAGCAGCCGCTCGACGACGTCGTCGGCGCGAAGTTCGGCGGTGAGTTGCCCGAGCAGCGTGTCGAGCGCGTCGCGATGCGCGACGCGCTGCGCGTTGGTCGCGAACCGCGGATCGCGCGCAAGCTCGGGCACGCCGAGCGCTTCGACGAGCCGCGCGAACGTGCGGTTGTTGCCGGCGCCCGTCGCCACCGGCTTGTCCTTGCACGGATAGACGCCGTAGGGCGCGATCGCGCCATACACATTGCCGGTCGCGACGGGAACGTCGCCGGTCGCCATCCAGCTCGTGCTGACCGGGTGCAGCATCGACAGTGCGGTGCTGAACAGGTCGATGTCGACGTGTTGCCCGAGACCGGAGCGCGTCCGTTCGACCAGCGCGAGCAGGATGCTCGACACGGCGCTCAGGCCGGCCGCGAAATCGACGACCGGAAACGGCACCTTGAGCGGCATGCCGCCCGGTTCGCCGTTGATCGACATGAAGCCGGCCAGCCCCTGCGCGACGGCGTCGTAGCCAGGGAACCGCGCGAGCGGGCCGTCGGTGCCGTATCCGGAAATCGAACAATGCACGAGGCGCGGGAAGCGTTCGCGCAGGCAGTCTTCGTATCCGATGCCCCAGCGTTCGAGCGTGCCCTGCTTGAAGTTGTCGACCAGCACGTCGGCCGTCTCGAGCAGGCGGAACAGCACGTCGCGTCCGTCGGGGTGCGACAGGTCGAGCGCGAGATTGCGCTTGTTGCGGTTGAGCCCCCAGTAATAGCTGGAGATGCCGCCCGGCATCGCGGGCCCCCAGTCGCGCGTCTCGTCGCCCTGCGGCGGCTCGATCTTGATGACGTCCGCGCCGTGGTCGGCGAGCGTCTGTGCGCAGAACGGCCCCGCGTAGACGCGGCTCAGGTCCACCACGCGCACGCCCGCGAGTGCGCCTTCGTTGTTGCTGGTCATGACGATGTTTCCTTCGATGTGGAATTCGATGGTCCGGCATGCGCTGGCCGCACGGCAGACGACGCGTCGCCGGCTCAGCCGCGCGCGGCGAACAGCGCGTTTACCGCCGCACGATGTTCGGGGGTGGCGTGCGCGAACGCCTGGTACGAGGCCGACAGGTCGAGCAGCGTGTCGAGGCTCGCGTGCCGGCCTTCGCGCAGCAGCCGCTTGGTCAGGCGCAACGCGATGCCCGAGTGGCGGGCGATGCGGCCGGCCAGTTCGTGCGCGTGCGCGAGGAGGTCGCCGTCGGGAACGACGCGCGACACGAGCCCGCAGCGCAGCGCCGCCTGTGCGTCCAGCGCGTCGCCCGTGAACGACATTTCCGCGGCGACGGCGGTGCCGACGATTTGCGGCAGGAACCACGCGCCGCCGTCGCCCGGCACGAGGCCGAGCGTGATGAAGCTCTCGGCGAAGAGTGCGCTGCCGGCGGCGATGCGGATGTCGCACATGCACGCGAGATCGGTGCCGGCGCCGATGGCCGGGCCGTTGACCGCCGCAATGGCCGGCACTTCGAGCTGCTGGAACGCCTGCGCCACGCGCTGTATGCCGCGGCGATAGCTCGTCCGGATCGCGGCGAGGTCGTGCGGGTCCGATTCGACGAACGCGCGCATCGCCTTCACGTTGCCGCCCGACGAAAACGCCGCGCCGGCGCCGGTCAGGATCAGCACGCGGATCGATTCGTCGCGGTTCGCGTCGTCGCAGCATTCGGTCAGCGCGTCGATCGCATCGGTATCCGAAATGGCGTTGCGGGTTTCGGGGCGGTTCATCGTGACGGTCAGGATCGGGCCCTGCCGTTCACGGATCAGAAAGGCTGCCATGATGTCTCCGTATGTTCTGTGCCGCGGGACTTCACGCCGCGGGCCGAAGCCTAGTATCGTCACGACGGTTGGCGGCGGGAAATTCCGTTCCACGTATGTGGAAGGCCCGTCCCGGTTGCGTGCGGAGAGGGCGGGATGAGCGGAAACGTGGTCAAGAGCGCGGCGCGCGTGTTCGAGGTGCTGGAACTCTTCAGCACATTGCAGCGGCCGCTGAGCGTGCGGGAGATCGCCACGCGCTGCGGCTATCCGGGGTCGAGCGCTGCGGCGCTGCTGACCAGCATGAAAGCGCTCGGCTATCTCGCGTACGACGACGCGACGCACGCCTATGCGCCCACCGCGCGGCTCGTCAATCTCGGCGAAGCGCTCATCGATTCGGCGGCAGGCAGCCGGCGGCACTGGCACGCCGTCGCGAAGCGGCTGGCCGCCCGCACGCACGAGGCGGTCGTGATCGCGGTGCAGAGCGATCTGTATGTGCAGTACATCGACGCGATCGCGGGCTCCCATAGGATTCCGATCCAGTTCTATGCGCCGATCGGCACGCGCCGCGAGATCTGCATGTCGAGCCTAGGCTGGGCGCTGCTGAGCATCCAGCCGGACAACACGATCCGCCGGCTCGTGGCGCGCAGCATCCGCCGGCTCGGGCAGTCGGGCAGGACGATCGACGAGGATGTCGTGCTCGACAAGGTCGAACAGGCGCGCCGGCGCGGCTACTCGTATTCAGCGCATACGGTGACGCAGGGCGCCGCGATGATCTCGATGGTGATCGCGGACGGCTTGAACGGCCTGCCGCTGGCGATGGGCGTGGCCGGGCCTGTCGAGCGGATCGACGCGCACCGCGACGCGATCGTGCGGGCGATGCGGGAGGTGCTGGCCGAGCGCGCGGACGAGGCGGCCGGCTAGCCGCGCGAGGCTGGCCCGCGCGCCGGGCGTTGTGGCATCGGGCAAGTGCCGGTGCCTGACGGCGAGCGATGGCGATGCGGCCGGGACGTCGATCCCGGGTATCGGCCCGGTCATCGTTCGTGCCGCGCCCGTCGCACGCATTCGCATAGAATCGATGCGTTTCCTTGCCCTTGTCCCGGTCGCATTTCAGCGAGGTCGCAATGCCATTGAACGCGCCGCTTGCCGGCATCCACATCGTCGAATTCGAAGGTCTCGGCCCCGGCCCGCTCGCGGGCTGGATGCTTGCCGGGATGGGCGCGCGGATCACGCTGATCGCGCGCCCGTCCGGCCGCACGAGTGCGCCGGACGCGCTGCGGGGCCGCGACGGCGACCTGCTGCGCGAAGGCAAGACGATCGTCGAGCTCGACCTGAAGGCGCCGACCGGCCGCGCTGCCGCGCTCGAACTGATCGCGCAGGCGGATGCACTGATCGAAGGGCTGCGGCCCGGCGTGATGGAGCGGCTCGGCCTCGGGCCCGAAGATTGCGCACGCCGCAACCCGAAGCTCGTGTACGGGCGGATGACCGGCTGGGGCCAGCACGGCCCGCTCGCGGCCGCGGCCGGGCACGACCTGAACTATGTCGCGCTGACGGGGCTGCTGTCGCTATCGGCACCGAACGACGGCCGGCCGGGCCTGCCGCCGACCGTCGTCGGCGATGCGGGCGGCGCGCTCGGGCTCGCGTTCGGGATCGTCTGCGCGCTGTTCGACGTGCGCGGCGGCGGGCCGGGGCGCGTGGTCGACGGCGCGATCGTCGACATCGTGTCGATGCTCGGTTCGCTCGCGCTGTGGGCACGCGCGAACGGGCAGCTCGACGGCACGCAGCCGAGCCTCTTCCACGACGCGCCGTTCTACGACGTGTATCGCTGCGCGGACGGCGAATGCGTGACGATCGGCGCGCTCGAGCCGCCGTTCTATGCGCTGCTGGTCGAACGGCTCGGGCTCACCGACGTCGATCCTGCGTCGCAGTACGACCGCGCGCGCTGGCCCGCACTGAAGGCGCGGTTCGCCGACGTGTTCGCGCAGCAGCCGTCCGCGCACTGGCGCGCGCTGCTGGAGGGCACCGACGCGTGTTTCGCGCCGGTATTGAGCGTGGCCGACGCGGCGCGGCATCCGCACAACGCGGCGCGCGGGATCTATCGGACCGACGAGAACGGCAACGTGCGGGCGCGCGTGGCGCCGCGGTTCCTGCCGTTGAAGGGTGGTGGGGCCGAGTAGGCGTGCTGAACTTTACGGCTCGGGAGCGAATTCGGAATGGCCTGTATGGCACCTGGAATCGTGCTAAATATGGTGCCAAATAAAGTGCAATGGAAATTCAATCGAAAAAGGAGCGGACATGCCCCACACCATCCTGGCCAGCGTGACGGCGAGCGTCTCGGAGCTGAAGCGGAACCCGATGGGAACCGTTGCGGCGGGCGAGGGCTTCCCGGTCGCGATCCTGAATCACAACGAGCCCGCGTTCTATTGCATCCCGGCGAAGACATGGGAGGCGATGGTCGAACGTCTCGAAGATATCGAAGACAACGCGCTGGCTGACTCGCGCGCCAAGGAGAAAACCGTCAAGGTCAAGCTGAATGACCTTTGAGCTCGCTTTTCTCGAACCTGCGTTGAAGGAGTGGAAGAAGCTCGATCGTACCGTTCGCGATCAGTTCAAGGCCAGACTCGCCGAACGGTTAGAGAATCCTCGCATTCCCTCGGCGAAGCTGCACGGTCATCCGGATCGCGACAAGATCAAGCTGCGCAGTGTCGGCTATCGTCTCGTGTACGAAGTGCGCGATGCGGAGGTCGTCGTACTGGTCGTCGCGGTGGGGCGTCGCGAGCGCGATGCGGTCTATCTCGCCGCAATGAAACGCTAGCGCGATACGCGTTGCGTGTTCGGCGTTCTCTCATTGACCTTGGGCCGGGCAACCGCTCAGGCCGTTTCCTCCGGCATATCCGGCACCTTGCCGTCGCCGACGCGGTTGATCGTGCCTTGCGCGATCGCGACGAGCCGCTCGTGATCGCCGTCGATGACGAACACATGACACTGGCAGGTCGCCTGGTGCCGCCCTGCGTAGACGAGCTTCGCGCGGGCGACGAGCGTGCCGTTCACGGCCGGCCGCAGGTAGTTGATCTTGTATTCGGCCGTGATCACGCGCGGGCCGAGCACGAGCGCGCCGGCGAACGTCAGCGCGTTGTCGGCGAGATAGCTGATGACGCCGCCGTGCACGAAACCGTGCTGCTGCCGCAGTTCATCGCGCACGTGCAGGCACAGCGACACCTCGTTGTCGCCGATATGCATCAGCTCCGTACCCAGCAGCATGCTGAACGGTTGCGCACGCAATGCGCCGCGCGCGTGGTCCGTGATGTCGGTCATCGACTTTCCTCGAAATGAGTGCCCGCTTGCGCTGAACTCTAGGAAGGGGGCAGCGGATAAGCAAGGAAATTCGTCCGCGTTTCCTGCAATTTCCGGCGCGATGTGACGCGATTATTGCGTCGAACGCGGGAGTTGTCCTTGTTTGCGGGCGATTCGGCGGGAATGCGCGAGCGACGCACGTCACGGGCCCGTGTTGCTGGCCGCACCTCGCCGGCCGCACCTGAACGGCTGCTCCTAAAGTCCGACGAAGAAATGCCGCTAATGCCGGGGCATTGCCTCATCGTCCGCTCTCCAGGAATCTCCCCATGTTCGGAAAAATCAAGCTCGCGTCGGGTCTGCTCGGCGTGTTGACCGTGTTTTGCCTCTTCCTGTTCGCGATCGAAGCGCTCGGCTTCCGGGCGCTCGCGTCGACGCGCAGCGGCGTCGACGATCTGTCGAACGTCGCGATCGCGCAGGTCAACGCGGCCAACCAGGCGACCGAGCACCTGCTCGACGCGCGCATCAACCTGTCGCGCGCCGGCACGCGGATGGTGCGCGGCGGCCCGAAGCCGGAGGACATCATCCGCCACGCCGGCGCTTCGCTTGCCGACGCGGACAAGGCGTTCGCCGCGCTGACGGCCGCGCAGCCGGTCGACGACACGAACCGCACGCGCGTCGCGGCGCTCGCCGAGCGCTATCGCGCGCTGCGCGGCGCGCTTGGCGAACTCGTGCAGTTCCTCGACGCCGACAACATCCAGGCCTTCCTCGACCAGCCGACGCAAGGTATCCAGGATGCCTACATCGCCGAACTGCATCGCTTCGCCGAATACGGCAGCGCATCGAGCCGCACGGCGCTCGACACGATCGACGGCGGCATCCTCTGGTTCAAGTCGGTCGGCATCGCGCTGCTGGTGGCGATGCTCGCGGCGAGCGCGGCGATCTACGCAGCCGCGCGGCGCGCGGTCGTCGCGCCGCTGGACGAGGCCAGCCGCCATTTCGAGCGGATCGCGCAGGGCCGGCTCGACGAAGCCGTGCGGGCGGGCGGCGTATTCGAGATCGACCGGATGCTGCGCGGCCTCGCCGCGATGCAGACGAGCATCGCGGGCACCGTGCGCACGGTGCGCCACGCGTCCGATGCGATCCACCTCGGCGCGGGCGAGATCGCGGGCGGCAACGCCGACCTGTCGGCGCGCACGGGCACGCAGGCCGCGTCGCTCGAGGAAACGGCCGCGAGCATGGAGGAATTGACCGCGACCGTCCGGCAAAACACCGACAGCGCACGCGCGGCCAGCGCGCTGGCCGACGCGGCGCTCGAAGCGACGAGCCACGGCGGCGGCGTGGTCGACAGCGTGATCGACCGGATGCGCGGCATCGCGCAGAGCTCAGGGCGGATCGCGGAGATCATCTCGGTGATCGACGGCATCGCGTTCCAGACCAACATCCTCGCGCTGAACGCGGCGGTCGAGGCCGCGCGGGCCGGCGAACAGGGGCGCGGCTTCGCGGTCGTCGCGGGCGAAGTGCGCTCGCTCGCGCAGCGCAGCGCGCAATCGGCGAAGGAGATCAAGGCGCTGATCGAGGATTCGGTCGCACAGATCAACGGCGGCGCGGAACTCGTCGAGCGCGCCGGCGACGCGATGCGGACGGTGTCGGCGTCGATCACGCGCGTCGTGCAGACGATGTCCGAGATCACGGCCGCGTCGGTCGAGCAGAGCGTCGGGATCGAGCAGGTGAACCAGGCCGTCACGCAGATGGATCAGCTGACGCAGCAGAACGCGGCGCTGGTGGAGCAAGTCGCGGCGGCGGCCGCGTCGCTGAACGACCAGACCGCGCACCTGATGCAGGCGGTGTCGGTGTTCGAACTCGGCGACGCTCGCGCCGCCCGCGGCGAACGCGCGGCGCCGTCGTTCGCCGACGCGGGTTACGAACCGGCCGGCAGCGCCGCGTAGGCGGTCGCGAGATGGTAGGGCGTCGTCGACGGCATGTCGGCGCGCGACACCTGCCCGTCCGCCGTCTTGCACTCGAACCAGCCGCGCGGATGCAGGAAGCGAGCGGCGAAGCGCCCGATCTGCTGCGCGAGCGGCGCGGACGCCGGCGTGCCGCCGTGCGTCGCGAGCGCGCGCAGGTACTCGGTCTGCGCCCAGATCCGCTGCGTGCCGTCGATGCACGCGCCTTGCGCGTCGAGCGCCGCGCAGACGCCGCCCGTCTGCGCATCGACGCCGTATTGCTCCGCGAACGTGAACGCGCGCGACAGTGCCGCGGGGAGCCCGGTCTGCGCGAGCCGTGCGCCGGCCGCATCGACCAGATAGAACCATTCGAACTGATGGCCGGGCTCGAAACGGTTGTCGGCCGCCCCGAGCGGCAGCTCGGCGACGCAGCCGGTCGCCGCGTCGACGAACGTGCGCTCGACGGCCTGCGCGGTGCGTGCGAGCGCATCGTCGAACGCCGCGTCGCCGAACGCGTCGGCGGCCGCGAGCCACGCTTCGGTCAGATGCATCAGCGGATTCTGCAGCGCGCCGCTGCCGGATGACGAGAAATCGGCGTGGCGCGCAGCATCGAGCAGCGCGTCGCCATGGCGCGGTGCGAAGCGGTCCTGGATCAGCGCGGCGGTTTCTTCGGCCACCGCGCGCGCGGCGGCGTCGCCCGACGCCGCATGCCATGCGGCGCACGCGAACACGATGAACGCGTGCGTATAGAGATCCTTGGTGGTATCGAGCGGCGCGCCCTGCGCGTCGACGCTGTAGATCCAGCCGCCGTGGCGCGCGTCGCGGAAGCGGCTGCACAGCGCGTCGAACAGCGTGGCCGCGTGTGCTGTGTCGCCGGCCTGCGCGAACACGAACAGTTGCCGCGCGCAGGCCATTGCGCGATAACGGGTGACGGGCAGCGGCGCGTGGGTGGCCGGATCGACGGCCTCGAACGGCAGCCGCAACGTGTGGTCGAACCCGGAACCCCGCCAGATCGGCAAGACGACGTGCGCGAAATGGTGGCGCAGCTGGGCGGCCTGGGCGGAAGCGGAGTCGGAAACGGACATGACGGGGTTGAGCGCTTGGATCTGAACGTGTCGGCGCGGCCCGGATCGGCGCGGCCGGGGCCAAGGATAAAACATTCCGCGCGGACGGCACAAAAAAAGGAGATAAATCGGATGCTCAGCAACCTGGAACTCGTGATGCGGCTCGTTCTCGCGGCGGCGCTCGGCAGCGTCATCGGCTTCGAGCGCGAGCGCTTGTCGTGGGCGGCCGGCCTGCGCACGCACATGCTCGTGTGCGTCGGCTCGACGCTGATCATGATCGTGTCGGCATTCGGTTTCGCCGACGTGCTCGGCAGCAGCGAGCACATCGTACTCGATCCGTCGCGGATCGCCGCGCAGGTCGTGTCGGGCATCGGCTTCCTCGGCGCGGGCTCGATCCTGCTGCGCGGCGAGATCGTGCGCGGGCTGACGACGGCAGCGAGCCTGTGGTCGGTCGCCGCGATCGGCCTCGCGGTGGGCGGCGGGCTCTATGTCGCGTCGATTTCGGCGACGATCATCATCCTGATCATCCTGGCCGGCATCAAGCCGCTGGAGCGGCGCTATTTCACGGTGCGCCAGCGGCGCCAGCTTGAGCTGACGGTCGTGAGCGGCGCGCTGACGTTCGATTCGCTGCACGCGGCGCTCGGCCCCGACAGCGCGCGCGTGAAGCAGTTCATCTTGCAGCGTGCCGACGACACGGGCGAGCACGACGAAGTGCGCATCGCGCTCGCGCGGGTGTCGGAACTCGAATACCAGGCGATCTGCAGCAAGCTGCGCGCGCTGCCGGGCGTCACGCGTTTCGAAGAAGCGAACGGGTTGTCGGGTGACGAATAGGCTGAATCGGTTGCGGGGCGTGCGACAATGGCCGGCCACCGATTCCGTTCGACTTCCGGTTCCGCGCTCGCGGGCCCCGCAATCCGATCTCCATGACCGAATCCGTTTCCACGCCTCGCTCCCGTTCCCGTTCCAATCGTTCGTCGGCCCGTTCCCGCCAGCGCTCGGCGGCTGCCGCGGGCAGCACGTCCGCGAGGGCGACGTCGCGGCCCGGCAGCGCGCCGGTCGGCGATGCGTCGCGGGACGAACTGACGCTCGACCTGTTTGGCGACCCGGTGCTCGAGCCGGGCGAGCGGGTGCCCGTCACGGCACGCGACGAAGCGGTTGCGGAAGCCGAAGCGGCGGCCGGTGCCGCAGACGATGCCGCCGCCGGGCGGCAGGCGTCGCTGGATGGGTTCAGCGCGCCGGAGGCCGCGAGTGCGGCGGGGCATGCGGACGCAGAAGGCGCTGTGAAGCCGGAAGTCGCGCTGGCGGTTGACGGTGTTTCGGCGCCTGAATGCGGCGATGCTGTGAAAGCGGACGGTGTGACTGCGGCCGATGGCGTTGCGATGAAGGCGGTCGAGATACTTGCGGCCGATGGCGTTGCAGCGAAGGCAGCCGATGTGCGTGAGGCCGATGGCGGCACGGTGGCGGTAGCCGAGCCGCAAGCGGCAAATGGCGCTGTGGCGAAGATGGCCGATCGACAAGCGGCTGATGACGAAGTTGCGAAAGCTGCTATCGAAGCGGCGGTCGGCGTCGCGACCGTCAAATCCCGCGAAGGGCGCTCTTCCGGTGAGGTAGTGAAGGAGCGCCGCTCGTCGTCGGGCGGCAAACGCCGGGCGGCTGCCGGCGCAAGCGACGCGACGTCGATGCAATCCGCGCCGGTTGCGACGAGCGTCGGCAAGGCGCCGGACGCGACCGGATCGAACCCGGGGGCGGACGCCGCTTCGACGGTCGAGCCGCAGGCATCGGCACAACCGGTCGAGCCGGCGAACGCCGCGAACACCGCGAACACCGCGAACACCGCGAACACCCGTGACGCTGCCCCGACCAACGCCGCGCCGTCGCCGGTCACGCAGCCTGTCGCTTCCGCCGCGTCCTTCGTGACGAAGCCGTCGTCGGAACGCATGCAGCCGGTCGCGCCGGCCTTCGATCCGGATACGCACCTGCGTCCGCTGACTGACCGGCTCGCCGCGCTGCAGGCCGACGTGGACGGTTTGACGCGCGCGGCCGATCGCGAGATGCGCCGCGTCAACCGCCTGTTGCTGGCGCTGGCCGTCGTCGTGCTGGCGGGGCTCGTCGCGCTGATGCTGCAAACGCGGCAGATCGCGCACCTGAAGCAGGACGCGGCCGCCAGGCAGCAGCGGATCGATCGCCTTGCGGCCGACCTGTCGACGCAGCAGGCGACGCTGATGACGCTCGAGGAGCACCACGAAGCACTCCTGTCGCAGGTCGACCGGCTTCAGCGCAATGCGAACCGCGAGGCGGCCGTCGCGAAGCGTGCCCGTCGCACGCGCTGATCGTTCCGACCCTATCCTGGAAACCCGACGGGGCAAGGATCGTCGTTCCGCACCCGTGATCGGCGGCGGCGCGCGTGCGGCAAACTGATGCGGTGTACTGGCAGAATTCAGGGAAAACCCTTAGAATGGAGTCCGTCTAAGGGAAAACCCTAGACACAACTGTCAGGAGTCTCACATGAGCTTCATCCTTGCCCTGCTGCAAAAAATCGACGACCTGTTCGTGTCGCCGCACCTGCCGCTCGACGCCGATTACTCGTACGCTGCGCGTCGTGCCGAAGCCGAGCGCGTGCGCCGTGCGCATCTCGTGCCGATCGTCCTGTATCGTCGCTGATTCGCTGATTCGCTGATTCGCTGATTCGCTGATTCGCTGATTCGCTGATTCGCTGATTCGGCGCGGCGCCCGCTACACCTGCCCGCTTGTTTTCCGCCGCTGCCCCGCGCGCCGGCGCGACCGTCCCGCTACACTGGAAGTCCGATTCCCTTCACGGCGACCGGGCCATGCTGCAGATGCGGCCGATGACGGCCGGCGAATTCCACGCGTACCGCACGCGAGCCATCGACGGCTACGCGCGCGATCTCGTTTCATCCGGACAGAATGCCGTCGAAGACGCGGCCGAGCGTGCGCGCGCCTGTTTCGACATGCTGCTGCCGGACGGCCTGCGGACATCCGGCCAGACACTCGTCGTGCTCATCGACGGCGCCAGCGGCGACGCGGTGGGCGATCTCTGGTACGCGATCGTGCCCGAAGGGCCGAACCGCACGCTGTTCATCTACGACCTCGACATCGTCGCGTCCCGGCGCCGCCAGGGCTGGGCCACGCGCGCGCTCGATGCGCTCGACGCCGAGGCGCGCCGGTACGGCATCACCGAGATCGGGCTGTCGGTGTTCAATCACAATACGGCGGCCCGCGCGCTGTATCGTGCGTGCGGCTTCGTGCCGATCACGACGACGTTGATCAAGCCGGTCATCCCGGGCTGAATCCGCTGGTGGGCGCTGCGTCGTCACGTGCGATCGATTCCGCACACGCCGCTGACGGCCGACGCAAACCACCCTCCCGATCCTTCCTGTTCGCCGAACGCCCATTCGGCTAGTTCACCGGCACGCCTCAGCGCGCGCGCCCTTTCCATCTCCGCAGCAGCAGCGCGTTGGTCACGACGCTGACGCTGGAAAACGCCATCGCCGCGCCCGCGATCACCGGATTCAGCAAGCCGAGCGCCGCGAGCGGCACGCCGACCAGGTTGTAGACGAACGCCCAGAACAGGTTCTGCTGGATCTTCCGGTACGTGCGTTTGGAGATGTCGATCGCGTCGGCGACGAGCGCCGGGTCGCCGCGCATCAGCGTGATGCCGGCCGTGTGCATCGCGACGTCGGTGCCGGTCGCCATCGCGATGCCGACATCGGCCGCGGCGAGCGCGGGCGCATCGTTGATCCCGTCGCCGACCATCGCGACGATCCCGCCGTGCGTGCGCTTCAGTTCGGCGACGACGCGCGCCTTGTCGTCGGGCAGCACCTGCGCATGCACTTCGCCGATGCCGAGCGCCGCCGCGACGGCCGCCGCGCTGCCGCGGTTGTCGCCCGTCACGAGCACGCTCGCGACGCCGCGCGCCGACAGCGCCGCGATCGCGTCGCGGGCGCCCGGTTTCACGGTGTCGCCGAACGCGATCAGCGCGAGCAGCGCGCGCGGCGCATCGGTGCGCATCAGCCACGAGATCGTGTTGCCCGCGCGTTCGAGCTCCGCCGCGCGCGCGTCGAGCGCGGGCGGCACTGCCAGGCCGAGCTCGTCGCGCCAGCGCGTGCTGCCGAGCGCGAGCAACTGTCCGCCGACGCGTGCTTCCACGCCGCGTCCGGCCACCGCGCGCGCATCGGCTGCGACGGCCGACGACGCTGCAGCACCGCGCGCGGACACGTCCGCATCGTGCGCGGCGACCACCGCGCGAGCGAGCGGATGGTCGCTCTGACGCTGCACCGCCGCCGCGAGCGCGAGCGCTTCGTCGCGCGGCATGCCGACGGCTTCGAACGCCGTCACGGACGGCTTGCCTTCGGTCAGCGTGCCGGTCTTGTCGAACGCGATCACGGTAGCACGCTGCGCGAGTTCGAGCGCCTGGGCGTCCTTGATCAGCACGCCGTGCCGGGCCGCGACGCCCGTGCCGGCCATGATCGCGGCGGGCGTCGCGAGGCCGAGCGCGCACGGGCACGCGATGACGAGCACCGCGACCGCGTTGAGGACCGCGGTTTCCGTCCCGGCGCCGGCGATCAGCCAGCCGACCAGCGTCAGCAGCGCGATGCCGAGGATCGCCGGCACGAATACTTCGCTGACGCGATCGACGAGCCGCTGGATCGGCGCCTTCTCGGCCTGCGCGGATTCGACGAGGCGGATGATGCGCGCGAGCGTCGTTTCCGCGCCGATCGCGGTGGTTTCGACGACGAGCGCGCCTTCGCCGTTGATCGAGCCGGCCGTGACGGCGTCGCCGTCTTCCTTCGGCACCGGCAGGCTTTCGCCGGTGATCAGCGATTCGTCGATATGCGAGCGGCCCGTCACGATCCGGCCGTCGACCGGCACGCGTTCGCCGGGGCGGATGCTGACGTTCGTGCCGACGCGCACTTGCGACAGCGGCACGTCGCGTTCGACACCGTGCTCGACGACGCGCGCCCGATCGGGACGCAGCGCGTTCAGTGCGCGGATCGCCTCCGTGGTCTGGCGCTTCGCGCGCGATTCGAGCCATTTGCCGAAGCGCACGAGCGTGACGATGACGGCCGACGCCTCGAAATACAGGTGGCCGGGATGTGCGGGATCGCGCAGCAGCATCCACAGGCTCAACCCGTACGCGGCCGACGTGCCGAGCGCGACGAGCAGGTCCATGTTGCCGGTGCGCGCCTTCACCGCGTGCCAGGCCGCGCGGTAGAAGCGCGCGCCGAAGCCGAACTGCACGATCGACGCGAGCGCGAGCTGGAGCCAGCCGGGCAGCATCAGGTCGATGCCGAACGGCGCGACGAGCATCGGCGCGACGAGCGGCGCGCTCAGCACCGCCGACCAGATCACCAGGTTGCGTTCGCGAACCGCCTCGCGGCGCTTGCGGGCGTCGGGATCCTGCGCGGGGCTGGCCGATTGCGCGTCTGCGCCGGACGTTGCACCGGCTGACGGCGCGGCGGTGAGCGATGCGCGGTAGCCGGCCGTCGTGACCGCCGCGATCAGCGTGGCGGCGTCGAGTGCGCCGGTGCCGTGCACCGTCGCGCGCTCGGTTGCAAGGTTGACCGATGCGCGTGCGACGCCCGGCACGGCGGCCAGCGCCTTTTCGACGCGGCCGGCGCAGGATGCGCAGGTCATGCCGCCGATGTCGAGTTCGAGATCGGCGGCGGCGGCGGATTCTGCCGGCCGGACGGCGATGGCGGCGGCGCCGTCGACCGGCGTCGCACCATAGCCGGCCTGTTTGACGGCTTCGACGAGCCGCGCGGCGGAAACGTCGGCCGCGGCGTCGACCGTGGCGCGCTCGGTCGCCAGGTTGACCGACGCGCGTGTAACGCCGGACACCTTCGCCAGTGCCTTCTCGACGCGCGACACGCATGACGCGCAGGTCATCCCGTCGATATCGAGTTCGATCGTGGCCGCGGCTTCAGGAAGCGCCGCCGTTACCGGCGGCGTTTCGTCGCGCGGCGCATGCGCAGCAGGCGCGGTCGCGACGGCTTCGACCGCCGCTTCACGCACGGCCGCGCGGTAGCCGGCCTCGCCGACCGCGTCGACGAGCCGGCCGGGTTCGACCGATTCCTGCACGGTCACCGTCGCCGTATGCGCGTCGAGATCGACCGCCGCGTCGACGACGCCCGGCACGGCGGCCAGCGCGCGCTGCACGCGGCCCGTGCAGCCGCCGCAGTGCATGCCGTCGACGCTCAGTTCGATCGTTTGCAGCGCGGCGGAGGCAAGTGGTTCAGTCATGTCGGATTCCCCAAAAGCGCGGTTCGTGCCGCGAATGATCCCAGTATCAACGTTCCCATGATAGGAAGGTCAAGGGGGCGACACTGTCGATGCGCACCGGTTGTTACGGCCCGGAAAAGCCAACGCCCGGCTTCCAGATGGGCAGCCGGGCGGTCGTGCATCTGCGCTCGATCGCGCGATCAGGCGCAGAGCTTGGCGCTAGCGAGACGATTCAGGCTGACGCCTTGTTCGGCGGCCTGGATCACCAGCGCGCGGTGCGCCTGCGGAGGGATGCGAACTTTGAATTCACCGCTGTAGGTTCGATCGGCGATCGGCTCGGGCACCTTCTCTCCGTTCGCGGCCATGTCGCGCACGACATCGGCGACGAGCCGGCGAATGCCGGCCAGCGCGCCTTCCGGCGTTTCGTCGAGCCATGAAAGAGACGGGAACTCCGCGCAGAGGCCGACGTGCTCCCCGTCCTCCGGGGACCACGTTACGCGGTACGTAAAGTGGTCTTGGGTCATGATTTCTGTTCCTTCAGTCGATCGATCGCGTCGAGAACCTGCCGCACCTGATACGCCTTCGCTTTCCCGCGATCATTCTGGATATTCACTCGTGGATCGCCTTGCCACGGTGTCTTGAAAATGGCATGGCTTGAACCGGATTGGCGGGCCGCTCCGAAGTGTGCCTCGCAGACCTTGAACAGATCGTTGAATCGCACATTCGCGGGCTCGCGCCTCATTTGTTCGAGGATCTTCCATTCGCTTGCCATAGCAAATGGTGTCAATAGTGACACCATTTGTCAATCCGGACCGCGGGCCACTCTGCCTCGGGATCGTTCCAGCACGTGTCGGCGTCGCTTCGATACCTCCGTTTTTGGGCGAATCCCGCGAAATGTTTCGAATTCGTCGACAGTCCGACTACCGTTTTGTCCTCTATTCGGCATATTGGGGGATGCCCTTAGGCGCTATGATACCGGCCTGATACCAGCGCCCACCGTAGCGAGACGGTCATGCGGGCAAGCTGACGTGCCTTGCGTTCGCCGTTCGCGAGTCGAACAAGGCGTTGACTGAAAAGAACGATATTCGGCCAGTAATCGATGATTGAAAACCTACGAGAATCCGTTTCTCCGCGGCGCGCGTGCGCGTCGCTGGTCATGGCGGCGTTGCTTGCGGGATGCGCGTCGCAACCCGATGCGATCCAGCGGAAAACCGGCTGGATGCGTGCGGAAGTCGCCGACTCCTATGTCTATGCGTATCCGCTCGTGCTGATGGACGTCGCGAAGGAAGCGGCGACGGGCGGCGACGGCGCGCAACCGGGGCAGGCGCCGCTCAACACGCTGCGCCACGCGCAGGCGCTGCCGCCGGTCGGCGCGGTCAATCCGCCGCTGCCGGGCGTCGACACGCTCGACTCGACCGGCTGGCTCGACGTCGCCGCCGAACCCGTGATCGTCACGCTGCCCGACACGCGCGGCCGCTACTGGGACGCGCGCGCGCTCGACATGTGGACGAACGTGCTGTGGTCGTCGTCGAGCGTGCCGGCACGCGGGGCCCGCGGCGGCGCACGATCGCAAACGATTGCCTTTGCCGCGAAGGACTGGCAGGGCACGCTGCCGAAGGGCGTGCGGCGCGTCGACGTGCCGTCGGGCAATGCGTGGCTCGAAGTGCGGCTGCAGACGAGCGGCGGGCGCGATCTCACGAACGTGAAGAAGCTGCAGCGTGCGATCCGCGTGGTGCCGCTGTCCGTTTACACAGGCGCCGCGCGCGGCGCGTCGGTCGCGGTCCATGCGGGCAGCGCGCCGTCCGAAGCGGTGGGCGGCGGCACCCCGGCCGAGCAGGTGGCCGCGCTCGACCCGAAGGCGTTCTTCGCGCGCTTCGCGCAGGCGCTGCAGGACAACCCGCCGCCGGCCGACGACGCGCACGCGCAGGAATTGCTCGGCGACATCGGCGTGTCGGCCGGCTACCCGGTGCTGTGGACGGGCGACCGCCTCGCGGCCGCGACGGCGGGTGTCGCCGAGGCGCGCGCGCGGCTCGCGACGCCGCCGTCGAACCTGCTGAACGCGAACGGCTGGAGCTGGATCGGCGACACGGCCGGCAAGTACGGCCAGGATTACGCGCTGCGCGCATACGCGGCCTACACGCAGTTCGGCACCGCGACGCGCGACGACGAAACGCTCGCGATCGTCCGCGTGGACAGCGACGGCCATGCGCTGAACGGCGCGAACCGCTACGTGCTGCATTTCGCGCCGGGCGCGCTGCCGCCGGCGCGCGCGTTCTGGACGCTCACGCCCTACACGACGAACGGCGCGCTGCCCGACCTCGGCGCGGCGCGCCGCTCGCTCGGCGATCGCGACCGGCTGCGCCGCAACCATGACGGCTCGATCGACATCGTCGTGTCGGCGTCGCCGGGCGGCGCGTATGCGGGCAACTGGCTGCCGGCGCCGCGCACCGATTTCGCGCTCGCGTTGCGCCTGTACGCGCCGAAGCCGCAGGCAAGCGACGGCTCGTGGATGCCGCCCGTCGTCGTCCGGAAATGAACGGTTGAGCGGTGCCGTTGCTCGCCCCGCGGGCGCGGCGGCGGCGCCCGACCTCCGTACCGTCCCCTTCTGAGCCTATACTTTCGGGATAGCGTGCGCGGCCGCCCGGTTTTCCGGTGCGGCCCGGCATCCATTCCCGAAGATATTCAAGCATGGCAAGCGCAGACAAAGAAACCGTATCCTCGACCCTCCATGCCCTCGGCGGCGTTGCACGCTCGCGCCGGACCCGGCGTATCGGCATCGGCGTACTGATCTTCCTCGTTTTATTCGGACTGCTCGGGTTCTTCGCGGCGCCGCCACTGATCCGCCATGTCGCCGAACAGCAGCTGAGCAAGCAGCTCGACCGGCCTGCCACGATCCAGCGCATCGCGCTGAACCCGTACACGCTGAATCTCGAAGCCGATGGCATCCGCCTGGGCGAGCGCGGCGGCCAGGGCGACTTCATCGACATCGGCAAGCTCGTCGTGAGGCCGTCGTGGTCGTCGCTGTTCCGCGGCGCGCCGATCGTCAACGAAATCCGCGTCGATTCGCCGCGCTTTCACGTCGTCCGCTACGACGCGCAGCGCTTCAACTTCACCGACCTGATCGAGAAGTTCTCGACGCCGTCCAAACCTGAAAGCAAGCCGACGCAGTTCTCGGTGTCGAACATCCAGGTGAACGACGGCCGGATCGACTTCGACGATCGCCTGCTGAACGAAAAACACGTCGTCGACAACTGGACGCTCGGCATTCCGTATATCGCGACGCTGGCGTCGAAGACCGACATCTTCGTCGAGCCGAAGCTGCGTTTGCGTTTCGACGGCAGCCCGATCGCGATCGACGGCAGGACCAAGCCGTTCGCGCAGTCGCGCGAGTCGGAGATCGCGCTGAAGTTCGACCGTCTCGACGTGCCGAAGCTGATCTCGTACGTGCCGGCGAAGCTGCCGGTGGCCGTGACGAGCGGCTTGCTGAGCAGCAACCTCACGGTCAATTTCGTGATGAGCGGCGAGAAGCCCGCGCTGCGTGTATCGGGCACCGTCGACCTGAACGACGCGAAGGTGACGGACCACGCGTCGGCGCCGCTGTTCGCCGCGCGCGGCGTGCACGTCGCGGCGGCCAGCCTCGAGCCGCTGCGCAATGCGATGCACTTCGACGAGATCCGGATCGACCAGCCGGTGGTCGACCTGTCGCGCGACAGGCAGGGCGTGCTGAACGTCGAGAAGCTCGCAGCGCAACCGGGCGCCGCACCGAAGGCCGAAGCCGGCAAGCCGGCGGCGTCGGGGGCCGCAGCCGCTTCCGGCATCGCCGCCGCGGCAGCCAGCAGTGCGAAGGCCGAAACCGCTGCCGCGGCAGCCAGCGGCGCGAAGGCCGAAACCGCCGCCGCCGCGAAGGAGGCGCCGCCGCTCGACCTGACGATCCGTCATTTCGCGATCGACGGCGGCACGCTCAACGTCGACGACCGCGTGCCGGCGACGCCGACTGCGCTGTCGCTGACGAAGCTCGCCGCGACGCTCGACGGCTTCTCGCTGTTGGGCAAGACGCCCGCGAAGTACACGCTGTCGACGTCGCTGTCGCGCGGCGGCGACGTGACGGCCGAAGGCGCATTCAATCTCGCGGCGAAGCAGGCCGGCACGAAGCTGACGGTCGCCGCGCTCGCGCTGCCGGCGCTGCAGCCGTACCTCGGCGAGGCGACGCGCGCGCGCGTGCTCGACGGCACGCTCGGCGCGACCGTCAACGCACAGGCCGACTGGGGCAAGACGCCGCTCGCCGCGCAGGTCGCCGACAGCACGGTCAGCCTGAAATCGCTGAAGATCGCGACGCCCGACACGAAGGCGCCCGCGATCGTGCTGCCCGACGCGAGCGCGAAGATCACGAAGGTCGACGTCGCCGTGCGCACCGCGGAGATCGCGAGCGTCGACGCGAGCGGGCTCGCGCTCGACGTGAAGCGCCTGAAGGACGGCAAGATCGACCTCGCGGCGCTGGCCGAACCCGCGCAGGCGTCGGTGCCGCAGCGCACGGTCGCGCGCAAGGCCGAGGCTGCGGTGCCGTCGTGGCATTACCGGATCGACGCGCTGAACGTGAAGGATTCGTCCGCGAACTTCACCGACCTGTCGACGCCGCGTCCGGTGAAGCTGGCGATCAAGCCGCTGGAACTGTCGGTGCAAAAACTCAGCGACGACATGACCAAGCCGCTGCCGGTGCAACTGAAGGCGACGCTGAACCGCAAGGGCTCGCTGAACGTCGCGGGCGACGTGACCGCGCAGCCGCTGAAGCTCGGCCTGAAGATCGACGGCAACCGCCTCGACGCGGCTGCGTTCGAGCCGTATTTCGGCAGCGTGCTGAACGCGACGATCGCGAGCGCGCTGCTCAACGCGCAGGGCAACCTGACGTTCGCGCAGGTGAAGGACACGCCGCGCGCCACCTATCGCGGCGACGTCGCGCTCGTCGACGTGCGGATGCTCGACAAGGCGACGTCCGACCCGTTCGCGGGCTGGCGCTCGCTCGCGCTGTCGAACCTGAAGGCGAACTACGACGAGAAAGGCACCGACGTCGACGCCGCGCGCGTGACGTTCTCGAACTTCTACGGCCGCGTGCTGCTCGATGCACAGGGGCGCCTGAACCTGAAGGACGTCGTCGCGAAGCAAACGGGCCCGGCGCAGTCGCTCACGCGTGACGCGAGCAAGGGCGAACCGGTGCCGCTGTCGCCGCAGGCCGCGTCGGCGCCGGCCGTGGCCCAGGCCGTATCGGCCGCGTCCGCGCCGGCGGTCGTGAAGGCTGCGACTCCGCCGCAGAACCCGGTGCGGATGCACTTCGGTCAGCTCGTGCTGCAGGACGGCCGCGTCACGTACACCGACAACTTCATCAAGCCGAACTACACGGCGAACCTGGTCGCGATCAAGGGGACGGTCGGTGCGTTCGGCACGGATTCGACGACGTCCGCGCCGGTCGATGTCGCCGCGAACCTCGCGGGCAACGGGCCGATCTCGATCAAGGGCTCGGTCAACCCGCTGATCGAGAAACCCGCGCTCGACCTCACGGCGACCGCGCACGACATCGAGCTGACCAACCTGACGCCGTATTCGGCGAAGTACGCCGGCTATCCGATCACGAAGGGCAAGCTCAACGTCGACCTGCACTACCAGCTCGCGAATGACCAGTTGACGGCGAACAACCACATCTTCATCGACCAGCTCACGTTCGGCGACCACGTCGAAAACGACACGGCGACGAAGCTGCCGGTGAAGCTCGCGATCTCGCTGCTGAAGAACACGCGCGGCCAGATCGACGTGAACCTGCCGGTGTCGGGTTCGCTGTCGAATCCGGAGTTCAGCATCGGCGGGCTGATCTGGCACGCGGTGCTGAACCTGATCGCGAAGGCCGTCACGTCGCCGTTCACGCTGCTCGCGAATGCGTTCGGCGGCGGCGGCGAGGATCTCGGCTACGTCGAGTTCGCGCCGGGTACGTACGCGCTGACCGATGCGCAGCAGCAGAAGCTCGACACCGTCGTGAAGATGCTGACCGAGAAGCCGTCGATCCGCCTCGACCTGATCGGCCGCGTCGATCCGGCGAAGGACACGCCGGGGCTGCGCGACGCGTACGTCGAGCGGCTGGTGCGCCAGCAGAAGCTGAAGGACGTGGTCGGCCAGGGCGAGAGCATCGATCCGATGTCGGTGAAGGTCGAGCAGGCCGAATATTCCAAGTACCTGACGCGCGCGTACAAGGCCGCCGACTTCAAGAAGCCGCGCAACCTGGTCGGCCTGCAGAAGACGCTGCCCGATGCGGACATGAAGCAGGCGCTGGCCGATCACGCACCGGCCGACGACAACGCGCTGCGTGCGCTCGCGCAGCAGCGCGCGCAGGCCGTGCGCCAGTACCTCGAAGGAAAGATCGATTCGAGCCGCGTGTTCGTCGTCGCGCCGAAGCTCGATGCGAAGGGCATCGAGGACAAGGGCGCGACGACCCGCGTCGACTTCGGGCTCCAGTAAGCCGTCGCTTCATCCGCTGCCGCCGCGTCCGCACAAGCCGGGCGCGGCGGCTTTTTTTCAGCGCGCGACGATTGCCGGTTCGCGCTTGTCCAGTTCCTTCCTCGCGGCCAGCGGCAGACGCGCGTCGTCCCACTGCGTCAGCCATTCGACTTCCTTCGCGGTGAATACCTGTCCGTAGTTGCGCAGCGCGTACTGCAGCGCGTCGACGACGTGATGGCGAATGATTTCGGGGGTGCGTGCATCGTCCAGCACGAACCGGAGAGCTTCCAGGGTCGACATAGTCGTGCTCCGGGTCAGGGAAAACCCTTTATCACACGCCAATAGTCGCGGGCCAAGCCGAAAAAAAATCCGGCCGCGCACGCCGACGCACGGAGCGGACCGCATTGCGACCGCGTCATGTCGCTTGCGTTTGGTTACGTTTGACAGAGAACAGAAAGCCCCGCTTCATCCGACCGCCGCACGATCCGGCGATATTTTGCGCGCCTGATGGCAAGTCACGCAGTTCAACATCAATCGATGAGGTGGGGTGATGATTTCGTTCTTCGGTAAGCAGCGGAAGATGGCCGCGATGGTGGCGGGCGCGCTGGCGCTCGCAAGCATGGGCGCGTACGCGGCGCAGCAGGACGGCAACAGTCAGGGCGAGAACGGCGGCCATGCGAGCCGCGTCGTGAAGCACGTGCTGCTGATCAGCGTCGACGGCCTGCACGAGCAGGATCTCGCGCGCTGCATCGGCGCGAACACGTGCCCGAACATCGCGGTCCTCGCCAAGAGCGGCGTGACGTACACGAACGCGTACACGCCGGGCCTGTCGGATTCGTTCCCGGGCCTCGCGGCGCTCGTGACGGGCGGCTCGCCGAAGACGGCCGGCCTGTTCTACGACGTGTCGTACGACCGCAACCTGTATGCGCCGAGCGATACGACGTGCTCGGGCAAGCAGGGCTGGAACGTCGTGTTCGACGAAACGACCGGCATCGACGCGATCAACGGCGGCAAGCTCGTGCACCTCGACGGCGGCGGCGCGTTCAATCCGCAGGCGATCCCGCATGCGCGCGTGGGCGGCCAGTGCGTGCCGGTCTATCCGCACAACTACGTGAAGACCAACACGGTGTTCGAAGCCGTGAAGGCCGGCGTGCCGAATGCGCACACCGCGTGGGCCGACAAGCACGCGTGGGGCTACGACTGGCTGAACGGCCCGTCGGGCACCGGCGTCGACGACCTGATGCGCACCGAGATCAATTCGATCGACCCGGCGACGAACACCGACTACACGGACGTCTATTCGCACACCGCGCGCTTCGACAACCTGCACGTGCAGGCGCTGATCAACCAGATCGAAGGCCGCGATTCGACGGGCACGAAGAGCGCGCCGGTGCCGACGCTGTTCGGCGCGAACTTCCAGACGCTCAGCGTCGCGCAGAAGTCGCCGGTCGCGAAGGGCGGCGGGTATCTCGACGCGGACTTCACGCCGAACGGTCAGGTCGCGAATGCGATCACGTATGTCGACAACTCGATCGGCCATGTCGTCGCGGCGCTGAAGCAGGCCAACCTGTACACGTCGACGGCCGTGATCGTGACGGCGAAGCATGGCCAGTCGCCGACCGACCACACGAAGCTCGTGAAGAACGGCGATACGCTGACGAAGCTGCTCGAAGCGAACAACTACCTCGACCCGAACGGCAACTTCGGCCAGAACAACACGTCGACGGGCAACCTGAACGACGGGTCGGGCCTGGTTGGCACGGGCTTCGTGCAGACCGACGACGTCGGCCTGATCTGGCTGCGCGACCGCAGCCAGCGCACGGCCGTCGTGCAGACGCTGAAGGCGAACCTGGGCTGCAATGCGCCGGGGATCTGCGCGGACGGTTCGCAGGCGTACATCCTGTACGGCGCGGCGCTCGCCGACCGCTTCGGCGATCCGGCCAACGGCCGTACGCCGGACATCATCGTCCAGCCGAATCCGGGCGTGATCTACACGTCGAGCACGAAGAAGGACGAGGAGCACGGCGGCAACGCGCCGGACGACAGCCATCTCGGCCTGCTCGTGTCGTATCCGGGCATCCATCGCGCGCGCACCGTGAACGATCTCGTCGGCACGAAGCAGGTCGCGCCGACGATCCTCGAGCTGCTCGGCGCCGATCCGCGCCTGCTGCATGCGGTCGTGGCCGAGAACACGCGCGTGCTGCCGGGGCTCGGTATCGGACGTTGAGCGGGGCGGGCGGCGCGGCACCGCCATGCCGCCCGGGCTTGCCCGGCTCCAGCCTCCCGAGCCTGTCCGGCATAGCCGGACAGGCTCATCCGTTCGCGCATTCGTCGAGCATCCATTCCCTGAAGCGCCGCAACGCAGCGCTCGTCTCCAGGCGCTCCGGCGCGTAGCACAGGTAGTGCCCTTGCGCGTCGACGTCGACGGGGGCGTCGAACGGTTCGACGAGCACGCCGGTCGCGAGCGTGTCGACGATCAGGAAACGCGGCACGAGCGCGAGCCCGAGCCCGGCCTGCGCGGCCTGGATCAGCACCGAATACTGTTCGAAGCGCGGCCCCGACAGCGCGTTCATGTGTGCCGCGCGATGGCGTTCCGCCCACATGGACCATGCGATCTCCGCCTGCTCGTGCACGAGCCGCGGCGCGGATGCCGCGTCGGCCGGCGTGCGCAGCGCATGCCGCGCCGCGAATTCACGGGAACAGACCGGCACGAACGTACGGCCGTCCAGGTAATCGCAGCGCACGCCTTCCCAAGCGCCGTCGCCATAGCGGATCGCCGCGTCGAGTCCGAACGGAAACACGTCGCCGTGAGCCAGATGGCGGCGAAAACTCAGCGTGACGCCCGGCGCGCAGGCCAGAAAGCGCGCGAGCCGCGGCACCAGCCACTTCGTCGTGAAGGTCGGCACGCTCGCGATCGTCAGTAGATCGCTGTTCTCGCGCGCGCTCAGCAATTCGATCGACGCGTTGCCGATCTCGCGCAGCGGGCCGATCACGCGCGCGTGATAGACCTGTCCGGCCCGCGTGAGCGCGAGATTGCGCCCCTCGCGCACGAACAGCTTGACGCCGAACAGCGTCTCGAGATTCGCGATCTGCCGGCTGACCGCGCTCGGCGTCAGGCCGAGCTCGCGGGCCGCATACGAGAAGTTCAGGTACTTCACGGAACTCGCGAACGCGTGCAGCTCCGCGATATTGGGAAACAGGTGCTTCACGGCGAACTATTCCTTGCGCGCACAGATCGATGCGGGCGTTGTACGTTTTTTTCATGACGATGCCATGTCGGATCCGCACACTGCGTCCGTCACGACAATGCATGCCGGTCCTGTCCGGCGGGCGTTGCGTGACCCATTCCGTGTCCGTCAGCGAGTTTCGCCATGCATCCGCCATCCGCTCCGGCCCTTGCCGAAGCTATTCCGATTCGTCGTAACAAACGGCCGCGCGCGTTGGCGGGACGCCTGCTGCTGCAGGCATTCGTCGCGGCCTTCGCGCTGTATCTCGCGTTGCCGATCGCGCTGCTGCTGATCGGCTCGGTCGGCCAGTCGTGGACGAACACGCTGCTGCCGTCCGGCGTCACGTCGCACTGGTTCGCGGATCTGGCCGCGAATCGCAGCTTTACCCGCGCATTCGGCGTGAGCCTCGTCGTTGCGCTCGCCTGCTGTGCGATCAATGCCGTGCTGGCGCTGCCGCTCGCGTATGCGCTGCATCACCGCGCACTGGCCGGCCGCGGCTTCGCGGCGCGCGTCGTGATGCTGATGCCGATCGCGGTGCCGGCGCTGACGCTCGGGTTCGGCTACATCGCGATCTTCAGCGGCGATGCGCTGCCGTGGCTCGGCACGCTGCCGCTGATGATCGCCGCGCATGCGGTGCTGACGCTGCCGTACCTGCTGCAGACGCTGCTGAGCGACCTGCGCCACCTGGGCCTCGCCCATCTCGAAGCATGTGCGGCGACGCTCGGCGCGACGCCGCTGCGCCAGTTCTTCACGATCGTGGTGCCGAACCTGCGGCACAGCCTGTTTTCCGGCCTCGTGATGGTCGCCGCGCTGTCGATCGGCGAATTCCAGATCTCGAACCTGATCGCGGGCTTTCGCTATCGCAACTATCCGATCGTGCTGCTGCAGGCGTTCTACGGCGCGTCGGGGATGGCTTGTGCGGCGACCGTCGTGCTGCTCGTCCTCGCCGTGTTCGCAACGCTCGCCTCCGTCCTCACCGTGCAACGCCTGAAGTGAAACCGTCATGAGTCTCGATTTCGAAAACGTCAGCTTTCAGTATCCGGGCGCCCGTCACGGCGTCGACGCGGTCACGCTGTCCGCGGCCCAGGGCGAACTGCTCGCCGTGATGGGCCGCAGCGGCTCCGGCAAATCGACGCTGCTGCGCCTCGCCGCCGGGTTGCTGGACGGTTACCGCGGCCGTATCGCGATCGTCGGCCGCGACATGGCCGGTGTGCCGGTGTGGCAGCGCGAGATCGGGATGGTGTTCCAGCACTACGCGCTGTTTCCGAACCTGTCGGTGGTCGACAACGTCGGCTATGGCCTGAAGATGCGCGGCATGACGGCGGCATCACGCCGTCGCCGCGCGCTCGAGATGCTCGAACGCGTCGGCCTCGCGGCGCAAGCCGACCGCAGCACGGCGCTGTTGTCCGGCGGCCAGCAGCAGCGCGTCGCGCTGGCCCGCGCGCTCGTGATCGAACCGAAGCTGTTGCTGCTCGACGAGCCGCTCGCGGCGCTCGATGCCGGCATTCGTCACCAGTTGCGCGACGAGATCCGCGCGCTGCAGCGCGCGTGCGGCGCGACGACGCTGCTCGTCACGCACGACCAGGACGAGGCGCTCAGCATGGCCGATCGCGTGGCGATCGTCGACGGCGGACGCGTGCTGCAGGCCGGCACCCCGCGCGACCTGTACGAGCGTCCGGCGACCGCGCAGGTCGCCCGCTTCGTCGGCCATTCGACGCTGCTGCGCGGCCGCGTGCTCGCGCACGGCGCGGTCGACGTGCGGTTCACCACGCTGTGCGCGGATACGGGCGCGCACCGGCCGGGCGACACGGTCGACGTGCTGGTCCGGCCGGAACACCTGCAGCCCGATCCGCCCGAACACGTCGCGAACCGCATCGACGGCCGGGTCGGCGAGGTGCGCTATTTCGGCGCGACGCAGCGCTTCGACTTCGTGCCGGCCGGCGCGACCGACGCGCTGCTCGGCGAAGGGCGCGCGCTTCCCGCGCGCTGCGTGTCGATCGAGCCGCGCCATCTGCTCGTGCTGCCCGCCGCGTAAGCGCGGGCGACCCTATTCATTCAACGGAGAATCACGATGTCTGCACGCCGCCACTTCCTTCTTGCGACGCGCCGCCGCCTGCTGGCGCTCTGCGCGTTCGCGACCCTCGCGCCGGCGCTGGCCCATGCCGCGCCGCTGTATCCCGGCGAGGACGCGCTGTACGAGAAGGCCGCCGACGAAGGGCTCGTCGTGTCGTTCGACACGGGCCCGGAATGGGCGAACTGGAAATCGCTGTTCGCCGAATTCCGCAAGCGCTACCCGAAGGTCGAGATCACGTACAACGACATCGGCTCGGCGGCAACGGTCGTCGCGCTCGACAAGTCGCGACGTCGCCCGCAGGCCGACACCGCGTACTACTTCGCGGCGTCGGCGCTCGATGCGACGGCCAAGGACGTCGTCGCGCCGTTCAAGCCGGTCAATTTCGACAAGCTGCCGCCGGTGTTCCGCGCGGCCGACGGCCGCTGGTTCGCCGTGCATTCGCTGAACATCGCGTTGCTCGTCAACCGGAAACTCGTGAAGAACGTGCCGCAGCGCTGGTCCGACCTGCTGAAGCCCGAATATCGCAATGCGGTCGTCTATCTCGACCCGCGCTCGACCGGGCAGGGGCAGGTCGCCGTGTTTGCCGCCGCCTATGCGAACGGCGGCAGCGTCGACAACCCGAAGCCGGGCGCGGAGTTCTTCGGCAAGCTGAAGCAGGCGGGCAACGTGCTGCGCGTCGAGGGGACGACGCCGTACGCGAAGTTCGTCAAGGGCGAGATTCCGATCCTGATCGGCTACGAGAACGACGGGCTCAAGGCCAAGTACACGGACGGCATGGGCGACGCGGCCGACGTCGTGATTCCGCAGGACGGCAGCGTATCGGCGCCGTACGCGATGAGTCTCGTGAAGAACGGCCCGAACCCGGCCGCCGCGCAGTTGTGGCTCAACCTCGTGATGAGCGATGTCGGCCAGGCGCTGTTCGCGCAGGGCTACGTGCGCCCGGCCGTACCCGGCACGCCGGTCGCGCAGGAGGTTGCCGCGAAGCTGCCGAATGCGCCGCAGGTGCGTCCGCTCGACGTCGCGAAGGCCGCGACGCGCAAGGCCGAGGTCGACCAGCTCTGGTCGCAGGCCACGCTCGGCAAGTAAGGGGAACGGGATGCGGGTCTCGTCCATGCAGCGCGGCGCCCTGCGCCGCTACGGCGCGGTGCCGGCGGCCGGGCTGTTCGCGGTGTGCTTCGCGCTGCCGCTCGCCGCGCTCGTCGGTGCCGCGTTCGACGGCGGCGGTCGTGCGTTCGCCGCGGTATTCGGCGATCCGCTCGTCGCCGACGCAATCGTGCGTTCGCTGGCGCTCGCGATCGGCGCCGGCACGCTGTCCGTCGCGGTCGGCGTGCCGGTCGCGTTCGTGCTGGCAGGGCAGTCGCCGGCGCGCCGCCGCTGGTCGCTCGCGCTGCTCGGCGTGCCGCTTGCGTTCTCCGGCCTCGTGATCGCGTACGGCTTCATCCTCGTGTTCGGCCGCGCCGGTTTCGTGACCACGCTGCTGGCGTCGCTCGGCGCGGATCCGACCGTGGTCGGCGGCGCGATCTACACGATGCCGGGGCTCGCTTTCGCGTACGCGTACTACCTGATCCCGCGCGTCGCGCTGATCCTCTACCCGGCGCTCGCGAATCTCGATCGGCGGCCGCTCGAGGCGGCGCTGACGCTCGGCGCACGGCCGTGGCGCGCGTGGTTCGACGTCGCGTGGCGCGAGCTGTGGCCGTCGATCGCGTCGGCGTGGTGCCTCGTCAGCGCGATCGCGCTCGGCACGTACGGCACGGCGCTCGCGCTGGCCGGCACGCAGATCAACATCCTGCCGCTGCTGATGTACCTGAAGCTGTCCGACGGACAGACCGATTTCTCGCAGGCCGCCGTACTGTCGATCGTGCTGACGGCGCTCTGCACCTGCGTTCTTGCATTGGGGGAAGGACTTGCACGGCAACGACATCATTGAATGGTCGAACCAGGCGCACGATGCGCTGCAGCAACTCGCGCAACGGCAGCGCGGCGCCGACCGGCACCGGATGCCGGTCGGCGTGATCGGCCCGCGCGATGCGACGGACGCCCAGCTCGCCATCGCCGAGCGAATCGCGCACGGGCTCGCGGCGGCGGGCGTCGCGATCGTCGGCGGCGGCAAGCAGGGCGTGATGGAGGCCGCCGCGCGCGGCGCGCATGCGGCGGGCGGCTGTGCGATCGGGCTGCTGCCCGAGGACGATGCGCAGCACGCGAATCCGTATCTGAGCGTCGCGCTGCCCACCGGGCTCGGCATCACGCGCAACGCGCTGATCGCTCGCGCGTCGCTGTGCCTGATCGCGGTCGGCGGCGGCCTCGGCACGTTGTCCGAAATCGCGCTCGGGCTGCAATGGGGCAAGCCGGTGTTCACGATTTGCGACGCGCCGCAGGTGGCGGGCGTCGAGAACTTCGACGAAGCGGACCTGCTCGTCGCGCGGGTCGCGCAGTGGCTGTCCGGTTCGGCGTAGGTCGGCATTCCGGCCCGCGCGCATGGCGCGCTCGCCCGGCCGGCGCTCCGGCTTCACTTCACCGCAAACAGCGTCAGGTTCATGAAGATCTTGAACGCATAGCCGAGCGTGACGGCGCCGGCCACGCCGCCCGCCCACAGGACGACGAACCACATCCAGCCGCGCATTCGCGGCCGCGGCGCCACGGGCGGGCGATCGGCGGATTCAGTGGTGGTAGTAATGCTGGTCTTCATGGCGCACCTTCCCTCGGAATACCCAGTAACCCATCGTCGTGTAGGCGATGATGATCGGCAGGATAACCGCTGCGCCGACCAGCGTGAAGGTCTGGCTGGAACGCGGCGCCGCCGCTTCCCAGATCGTCATCGTCTGCGGAATCGCATACGGGAACAGCGTGACGAGCAGGCCGACGTAGCCGAGCAGCACGAGCGCCAGCGCGAGCACGAACGGCGTCATGTCGTGCCGGTCGCGCACCGCGCGCCGCATCCACACCGCGCACCCGGCGACCAGGAACGGCACCGGCAGCAGGCGCCAGAACAGCCCCGAATCGAACCAGCGCTGCGCGATGGCCGGATCCTGCAGCGGCGTCCACAGGCTGACGACCGCGATGAAGCCGAGCAGCACGACGGTCAGCGGCCACACGACGCGATGCAGCCGGCGCTGCAGGTCGCCTTCCGTCTTCGCGACGAGCCAGCAGCAGCCGAGCAGCGCATAGGTCACGATCAGGCCGAGGCCCGTCAGCAGGCTGAACGGGGTGAGCCAGTCGAACGCGTCGCCCGCGAACACGCCATCCTTCACGTTGATGCCCTGCAGGAACGCGCCGAGCGCGATCCCCTGGAACAACGTCGCGCCGGCCGAGCCGCCGATGAACGCGAGATCCCACAGCTGCTTCGTGCGTCGCGCCTTTGCGCGGATCTCGAACGACACGCCGCGGAAGATCAGGCAGACCAGCATGAAGATCAGCGGCAGGTACAGCGCCGACAGCACGGTCGAATAGACGATCGGGAACACCGCGAACAGCCCGGCGCCGCCGAGCACGAGCCACGTCTCGTTGCCGTCCCACACGGGCGCGACCGTGTTCATCATCAGGTCGCGTTCCTTCTCGTCCGGGAAGAACGGGAAGACGATGCCGATGCCGAGGTCGAAGCCGTCGAGCACGACGTACATGAAGAGCCCCAATGCGATGATCGCGGCCCAGATTACGGTGACGTCCATAGGTTTTCTCGTGTGCGGAAAGGGTGGGGCTCAGACGGTCTCGAGCGGCTCGTCGACGGCCGACATCGGGCGGCGCGCGGTGTGATCGGGGCGCGTGTCGGGCATGTCGTGTTTCGGGTCATGCTTCACGTCGGGTAGCGCGGGGCCGGCTTTCATCAGCTTCAGCATGTAGTACACGCCGGTGCCGAACACGAGGAAGTACACGATCACGAACGTCATCATCGACAGGCTGACCTGCTGCACCGACAG
>Ga0105240_10001941_pt1 | contig 34269 bp, 20 predicted proteins | sample KBSC54metaG_FD_80426 | JGI IMG/M metagenome (GOLD analysis project Ga0105240, IMG submission 80426) | Corn rhizosphere microbial communities from Kellogg Biological Station, Michigan, USA - KBS C5-4 metaG | ecosystem: Host-associated > Plants > Roots > Rhizosphere > Soil | place: Michigan, USA... | reverse complement strand
TGACGACCAGCTGGTCGTCGACCCGCGTCGGGTCGGCCGCCGCCATCTCGGGGAAGGACAGCGTGCGCCTGTCCTTGTCGTGCAACGTGACGAAGCGCGACTGCGTCAGGTGCACGCGCGCGGGCAGGATGGGCAGGGGGCGCAGCTCGCCGTCGGACAGCGCGCCCGCCGTGGCGGTCACCTTGAACGCCAGCGCGCGCAGGCGGCGCGGCGCCGACAGCGTGAAGGTCAGCGTCGCCTCGCCGCCCGCCTTCACCTGGAACGGTCGCTCCAGGTCGCCAGGCTTCAACCCCAGCAGGGCGGCGACGTCATGGTCGGTCTCCGAATCGGCGACGGCCAGGTGGACCGTGCCCGCCAGGTCCTTGTCCGAGGCGTTGTTCACCGACACCTTCAGCGACGCGCGGTCCCCTTCACGCAAGAATCGCGGCATGTTGGGACGGACCATCAGGTCCTTCACGCTGCGCGTCTCGCGGTGGACCGAGCCCGACAGCAGCTGCTTCGAGACGGCGTGCACCCACACGTTCCACGACGTGACCGAGTCGGGCACGGTGAACTCGAGCCGGGCGGTGCCGTCCGCGCCGGTCAGGAACTGGGGTCGCCAGAACGCCGTCTCCGAGAAGTCGGCGCGCAGCGCCGGGGCGGGCGCGGGCTGCTCCGCCGCCGGACGGAGCCCGGCGATCTCGGCCTGGGCCGGCGCCTTGTCGGCGAACAACGTGGCCAGGCCCGCCGACTTGCGCATCAGCGGCGCGGGCGCCGGCTCGAACATCGGCGCGCCGCCGCCCCTGAGGCCCAGCGCGCCCAGCCCGAAGCCGCGTTCGCCCGGGCCCCCGATCGGATACGCGGCGTCCTGCTTCAGACGATCGCCCTGCAGCGACGGCGCGGCCGGCACCGGCGCCCAGCTGTCGGTCAGCAGCGCGCGCCCCCATGTCTGGCCCAGCGTCGCGCGCAGCTCGGGCGCGGTCGCGCGCGCCGGCCATAGAGACATCGGGCTGGGCGGGACGTGCGGCGTGAAGAGATCGAGGCTGCGATCGTACATGTACGCCAGCAGCTCGGCCTGGGCGGCCTCGCCCTTCGCGCCCCGCGGCGCCTTGACGGCGACGGTCCACGTCTCCTTCGCGCCGGGACGGATGCGGTCGCGAAAGGTCGAAAGGGACACGCTCAGCCGCTTGTCGTCCCAGGGCACGTCCAGCTTGGCGGTCGCGGTGAGGTTCTGGTGGTCGCGCACGGTGGTCAGCGTCACCGCCAGTCCGCCGCGATCCTCGTCCCGCACGGGGAGCTCGATGACCGGGGAATCCTTCCCCGCGCTCAGCCGGCGATGCAGCAGCCGCTTGCCGGCGCGCCACACGTCGCACTCCAGGGGCTGGCCGGCGAACCCGCTCGTGGCCAGGATGCGCGCGGTGCCCCCCGCCGCGACGGTGGCGTCTTCCAGCGCCAGCATGATCGGCACCGCCGCCGGCGGCTTCGGCGAGCCGTCGGTGACGACGAACTCCTTCTGACTGCGGCTGATGGCGCCGAATTCGTCTCGCGTCTGGTAGGCGAGCCGGTAGGCGCCGGGCGCCAGCGCGGGCAAGGCGACGGTCGCCTCACCGTGCGCGTCGTGGACCAGCGTGCCCGAGGCGACCGGCTTGTCCGCGCCCCACGTGTGCAGGGCTTGCTCGGCCGGGACGCCGCCGTCCCAGCGTGGAGTGAGCAGGTCGCCTGGCGTCTCGATGTCGCCGTCTTGCTTCGCCGCCCTGCGCGCCGCTGGCTCGTCGGACGGCATCCGCGGGGCCTTCTCCAGCAGGGGCGCCAGGGTCCAGGTCGCCTGTCCGGGGCGGGGCGCGCCGTCCAGGTTCGCGCGCGTCGCCTTGATGGTGGCGTGGGTCCCGGCACGCACGAAGCCCGCCGACAGCTCCAGCGCGGTCTCGACGGTGGCGAAGCCCAGGCGGAACGTGCGCTCGGCGCTGCGGGTCTCGCCGGCCTCTTCCGTGAGCTCGGCCGTCACCCGGTAGCGGTAAGACACCTGCGCGCCGTCCTCACGGGCGGCGTCGCGCTCGTCGGCGCGCGGGGTGAAAGCCAGCTGAAAGCGGCCCGCGTGATCCAGCGTGGCGGTTCCTGCGGCGACGTTCTGGGACCCCGCGGACCGCGGCCAGCGACCCCAGCCCCACCATTCGGGGTAGACCGGCTCGCGGCTGACGCGCCAGTGGACCTGTCCCGCGGTGACGGGCAGCCCGAAGAAGTAGCGCGCCTCGCCGGTCAGCTGGGTGCGCTGATTCAGCCGGGCCGGCGTCTGCGCGTCGAGCAGCTTCACCTCGAACGTGGGCCGCTTGTACTCCTCGACCCGCACGGCCGCCTCGTCGTTCGCCGCGGTCAGCCGCCAGGTGCCCAGCAATCGCCCCGACGGAATCTCGAACGAACCGGCCACCGAGCCGTAGGCGTTCGTCTTCAGCTTGCGCCGGGCGACCTCGTCGCCGTTCGGGTCCTTCAGCGAAACGACCAGGTCGCGCCCCGCCGCCACCTGAAAGCGCGCCGCCTCCTCGTTCCCGCCGAACAGGACGGCCTTGAACAGCAGCCTCTGGCCCGGCCGGTAGATGCTGCGGTCGGTGTACACCAGCGCCCGGGCCGCCTCTTTCGTCTTCTCGGGCCGCCAGGGTCGAGAGGTCCACCCGTCGAACGCGACGCTGCCGGCGTGGCGGGCCACGAACTGGAACAGGCGGTCGCCCGCCGGTCCGATCGCGAGGCGCGCCACGCCTTCGCGATCCGTCTGGCGCGTGGCCAGGACGGTGCGGCGGTGGGCGTTGCCGTCGAGCGCGTAGGCCGTCACGCTGGCGCCGGCGACGGGGGCTCCGCTGGCGCCGTCCAGCACGCGAACCTCGCTCGCGCCGTCGATCCAGCGCGACAGCATCACCAGGTTCGTGGCGTTGAACGCCACGCCCGACACCTGATTCTCGTGAGCGGAGAAATCCGGCCGCGCCGAGGCGAACAGCAGGTAAGGCCCCAGCAGGTCCAGCGGCGGCGTCACGAACGTCTGGTGCGACTTGAAGTCGGTCGTCGCGGGCAGAGAGACCGTCCACTCCTTCGACGGCTTCGTCGCGAGCAGCGCGCGCAGCTCCTGGCCGTAGGGGACGTCGGACAGGTCCTGGTCCTTCTCCAGCCGTCGCTCCAGGTCGAGGGGATAGGCGCGAAAGGTGAGCGAGGCGAGGTTGCGATGCGTGACCAGCAGCGAGCGCCGCTGGAGGCCGTCCGCCTGCATGGCCTGCAGCTGGTAGTCGGGCGCCTGCAGGCGCGCCGCGATGGTGCGGCACAGCTGTCCGCCGGGCGCGTTCGGGTAGGCCGCGGCGCCCGCGGTCGCCAGCGCGTGCGCGCGCGCATTGTGCCCGCGCTGCTCCTCCAGCTCGGCAACCAGGGCGGTGCCCATCGCCCACCAGGGCCGGTCGTGCAGGGGGGCCAGCCGGCCCTGCAGATCCGTCAGGATGCGCGCGCGATCGGCGTCCGCCGTGAAGTGCGCGAACAGCAGCCTGTCGCGGGTCAGCCGCGCCTCCAGCGCGGCGTCGCGCTCGTGGCGGGACAGGTGCCACGCCTCCAGGTCGTCCAGGATGGCGGCGATGCGAATCAGCGGGTGGACGGCGGTGTCGGCCAGGTTCACGCGCCGGGCGCGCGCCGGGTCAGGCTTCAGCAGCGCCGGCAGATCCAGCTCGAAGACGCCTTCGGATTGGGCGGGCGTCCAGCCCTGGGTGTTGCCCAGCAGCTCGACGAACAGATACGAGAGCGCATCGCGCAGCGTGCCCCGGACCTCGGCCGGGTAGTTGTTCGCTTCCAGGTAGTCGCCCAGCCGAGCGATCGGCTCCGTCCCCAGCGCGTCGCGCTGCTTCCACAGCTCGGCGTAGGCGCCGTACGCCGCGGCGAAGATCTGCTCGCGCGTCCACGTCTTCAGATCGGACGACGTCCCAGCCACGCGCTCGCGCTGCCCGATCTCCCAGGCGTACTGCTGGTTGTACGCGACGTACGCCTGGGCCTGGTACAGCAGCAACGCCGCGCGGGCCAGCGGGCTCCGCGGCCAGGGTTGGTCGCGGAGGAACCGCACGGCGGTCTCGTAGCCGCCCAGACCGATGCGCAGCCTGGTCTCGCGGATCAGCGCCTTCGCCCAGCCCGCGTCGTCGCCGGCCTTGCGCGCGCGCTCGCGCAGGGCGGCGACCTCCTTGGCGGCTTCCTCGTACTTCTGCTCGGAGACCAGGCGGTCGACGTCGGTCCAGCTGGGCGCCACGGCGGCGGACGGCGGCGGGGCCGGGGGTGCCGCGTTCGCGCCGGCGCCCGTCGAACCCCAGGCCAGTAGCAGGACCGCCAGCGCGGTGAGCAGGGGGCGCGGGCCCCAATTGCGATGCGCGAATCGAGACCCGATCATGGCGCGACTTTATCGCAACGGCGCCCGGGCCCGCGCGACGGGCCGACCGGGCGGCGCCCTGCCACTGATGATAAGCTCGCCGTCCGTGAAACGGTCCGTCACGGTTCAGGTCGCGGGGCAGCGTTACACCCTGAAAACCGATGACGACGACCGGCTGGTCAAATCGCTGGCCACCTACGTCGATGGGAAGTTTCGGGACATCCAGAAGGCGACGCGCAACCAGGATACCCAGGCCGTGGCCATCCTGACCGCGTTGCAGGTCGCCGAGGAGCTGTTCCAGATGCGCGCCGAGACGGCCGACCTGAAGAAGCGCGTCGGAGACAAGACCCGGGCGCTGCTTGACTACCTGGCGAAGGTGGGGCGAGTATAGCGACCGGGTTTCAGGTACGTTTCATTTCCATTCCAAATCGCACGATCGTGGGAACACCGCTTCGCCGTTGGCGAACGTCTTCGTAAGTATCCAGTATTCAACGACTTCGACGTCGTCTCCGGCGGTGGCAGTGCCATCCCCACCTTGCGCCTCGGGCGCGGTGAGGGCCAATGGCTTCGGCCGAAATAGTCTCCCCCCTGAATGAAAAACGCTCGCTGCGGCGGGCGATGAGCGACCGACGAACGCAGCAACTGTTGCCGGACAGGCAACGGGCGGCGCGCGCCGCCGCCGAGCGGCTGCTGGAGCTGCCCGAGCTGGCGGACGTCACGGCCCGGCGCGGTTGCCTGGCCGGCTTCGTCGCCGTCCGCGCCGAGCTGGATCCGGCCGCGGCGCTGAACGAGGCGCGCCAGCGCGGCGCGCGCATCGCCTATCCGCGGGTGGCGGACGATCGCACGCCGCGCCTGCGCTTCCATCTGGCGGGCGAGGGCGATCTGGTCCCCGGCCGCTTCGGTATCCCCGAGCCGTCTCCGGCCCTGCCGGAGGTCGCCGCTGGCGACATCGACCTGATGCTGGTGCCGGGCCTGGCCTTCGACGCCGACGGGCATCGCCTGGGCACGGGGGGCGGCTACTACGACGAGTGGCTGGAGCAGGCCGGGCCTGCCCGACCGCACGTCGTGGGATTCGCCTACGACTTCCAGGTGGTGGGCGCTTGCCCCACCGAGCCGCGCGATCAGACCGTGGACCGCGTCGTCACCGACGCCCGTGTGCTGGGCCCCGCGACGGGAGGGGGACGATGATCTCGGTGGCGATCGTCGTCCCGCTGCTGCTGGCGGTCTTCCTGGTGGCCCTGTTCGTGGGCCGCATGCTGCGTGCGCCGGCGCTGGAGCAATCCGAGGGCGAGAAGCAGCGCCTGATCGAGGCGGCCAAGACCGAGGCCGAGGCCCTGAAGCGGAAGGCGGCCCTGGACGCCAAGGAGCTGGCGCAGAAGGCGCGCGCCGAGGTCGAGGCGCAGCAGAAGGCGCGCCAGAAGGACCTGGAGCGGCAGGCGGCGCAGCTGGCCGAGCGCGACCGGGAGCTGGAGCGCAAGAAGCGCGACATGGACCGGCAGATGGAGGAGTTCGCGCGCAGCGAGAAGCAGATCGCGGCGCGCGAGGCCGCCGCCGAGGTGTCGGCGCGCGCCGCGGCCACGCTGGCCGCCGAGGCGAAGACCCGCCTGGAGAAGACGGCCGCCCTGTCCCAGGCCGAGGCGCGCGCGCAGCTGATCGACGAGATCCGCGACGAGGCGCGGCTGGCGGCGGTGGCCGAGGTGAAGCGCATCGAGGACGAGGCGCGCGCCGAGGCGGAGAGCCGCTCGAAGACGATCATCTCGGCGGCCATCCAGCGCTACGCGGGCGAGTACGTGGCCGAGCGGACGGTGGCCACGGTGCCGCTGCCTTCGGACGACATGAAGGGGCGCATCATCGGTCGCGAGGGCCGGAACATCCGCGCCATCGAGGCGGCGACCGGGATCGATCTGATCATCGACGACACGCCCGAGGCGGTGGTCATCTCGTGCTTCAACCCGGTGCGCCGCGAGATCGCGCGCCTGGCGCTGACCCGCCTGATCGCGGACGGGCGCATCCACCCGACCCGCATCGAGGAGTCGGTGGAGAAGGCCACCCAGGAGGTAGACCAGCAGTGCCGCGACGCCGGCGAGAAGGCGATCCTGGACCTGGGCATCGGGCGGCTGCCGCCCGAGCTGGTGCGGCTGGTGGGCCGGCTGAAGTTCCGCAGCAGCAACGCGCAGAACCTGCTGCAGCACTCGATCGAGGTGGGCATCCTGGCGGGTGCCATGGCGGCCGAGCTGGGTCTGCCGGTGAAGGTGGCGCGGCGGGCCGGCCTGCTGCACGACATCGGCAAGGCCATCGATCAAGAGGCCGAGGGGCCGCACGCCGTCATCGGCGCGCAGACCGCGAAGAAGCTGGGCGAGTCCCCGCGGGTGGTGCACGCCATCGAGGCCCACCACGGCGACGTGCCGGCGACCGACGTCATCGCCCATCTGGTCGACGCCGCCAACGTGCTGTCGGGCCAGCGGCCCGGCGCGCGGCGCGAGATGCTGGAGAGCTACGTGCAGCGCCTGCACGAGCTGGAGAAGATCGCGGCCAGCTTCCCCGGAGTCGAGCGGGCCTTCGCCATCCAGGCGGGCAAAGAGGTCCGCGTCATGGTGGAGAACTCGCGCGTCAGCGACGATCAGGCGCGCCTGCTGTCGAAGGACATCGCCCGCCGCGTGGAGGCCGACCTGGCCTACCCGGGACAGGTGCGCGTCGCGGTCATCCGCGAGACGCGCGCCACCGACTACGCGAAGTGAGCGCGGGGCGACCTCGCTAGAGCGACTCGAGGAAGGCGACCAGGTCGTCCTTCTCGCGCGGCGACAGGGTCGTCCCGAACTCGTGGCCGATGTTGCGGTTGCCCGGTAGCCGTGTGTCGAAGACGAAGCCCGCCGCGCCGAGCGGAAAGGTGACCGGGCGCCTGGGCGCGGGCTCGAGCAGCGCGCGCAGGGTGGGCACCGAGCCGTTGTGCAGGTAAGGCGCCGAGGCGCGCACGCCGGCGAGCGGCGGTACGCGCACCCAGCCCGCGCCCAGCCGCACCGTCTCGATGGGACCGGTCTCGTGCAGCTTCGCCAGCGACGTCAGGTCCAGCGCGAAGCCCGAGGCGGGGCGCTCGGGGCGCGGCACGTCGAAGGCCAGCAGCGCCTCGGTGCCGATGCCGCCGGCGCGCGCGTCCGCGGCCTCGTCGTCCTGCGCCTTGCCGTTGGCGTTCGCGTCGAACGGCAGCAGCAGGCTGGACGAGTAGACGACGGGGCCGAACGGCCGGTGGCGTTCGTGACAGGACTGGCACCGGCGGACCTCGTCCGTGGCGGCTGCGGCGAAGGAGGCCAGCGAGACCCGGGCGGGCACGCTTCGCGCGCCGCCGGGCCGGTCCCCCTCGAACGCCTCGTGCGAGCGGTGGCAGTGGGTGCAGCGCCCGAACGGCGGCAACGTCTGCGCGAAAGACACCGGGGCGCCGCCCGGCGTGGCGCTGTGGCAGTCGGCGCAGCGCACGGGGAACCTGTCGGGCAGCGTCTCGTCGATGGGCCCCAGCAGCGGGCCGCTCAGCTTCGCCGGCCCGTAGCGCGCCGGCGCCTCTTTCAGAATCTGCCGGTTCGCGAGCACGCCCACGACGCGGTTCGCGAACAGCGCACGGCCGCGGGCGATGGCGGCCTCGTCGCCGGCGGGCGCGGGCGCGAACGTCTGCTGGCCGACCACCCGTCTCAGCGCCGCGGCCGAGAACATCGCAGGGATGGCGCCCAGGTCGCGTGCGTCCAGCGAGGCGTGGCCGTAGATGGCGTCCGCCCACAGCAGGCCGGCGAACGCGTCCTGCTGCAGCCCCAGCGTGCCCAGGTTGCGCAGGTCGAACAGCAGCGCGCGCCGGGTGGCCGACCAATCTCGGGGATCGTCACCGGCGGGGACAGGCAACCCCAGCCGCTGGAACAACGACGCTGCGGCCGGGCCTGCCAGCGTCATCAGGCGTTGCACCCAGCGGCCGCTGGCCACCTCGCTGCCCGACCAGTTCTGAAGCGCGACGCCCGCCCACGGCAGCACCGGCGGCACGCTGATGGGATTCACGATGCCCTTCGTCCCCTGGCGAACCCGCCGCGCGCCCGGGTAGCGCATCGAGTGCAGGCCCGGGACCGTGACGTCCAGGCCGAACTCGCCCGTCAGATCCTGGCGGCCGGGACCTGCCAGCAGCAAGCGGGCGCGCACCGTTCGCCCGGACGGGAAGCCGCGCGCGCGGCGATACTCGACGGCGGGCCCCTGATCCTCCAGCACCGCCGCGGTGGCCAGCAGCAGCCCGTAGTCGAAGTTCGTGCCCGCCATCCCGGGCACCAGGTGTCCGTCGCCCGGGTCGGCCCCGCCGTGGCAAAGGAAGCAGGTCATGCCGATCTCGCCGCTGCGGCGTCCGTCGGGAGACAGCGCCTCGCGCAGGCCCAGCACGCCCGTCGACGCCGAGACGCGCCCCAGCTTGCCGCGCGGGTCGGCGGGCGTGGGTGTCAGGCCGAACAGCTTCGGGTTCGCCAGCACGCCGCCCGGCGCGCGGATGTGCCGCGTGACGCGCGTGTCGGGTCGACCGTCGCCGTCCAGATCGACCGGCTCGTCGTCGAAGTCGATGGCGACGTCACGGTCCCAGGCGATCCCCACCAGCGCAGTCCAGTAGCGGGCGTTCGGGTTGCACAGCGGCGATCCGGGACGCGCCGGATCGCTCGGCTCGTACGGGCCGACGTCCTCCAGCGCGCGCTCCAGGTCGCTGGCGCCCGTGGCGCGCGGCCACGTCCAGGGATCGACGACGCTGGCCAGCAGGCGCGCGTTCGGCTCGTTGGGCGGCGCGCCCGCGTCGTCCGAGACGGGCGGGGCAGGGGGGGCGCGCCGGCAGGCCAGCAGCGCGCCGGCGACCGCGAGCGTGAAAAGCAGTTTCGGTCGTGCCACCACCTGCCGGCAGGATAGCAGTGACCCGCGGCGCGGGGGTGCGGACCAGGCGGGCGCTACAGCGACGCGGAGGTCGAGGGCGGCACGCGGTGGCTCACGCAGCGGCCCGAGGTGCGATCGCAGGTGAGGCCGTTCGCCCCGTCACCGCACAGCTGATCGGGGTTGGGGCCCCGATCGCAGCGCATCACCGACGCCAGGTTCTTGCAGTGGCCGCGATCGATCCCCTCGTGGGCGAGAAAAGCGTCGGCGGCCGACGGATAGGTGTGCGTCCCCACGGTCACCGGCCTGGTGGTGTCCCAGAAGGCGCGGGTGGCTGGCTGGGCGTTCGGCATCGAGAAGTCCTCGCACACGTAGTCGACCAGCGAGGCCGAGTTGAACGCGACGGGCGACTGGAAGACCTTGTGCGACCATAGCGTCCGCTCGTCGGCGGCCATCTGGGCGGCCAGGTGGCACGTGACGCAATAGGGCTTCACGACCCCGTCGTAGAAGTCATGGTTCTCGACGGACGTGCGCCACGCCTCGGGCACCCAGCCGGCGACGCTGCTCTGTCCCGCCGTCTGGGCGTGACCGCCGTAGAGGCCCGAGACCAGCTCTTGCTGCCCGGGGGTCAGCGTCGTCTCGGTGGCCAGCACGTTGACGGCGCGGATGCTCTCCTCCTGACCGGCGCGGGTCAGGTCGGGGCCCGCGTCCGTGGCGAAGTCGACCAGGCTGGGGTCGAGCGGCAGGAAGCGCGCGTTCACGGCCAGGTGGCGCTGGCTGTCGTAGTCGCCGCCGTGGCAGTTCATGCACACCATCGGGTGCGGGCGCGAGCCCAGCGTGTCCAACTGCGCCCACTCCTGCCGCTTCCCCGTCGGTCCGAAGACATAGAACTGGATCTCGTGGCCCGCGCCCAGCGACGGGCGGTAGATGATGCACACGGTGTTGCGCGGATCGGTCCCGTGCACGGCCAGCTGCATCGACGCCTTCGGCTCGCCGAAGCCGTGGCCGTAGTTCACGACGTAGCAGGCGACGCCGGGCATCGATTTGCCGGCGGCGGTCGTCTCGGTGAAGCGGACGCAGCCCAGCTCGCGACCGAGCGCCAGCTCCGTGCGGTTGTAGTAGACGACGGCGCCGGTCCGCTTCCGGAAGGCCGCGCGATCCTCTCCCGGCTGGGGTGTCGGGAAGCCCAGCGCTTGCTTCCAGTCCGCCAGCGCCTCCGGCGCGCCGGGGCTGGTGCGCGGCGGTTGACCGACGATGCTGGGGATGCCGATCGTGTCGTAGTAGCGTCGCGCCTCCTCGATCAGCGGGTCCATGTTCGGACCTTCGGTCAGCGGCAGGCCGTCGGGCCGCAGGCCCTTCAGCAGGCCGCGGTTCGCTGTGTGGATCTGATCCAGCACGCCGTTCGGGATCGGGACAGGGGGCATGACCGGTTCACTGGCGGCCAGGGCGTGGCTGTCGGGCGCGGGGCCGCTCAGGCGCTGGCAGGCGCCGGCAGCGACGACGGCGAGGCCGAAGAGAACGAAACCAAAGTTCCCTCTGGTCGCAGAGAACGTCATGCGATCCTCCCGAACGAGCGCGACGGATTTGCCCGCAGGGCGCACCCGACTCAACAACCCCGAGCGGGGTAAAGGAGGTATCGTCGGAGCGATCGAATTCGATAATCACCGTCGGTGAGAAATCGCGCAGGAGGGGCCAAAATGGTTGGTGCCCCCGATGCGGGCGGGTGCGAAGAGGTCCCGCCCGACCCACAGCGGGGCCATACGCCGACAGGTGTTTCCGACGGTGACGCCTCCTGTCGGGGGTGAATGTAGCGATCGAGTAACGCTTCGATGCGGCGCGCGCGCCGCGATGAATTATGCTGAGGGGATGCGACCCCTCGCCGTTGCGCTCGCCATCGTCGGTGCGACCGCGATTCCGGCGGCGGGTTCGCCCTCCCCCCCGGCGCACCAGGCCGTTCACGCGGCCGCCTCCGAGCACGGGAAGACGGCGCACAGATCCGCTCCGGTGCACTTCACGTGCGCGGACGCGCTGGAAGACGGGACCCTGGTCGACGGCTCTCAGGGCGCGAACCTGACGAAGGTGGCCCGCACGCTGACCTGGCCCGACCTCGGCCCGCCGCCCCCGCTGGCTCCGCGTGACGTGCGTCTTTTCTGCGGGCCCGACGTGGACGGCGACGGCGAGCGTGACGCGATCGTGCGCCTGGCCTTCGACAACCCCGATACCGTTCAGAGCGCCATCGACGCCGAGCAGTTGACCTACACCTGGCTCGCCTCGAAGCATGCGGGCAGCTGGCGCGCGCTGGGCCGGCTGGCGGCCGACGTCACGGGCGACCGAGATCTCGAGCAGAGCGTCGTGTTCGTGCGTCGTCCTTCGGGACAGTACGGGATCGAGATCGAGCGCTCGAGCTTCGCGTCCGAGACGGGCTGCCGCATCACCGGCTACGAGATCCTTGCCTGGCGCGCCGGCGCGCTGGCGACGGTGGAGGCCGGTGATCGGTCCCCGAAGTGCGCGCCCTGCGGGTGCAATCCCTGACCGGCTGGACGGGTGCGGCGCAGCTCAGCGCATGAAGGTCTCGTATTCGAGGCGATCCAGGCGATGGGACAGGGCCTGCAGGCTGAGGGCTGACGTGAGGGCCGCCGACACCGCGAAGCCGAAGCCGTAGAAGCGAGGACCCAGCGCCTGGCTCAGCAGGGAAAGGCCGACGTTCGCGACCGCGAAGATCCCGCACAGCCAGAGGACCAGGCGGCGATAGTCCAGGTAGAAGAGCACCGTGAAGATGCCGAGGAGAAACGTCTGGAAGCCCACGCCGACGACATCCACCTTGAACAGGTAGCTGTAGATGGCGGGGATCCCGAATAGCCCGATGATCGGGGTGCCCAGCAGCAGCAGCCCTGCCACGACGGTGCCGTGCACGCGCAAGATGTCGAACAGGCCAGCCCGCGCCGACACCACCAGCTCGTCCCGCAGCCGGTGCAGCTCCTGCAGCGTCTCTCCCTGCCGGACGGCCGAGAAGTAGCGATCGTAGGCGCTGGCGAAGTCGGCCTCGATCCTGACGAAGAAGACGGCGACGCCGGGCACCACCGACAGGTACGAGACGAAGATCGGTACGTCGTAGACGATCGAGTACCGCACGGGTCCGATCAGTCCCACGGACGTCACCGGGTTCGACCAGAACACGAACTTGTCGGCCCACACCGCGATGTTGAACAGCATGCCGATGGCCGCCAGATCGTAGTGGGCCGTCCCTGGCGTCAGGAACTTCAGCGAGACCAGGCCAGACGAGGGATAGTCCCGGCGAACGAGCGCCAGCATGCCGAGCAGCATGGCCCCCTGCCCGAGGAGGAATGCCGCCAGGTACCCCGGCAGCTGGAAGTGGGACAGCAGGCCGGCCACCGAGACGATGGCCAGGTAGCCGACCCCGAACACCACCACGACGCCGAAGTACTTCTTCAGTCCCGACATCATCGCGGCCAGCAGCCACACGTTGCACAGCGCGACGAACGCGGCCACGTACAGCGCCCTCAGCAGCGCGGTTCCGGGCGGGAAGGCGAAGGACTCGACGCTGGCCACCACCGCACCCAGCGCCGTCACCGCCGCCATCGCTCCCAGCAGGTTGGGGAACACCTGGTCGGTCCGCCCGGTGAACAGCTGATCGGCCACGAAGCGGACCAGCACCAGCTGCAACACCCCGGCCACGATGAGCGACAGGGCCATCAGGTGCGTGACCGTTCCCAGGAATTGCGTGACGACGTCCGTGTCGCGGCCGACCTGCTGGGCGTAGAGCCCGATGCAGAGCAACGACCCCATGGAGATCAGCCACGGGCCGGACCCAACGACGGCCGCCACCGCGTAGGCCCGAAACAGGCCCAGGTAGGACTCGCTCTGCAGGTTTCTACGAAACGCGAAGCCGATGCCGGCCATGTCAGCCCCCGAACGACGCGCGGTAGAGATCTCGGTATCGCTTCAGCATCAGCTCCTCCGTGTACGAACGCTCGACCCGGGCGATGCCGGCCCGCTGGGCCGCGCTCCACCGCACGGGGTCGCCCAGCAGGGCGAGCACCTGCGTGGCGGTCGCCTCCGGGTCGGCGATGCGCACCACGGCGCCCGCCGAGCCCAGCGCGCGGTCCTCGGGATCGGGACCTCCTTCGATGAGCTCCCGGCAGCAGCCGACGTCGGTCGCGACGCATGGAACCCCGGCGGCGAAGGCTTCCAGGACGACCAGCGGCTGCGCTTCGCTGATCGAGGTCAGCACGTTCACGCCGACACGTCCCAGCAGCTCCTCCACGCCCCGGAAGCCCAGGAACTTGATGCGCGGGCCGGCGCCCGCCGCCGCGCCGTCCTCGGCCCGGCGCGTCTCGCACACCGCCGCCGCCAGCTCGCGGCACTCGGCGGCGTAGGCCGGATCTTCCTCCTCGGGGCCGACGATCCAGGCCTCGGCGTCAGGACGCCGAGCCAGCACCAGACCCGCTGCCCGGATGAAGGTCTTGATGTCCTTGATCGGTACGACCCGCCCGATCAAGGCCATGACCGGGGGCGCCTGCGGAGCTCGGCTCATTCGCACGGCCCGGAAACGATCGAGCGCGATGCCGTTCGGCAGCACGGAGGTTCGCTCGGCCGGGGCGCCGTCTGCGATCTGGCGCTGGCGGTTCCCCTCGAACAGGGTCACGATCGAACTGGCCGCCTGGTAGGTCATCCGGCCGATCCGCTCGAACATTCCGATCCACAGCTGGCGGAAGTACCCGACGGAGACGTCGCTGGTGTCGGGGCCGACGCGCTGGTCGTCGGAGATCCAGTCGGCCTGCAGCAGCTCGATGCGGCGCTCTTTCGTGTAGATCCCGTGCTCGGTCACGATCAGCGGGACCCCACGCTGGCGGCGGAGCAGGGTGGCCAGGAACCCCGCGAAGCCGGTCGAAACCACGTGCAGGACCCGCGCGGGCGGCACGTTCGCCGCCGCCGACGCCAGCACGAACAGCGGCGCGTGCATCGAGCGCACGGTCCAGAAGTACTCGAGAAACGAGCGGGTCGCCGCCCCCCGCTCGTAGCGGGCCGTGATCTCGTTCCAGGCCCGGCGGCTGTAAAAGAAGTCGCGGCGACAGCGGTCCGGATTGGCGGTCAGGTGTCCCACCATGATGTCCAGCGCGGCGGGTGTGATCTCGCCAGCGCGAAAGCCGTCGTGGAGGGCCGCGCTCGCCGCGAAGAAGTCGGCATCGCCTTCCAGGTTGCCGGGTGGTTCGACGGGGCGGGGAACGGACAGGAAGTGCTCCTCCAGGTGAACGACGTTCGGAGGCAGCTCGTACGCCGCCTCCCCGCGCCGCTCGCGCGCGCCGCCGATGAAGACGATGCTGAACGTCAGCTCGGGCAGGCCGCGGATCAGCTGATGCACCCAGGCGGACACGCCGCCCCTCACGTACGGGTAGGTTCCCTCCAGGATCAGCGCCACGTCGGCGCGCTGGCCGCGAGGCAACGCCGGTACGGCCCGCCGGCTCACGACCACTGCTCCAGAACCAGACGCAGGCTCCCGATCATCGAGTCTGCGAGCCCTTCCTGCTCGCGCAGGCGGGCCAGGTGCTGTTGGACGTCCGCGAAGCGGCGCTGCTGAAAGGCGCCTTCGGCCAGGTAGGGAAGCACCTTAACCGCCGGGTGGCCGAGCACGAGCGCGCGCTCGAAAGCGTGCTTCGACAGCGCGGACTCCCCCAGGCGCAACAGGATCTTTCCCCGCAACGCGTGGAGGGCCGCCTCCTCGGCGCCGTGTTCGACCGCGACGTCGAGGTCGCCGAGCGCCGCCCGCAACGACTCCCGTAGGCCTGAGGCCTCGTAGAGGGAGTGGTAGGCGCCCTCCCAGGCTAGCTCGGCCAGGTGCAGGTGGGCGCGCGCCCGTCCAGATGGAGCCCCCGCCTGTCGCAGCGCCGTACGCGCCGCCTGCAACGCCGCCTCGTGCTCCCGTCGCCGCCGATCGATGAGGCTGAAGGCATATAGTCGGACGTCGTCGTTCGGATCGGCCAGGGCGAGCCGCGCCAGCGGGATCTGGAACCGCAAGGGAAGACGGGCCGCGCGCAGCATGGCGTGCAGTCGCCGCCCATCGTGCGCGCGATCGACGAGCAGCAGATCTCCCAGGATCGCCTCGGGGGCCTCCTGGCGCACCGGCGGCAGGATCTTCAGAGCGGGGTCGTCCCAGCGCGCGGGAAGCGGCCATGACTGCCACTCACCGGACGCGATCGTCCTGACGGCCATGGTGGGCGAGCAGGCCACCAGGCAGGCGATGGCGGCACCGAACACCGGCAGCGCGCCACACCACACCGCCGCGGCCAGTGGCAGCGCCCAGCGGGGTGGCGCGGCGTCTTCCCCGCGCAGGCTGCTGGGGGCGATCGCCCAGGCGCCGAGTCCCGCGATGACGAGGCGGGAAGCCAGCCAGGCCACCAGGCCGTGCTCTGCTGGCGCGGTCGCCAGCCAGCCCAGCAAGAGGCCGAGGTCCAGCACCGACAGACAGGCCAGCATCACCACGCTCCCCGGCGAGCGACGACGGACGGTCGCCTGGTCAGTGATGGCCACGCGACGTCTCCATGTCTCGCTCCAGCTCGGCCATCACGGTCACGCGTTCGTCGCGGGGCGTGAGGAAACGAAAGATGGCGCTGCCGCCAGCCTGCGCCATCGTGCGCTCGAGCTCTTGCTGGACCAGGTTGTCGATCCGGTCCATCACGGCGCGGACCTCGGGCTCTCCGGCCCCGGGCAACAGCAGCCACAGGAAGGTGTCGCCGTGGCGGTGGCGCGTGCGGTGCACGACGTGGTTGGGGGCGAGGACACCCGACAGGATGATGTCGCTGATGGCGGCCAGGGGGCTGCCGGCGACCACCGCGAGCAGTCCCAGGACGGCCGGTGTCCGGCGTTCGCGGTTCTCAGCCAGCGCGCGTTCCAGCTGTTCGATGAACGTCCGCTCCCGCTCGCGATGGGGCTCCGCCAGCGCGCCGGTCGAGGAGACACGGTCGGCGAAGTGGCTAAGCAGCACCGCGGCCGCCTCCAGGTTGCGCCGCGCGAACGCGAAGAAGGGCATGGACTCGATGCACAGCACGCCGTGCATCAGACCGCCCGAGTCGAAGACGGGGACCGCCGCGACGAGCCGGCTGACCTGTGACGGCGTGGCGTCGGTCGGACCGTACGCTCGGGGACCGACGCCGTTCATCGCCGTGATCTGTCGGGAGCGGATCGCGGCACGGACCATGGGATCGTCTGCGGGGACCGCCCTGGCCTCGCCCAGGGTCGCCAGCACCGGGCCGAGACCTCCGTCCGGGCTGGTCTGGCGCAGGGTCGCGCTCTCCACCGAGGCGAACCGGCCGACCAGGGCGAGGGCGGGTTGCGCGATCGCGGGCCAGGCCAGGGGGGCCGGATCGTCGGGGCTTCCGATCCGCTCCAGCGCCTCGCGCAAGCTCGAGACACCGGGGCTCTGCTCCTGCAGCCGTTCGTGCGAGAGCTGCAGCAGCAGGTGCGCGCGCGCGATCTCGTTCGCGCGGCGCCGGGCATGGTTCGCGATCGCGGACGTCCTGGCCGTCTCACGCAGCCAGACGTCCGAGACATGTCCGCTCACCATCGCGGCGATGAGGGTCCCGATCAGGGCCTCGCCGGGAAAGGACGCTCCCCCGAACGCGTGCAAGCGCCATCCGATCAGCATCCAGGCGCCCAGGGTGGCCGCGCTCGCGCACCCGCCGGCGAAGCCGTGTCGCAGGCCCGCCAGGAGCGGCGGCAAGACGTACCACGAGAACGAACGCGTCTCGAAGAAGGGATCCCGACGATCGATGAGCCACCCCACGACGGGCAGCAAGAATCCGAGCGCGATCGACTCGACGAGCGCTCGCCAGGAGCGCCCTTCCTGGGCCGCGCTCGGCGCGCCGTCGACCGTCGTTGAGCCCGCCAGCCGGGGGCGCGCCCCGGCCAGATCGACGCTCTGCCCGCTCTTCATTTCAGGGGCATGCCGTCGACCAGGGTTCCCAGCAGGGTGAGCGCCACGCCGCTGGCATTCTGAAAGCTGGAGCCCTCCCGCGAGCCGGAGCCCGACCACACCACCTTGCTGTTGGTCAGGTCGATCACGGTCAGGGTCATCCCCACGGCGGGCTCGGACTCGTTGCCCGACTTGTAGCGCCACTCCTCGACGGAGCCCGTGACGCCGTAGTCGTAGTGCTGCCCCTTCGCCCAGGCCAGCGCGCTGTCGAACCGGGCCCGGTCGCTCAGCGAGAAGCGCAGCTCATCGTCCTTCGGGGCGGGATAGCGGTCCAGGGAGCCGATCCCCCGGTCGCGCAACACCGTGTCCAGCATCGCCTCGGCGCGCTCACCGGCCTGGACCGTCTCGGCCAGGTTCGTGAAGGGAAGCACCACCCAGCGGTTGCGCGCGGTGAGCGGCACCGGGGCGTGGATGCGGGTGACGGTTCCGCATCCCAGCATGACCGCCGCGCAGGCCACGCAGACCGCGAAGGCTCGCCTGATCCGGACTGCGCTGGATGGGGAGGGGCTGGCTGAAGGGGTGGAGGGTAAATGGCGCGCGCCTTCGTTCATTTTTCGAGCAGCCTTTCGTGGATCAGAAGCGCTGGTCGTATCCCAGCGTGAAACGGGCGCTGGTCCCGCGTGCCAGCGCGACCAGCCCCCAACCGTAGAGGGCAGAGGCGAAGACCTCCCCCTGTGCCCCCACGCGAACACCCAATGAGCACTGACCGCCCGAGGCGGGATCGCGGGTCGGGAAGCGCAGACCGGCCTCGAGGCCACACTCGTACCGAGGCCACGGGGCGCCGGCCAGGGCCCGCCGTTCCCCGAGGTCTCCGTGGGCCAACCGGGCCACCACCGCGACGTACTGGTACGAGGGCGGAAGCTGATTCTCGACCGTGAACGAAGGGTCCGGCCAGTAGCGGGTGACCGAGCCCGGCAGATGCCTGACGTTGTTGCGCTGCTGGGCATAGCCCCGCACGCCCACGTCCAGCTCGGGGGAACCGCGGGAGAGGCGCAGGCCGCCCTCGACCTCCTCGCTGAATTCGGTGCCGAGCTCGCGGGACAGCCGCGTCCGATCGTCGCGAACCTTGCCGCCGAGCGAGCCGTAGAAGTGACCCGCCTCGAACCGGGTCGTGGCCGAGAGGGAGTTCGATGCCGCGAGCGCCCGCAACAGCGGCGCGTCGTCGATGCGTTCGAACAAGGCCGCCCGGAGGCTGAGCAGCAGCCGCCCGCCGAGCCATCGCTCGTGCACGGCGCGCGCGCGCGGGAGGGTGCCGGCGGTGTGGTATCCGATCCCCGCCGCCAGCTCCGAATGGGCCCCCGCCAGCCCGCCCGAGGCGCGCAGGCTGGCCAGGGCCTCGGCTTCTTGCATCCCCGGGGCGAGCGAGTACTGCTGGCCGAACGTACGAAGCTCCCGGCCACTCGCCTCCAGCCCCAGGCGCAGGTCACCGAGCGCGCCGGACGCCGCCGCGTCCGCGCCGTAGTCCGACAGCGGACCGATCGTCTCGAACGTTCCCCCGGCGGTAGCCCGTCCCGCTCGCCGCTCGTCGATCTGGTCCAGTGTATTTCTGATGGTCAGGTCGGAGTCGTCGCCCGGCGACGCCGTGTCCGTCAGATGCGCGCGCGCGGCCGCGGTGTCCTGCAACTGCAGCGCCGCCTCACCCACCGCGTCCCCCGGGTAGCCGGCCGGGGCAGCCACCACCGCGCGCAGGAAGGGACGGTCGTCGTCCTCGATCGCGAGGCGAAGCATGCGATCGCGCGCGTTGCCCTCCAGGCGTCGATCCTTGCTGGCCTGGCTCCACAGGGTGCGCGCCCCGGCCCTGTCTCCCTCGACCTCATGCAGGCGCGCCAGCAACTCGGCCCGCACCGGCAGCGACAGCGAGGCAGGCAGGCGCGAGAGCACTGACCGCATCCATCGTGCCTCCGGCGGGGCGCCCCAGGTGGCGCTGATCGCATCCGCGGTCGTCACGAACAGGTCGCGCGCTTCGGGCGTGTCGAGGGTGACCTTGTCGCGCGACGCGATCAGGCGCGCCTGGGCCCGCGCCTGCACCCGCGCCGCCGCCTCGGCCCGCCCCGTCGCGGCGAGCGCGGTGGCCAGCGGGTAAGCGGCCCGCTCGAGCAGCTTGGGATCTCGTAGCTCCGCGGCCAGCATCACCAGCGCCTCGCTGACCCGCCCCAGCTCGACGAGCGCCAGCGCGAGGGGTTCCCGCGTCTCCACGACTTGCCGGAGACCGAACGCGGTCACGCGATCGACCGCGTGAGCCAGCACCGCCTTGTCGCGGAAGGCGAGGACGCTCCACAGGTAATCCGCAGCCAGCTGCGGCTCCGGACCCAGCGCGAGGGCCCGGTCCCAGGCGGCGGCCGCCGCTGCCGGGTCGCCCGTGTGCGCGAGCCACTGGGCCTGCAGGGTCCAGTACGCCGTCAGGTCGGCGAACGCCGCCGCCTCGTCCCGCCGGGCGATCACCAGCGTCTCGCCCAACCCCTTCCAGTCACCCGCGTCGAGCTGGGCCTGACCGGACTCGATCAGCTCCGCGGGATCCCTGGTCTCGCTGTACGAGTTCCGCGCCAGGCGCGTCAGCGCCGCGACGTTTCCATGCGCGCGCGCGAGCGCGCCCAGCCGCTGGCGCGCCTCGGCGGTGTGCTCCCCCAGTTGCCAGGCTTCCTGATAGGCGCGCTCCGCGTCCATGTCTCGACTCAGCTGCCACGCCAGCGCACCGCGGGCGGTCCAGTAGGCCCGCGCGTCGCCGCTGGCAGGGGCGGCGGTGGAGAGGACCTCCCAGGCCTTCTCCGGGTTGTCGATCCGCGACAGCATGTGCGCGTAGCTCATCGCTTCCTCGCCCGACAGTCCGGCCGCGCCGCGCAGCGTGGCGAGATTGCTCCACGCCGCCGCGGCGTCGCGCGCGCGCCCGCCCCGGGTGAGCAGCCTGGCGAGGATCTCGGCGCTGACGGCCGGGGTCGCCCCTTCGCGGATGCGGCGTTCGAGGATCGTGACCGCGCGCTGGGGTACGCCATGCGCCTCTGCCGCGTCGACCAGCGATTCCAGGGTCGAGCGGGAGGCGTCTCGCCGTCTCGCCTGTTCGGCGTACAGCTCGAGCAGGGCGTCCTCGTCGTGCAGAGCCTCGGCGAGGCGCATGGCGTTTTGCAGGGCGCGCCGCGCGTCCGCTCCTCCCCGGGCCGGGGGCAGCGAGGCGCCGGCGGCGGGCGTCGCCGGGGCAACATCGGTCGCGGGCCCGGATGGGCCGTCCGTCCCCGCGGCGTTCGCCCCGCTCGACGCCAGCGCCGCCGCGACCACCAGGGCCGCGCTGGACCATCCGCGGCGCGGGCTCAATGCGCCCAATCCTTCTGCACGGATGCGACCTGACGGTGCCTGGCGCCGGCCAGCCACAACCAGTCTCGCAACGCGATCCGCGGGCGTCCCGTCCACTCGGCCGCCCGGGCTTCGCGCTCCCGCCACTCCGTGCTCGCCGGATGGCGGCGCGCGGCCTCCTCGACCAGCGGCCACGCCGACTCGGGATCTCCCGCCGCCAGCTCGCGCAGCGCCTGTCGTTCGCGTTCAGCGGGATCGGCGCGCTTCGCCTGCATCAGACGCCGCCCCAGATCGCGGGCCGCCCGGGGACGATTGGCCGCCAGCGACAGACGCGCCGCCTCGGACAGCAGCGCCAGGTCGCGCGGTCGGCGCGCCACCCATTCAGACGCGCGCTCCGCCGCCGCCTGGACGTCGCCCGCGGCCTCGGCCGCCGCCAGCGCTTGCCGCGCCCACGCCGCCTGCCACTCCATGGCGGACGTCGCCTTCGCCGCGGCGTCGAACAGCTCGGCGGCGCGCGCCGGGTCGCCGCCGGCGAGCGACCAGCGGCCCGCCTGCGCCAGCGCTCCGGCGCGGTCCTCGCTGGTGGTCATCGCCGCTCGTTGCTGGAAGAACGTCGCCGCCAGCAGCGGCCGCCCCACCTGCAGGGCGATGTCCGCGTAGCGTCCGGCGTCGGCCAGTCCGCCCGTCAACCTGGCCAGGCTCTCTAGCCGGCTCACCACGTCGGCCATCGCGACCGGCCTGGCCGGGCTGCCTGCCGGCACGGCCCGCGCGCGCGCCCACGACAGCTCCAGGGCCAGCTCGTCCAGCTCGGCGCGGCTCTCTTCCGTGCGCGGGACCGAATCCAGCTCGGTCAAGGCGCGCGCGAAGTCGCCTCGGCCCTGCAGCTGCCGGACATAGGCGATGCGCGCCGCCCAGTCACGAGGATTCGCCTTGACCAGGACCTCCAGGTAAGCCGTCGCGTACGCGCCAATGGGCAGGGCGGCGGTGTTGCGATCGAAGTCGCTCGCGCTCGGGAAGACCAAGGTCAGCAGCGCGCCCATCGCGAACGTCACGCCCGCCAGCAGGCCGTCGCGTGCCAGCTTGACGCGACCCTGGCCATTCAGCTCAAGAGCAGGCAAGGAGCGCCTCCCCCGTATCGCTCTCGGGCAGCGCGAAGTGGACCATGCGCCCTGACGCCCGGGCGCGCACCCTCCGGGACGGCATGTTCAGCACACAGCTCGAGGCCCCGCCGATGACCAGCCGCAACGGCTCATGCGCGCGGATGCGCAGCTCGATGCCGCGGCCGGAGCGGTGCCAGGTGACGACGCTGCCGTTGGCTTCGAAGAGGTAGGGCCTGCTCGGGGGGTGGGTCGTGAGGACCAGCACCGGGGCCTCGTCCGCCGCCAGGTGCACGTAACGCCCCGGCGAGCCGCTGCGCACACCCGCCACGCCGCTGGACCGCTCGAGGTCGGGCCAGTCGTCACCGCCGTCGTCGAGCCGCACCGTGCGCAGCGGACCCAGATCTCCCAGCTCCCAGCTCCCGTCGTCCAGCCGGCGCGCCAGCGTCGCATCGTGAAAGGCCCGCACCCGGGCGGCGTATTCGCTGAGGTACAGCTTGGTCGTCTCGCGCGCCAGCGCCCAGTCGTAGACCCGACGCAGGGCGGTCAGCGAAGCGGTCTTCGTCGCCGAGAAGAAGTGATAGTAGATGGAGATCGGACCCAGCCGGCGCGGAGACTCGGTGAGCTGGAAGGTCTCGATGACCCGCTCGTAACCGTAGAACGGGCCGCGCCATTCGTTCGTGTACACGTTCTCGTTCTGCACCGGCGCGAACACCTGGAACGTGTCGCCCTTGTTCATCCCCAGCGGCGAGGCCAGCGTCAATGACGGCTGATCGACCGTGATGGTCGCGCCGCCGCCGTTGACGTTCTCGACGCCCGCCTGGTCCGCCAGCGCCACCGTCTCGGGGCTGGGCGAACAGTCGCCCGACCACAGCAGCACGCGGGCGCGCTTTCCCTCCGGCAGCAGCTCGTCGTCGACGTACTGGAGCGAGCCGGTGATCTCGCGGTGGGCGTCGAACGTGTAAGAGGGCAACGCCAGGGTGACCGGGGCCTGGGTCTTGCGGTGCGCCTCCGCGTCGGCCCAGGTGAAGGGATGACTGAAGGTGTGGCTGGCCGCCTCGACGTAGGGCAGCCGGAAGATCGCGCGCGCCGTCTCCTCCAGCTTCGGCGCGTCGGCCGGGTACAGCCCGGCGGGGCTGATCTCCCCCTGGATGACGGAGACCGTCTGGGGGATGGGGTGACGGCGCAGGATCTGCTCGAGGATCACCTGGCCGGCGAAAGCGTGCTCGCCGAACTCGGCCCGGCTGGGGAACCCGTCACCGTCCAGGTGGATGGTGAGGATGCGCCGGCCCGCCTCCGTGGTGACGTCGGGCGCGGGGATCTGCTCGATGGCCAGCGCGTCCCGCAGGAACGAGAACGGATTCACGATCCAGCGTCGCTCTCCGTCGAGGTTCGGGGTGGCGACGTAGGGCGCGAAGACCGCGCCGCCCCAGGGGCCGACGACGATGGCGTCCCAGACATGCCCGCCCTGATCGCCGAGGCGCAACAGACTGCGCGTGTGTTCGCCGACGACTGCGTACGGGGGCAGATCGTAGAGGAGGGGGCGTACCGGCGTCTCGAACCCGACGCTGGAAGAGGACGCGGTGGTCTGCAGCGGAGGGGTCACGGTCGTGGGAGCCGGCTTCAGCCCCAGGTGCCCGAGCAGGGCGGCGCTGGGGGTGAAGCCGAAGCCGCTCAAGAACGCGATGCGCAGCCCCTGTCGGAGGCGCGCCTCGACCCACGCGGCGTACGCCGGCCCCAGGTTCGTCGTGCCCAGCACGACCGCTCCTGCGTACCGGTCGACGAGGGGACCGGCGGGCAGCCCCCGGCGGACGTCGACGTACTCCACGGCGTAGCCTTGCCACTCGAGGATCGGCGCGGCGAGCGAGGCGTCGATCGGGGGGGCCAGGTTCTCGGCCCCCGGATCGCTGCGGAAAAGAATCAGCACCTGGCGTCGGATCGGCTCGATCCGGCCCATCCCCACCTGATCGAGGCTGGGGACCGAGACGTAAGGCTCGAAGCCCTCGTTCATGATCCGGCGGGCGGTCGCCCGGCGCAGGGCCGGGTCGCTCGCTGGAACGTAGTCGATGACCACGATCGGGATCTTCGCGGCCCGAAGGGTGCGCAGCTCCTGCAGCAGCGAGGCGGTCTCCTCCGCGGCGACCGGTCGATAGTGTCGTCCGTCGGCATCGACGGTCTGGAACAGCGACTCCACGACGACGCCATCCGGGGGCGACGCCAGCAGCGGCGCCACGCCGAACCCGCGGTTCAGAAGGATCTTCAGCTCGGGATGCCGTTCCCTGACGGCGTCGATCAGGTCGGCGAGCGCCCGGCGGTGTGACGGCCACTGCTCCTCCGAGCGCTCGACGCTCTCGAAGCTGTCGAGCGTGTCGAAGAACAGTCCGTGGATCCCCTTCTTCAGAACACCGGGAATGACGTGATCGAGGACGAAGGTCTGCCAGGCCCGGCGCCGCACGTCGACGATCTCGGAGTTCCAATCGCCGTTGCGACCGACGATGACCCCATCCGGCACCTGGCGCCGCCATGGTCGCCCCGGTCCCACCTCGCCCAGGCTCACGTAGGCGAACAGCTCGGCCTTGCACGGCGCTGGCCACGCGACGAGATTTTCGACGTCCACCACCAAACGATCGAAGTGCTGGCTGAGTTCACGGGGGACGCGCGCGCCGTAGTAGAACGCCGTCGTGATCTTGGGCACGCTGTCGTGGTCGGGCTGAGCGTGGGCCTGCTGGCTCGTCGCCACCGTCGCGACGAGCACAGCGGCCACGACCAGCCCGTTGATTGCTCTCACTCGGTCGTCCCTCGGTCCGCTGCGGTGGTGCCGGCGTGTGATGCCGGCGACTGCTCAGCGCCCTGCTGAAATCGGCCTTGCCAGAGGGGAACCGACCGCCGGCAGCGTCTCGTTCCCGCCGGCCTTCAGCCAGGAGACCAGGGCGATGCCCAGCGCCAGCGCGACCAGCGCGGTGCAGATCGAACGCAGTCCGTGTCCGGACGCCGAAGTGAGCGCGGGATCACTGGCCGGCCGCGCCGGCGTGGAGAAGAAGCCCGAGTCGTGAGTGATTGATCGTAGTTCCGTCATGAGAGCCTGCCTTGAGAGATGTCTCCCTTTTCGCGCGCGCTCCCATATGTGGGGCAATCACCCCTCCATCATCAGGAAACAATCTGCCGATACGAGAAAGTAGTTCGCCTGCGTTGGCGTCGTCACAGTCTTGCCGTCCGTCACGGCACCAAGGCGGAGACCACGGTCGTGTTCGTGTCTTCGTTCCCCTCGCTGTCGACGGCGCGCACGACGAAGTGGTAGGTGGTCCCGCTCTTCAAGCCGCTGACCATGTCTTCGAAAGGTAGCGTCGAGCGACCGAACGCCGAGGCGTAAGCAGCAGGCTGGCGCGGCGTCAGCGTGACGCGTGTTGCGCCGGTGAGGTGAGGATCGCCCGTGAAGTCGAGCGGGGCCGTCGCGTAGTACAGCCGGTAGGTGATGGCGTTCATGTCGAGGGCCACGTCCCACTGAACCGTGGCGCCGCCCGTGAACGGAGTCACGCTCTGTATGCCGACCCGTGACGTGGGCGCGGCCGGCAAGCCGGCCGCGTCCACGTTCTGATTCCACACGCTCGACCAGACGGGGGGATCGCCGTCGGTGAGGTCTGCGTGGTCCCGGACGAAGGTGTTGATCAGCGACAGATCCGCGTTCGTCAGGTAGTGGCGGAAACCGGCGACCCGGACCGTGACGCGGATATCCTCCAGCAGCGTGTCGAGCGCGGCAGTTCCTTGACCGACCAGGGTGGAGGCCGCGCCGGCCACCTCCGTTCCTTCCACGTAGCCGAGGGAGAGCGTCTTGAAGCCGTCGGATCGCTGAGACTCCGCGACGAGCTTGGGCATGATGTCGAACTGGTTGTCGGCGTAGAAGAGCGGGTCGATGCCGTCCGTGGTGCTGGAGCTGAGGCGATAGCTCTCGAAGAGGAAGAAGTCGATCGAGCCCCGCGTCGTGTAGGCGAAGTGCTGGAGCTCGGGATTGAAGAAGAAGTCGCCGCGGTTCTGCAGCACCAGGCTGTCGGGGTAGGCGCTGTGGACGTGACCGACGAACGTCGACATCCCCGGGGCGGTCCACTCGAACTGCGTCAGGTCGCCGTCGCTCGGCGAGGTCCAGGCGTTCGGGGCCACGGTGTCGATCGTGTCCAGGAACACACCGTCGCAGCCCAGACCCCGCCCCGTCGTGGTCGTCAGCACCTCCTTCAACCCGGCGACGCCGTCCGTTCCGTCCAGCGTCATGCCGTCGACGAGCGTGAACCACTTGGGATCGCCGGCGTTGACGAAGTAGCCGCCGAAGTTGGCGTTCCGGTCGGGAATTCCGTCGGCCTTACCGTCGAGGGCGATCGAGTTGTCGTCCAGGTAGAAGGAGGCCCAGCCGGTGCCGCCCGGCGACGCGTTGCCGAGTACCGACAGCCCGGACAGGCTGCCCCCTTGCGGCTTGGGACCCCGCGGGTCGACCCGCGGGCCGCTCCCGTCCCCGCGGAACCGGCCGTCGGCCTTGGCCTGCGCGTCGGTCAGCGCCGCCACGCGGTCGTCCTCCCCGATCGAGACGTAACCGAGGACGATGATGTCGTCGGCGGGATCGTTCGGGTCCATTCCCTTCTGCAACTCCTCCACCAGAGCGCGATTCACCCCGCTTGCGCTCGGATGAATGACGACCAGATCGTGCTTCTTGGCACTGACGATGCTCGCGGCGTCCCATGCGCCGTACGAAAACAACGGAAAGTTCACCCGCCGAGCCGCCATGCGTAGGTTGGAGACCGTCAAGTTCGCGTCGAAAGGCGCGCCGACGCCGTGGGTGTCACCCGGCACGAACCGCAACGTGACGGACTGCTGTCCGTGCAACGACACGTCTTTCAGGGAGTGCCAGACGATGGCGACGGTGCCGTCGTCCGCGGCCCCGGATACGGCCGGGCTTCCGTCGGCGTGGGCAGGCGCGAAGGCTCCTCCGCCGCTGGTCACCGTCACGGTCACGCTCGCGGTCGCGAGGTCGGCGTGCGCCAGATGGACCGTCAGCGCGACATCGCCCGCTGGCGTCGCCGGCACGTCGACCCCCGTGATCGCGATCGAGGAGGTGGGATGAACCGTGGCGCCGCCGCTGCCCGTGACGCCTCCCGTGCCGCTCGCCACGCCTCCCGTGCCGCTCGTCGCGCCTCCCGTGCCGCTCGTCACGCCAGCGTCGCCTTTGCTTGCGCTGCCGCATCCCGGAGCGCTGGCGAAGGCCGCCAGCACGGACGTGAGGGCGGCCATCGAGATACGTTCGCGCATTTGCCCGATTGGTGCCGGTGAGCCGATGCGATCTTCAAACGATGAGCCGACCATCGCCCGCCGACGGAGAATTCCCTTCGGCGGGCCAGTCGTCGCGGGATCGTTCCTGTGCTCGCTGGTCGCCTGCAGTTCGGGATCGGTCGGGCTGCTCGAAGATGCGTCCGCCGATCGCTCGTCATCGGAAGGCTCCGGAGGTCGAGGGGACGCCGCATCGGGTGGTGCCGGCCAACCAGGCTCGGGAGGGTCGGGCTCGGGGGGCTCCGGTTCGGGCGGCGCTGGCTCCGGGGGAGCGCCGGTCGCGGGAAGCGGTGGCAGCGGAAGCGGTGGTTTCGCCAGCGGCACCGGTGGAGTGCCACCGGTGGGCACGGGGGGAGGCGGCGTGGCCGGGCAGTCGAGCCCCGGTTCGGGTGGGCGCGCGACCGGCGGCATGACGGGCAGCGGTGGCGTGACGGGCAGCGGTGGTTCGCCGGCGACGGGGGGGGCCGCTGGCGCAGGCTCTGGCGGCGCCGCCGGCTCGGACAGCGGCCGCGGCTTCCCGGCGGCTCAGCCCTGGGTCGCGTTCTACGGTTCGCCCGGGGCCTCCATCGATCTGGCGAAGGTCGCGACGGCCTTCCGGATCATCGACCTCGACGCGGATCCCGACGTCGGGTTCACGCCCGCCCAGATCACGGCGCTGCGCGCCTCGGGACAGAATCGCGTGATCTCGTACATGAACGTCGGGTCGTGCGAATCCTTTCGTTCCTACTACGCTGCCGCCCCTTCCGGACACGCCTCCTGCCAAAGCTCGGGCGCGTTGACGGATCCCTACCTCGGCTTCTCCGACGAGATGTGGGCGGACCTGTCGAACGCCGCCTACCAGGATCTGATCGTCAACTACGTGGCCCCTCGTCTGGCGGCGCAAGGCGTGGATGGGTTCTTCCTGGACAACATGGAGGTCGTCGAACACGGGCTGACCCCCAGCCAGGGCGGACCCTGCGACACGACCTGCGCCCAAGGGGGGCTCGACCTCGTGTGGCAGTTGCGGCAAAGGTTCCCCGACAAGCTGATCGTCATGCAGAACGCGGTGACGGCCACGACGCGGAACGGAGCCAGCCACGGGGTCCCGTATGCCTCTTTGCTCGACGGCGTTTCGGTGGAGAGCCTCTTCGCGGATGGTTCGTCCACGGTGATGACCGACACCGGCACGCTGGCCGACCTCCAGGCCTGGCAGAAGCTGGGCCTGACGCCGGGGGGCCACCCGTTCTGGATGGGGGCGGAGGACTACGTGGGCGCTTGCTCGGCCTCGAACAAGTCCATCGCGCTGTCGATCTACACACTGGCGGCCAACGACGGCTTGAACGAGTACGTGACCGACATGAGCGGCCAGCAGCACGCTCCTTGTTACTGGTCCGACTTCCCTTGAACCAGGCGCGGGCGGCCCGGGCGTGATCGGGGATTGCCGCCCGCGCGAAGACCCTCGATCGAGCGCCCCCGCGATCGCGCCGCCCGTCACGCGCGAGCCCCGTGTGGGTGTTGTCGTTCTCGCAACAGAGACCTTCAGTTCGGAACAGGGGCGCCGATTAGGCCCCTTGAGTCATGCGCCAAGCGTCAATCAATACAGGGACTTATGAACGGAAAACACGTAATAAAGATTACGTAAAATTTCGTAGGATAAAACACCTGTCTGCGACCGCCTTTCCACTGGTGATGGCGGCCGTGGTTCTGCAGGCAACAGGGTGCGGGACCTGGGTGGACGACCACCTGTGCGGCAAGGGGGGGTGTCAGTGGTCGGACGAGGAGTGGGGACGGGTGTCCGCCCTGGCGGGTCTGCCCGAGGCCGCGCCCAGCGACGCCTCGAACAAGTACGTCGGGAACGCCGCCGCCGAGGCGCTGGGCAAGAAGTGGTTCTTCGATACCCGCTTCGCCGGGACGGCGACGCTGATGGACCAGTTGAAGCGGCCTGTCCCCTACGCGCGCGCCGCCAAGGGTGCCACCATGGCCGTCGCGTGCGTCACCTGCCACGACGTCAGCAACGGCACCATCGACGACACGTCGACGCCGGGCAACGTCTCCATCGGCGCAGGCTGGTTCGACGTCAACGCGCAGCCCGCGCTGAACGCGGCCTTCTATCAGGTCTCGTTCTGGAACGGGCGCGTCGATTCGTTGTGGGCGCAGGCGCTGGCCGCCACGGAGGGCGGCGTGTCCACCAACAGCACCCGGCTACGCGTGGCCTGGGCGATCTCCGACCTGTACCGCTCTGACTTCCAGGCGGTCTTCCCCGACGCCGCCCTGCCGATGAGCGGGACGTCGGCCGCGCTGGCGTCGACGCTGGCGACCGACGGCCAGTGCGCGCTGTCCAACGGCGACTGCCCCGACAGCTGTCGGGTCGCCCAGTCCGACGCTGGCGGTAGCCCGGGGTGCTGGCCGCGCTTCCCGTTGCAGGGCAAGCCAGGCAGCAAGGCCGGCTGTCAGCCGGGCGACACCAGCGAACCCTTCGCCGACGCCTGGGACTGCATGGATCCCTCCGATCAGGCCATCGTCAACCGGATCTTCGTGAACTTCGGCAAGGCCATCGCCGCCTACGAGGCGAAGATGGTCAGCCGGAACTCGGCGTTCGACAAGTGGGTCGCCGCCGGCGCGGACAGCGGGCTGATCTCGCCGCAGGCGCAGCAGGGCGCGAAGCTGTTCGTGGGCAAGGCGGCGTGCAGCGACTGCCACAACACGCCGCTGTTCTCGGACAACGGCTTTCACGACATCGGCGTGCCCCAGACCGGCCCAGGCGTCCCCACCGAGGCGGAGTGCCCGGCGGGCGGCGTCTGCGACTGCGTCGAGACGCCGGCCGGCGTGGACGCCGACGGAAACACCATCCCCGCGAAGGCCGCCAAGAACTGCCTGCCCTGGGGCGCGCGCGACGGCATCTCGAAGCTGGCCAAGAACGCGTTCCTGCGCACGTCGGCCTGGAGCGACGATCCGTCGGATACGTCGCGCCAGCACTTCGTCGACATGAGCCCCGACACGATCCCGGTCGGCGCCTGGCGCACCCCCACGCTGCGCGACGTGGCCTTGACGGCGCCCTACATGCACGACGGCGTCTTCACGACGCTGGAACAGGTGATCGACCACTACAACCGCGGCGGCGCGGCCAGCGGTGCCGTGGGCATCCCGGCGGCCCAGATCAAGCCGCTGCTTCTGACGGACGAGGAGAAATCGGACTTGGTCGAATTCCTGAAGACGCTGACAGGTGAGCCCCTTCCCTCCGACGTCGTGTCCGCGCCGGTGCTGCCATGAAGCGAACCGAGCGGACGACGAGGCCGACCATGAAGCCGACGATGACAGCGACGCTGCTCGCCCTGGGGCTGACCGCCCTGGCGTCGGCGGCGCAGGCGGCCCCCGGGCACAACGTGGCCCAGGGGGGGGACGCGAAGGCAGCGGCCCCGGCGCCGCCCGCCTACGAACCGGAGGCGGACGCCGCCGACACGACCGACGACGAGTCGCTGGAGGAGGCGGCCAGGCCGCTGACCGAGCGCATCCGCGATCTCGAGGTGAAGCTGGAGCAGACCAAGCAGCTGGTGACCGGCCGCGCGCCGCGCGTGACCGTGGGCGGCTACATCGATCTCGGCTTCTTCGTGCCCCAGGGCGACGGGTCGGGGATCATCCGCGACCAGGGCAACCAGTACTTCCCCGAGTTCGCCGGCAAGTACGGCTGGGTGTTCCTGGGCGACATCCTGGCACCGACGGTGAACTCGCGCGGCGAGGTGGCCGACCTGGGCGACGCCGCGGGCGTCGATCGCTTCGACAGCATCCATTCGGGCGGGGCGCCCGGCTTCATCGCCAACGAGGTGAACCTGACCCTGACCTCCGCGCTCAGCGAGAGCGCCATCGCCACGGCCAGCGTCAACTTCGTCCCGCGCAGCGGCTCGAACTTCGCGCTGGGCGACTTCCTGGACGTCGATCTGGCGCAGATCGAGTGGATGCCCACGCAGTCGCAGAAGACGTCGATCTTCGTGGGCAAGATGGACTCGGTGCTGGGCATCGAGTACCGCGATCGCAAGGCGGTGCAGCGCTTCGGCATCACCCCGTCGCTGATCGCGCGCTACACCACCGGCACCGCGCTGGGGGTGAAGGTTCGCAGCAAGCTGGGGCCGGACGACGTGGTGGTGCTGGCGGCGGCGGTCACCAACGGCTCGAACACCACCGAGCAGTTTCACTTCTACGACGAGATCGACACCAACGTGGGAAAGACGGCCAGCGGCCGCCTGGCCCTGCGGCCCCCGCTGCCCATCGAGACCGAGGTCGGCTTCTCGGGCTCGTACGGCGCGCAGGACCGCGCCAAGAACAGCAACGGCGCGATGTGGTTCTTCGGCATCGATCTGCAGATGCACGCCGGCCGCGTCGACCTGAAGGGTCAGGTGCTGACCGGCGCGGCGCCCGGTGACCCCATCGACGACGTCTACGGCCTGAAGCTGCACAAGGGCGGCTACCTGGAGATGGACTGGATGCTCACGCCCGTCGTCGGCATCATCGGCCGCGGCGAGTTCCGCGACGCCTTCGTCTGGCTGGGCGACCCGAACGCCCCCGGCGGCGCCAACCGCGCCTACCTGACCAAGTCCTGGCGCGGGACGGGCGGCCTTCGCTTCGCCTTCTCGGACCGCATCGTGTTGAAGGCCGAGTACCTGCACAACGGCGAGTACGGCGGCATCCCCCAAATCAAGAACGACGTCTTCACCACGTCGCTGCTGTTGATTGATTGAAAGGCAAACGCATGTCGAACGGAAAGAAGATCGCGGCCGGGTTGCTCGTCGCCGGAACGGCGGTGGCCCTGCTGATCCCCGGACCCGCTGCCCGCGCCCAGGGCGGCGCTGACGAGGGCGCCCCCACCCGCGCCGAGTTCAACAAGCTGCAGGCCGAGGTGCGCGAGCAGAAGCAGCTGCTGCTGCAGACGCTCCAGGCGGAGCAGCAGCGATACGAGATGTTGCTGAAGATCATCCGCGCCCAGGGGGGCGGCTCCGTGGAGAATCTGCCGGCGCTGCCCTCCCTGGACGGGAACGCCTCGACGGCGGCCGAAAAGCCGGCGGCGCGCTCGCGGAGCAGTGCGGCGGCCGAGGCGGCCCGCCGTACCGCGGCGCTGGAAGGAAAGATCCAGCTACCGCCCGGGGCCCGATCTGCCGATGTGTACGTCTACGTCGAGAACGTCAAGGCAGGACACGTGAAGGGAAAGTCCATCGAGATCAAGCAGGAGAACAAGCAGTTCGCGCCCCGCCTGGCCGTCGTGCAGGCGGGAACGAACGTGGTGTTCCCCAACTTCGACGCCATCTATCACAACGTGTTTTCCATGTCGCCGCACAACAGCTTCGATCTGGGCAGCTACCGGGCCGGCGACAAGCCGCGCTCCGTCACGCTGACGACGCCGGGCGTGGTCGAGATCTTCTGCAACATGCACCAGAAGATGTCGGCCGATGTGCTCGTGGTGCCCAGTCCGCTCTACACGAAGGTGCGCGCCGACGGCACGTTCCGCATCGAGAATGTGCCGGTGGGCATGCGCAAGGTGGTAGCCTGGAGCCCAGGGATCAAGGCAGCCCAGCAACGTGTCGAGGTGACAGCGGCGGGCGGTGAGGTCTCGTTCGCGCTCGAGCGCGAAGAGGCCCGCGCCCACGCCAACAAGCTGGGGCAAGCGTACGGTTCTTACCGCGAATGAGAGGTCCATGATGCGGGTCAAACGGATAGTCGGGTTCGCGTTGCTGCTCGGCGCTTGTTGCCTGGGCGCGGTCGCGCTGAGCGGCGAGCAGGGCCGCGCGGCGGCGCAGCGCAAGGCCGACAAGGCGCGCACCGAGGCCGAGCTGGTCCGGGCGCGCTGGCAGACCGAGCAGAAGCGGCTGGAGGGCCGGCTGGAGCTGGCCGCGGCCGCGAAGCCGCTGCTGGCCGCGCTGGAGAACCACGTCGACGGCGCCACGCTGGTCGACCTGTTCCAGTCCGAGGACTGGTGGCGCGAGCCACGCGCGGACTTCGCGCTGACCCGCGTGGTGGTGGGCGGCGGCGTGCTGGCGACGGTGGGCGGCCCCGACCCGGGGACCGCCGATCGCGCCGTGGTGGCGCGCGCCCGCGGCGGCGAGCGCATCGCCTCGGCCACGGTGCCGATCGAGGGACACCCGTACTTCCTGATGGCCACGCGGCTGGACGCCCTGTCGGGCCAGGACCCGGTGCTGCTGATCCTGCAGCCCGTCGACACCGCGAAGCTGGGCACGCCGGTCGATCCTCCGGTGGTGCCGGCGCGCGGCCCCGCTGATCTGGCGCTGATGATCGCGGCGGGGCTGATGTTCGTGGTGGGCGTGGTCGCGCTGATGACGTCCTTCGGCGGCAACGCCATGACGGGCACCGGGATGATCCCCGCCATGGGCCAGGACCCGGCGATGATGATGGGCACGGGGCAGGCGATGATGACCGGCACCTCCGGGATGCCGCGCGCCCCGGGCGGCAGCATGGTGGCCGGGGCGCCCCAGCCCGCGCCGGTGCCGTTCACGTCGGTCCCGCCGCCGCGCGCGGTCTCCAACACGCCGCAGCCGGCGGGCCCGCCCCGCCACGCCACGAACCCCGAGGGGAACCCGATCTCGGAGACCGGCTCGCCCGGGATGCAGTTCGGCCGCTACCAGCTGCTGGATCGGCTGGGCGAGGGCGGCATGTCCGAGGTGTTCACGGCGGCGTCGTACGGCGTCGAGGGGTTCAGCCGCGTCTTCGTGCTGAAGCGCCTGCGCCACGAGCTGGTGAACGACAAGGAGGCGGTGGGGCAGTTCATCGACGAGGCGCGCATGCAGGCCAGCCTGGTGCACTCGAACATCGTGCCCGTGTTCGACTTCGGTCAGGTCGGCAACGAGTTCTTCATGACCCAGGAGTACATCGTGGGTCGCGATCTGGTGCGCCTGATCGCCCGCTGCTACGAGCATTCGCGGCAGGCGCTGAGCCCGCGGCTGGCGTACTACTTCGCCCACGAGACGCTGCTGGCGCTGCAGTACGCGCACACCAAGTCCGATCGCGAGGGGCAGCCCCTGGGGATCGTCCATCGTGACGTCTCGCCGGCGAACGTGATCGTGTCCGCGCAGGGCGAGGTCAAGCTGGCCGACTTCGGTATCGTGAAGTCGAAGAAGCGCGTCACCCGCACGCAGGCCGGCATGGTGAAGGGCAACGTGAACTTCATGTCGCCCGAGCAGGCGCGCGGCCAGGACGTCGACGGGCGCAGCGACCTGTTCTCCATGGGCCTGGTGCTGTACTACTGCCTGACGAACCGGTTCCTGTACGACGGGGACAACGACCTGGACGTGCTGTTCAAGGCGGCCTGTGGTCCCACGGACGAGCACCGCGAGCGCATCGACCGCCTGCCGTCGCCCGCCCGCGAGCTCCTG
>Ga0105240_10001940_pt1 | contig 34288 bp, 30 predicted proteins | sample KBSC54metaG_FD_80426 | JGI IMG/M metagenome (GOLD analysis project Ga0105240, IMG submission 80426) | Corn rhizosphere microbial communities from Kellogg Biological Station, Michigan, USA - KBS C5-4 metaG | ecosystem: Host-associated > Plants > Roots > Rhizosphere > Soil | place: Michigan, USA... | reverse complement strand
TCCTGGGGGCCGGCTTTGCGGAGTTGGGCGAGCTCTTTGGTGGCGCGGAAGAAGCCTCGCTCGGCGGCGTTGGCGTAGCGGCGGACTTTGTCGAGCTTGTCGGCGTACTCCCAGAGCACGAAGGCCAGTTGCTCGCCTAGTTCGTTATCGTTTTTTGGTTTCTCCGGGAGATTCAGTTGGATTTGCGCGGCCATTAGACCGGCGTTGAGGGCCCCGGCTTCCATGTTGGACGCTCGTTGCATTTTCCAGAAGGTTTGCGCCAGGACCTGGATGAGCATGGCTTCCTGGGTGGTGCCGAGCGTTGCTTCGGCGAGCAACGATTTGAGCATCTGGTTGTAGGCTGCCTGGTCTTCGCCTTGCAGGACTGTGTTGGTGTAGAGCTTCGCGGTGAGGCCGTGTTTGACGGCTCGGGTTTGGAGAGACGCCTTGGTCTCTTCGGTGAGCGTCCGGGGATGCTGGGCGTTTTCCTTGTTCGCTGCTACTTGTGCGGCGCTTGCCATGGGTGGTGCCTCCTCAAAATGCAAATAGGCGGCACGAACGCCGCCTTTCTCGATTACACTCTGGCATGTGAGGAGGTTGGTTTCGGGTGTTAGTTTTTGGATGTTATTGAAAACGGGGCAGATTTAGTTATGAGATTCTTGAACTGGCTTGCGCTCGGGTTCGAATACCCAGGGTGTGGTGTTGCAAGCCGGATTCATGGCGATGTTTTGAAATCAACTTGGCGTTTCAGGTCGACGTCCGAACTGTCGCGGCGTTGTGGGCGGCGTTCTTGTGTCACAGGTGCTTAGCGCGCACGGAGTCACGGAATTTCGCCCGATGGAAACGCCGTGCTGCTCGCCGATGGTGCTGCCGGCAGGGATCCTGAAGCAAAGGGCCGATTGGTCCGCCACTCCATGTTCGATAATGAGAGCCATGGGGCAAGCCGTTAAGCTTGAATTCGCGGATCGCCGCAAGCTGCGCGCGCGCAACACCGTTCAATATCGCTTCGCACACTGGCCGCTTTGGATTTCTGTGTTTTTTCTTACCAATGGGTGGATTACTTTCCGCCTGTTTACACGCGGCTTCGATCGGGATGTACTCACATGGCTCGCACTCGTAATGCTCGCGACGGGAATTGCCGGACTGTTTGGAAAATTGCCTGGCGTCGAACCAGAGCCCTACATCATTCGCTTCACCGAGGACAAACCCAATCCCATTTACCGGCGCATCTGCTACACGCTGGCGTGGAGCGAACTGATCGCCTACGGATCGCTGAACCTGGTCGCTATCGGCTGGGCGTTGATCGCTGGAAAGTGGCGGATGCTGCAAATCTACCACTACGGCTTCTTTCCGCTGGCTGGTTGCATCTGGCTTCTCGGCGCGATCGGGAAACTGCCGCGCGTGAAACCATCCACAAAGGGTGAGGGCGACGAACGGCGCTACTTCTACGGCACGGTGTGGGCGGTGGTGATTGGGCAAGGCCTGCTTGGGCTGCTATGGCAAGTGCTGCCGCGCGCGCCGTGGGCCGACGTTGTCAAGCTGCTTGTCTTCGCCGGCGTGCTGGTGATGGTGGGCGCGCTTTCGAAGCGTGGAATTCTGCCGCGGACTAGAAAGATCGTCCCCGGTGAGTTGGCGATTTCGATCTAATGTCCATGGTGTGGTTCCTCATTGTTCCAATTCTGCTCGCCGCCGCCGGCTTCCTGTACCAAAGGTTGGGTGAACGCGCGGACGTCCGGCGCTTTCCGCCACCGGGACGCAAGATCGATTCGCTGCATGTATACGAACTCGGAGACAGCGGACCATCCGTTGTTTTCGAATCCGGAATCGCCGCTACCTCCATTAGCTGGCGTTTGGTGCAGCCGCGAGTTGCTCAATTTGCGCGAACCATCAGCTACGACCGCGCCGGCCTTGGCTGCAGCGATCCAATCAGAGGGCCTCGATCACTGACGAGTATGAACGAGCAGCTCCACTCGATGTTGGCGCGCGCCGGACTGCCTCCGCCATATATCCTCGTCGGGCATTCTTTCGGCGGCATGCTCGTGCGGCACTACGCGGCGCAGTATCCAGAGGAGGTCGCCGGCATCGTGTTAGTCGACGCGCTGTGGCCAGGTGAGTGGTACCCCATGACTGCACCGAACAAAAAGATGCTGGGGCGAGGGATCACACTATCGCGCCGTGGAGCAATGCTGGCGCGTGCGGGAGTTGTACGATTCTGTCTCACGATGGTGCAGAATGGATCGCGATTTCTACCGCGGCTGATAGCGAAGGCGTCCGGCGGAAGCGGGGCTAGCGTGCTCGATCGGCTGGCAGGTGAAATCGCAAAGCTTCCGCAGGAGCTGTGGCCTGTCGTCGCGTCGCATTGGTCGAATCCAAAGAGTTTCGAAGCCATGGCGCAACATTTCGAATGTCTGCCACTGAGCGCCGAGGAAATGGCCGCCGGCTCTGATTTGGGGGATCTGCCTGTAGTCGTACTCACGGCTGCGAATGCTCCTGGAGCGCCGTTTGCGGCAGCTGAACCATTGTCGGCAAATCGCCGCGATGTGCTGGCTGCCGGCAGCGGTCATTGGATCATGCTCGACGAGCCGGAACTCGTCGTTGATGCTGTTCGCACTATTGGCCGTTTACGTGCCGGTGATAACTCATGGACACTCGACGGCAATTTGCAATCAGATGGTTAGCGCTTGCCCGATACCCGACTGAGAAGATTTTCCCTGCTGTATTTGCGCTGGTCCCACTGCTATTGATACTCTTTTGTGCTCCTGGAGCCGGGCAGACCCCCGCCGGCAGCGCCGCAAAGCCGCAAGATCTGCTGAATCGAGACACTCCACGGAATTCTGTTTATTCGTTCCTCGAGGCCTGCCATGCGCGAAACTACGAGAGGGCGGGGCGCTATCTCGATCTGCGCCAACTTTCGCCGGATCAGCGTCTAGCCGAGGGTCCGCAGCTTGCCAAGCAGCTGGCTCAAATTCTCGATCACGATGTGCAGTTCGATGTCGGAGGGCTCAGCAATAACCCACTGGGACCGGGAGGCGATCCGCGTGGACCGATCCGGGAGCATGTCGATTCCTTTAACATGAACGGTCGCCGGGTAGATCTGGAACTGGAGCGCGTGATTTTTCCTTCGGGACTTGTCGTCTGGCTATTTTCCGCGGATAGCGTCAAGTTAATTCCCCAACTTACGCCACTGCTGAGCGATTCCCCCATTGAACGGCACCTGCCGCCTCCATTGGTGAATTGGAAGTTGATGGATACGTCTTTGTGGCGATGGATCGCGCTGATCTTATTGGCTGCGGCCCTCGCTTCGCTGGCCAAAATGCTCGCGCGCCTGGCGCTCATGCTGGCGGAGATGATCACGAAGAGACTTGCGCCGAGGGTGAACCGGATGGCGCTCGAGGTCTTCGATGGACCCCTTCGCTTATTGTTGTCGGTGGCCGGCTTTCGGGCGGGAATGGAGTGGGCCGCTCCGTCCGCGCTGCTGAGGCTTTATTTGGAGCGCGTGCTTTCGTTATTATTTTTCGCTGGCATCTTCTGGTTTTGCGCGGGCATTGTGGACATAGCGCTCAACCGGCTTCGAAAAGCAATGGGCGCGAAGAATCAGACGTTCTCCTACGCGCTGCTTCCGCTGGCTTCCCGCGTTATCAAACTGGTGATTTTGCTTCTGACGATAGCGGCGATTCTGAGCGCCTGGGGTTACAACACGACCACTATCATGGCCGGACTCGGCGTCGGCGGCCTAGCCATCGCCCTAGCCGCACAGAAGACCATCGAGAATTTGTTCGGCGGGGTGGCCGTGATCAGCGATCGGCCGGTATTTGTCGGCGATTTTTGCAAGTTCGGCGACCGCGTTGGAACTGTCGAAGATATCGGCCTGCGGTCGACGCGGATACGAACGCCTGACCGGACGCTGGTAAGTGTTCCGAATTCGCAATTCTCTTCGATGACGCTGGAAAATTATTCGAAGCGCGATAAGATGCTGTTTCACTTCACGCTGAATCTGCGAAGAGACACAACACCGGATCAGGTGCGGACTTTGTTGGATTCTTTAACGAAGAGCCTGACGAACCATCCAAAGGTAGAGGCGGGAGCATTTCCGGTGCGGTTCATCGGCGTGGGAACGTACTCGTTGGACCTGGAGATCTTCGTCTACCTGCTGACGCGCGATGGCGACGAATTTCTGCAGATGCAGCAAGAGCTTCTGTTATCGATCCTGGATGAAGTACGGGCTGCGGGAACTTCGTTGGCGCTTCCAACGCAGGCCAGCGTCAATTATTCACAGGCTCAACAGGAGATACAGCCCCGTGAACCGGTGCACGCGGGTTAGCCGATCTCTTTCAGCAACCAGGAGCGCGCAAATTCCCAGTCCCGCTTTACTGTAGCGGGTGAAATATCCAACGCCGTACCCACTTCGCGGTCGGTGAGCCCACCGAAGAAACGAAGCTCGACCACTTGCGCGGCGCGGGCATCGAGTTGTTCGAGACGTTGCAGCGCGAGATCGAGTTCAATCACGCGATGGTCTACGGGAATGGCGGGTTCGACCACGTCCTGAAGGTGGACTTTCTCTTCGCTGCCGCCGCGTTTTTGCGCGTGCCGGGTTCTCGCGTAATCCACTACGATGTGCCGCAACTGGCGAGCGGCGACTGCAAGAAAGTGGGCGCGGTCCTGCAATACTACCGGCTTGGACGAGAACAATTTCAAATATAGTTCGTGAACCAGGGCGGTCGGTTGTAGCGTGTGATCGCTCCGTTCCGCCTGAAGATAATGATTTGCCAGCCGCCGAAGCTCCTGGTAGACGATCATCATGAGCTCCTTCCCAGCGGCTTCGTCGCCTGTGCCCCAGGCGGTCAGGAGCGCGTTTACTTGTGCGGGTTCAGAACTCACAGGGAAGCAGCAATTGCGCTTGCAGGATATCATGAGGTACCCATGACGCCGGAACGGCTGCAAGAGATTCGACGGGTATTTGAATCGGTTGCAGAGCTTCCAGCCGGTGAGCGCATAGCGGTCTTGAGCGAGGCCCGGAAGCGAGATCCCGCTCTTGTTGGCGAAGTCGAACAACTGGTGGAAGCTCACCACAGCCGGACCGGATTCATTGAGCAGCCGGTGCTGAATCTCCATACGTTCTTCGCGCCCGAAGAGGCCGAAGGGGAACTTGCAGGAAACCGCATCGGGTCGTATGAAATTGCCGGAGAGCTCGGCCACGGCGGTATGGGGACGGTCTACGAAGCCACACGCATTGATGGCTCTTTCCGGAAACGCGTCGCCATTAAAGTGATTCGCGCCGAGCTATTGACCGAAGGTCTGCGCGAGCGATTTCGCCAGGAACGCCAGATTTTGGCTGGTCTCGATCATCCGAATATCGCGCGGATATTGGACGGCGGCACAACGGAAAGCGGACGGCCCTATTTCGTCATGGAGTATGTGGCCGGAGTCCGCATCGATCGCTATTGCCGCGATCACCGGTTAGGCGTTGCGCGCCGGCTTGATCTCTTTCTGCGCGTCTGCGATGCGGTTCAGTATGCACACGACCACCTGATCGTTCACCGGGATCTGAAGCCGGGCAATATTCTGGTGACACTTGAAGGCGAAGTGAAGCTGCTCGATTTCGGAATCGCCAAGCTGTTGACCGATCCGGGGGACCCTCAGCCGGCCAGCACGGCGACAAGTGCGATGGTGTTTACGCCAGATTATGCCAGTCCGGAGCAGCTGCTGGGAAAACCGATCACTACTGCGACGGACGTGTATCTGCTCGGTGTGTTGCTTTACGAATTGCTTGCTGGACTGCATCCCATTCGGAATACAGGTGAAGCGCCACACGATCTGATGCGCTCGGTGTGCGAGGACGAGCCTGTCCGCCCTAGCGCCGCCATTACGCTTGCAATCGCCGAACGGGAGACTGGCGGGGGAGCGGACTTCAAGAAGCTGCGGCGGGAACTCAGAGGCGAGCTGGATCACATCGTGCTGATGGCGCTCCAGAAGGAGCCAGGGCGGAGGTATTCTTCCGTCGCGCAGTTCCGGTCCGACATCGAGCGATACCGTGACGGGCGGCCGGTGGTTGCCCAGGGTGACCGGCTGAGTTACCGCGCAGCTAAATTTCTTCGCCGTCACGTGATTCCCGTTACCGCTGCCGCGCTCATCCTTTTTGCGCTCGTCGCCGCCACCGTTGTTAGCATGCGGCAGGCGAGTTGGGCAGTCCGCGAGCAACACGGGGCCGAACAGGAACGGCGGATTGCTAACATCCAGCGCCGGCTGGCCCAAAGTCAGCAACTCCGTGCGGAACAGCAGACGGCGGAAGCGGAGCAGCAACGGGAGCGCGCCGATGCGGAGCGGCAGCGGGCGGAGAAACGCTTCGACGATATCCGTTCTTTGGCCACCACGCTGCTTTTTGACTTGCACGATGGCATCCGGGACCTAGCGGGGTCCGCGAGCACGCGCAAGCTTGTTCTCGAGAAAGCGCAGCAGTATCTGGAGGTGCTTTCGAAGGAGTCGGGAGACGATTTACAATTGCAAGGCGAACTTGCGACCGCGTATGAAAAGACCGGCGATCTTCTCACCGATGCCATTGGACTGAGTCCCACGGATGGCAGCGCGCTGGTGAGTTATAACAAGGCTCTTCAATTGCGTGAGGCAATCGCGCGGCGAAAACAATCGGATCTGGGAGACCAGCGCGCCTTAGCCTACAGCTTGATGAAGGTGAGCAACGGCCATTTCCTGCACGGCGAAACCAGCAAGGCCGTGGACGATTGCCAGCGCGCTTTCGAGATGCAGCAGAAAGTATTGCAGCGGGATACTTCCGATGCAGAATCGCGTAAAGTAATGGGCTACATTCAAAATCGCCGCTGCATTGTGCTCGCCGCGTCAGGTGATGCTCTGCATGCGCGGGAAGCTTGCGGCGCCAGCGCTCTGTATCTAGAGCCTTTTGCGGGTGCACCTCCTGGAGACAAGACGGTACGGCGTGTCCTGGCCTCCACCTGGGCCACCTACGGCAATCTCCTTCGCAATCTGAAGGAACTACCGGAAAGTCTCCGTTATCTCGACAAGTCTACGGGACTGTACGAGACGCTCGCGGCCGAGCAGCCGAATAACGTCGAGTATCGCCGCCTGGCATCCTACACGCAAATCTACATTGCGCTTGCGCGTATGGCGCAGAACGATCATGCGGGAGCAATGGCGGCTTATTCCAAGGCGGTGGCGTCCATGCAGATGCTTCTTTCCATCGACCCTTCCGATGCTAAAGCTCCATTTGCCCTGGCGTTCGCGCTGATGAAAATGTCGGACCAGATGAACAAGATCGGCGATCGCGCGAATGCTGAGAAGGCAGCCGCTGAGGCGCTGGAGCTTGAACGCGCCGTTGCGGAGAGGCCTGCTGCCGGACCATTCGAGTGGAACGAGTACGCGAATGGACTCGTGAAGGCCGATTTTGCGTCGCTGAAGCAGCCGGCTAAAGCGCTCGACCTTGCTCTACGCGCTGCCCATGGAACCAAGGAATCGGATCCTATCATCCTTGACACTCTCGCTTGGGCTTACTTCCAAAGCGGCGATTCACCCGCGGCAATCCGCACTGAACGCAAAGCCTTAATTCTCGTTCCGGCAGGTAATGCGTTGGGCCAAGGACTGCGCAAGGAACTGGAACAGGGCTTGGCTAAGTTTGAAGCGCCGCCAGAATAATGAGCTAACCGTTCCATCGATTCCGCTATTGGTGTGAAGGTCATCTTCCAAGGAGCCATCATGCCAGGTTTTTGTAGGAATTGCGGTACCGCGCTTACCCAACCGTCCACTTTCTGCGTCAAGTGTGGAGCGCAGACTTCCACCGCCGCAGCGCCCGCACCGATTGTAACGAATAAATCGGGTGTTTCACTGATAAAAGTCGGCGTTGCCGTGCTGGGGGTCCTGGTTCTTCTCGGCGTCGTCTCGGCGGCCGGGCTCTACTATGCCGCGCATCGGCTAGTAAAAAATGTGGAGTCGGTCACGGGCGAGGGAAGCGTGGGCAATGCGATGCGGAGCGTCGCGAACGCTGCCGGGAACGCCAGCCATGAACACGGGCGGAAAGAAAAAGTGAAAGAAAAATTGGATGGTTGCTTATTAATGATGAAGGAGGAGGCGGCTGAGATTTTGGGGGTCGAAATCATAAAAACCAATTCTCAACCGACTGCGAACCACGACGGAGAACACTGTGATTACTTCGCCAAGCCGAGGTCCGTGGAAGAGGACGCGGAGAAAACGAAGGAGTCCTTGAAGGCCCTTCAAGCCACGAAAGACGGGCCTCCGAGCGACAAGGCAATCGCCGATATGGTGAAGAACTACTCGCGCACGATGATCAACGCGGAGGGAGGTGAGCCGTATTTCACCTTCACCGTGGATCGCGATGCTGGTCCGGCCGGGCTCGCCGGATTCAAGATGGGCAACGCTCTCGCGAGCGCGGCGAGCGGCGGTAAGAGTTCATCCGGGGAACTGGCAGGCCTCGGAGACGATGCCTCACTGGGAATTGGGGAATCGATGTTGTGCGTACGGAAAGGCGATGTCGTAATCATTCTCGAGCTCAGCCAGATAACCGATGGCAAGGCAAAGGGCATCGCGATGGCGAAGAAAATCCTTTCCCGTTTATGAAAAGACGTACTTCGCCAATTCTGCCGTGGATTTCCGCTATACATAGCGGGGGGAAAACGGAAAGGTACTGACATGAAAAAAACGCAACTTTGTTTTCAGATGGCTTTTGTTGTTTCGATAACGGCCATCACTGCTTTTGGTCAACTGATCGATAAGACAAAAGCGCCCAATGCGGCGAACGACGGGATCAATAAATCTCTCACCGATGAAATAGGAGCCGGCCGGGGGGATGTGATGACCCCGAATTCGTCCGCCTATATCATCGCTCGCGATCCTTTCCGTGCGATTCGCCGGGGCCGCCAAATATTTCAACGCAAGTTTCAAAGACTTGACGGTGAGGCTCCCTACCTGCGGAATGGCGTCGGCGACATCGCAAACGATATTGGAATCGGAGCGGGCTCGACGGATAGCTGCGCAGCTTGCCATGGCCGCCCTCGCGGATCGGCCGGATCGGGCGGGGATGTGGTGACCAGACCGGACAGCCGTGATGCGCCGCATCTTTTCGGCCTCGGATTGAGAGAGATGCTAGCGGATGAAATTACCGCCGAGCTGCGTGCGTGGCGCAGCGCTGCTGTCGCTCAAGCGCGCCAGAGTGGCGCCGCGGTAACTTTGCCGCTCACCAGTAAGGGTATTCAATACGGATCGATTACGGCCAAGCCCGACGGCACTCTGGATCTTTCAAAAGTCGAGGGAGTCGATCCCGACTTGCGCGTGCGGCCCTTCTTCGCACACGGCCAAACAATCTCCATTCGGGAATTCGTTGTTGGCGCATGGAATAACGAGATGGGCCTCCAGGCGGCAGATCCGGAACTGCTGGCCGCCAGTCTCGGAGGTCGAATGGTCACTCCGGCTGGAATGGTACTCGATGGCAAGCTCGATACTTTTGAGACCCCGCCTACTCCCGATCCGACTCCGGTCCCCGCAGGTACGGCCGCCAGAAATCAGGTCGCCACATCGTTGGTCGACTATCTGGAATTTTATCTTCTGAACTACTTCTCACCGGCGATTTACCAGCAGACCGATCAGACTGCGAATGGCCGCAGCGTCTTCGATCAGATCGGTTGCTCGACGTGTCACATGGCCGACCTCCAGATCGACCGCGACCGCAGAGTCGCCAATGTCGAGACAGTCTACGACCCGCAGAAGGGAAGCATGAACGCTTTGTTTTCCACGGCGACGCCGCTCATTAAGACCTCGACGGACGTCGCTGGTCTTCCAACGCTCAAGAAGCCGATGCTGCAGCCATTTCTGGTTAAGAACATTTTTACGGATTTCAAACGGCATGATTTGGGGCCAAATTTCTACGAGCGAAACTACGATGGCACGATGGAGAAGCTGATGATGACCCGTCCGCTTTGGGGCGTTGCCACGAGTGGGCCTTATGGGCACGACGGCCGCAGCATCAACCTCACGGAAGTCATTCTCCGGCACGGTGGCGAAGCCCTGCAGTCCCGGGATTCATTCGCGAACGCCGCGCCCAGCGACCGCAGCGCTCTACTGGCATTTCTGGATACGCTGGTATTGTTCCCGCCTGACGATACTGCCTCGAATCTCGACCCGGGCGATCGAACGGTGACGGATTATCCACAGGTTCATCATGGGTCGATTAAACTGACAGTGCTATTCAACGACCCAACTGATATTGAGTGATTATTCGAATAACTTGATTTGATCCTGGGGCGGTTTTTCCTTGGATTTTCGGCGCGGGAGCCGCAATGGGCTCCCGACCACGCCGAGGACCTGGATTTCCTTCAAAGCCGCCTTGGGAATAAACAGCCGCTGATTGTTGTACGTGTAGTCCGGCGGCGTGACGGTAAAGCCGAAATGCTCGAGCTGCAGAAGGTTGTTCGGCAGCACTCCTTCGAGCAGGTCTTCGTCCCGAAAGCGCATCCGCACCCAGAGACCATCCAATTTCGGACGAGTCAGAAAGGCTTGCTGCTCCACCTGGCGCGTTGGTTCAAATTCCCTGACGAAATGAACACTCTTGATGTCGCTGTAGGGGATCACGGCGACCGATCCGTGCAGGTTCAGCAACTCCACTCCTTTTTCAGTTAAATATGTAAGAGGGTTTACGAATCCTGAGAGTTGTTCTCGATCGAAACGGCGGATCAGGACTTTCTTGTTCGTCGAGCCTGCCAAAAAGCGTCCTTTGCCCTCCAAAGGTACCATGAAGGCCATTATTTGTTCCAAACAAAAACGCGATTATTGTATCATTGGCACGATGCACAGGGGCGCAGTGCTAACTGGGCCGCCGTCGGGGGGGAGCTCGCAGATCCGCGTGTGGGTGGACGTGTATCTCGACTTCTGCCGGGTGGAAAAGGGTCTGGCGGCAAACACAATTTCTTCCTATGGTATTGATTTGGGAAGATTTGCCGCATTCTGTCCCGCCAATTCCACGGGCTCGCCCGAAATAGTCACCGGCTATCTCGACAGTCTTTATAAGGCAGGGTTGTCAAGCCGATCGGTGGCGCGGCATCTAACCACTGTGCGGACGTTTTATCAGTTTCTGCTCCGGGAAGGCAAGATCGCTTCGGATCCTGTGGGGGCCATCCCGCTTCCGCGGCAGTGGAAAAATCTGCCGAAGTATTTGAATCTGGAGCAAGTTAATAAATTGATCCAGGCGCCGGATACGAGCAAAGCTACGGGCCTGCGGGATCGTGCGATGCTGGAATTCCTCTACGCCACTGGCCTGAGAGTGAGCGAGTTGTGCCGGGTGGAATTGGCCGGACTCACTCTGGATCTCGGAGTGGTGCGGGTGATGGGCAAGGGTTCCAAGGAAAGAGTGGTACCCGTTGGCAAAGCGGCAGTACGAGCGGTCACCGAGTACCTGGTTACGGGCAGGCCCGCCTTACTGAAAGGGCGCGGCAGCAAATATCTGTTCGTCACCGCGCGCGGATCGTGCATGACGCGGCAGTCCTTTTGGAAACAGCTTTCGATTTACGGCAAGCAGGCCGGCATCTGGCAACGGCTCACGCCTCATGTGATCCGGCATAGCTTTGCCACTCATTTATTGGAAGGCGGAGCCGACCTTCGCAGTGTTCAGATAATGCTCGGCCACGCAGATATTGCCACAACCCAGATCTATACGCACGTACTGAAATCCAGATTGCGAAAGACCGTGGATCAACACCATCCGCGTGCTTGAAAGAGAGCCATTGCGATGAGCGACTACATGTTCATGTTGGAAAACCACCTGACGGCGGATCAGGCGAGGGCGTTGGCAGAGGTACAGTCAGCGGCAGTGCAAGCCGGCGTCAGCCTCTATTTGACCGGCGGTGCGGTTCGAGACATGCTCGGGGGATTTCCAATTCGCGATCTGGATTTCGTCATCGAGGGCAACGCGCTCAAGCTGGCTAAGGACCTTGAGAAGCAGGGTAAAGCGGAGATCGTTGAAATCGACGACAACCGGAAATCGGCCGAAATGCTCTTTCCCGGCGGCGTGACCGTGCAAATGGGGATGGCACATGAGGAGCGCTACACGAAGCCTGGCGGCAAAGCCCATGTTACGCCTTCGACCATTTATGAGGATCTGAAGTGCCGCGATTTTACGGTGAATGCGCTGGCGCTTTCGCTGAATAAAGCTTCGCGCGGGCTGTTGCTCGATCCGGCAAACGGCCTGGCGGAACTGGAACGCAAGGAACTCCGCGCGGTGGGAAACTATGCCTTATACGACAGTCCCATCCGGCTGTTCCGGATGATACGGTTCAAGGTGCGGATGGGCTATCAGATCGCCGAGCGCACGCAGTTGCAATATGAGAATGCGCGATTGGCGGAGGTAGAGAAATTCATCACGCCGGCGCAGTTGCTCACGGAGCTGGAGGCGATCGCTCATGAGCCGAGCGTTGGCGATATTTTGCAGGCTCTGGATGAAACCAAGCTGCTGACGCTGGTTTCGCCGATACTGACGGGTCCGAAGCTGAATCTGGTTGGACTTGCCAAGCTGCAGAAGGCCCGCCAGCTTCTGCCGTTTGGCATTGACTTGCCAGTGGATTATGTTTCGCTGATGTTCTATTTTCTGACTGAAAAGCTCACGCCCAAGGAGCGCGCCGCTTTCATCAAGGGTCTTGGGTTAAGCAAGAAGCAAGTGGATGCGTGGCAAAAGCTGGAAGGGCACGCTAAGAAACTGGAAAAGGAACTGAAGTCGGCTAAGCTCCAGAAGCCTTCGATGGTTTATCAAACTGTCTCGAAGGCTCCTGGAGAACTGATTCTTTTCCTGTTGACGAAATCCAGCGAGCGGCTGGTGACCGACCGGCTGAAGAATTACCTGCAGAAATATATTTTCACGGCCCAGGAAGTTACGGACCAACAAGTGGAGGCGGCCGGCGCCAAAGCTGGCACACCCAAATTCCAAAAGCTGAAAGAACTGCTGATTAAGAAAGCCCTGGATGCTCGTCCGAAGAAAATCGAACCAGTTCCAGAAGTGCTACCGCCGGTGGCCGCGACCCATGGGGCGCACGGAAGACGGTAGCAGCGAGTTATGTCCCTAAACTAAGCGGTACGGCCGGGCGACAATTCCGGTTCAAAATCGGTGTCCCAAACTTCAGCTTCACCCATGGGAGGACCGCTTTCACCGGCCGGTCTTTCTTCTTGTTTGCGTTGGACCCGTCTGGCTGCTTTATCCTGGGCCTTCTCCAGGCGGGCCAGCTCTCTTTGGCGCTTCTTTTGTGTGGTATGAGATCGAGAAGCCATATGTTTATTTCCCCTTTTTGGGTCGGCGTCGAACTCACTCGACGGCGAGTTAGGCGCGACTCAGCGGGCTCCTTTAGCATAACAGGTTTTCCCTTCATCTGGCCAGTTCTTGACTGAACTGTCTGATTCTAAATCGCTTATCTTGCGCTTAACATTTTTAACATTTTTATTACTGTTCCGCAACGACTTACATTGGTGTTCAAGGCTTTAATGATTCATGCAACCTGAAGCGTGGTTAGCGATTTGCCTCGTCATCGCAGCGCTCGTGACGGTTTTATCCGGAAGCACCGAGGACGATGAGCGCACTGATCCTTAATGAAGCGCGTCTTCCGAGTAGAAGCGGTCGACGTTTTTCGCACTCAACAGTTGATGGCCAACGAACACACCGGGCGGGACTGCTTTATAGTTCAACACGTCGAGCGCTAACCGCACGAGCCCCTCGCCGTATTTTTCCGGAAAGTATGCGACCGAACCGAGGAACTTTGAGGTTGGCCGGCGTAGTTCATCGCGCCCTTCCGGCGAGGCGTTCTGACCTACCGCGGCACATCCTTCCAGTCTGCCCCCTTCCTCAAAAGCCCGTAGTGCGCCTAACACGCTTGGGTCGTTGATGCCGCTGATCAAGGTTCGCTGTGCGGCGGTCTTTCGGAGATGACTGCGCACTACTTTCCAACTGGACTCGAACCTTCCATCGCCATCGAGGTAGACCACGGGGCATGACTCCAGGTGTGGAAGGATCTCGCGGATGCCGACGAGAGTTCCCGTCAGCCGCGCCCTTGGCACCATGCCGGCGCGGGGCAATTCCATCAGGATGATTTCGTCGACGTGTCCTTCCCAATTCTGTTTCGCCCAACGTCCCAGGTGGCGTCCGCCAATCAGCCCGGCTTCGTAGTTGTTCGCGCCGAAGTAGATGGCTCCGGGATGCGGAATTTCGATTGCGATGAGCGGTATTCTGGACTCGCGGTATTTGGCCGAGATGATCGGCGCCACGAGTTCGTCCGTCTGAAACTCCATCACCAGATCGACCCGTTCTTTGATGAAGAGATCGGCGTTCCGCTGCGCCACCTTCGGACTATATTTGTTGTCCAGCACCAGCAACTCGATGCTTTCCATGCGATCCGCTTCGAGTTGAACACTTCGCGTGACTTGCTGAGAAAACAAATAGTCGGTGCCCTGCGCGGCATAGCCTAACTTGAATTTTCGTTGACGCCGCTGCTGGATGGTCGAGCGGTATTGGTTCTTGCCTACCTTCTCCACCAGGCCGCTCAGCTCGAGCGTGTAGAGGAGGCGAAACACGATTCCCTTGGTTAAGGACGTTCGAACGACGATATCGCGCAGCCGGAGGACTTCGTTTGGCGACGCGAAAATCTTCAACACGTCAGCAGCATGGCTGACGGATTGGATCAAATATGGATCGCGCTGCGGGGCGGCTTCTATCACGCGGAAAAGCATATCACAATTCAGCGCTCGTGTTTTGCATTGCGAACTTGATGATGCCGTGGCGTTCCGCACTGTAAAACAACTGACGGCTCCAAAGGTGTGATACAACTTGGGAATCTATTTTATGGTCACCGGCCACCAGCGAGACGCAGTTGCCGCGGCGCTCGAATCGTTTCAGATCGAACTTCCGTCGTGGGGCTTCGCCAACACCGGCACGCGCTTCGGCAAGTTCCTCCAGCCCGCGGCGGCCGTGACGATTGAGGAAAAACTGAGCGACGCCGGACAGGTGCATCATTGGACCGGCGTTTGTCCGATGGTCGCGCTGCACGTGCTCTGGGATTTTCCGAAAGGCATTGCCGGCGCGCCCGAAGTACGGCGTCTTGCGGAACAATATGGAGTGCGCGCGGGCTCCGTCAACCCGAACGTGTTTCAGGATCAGATTTACAAGTACGGCTCGCTCGGCAATCCGGACCCGGATGCCCGGACGGCGGCCGTCCATCATTTGATGGATAGCGCCAACATCGCCACCAGCCTTGGAAGCCGCGACATTTCTCTCTGGTTTGCCGATGGTTCGAATTATCCCGGCACGCAGAATATCCGCCATCGCCGGAAATGGTTCGAAGACGGATTGCGCGCCCTGCACGCCGGTCTTTCGGAGAGTCAGCGAATGCTGGTGGAATACAAACCATTCGAGCCCGCCTTCTATCACACCGATATTGCGGATTGGGGCATGGCTCTTTTGCTCGCACGCGCCGCCGGACCCAAAGCGAAGGTGCTGGTGGATACCGGGCATCACTATCAGGCGCAGAACATCGAGCAGATCGTGGCTTGGTTGCTGGCGGAAGATATGCTCGGCGGATTCCATTTCAATGACCGCCGGTATGCGGACGACGATCTGACGCTTGGCTCCATCGATCCCTACCAGGTGTTTCGAATTTTTCATGAGATCCGCCTCTTCGAGTGGGAGACGGGGAAGCCGGCTGACATTGCCTACATGATCGATCAGAGTCACAATCTGAAAGGCAAGATGGAAGCTATGATTCAGTCCGTGCAGACAGCGCAGGAACTGTTTGCGAAGGCTGCCTTGGTGGACTTGAAGAAGCTTGCCGCGTTTCAGCAGAAATGTGAACTGGTGGATGCGGAGAACTGTTTGAAGGACGCGTTTTCGACCGACGTGCGCCCGGCGATTCGCGAGTGGGCGCGTTCGAAGGGACTGCCAGAGGATCCGATGGACGCATTCCGGCAGAGCGGATATTTGGAACGGATCACCGCCGCGCGCAGTCAAAAAAATATATCGGCGATTACGAGTTATGCCTAGGTATGCTGCTGCAGGCGGATGGCGTCTCCAAGTCATACGCAGGCGTTCATGCTCTGCGCGGCGTTTCTTTTGAACTGCGCGCGGGTGAAGTCCACGCGTTAGTCGGCGAAAACGGCGCAGGCAAATCGACACTAATTAAAGTTTTCACCGGAGCTGTTGCTCCCGATTCGGGGCGCATCTCTATCGAAGGGCAGCGGGTGGAGGAGAACACCCCCGCAAAGGCCCACGCTCTGGGCATCGCCGCGATCTACCAACATCCCGCGCTGTTTCCGGAACTCACTGTGGCGGAGAATCTCGCGCTACGGCTCGAGGGCCGCTCTCTTTGGAGACCGATTCGATGGAGAGCCAGGCGCACGCGGGCCCGGGCGTTGCTGGCGCAGATCGGAGCACGTATCGATCCGGACGCCGAGGTGCGCACGCTTTCCATGCCCGAGCAGCAGATGGTGGAAATCGCCTGCGCTCTCGGCGCTGAGGCCAAGATCGTTATCATGGACGAGCCGACGGCGTCGCTGCCCGCCCAGGAAGTGGAATCCCTCTTTCGTGCCGTCCGCGAATTGCGGCAGCGCGGCGCGGGTATCGTCTACATCTCGCATCGTCTCGAGGAACTGCCCCAGATCGCCGACCGCGTGACCGTTCTTCGCGACGGATGCTCTGTCGAGACCCGCGCGATTGCGGACATCGATCGTGCAACGCTCATCCGCATGATGGTCGGCCGCGAGTTGTCGGCCGTATTTCCGAAAAGTGAAGTGCCGATCGGCGAAACGGTTCTCGAGACGCGCGGTCTTGGCTGCCGGGCTTCGGCGCTTCGCGATGTGAACCTCACGGTCCGCGCGGGAGAAATTCTGGGGATCGCAGGACTGGTTGGATCAGGCCGCACGGAACTAGCCGACACGCTGTTTGGATTGACGCCAGCCGACCGGGGCGAGATCATTCTCCGTGGACAGAAGCAGACCCTCCATTCCCCGGCCGATGCGATCCGTTTGGGCTTCGGCTACGTTCCGGAAGACCGGCAGCGCCACGGTGTGATCCCACCAATGCCGATTTCTGAGAACACGACGTTGGCTTGTCTCACCCGGTTTTCGCGCGGCGGGTTGATTGATTTCAAACTGGAGCGTGAAGTAGCTTCGGATCTGGCGGCGCGGCTTTCCACTAAGATGGCGTCCATTTTCGCTCCGGTTAGCAGCCTATCCGGCGGCAATCAGCAGAAAGTGGCGCTGAGCCGCTGGCTGGCGACCGCGCCGAAGATTTTGATTCTGGATGAGCCCACGCAGGGCATCGACATCGGCGCGAAGGCGGAAGTGCATCGTTTGATGGTCGAACTCGCGGGCGCGGGAATGGCGATTGTGATGATCTCATCCGAGCTGCCGGAGATCTTTGGGATGAGCGATCGCATTGCCGTGATGAGCCACGGAACCATCGCGGCCGTGCTCGATCGCGCGGAAGCGACGCAGCAGCGTGTACTTGCTCTTGCGCTTCAGGGAACGCAATGACTGGCCGCTACGGACGTGAGATATCGACGGCTATCGCGCTAGCCGCCGTACTCGTTGCTGTTGCCGTCGCCGCCCCGCAGTTCTACGGCGCACGCAACCTGCAACAGATCCTGATCAACAACACCCCGGTGCTGATCGTCGCCATTGGCATGACGATGGTAATTCTTGTGGGGCAGATCGATATTTCAGTGGGATCGCAATTCGCCATCGCCTCCGTGGTGGCCGGGTTGGCCGCGCAGACCGGCGTGCCGATTTTTATCGCAGGGCTGGCCGGGATGATTGCCGGCGCTGCCATGGGCGTTGTGAATGCGGCACTCATAGCGGGCGCCGGTATCCCATCGATTGTTGTGACACTGGCCACCATGGTGGCGTTGCGTGATGTGCTTCGCTGGACGACCCAAGGCCGATGGGTGCAGAACCTTCCACCGGCTTTTCAATGGGCTGGTTTCGGGCAGACGAGCGGTGAGATTCTCATCACGCTGATCACCTCGGTTCTATTTCTGGCCGTCGCGTGGGCGTTGGGAAATCTACCGGCAGGGCGTGCGCTCTACGCAACCGGCTCAGACGCTGAAGCGGCGCGCCTGGCGGGGATAAGACCCGCCCGTGTCGTATTCTTCGTGTTCGTAGTGATGGGACTGCTAACGGGCCTGGCAGCCGCTCTCAACGCGATCCGATTCAGCGAAGTCCAAAGCAACGCGGGCGCGGGCGTCGAGTTGAAGACCATTGCGGCGGTTGTTGTAGGCGGGGCATCGATCACCGGCGGGCGCGCGACACTCATAGGCACTCTGCTCGGCGTGCTGCTGCTCGGCATCATAGGCCCAGCTTTGACATTTGCCGGTATCAATGCGTTTTGGGAAAAAGCGATTCAGGGATTGATCATTCTCGCGGCTGTTGTGGCGGATGCGCGTGGGAAAGCGAGGGCGCGTGTTGTCCCCAATCGTTGATCCGCGCTCCCGGTTCGAGCGCTGGTTTCCGAATCAGGAATGGCGGCTGCTCATTCTGCTGGCCATTGAGCTGGGAATCTTCGCATTCACCGCCGCCAATTTCTTCACCACTGCCAATGCCGCTGAACTCGCCAGGCTATCGGTAGAAATCGGCCTCCTTGCCCTGGCGCAGACGTGCGTGATTGTGACCGGCGGTATTGATCTCTCCGTCGGTTCCATGATGGGACTTGCGGCCATCGTCTTTGGCTCCCTTTGGCACGATGCGGGGCTACCGGTAGGCTGGAGCATCCTGCTGACCCTTTGCCTCGGGACGCTCGGCGGTTTTCTCAATGCATACCTCATTACGCGGCTCCACACGCTACCGCTTATCGTGACTCTGGGCACGTTCAGTCTCTTTCGCGGGCTGGCCGAGGGACTGACGGAAGGCATTCGCAATTACACGGGCTTCTCGCCATCGTTCCTGTTTCTGGGGCAGGGGTTCTGGATGGGCGTGCTACCGCCGCAATTGGTAATCTTCGCAATCGCGGCGCTTGCCTACTGGCTGCTGCTGGAGCGATCCGTTATCGGGCGCGGTTTATCCGCTATCGGTTTCTCCGAGGAGGGCGCGCGTTACGCCGGAGTTCCCGTTCGCGCGCGGCTGCAACTCGTCTACACACTCTCGGGATTGACCGCGAGTCTCGGAGCTATCATTTACGTCGCCCATCTTGGACAGGCCAAATCGGACGCCGGCACCGGCTACGAGTTGATGTCGATTACGGCCGTCGTGCTCGGCGGCACATCGATCTTCGGCGGACGCGGAAGTATCCGGGGCACCTTGCTCGGGTTAGCCGCCATCGTGGTGTTGCAAAACGGCCTGCGGTTGTCGGATGGTCCAGCGGAACTGGTGGGCGTCCTCACAGGCCTGCTGTTAATTGCTACTATCGGCGCGGGCCGCATTTCTTTTCAATCGGAACAGCAGGAGGCGGAAGTGAAGAATTCTCAGGTGGCCGTACTCAGCGCGGTCATTATTGCCGGCGCGCTGCTTGTGGCTGGAAGCAATTGGTGGCTGGTGCGCTCGATAAAGCCCTCCGCGACAGCTAGCGAACGAAGAACAGTGATCGCCATGATGCCGAAAGCGAAGGGCGATCCCTATTTCGTGAGTTGCCGCATCGGCGCGGAGGAAGCGGCGCAGGAACTGAACGTCGAGCTCTTATGGGACGGCCCCACGGATCTCGATCCGGCGAAGCAAAACGAAGTGGTCGAGGGATGGATCACGCGCGGGGTCGACGTCATTGCGGTCAGCGTGGAGAATCAGGCGGGCATTTCGACAGTGTTGCGGAAGGCCAGGTCGAAAGGCATCAAGGTACTCACGTGGGATGCGGATGCTCAGAAGGACGCGCGCGATTTCTTCATCAATCAGGCCACGCCACAAGGCATCGGCAACACGCTCGTTGACGAAGTGGCTCGGGTTCTTCACGGCAAGGGCGAATTCGCGATTGTAACGGCTTCGCTGAGCGCAGCGAACCAGAATGAGTGGATGAAGTACATGAAGATCCGGCTCGCCGAAAAGTATCCGAACGTGAAACTGGCCGTCGTGCGGCCGAGCGATGGCGATCGCGACCGTGCCTTCGCCGAGACGCAGACGATTCTGAATGTTTATCCGAACGTGAAGGTGATTACCGGGATCGCGGCGCCTGCCGTTCCCGGTGCGGCCGAAGCCGTCAAACAGTCCGGCCGCCGCGATGTGAAAGTGAATGGCCTTTCGCTGCCGAACATGTGCAAACCGTTCGTCCACGCAGGGGTTATCGATTCGATAATCTTGTGGAATACGAAAAATCTAGGCTATCTGACGGTCGCGGCCGGCGTAGCGCTGCACAACGGGACGCTGCATACTGGGGTTACACAATTAACGGCGGGACGATTGGGAACGTTGCAGGTCGACGGGGATGAAGTGATGCTGGGGCCGCCATTGATCTTCACCGCGCAGAACATCGATCAATTCAATTTCTAAAGGGGTGAGATGAAAATCGGAATCAATCTTCTGTTGTGGACCGACAAACCGGCCGTTGCCCACAAGCCCCTGCTCGATCAGATCAAGAAGTGGGGGTTCGACGGTGTCGAGTTTCCGGTGTTGGCCATGGAGCCGGCCGATGCACGCGCTCTCGGGAGATATTGCGAGGACCTTGAGATGCATCGGAGCTGCCTGGTGGCGTTGAGCGCGGCCGAGGCCGATCCGTCGAACCCCGATCCGAGGCTGCGGCAGGCGGCGCTGGTTCAATTGAAGAGTTGCATCGAGAAGACTCGCGATCTAGGGGGCGATATTCTGGTCGGTCCGTTCCATCAGGGTCTTGGCCGGTTTACGGGCTCGGGACCAACCAAGGACGAGTGGCGCTGGTCGGCGGAGATCATTCGCAAGGCCGGTGAGTATGCCGCATCCATGCACGTCGATCTCGCCATAGAGCCGCTGAATCGCTTCGAAATGTTCCTGACGAATACGATGGAGTCAGCCGGCAGGTTTGTGAAAGAGGTTGACCTGTCGAATGTTGGCATTCTGGCCGATACGCATCACTCGAATATCGAAGAGGATCGGCCGCACGAATCGTGGTCGCGGGAATTCAAGCAAATCCGCCACGTGCATATTTCGGAAAACAATCGTGGTGTTCCCGGCCGCGGCCATGCTTGTACTCAGTCGATTTTCCAGGCACTGCGGCGCGGCGGATACAACAAGTGGCTGACCATCGAGGCTTTCGGACTCAAAGTTCCGAGCCTGATTCAGCCGCTCCATTTATGGCGGTCAATGTTTTTGAGGGAAGAGGAGGTTGCGGTGCAGGGACTGGAGCACATCCGGGACAGTTGGGATGGGGCGAGAGGGTAAAAACCCGCCCGCCCGGAAAAAAGTGTCACGCAAAGGCGCGGAGCCGCAAAGAAAACCTGTAATGCGAACTGGCGCCGCGCCTTCGCGGCATTTGCGCTCTTAAGCGGCAGCGACCATCTTGTGTGGATCGATGATGAACTTCTTCGCCGCGCCTTTGTCGAAATCGACGTAACCCTTCGGGGCCTGATCGAGTGAAATGATCGTTGCGTTCACTGCTTTGGCGACTTGAGTCTTGTCATAGAGGATCGCCTGCATGAGCGCCCGGTTGTATTTCATGACCGGGCACTGACCGGTGGTGAACGAGTGCGACTTCGCCCAACCGAGTCCGATGCGGATGCCCAGGTTGCCGATCTTGGCGTTGGCGTCGACTCCACCCGGATCGCCCGTTACATAAAGACCGGGGATTCCAATCGCGCCGCCCGCCCGCGTCACTTCCATCAGTGAGTTGAGCACGGTAGCCGGACGCTCCACGCCCGAGTCCGCTCCGTGGCCGCGCGCTTCGAAGCCGACGCAATCCACTGCGTTGTCGACTTCAGGAACTCCGACGATCTGGGCAATCTGATCGCCGAGAGCAGCGGTCTTTTTCAGATCGATGGTCTCGCAGCCGAAGCTCTTGGCTTGCGCCAGGCGCTCCGGAATGAGATCGCCGACGATGACGACCGCCGCGCCTAGGAGGTGGCACGCCGCCGCGCACGCGAGTCCGACAGGGCCGGCGCCTGCGACATAGACCACTGATCCGGGTCCAACACCCGAGGTAACTGCGCCATGATATCCGGTGGGGAAGATGTCCGAGAGCAGGGTGAGGTCGCGGATCTTGGCCATCGCACGGTCTTTGTCCGGGAATTTGAGCAGGTTGAAATCGGCATAAGGCACCATGACGTACTCGGCTTGGCCGCCGACCCAGCCGCCCATGTCGACGTATCCGTAAGCTGCGCCGGGGCGCGCGGGATTTACTGTCAGGCAGATACCCGTTTTACCTTCTTTGCAATTGCGGCAGCGCCCGCAGGCAATATTGAAGGGGACCGAACAGAGGTCTCCTTTCTTGATGAACTCAACGTCGCGGCCGGCTTCGAGAACTTCGCCGGTGATCTCATGTCCGAGCACAAGGCCGGGCTCCGCGGTGGTGCGGCCCCGGACCATGTGCTGGTCGCTGCCGCAGATATTTGTGGTGACCACTTTCAGAATGACGCCATGCTCACACTTGCGCGAACCTAGCGCGAGTTTGGGAAAGTCGATCGTCTGGACCTCGACCTTGCCGGGCCCCATGTAGACAACTCCACGATTCGATGCCATAAATTCCTCCAACTTGGGATGGGATATTGTTAGTGCGATTAAATAACATCAGAAAACGAAAGTTCTTGCAAGCCGCTTCAGATCTTTTCCGGCTTGAAACCGCCCTTCGAGCGATCGTACAACCACATTGCGCCGAAGACGATCAACAGAATCGCCGGCAATGCGGCAACATAGCGGAACGACGTCTGCGAGGCGATGGTCAACACGCGATTCAGTTCGTCGCCAACCAGTTTCTGAAACGCCGCGTCACCCCCGGCCGCTCCGATCTTCGCCGTGTCGAAAATCTTTCCCATCGCCGGGAGCACGAAGTAGATGGATAATGTTCCGGCGGTGCCCATCAGGCCCATGAGCAGCGCACCGCCGCGCGGGAAGCGCTCGGAGGCCGCGGCCAGCATGGTCGGCCACATGTAGCAGACACCGGTTCCCCAAACCGTCGCGGCCAGGAGACCGGTGATCGGGGAATTCGCCACGCTTAACAACAGCAGTCCAGCGGAAGCTAGCAGGCACGACACCCACAAAAGCCCTACCGGCGAAAGCTTGTGCGCCATTGGACCGGCGAAGTGCCGCATAACGAACATTAGTCCGCTGACGTAGATAAGCAGCCAGATGCCGTGCATGCCGACCGTGCGGGTGAGGGCGGAATCCACCCACTGGCCTGGCGCGAGTTCCGATGCTGCGGTCAGGAACATGGAGCAGAACCAGACGATGAACATCGGCCGCATCACCTCTTTAAACATGCTTCCGGCGCTTACCCCGGAGGCCACGCGTTCGGTGGGCGGGAACTTCAGCGTCAGACAGAAGAGACCATAGACCGCGGCCGGCAGGAGGACGACGCCGAGTTTCACCTGCCAGTTAAGATTCAATGCGCCGAGTCCGAGGCCGATCAAGCCACCCAGGATGATGCCGCCCGGCCACCACGCGTGCAGCGTATTGAGCCGGGCTGTTTTCTCGTCCGCGTAGAGGGTTGCGGTGAGCGGGTTAATGACGGTCTCCACGAGCCCCTGTCCGATGCCGGTGATGAGCATCCCCGCCCAGATCACGTTATATAGAGATGCCCCGGACCCTAGCTTGTCGGCGAACATCACAATGAGCGGGCCCGCGATGTAGCAAACACTGGAAAGCGCGAGGAGCCGGCCCATGCCGAGGTAATCGAGCATCGGACTGCCGATAGCGATGGTGAACGCGAAGCCGAGGAACACGACGCCGAGCACCGACCCCAACATCTCCGCCGAGTGCAGCCTGTCGATCGGATCAAAGAAAACCGTTTGCAAGTCGCTTGCCACGTTGCCTCGAATGGCGAAGGCGATTCCCGATGTCGCCAGCGCGAGAACGCTGACGAAGAACAACTTCTTTCTGTCGTAGGCTGCGTGCTGGTCGACGCGGACCGATTGTGCGGATGAACTCATGGTTAGGTAATCGTATCAATCGTGTCTCAAGAACGCCAGCGTATTCCGATTCCGAGCGTGTTCTTCGCGTATTCGAGGCCGCGTTCCAGATCGAAACGCTCCTGCTCGCGTAACGCGTCGTCATAGCCAGGCGCGTGCTTTCCGGGAACGTCCGCAACAATCATCGCGTCCATCAAGGGATGACCGCTCTTGGCCAGCGCGACGAATCGGGCGAACTCGGCACCGTTTGCTTTGGGAAATGCTTTCCAGAAACTCGGGTCCAGATAAGGTACAAGACGTGGGGGACGGCCGGTAATATTTTCAAGCTGCATCGCGGCATGCGGGCAGAGTTCACGGAAGCGCGGGACGAACTTCTTGAAATCGATCGAGCCATCGCCGAGAGCGACCCATTGAGCGGCGGCTCCACGCGGATGTTCGAACACGATGGAATCGCGAATATGCGTGGTCACGGTATACGGACCGAGCACCTCGAGGGTAACGAACGGATCTTCTACCACCCACATCGGGTTTCCGGTGTCGAGGTTCGCGGCGACGAAATCGCGGCCCGCCTCTTCGATCAACATTTTCAACTCTCGGGCTTGCATGTCACCGGAGTGATTCTCCACCGCCACCTTTACGCCGAGATCCAATGATAGTGAGCGAACGGCCTTCAAGACTTTCACCGTGTTCTCGATGTGCTCTTCGATGGGCTTCGGACCGAGGCGATCTTCGGACGAGCCCATGTAGCAGCGCATCGAGGTTGCTCCGATTGCTTTCGCTACGCGGAGTCCTTTCGACAGATACTCGGGCGGCGTGCCATCTTTGTTGCTCCAGCTCTTCGATGACGGGCAAATGCAGCCGATGCCGCCATCGAGCACGAGGCCCAGACGCGCGGCTTGATCGTGGACACCCTGCAAATAGACGGGTTCGAAGCTCTCAAAGTCGTTGAGACTCGAAAGTTGAATTGTGTCGAGCTTCAATGAGGCGGCGTAGTCGATGAGCTTGGCGGCTTTCCAGCGAAAGGCTCGAAGCGAGTATGTGTCGAAGCCGAGGCGGATTCCAGTTTCTGGTGACAAGATGAACTCCTAATGAAAAACGGCCCCGATTTCTCGGGGCCGCGAGGGAACTTTGTATGTTGATGTCCCGCTATCCGGGACAGGTGAGCTACTTCTTTTTCTTTGCCGGGGCCTTTTTCGCTGGGGCCTTTTTCGCGGCTTTCTTGGTTGCGTTCTTCATTGAGTGATTCTCCCTAACATCAAAATTTGCGACCTGTAAAAGATCGCAGTGTGATCCATATATAAAGTGATACGGGAATAAAGTCAAGAAAAAAATGCATTGAGGCTCCTCTCGAGCATGCGAAACGCGAGATCCAACTTTTGTTTTACCCGCGAGCGAGGGTTTGCGTCTACATAGAAGATGCGAACTGTTTCGAACATTGCCGCGGATCGGCGAACCACGTTAGCATCACGAATGATGACGGTCCAACGAACTCTCGCATCCGCTTCTTTGGTCTTGATACTCGCGATTTTGTCCGCGGGATGCCACAAGAAGGTTCATGCCGCGAAGACGCCGCGCATCGGAGCGGGCGAGACGGGCATCGCGAGTTGGTATGGCGTTCCATATCACGGAAGGCGCGCTGCCAACGGCGAGATCTACGACATGAACCAGCTCACCGCCGCGCACCGCACGCTTCCGTTTGATACTTGGGTGCGCGTGAAGAACCTGGATAACGGCAAAACAGTGGAGGTGCGGATTCAGGATCGCGGGCCGTTTGTTGAAAAGCGCATCATCGATCTATCGCGGGCCGCCGCGGAGCAGATCAATATGATTGGGCCCGGAACCGCGCGCGTGACGCTTACGATCATTCGCGCGCCGGCGCGTCCACCCGCGCCATTGCCGGCTCCGTTGCCTACGGTAGCGGTTGCTCCAGCTCCGACGCCTCCAGTCGTCGAGCCGGAACTCTTCGCGGTCCAGATTGGAGCATTTCAGGACAAGCAGCGGGCTCAATCGTTACGCGACTCCATGAAGGAACGTTACGGTGCGGCGCTGATCGCTCCCCGTCAAGCCAACGCAACGCTCTGGCGAGTACTAGTGGGCAAGGAGGACTCGATAGAAAAGGCCGGGGCACTGGCGGAAAAGATGAAGGCTGATGGAACCGAGGGGTTCGTCGTCCGCTTAGATGGCGTGCAACCCGAGATCGAGTGAGAGTTTTCCCGTCCTGAACCCACTAGCTAAGTACATGACCGGTGAATCGTACGACTTTACCCGCGCATTGATCGGACAATCCCCGCGTATGCGGCAGGTTCACCGGCAAATCGAGAAGCTGGCGAAGACGCGTTGGCCAGTACTGATCCTGGGCGAGACAGGCACGGGCAAAGAAGTAGTTGCCCGCTGCATTCACAGCGCTGGTCCAGCCGTTCCGTTCGTGACGGTGGACTGCTCGGCTTTGGTTGCGCCGCTGATGGAGAGCGAATTGTTCGGCTACGCGAAAGGTGCGTTCACCGGCGCGGTCGCTTCGAAACTCGGAATGATCGAGATGGCGAATGGCGGGACGGTCTTTCTGGACGAGATCGGGGAACTGCCGCTGGACATGCAGGTGAAACTATTGCGGGTCCTTCAGGAGAAGGAGTTCCGGCCCGTGGGTTCGCTCGTTGCCAGGAAGGTGGATTTCCGTGTGATCGCGGCGACGAACCGGGATCTGGCCAAGGAAGTGGAACGCGGAACGTTTCGCAGCGATCTCTTCTACCGCATCAACGTAGTTACGGTGCGGCTGACGCCGCTGCGCGAGCGCACGGAAGATATACTTCCGCTGCTGCAACACTTTCTCGCCCGCTACGGCCGGAATCATTCGCTGACGCAGGAGACAGTAGACGCGATGCTCGCTTATGAATGGCCCGGAAATGTGCGGGAGCTCGAGAACTGTGTACAGCATATGGTCGCGCTGAACAGTGGACCGCTGTTGCACCTGCCGGATTTGCCATCGATGATCCAAAACCGCATGATCGCCGAACGGCCGCCATTGCTGAGCATGACGATGGCGATGTCCAGTGGCCGGCAACCTGGCGCGGCGGCTCCCCGCGCCGCCGATGAGCACATCCTGCCGCTGCCGGAAGTAGAAAAGCGCGCCATTCTTGAGGCGCTGCGTACGACGAAGGGCGATCGGGGCACTGCGGCCGCTCTGCTGGGCATCGGGCGGACTACGCTTTATCGAAAGCTGAAGGAATACGGTCTCGAGCATTAGACTGGGGTTTGCTCATTGCCCTGGATGCCACCTATAGCGTTGGAGACGCGCTCTCCGGCGTAGGTGTGTATTCCAACCATATCCTGGCGGGCGTCCCCGCGTTGCACGGGGAGAGCCGATTTCTATTCTGTTACAGACCGCACCGCTATGGGAGAGCGCTCCGGCAGAGGTTGCCCTCAAACTGCAGGCGCTTTCTTCTCCACGATCGCTTCCATGTTCCCTCGCGAGTGGACATCTTCCATGGGCTGAACCAACGTTTACCGGACAAGCGGTTGAAGCGCGCGGTCTCGACGTTTCATGACTTGTTTGTGATGACGGGCGAGTATTCCACGCCGGAGTTTCGCTCCCGCTTTTCCGAGCAGGCGCGCCGGGCGGCGGAACGGTCGGACCTCATCATTACCGTCTCACAATTCACTGCTGACCAAGCCGCCGCTTTGTTGAACGTGGAGCGCAGCCGGCTGCGAGTCGTCCATCACGGTGTCGACTGGCCCACGACGACTATCGCTGTGCCGCGCGAGAACATTGTGCTGAACGTGGGAGCCATACAAGAGCGGAAGAACACCAGCCGGTTGGTGGAGGCGTTCGAGCGGATGCCGCGAGACTGGCGTTTGGTGTTAGCGGGCTCGAGTGGATTCGGCGCCGCTCAGATTCTGGAACGTATTCAGGCAAGTAGCGCGCGAGATCGGATCGACGTAACCGGTTACTTGACCGAGGAAGATCTCGAGCGGCTCTATGCGCGCGCCAGCATTTTTGCATTCCCGTCTCTGGACGAAGGTTTCGGAATGCCTGTGCTGGAAGCGATGGCTCGCGGTGTGCCCGTAATCGCTTCGAACCGTTCGGCGTTGCCGGAAGTTGCGGGTGACGCGGCGTTGCTGATCGATCCTATCGACACAGACGCCTTGGCGACCACGATGCAGCGGCTCATCGATCCACATCAGAGGGACGCCCTGATGCAAAAAGGCCTTCTGCGCGCGGCCGAGTTCACTTGGAATTCGGCCGCGGAGAAGACCTGGGCGGTATATCGCGAGATGGTTTAGTGGTTCGTACCGGTGCCCGTGCGAATGTCGGACAGTTTCGTTCCGATCACCTCGCCCGACACGACGATTTCCACCCGGCGATTCTGTTGCCGCCCGCTAGCGGTATCGTTCGTGGCGACGGGCATGGTCTTGCCGAACCCTTTGGAAGTAACTGCATCCGACGGAATGCCCTGCGCGATAAGGTATGTGCGCACCGAAGCCGCACGATGCTCCGAGAGCGTCTGGTTGTAGTCATCGCTGCCTACGCTATCGGTATGACCTTCGACTTCTAGCTTCAATCCCGGATGAGAAAGTACGATACCGGACAAGCGCGCAAGTTTCTCGCGAGCGCCGGGGCGCAGATCGTACTTGGCGGTGTCGAAGAGAACATCGGACATATTGACGACCAGCCCGCGGGCCGTATCGCGAGTCTCCAGGATCAGGTTGAACTGCTGGAGAAGCTGCTGGCGCAGAGCTTCTTTGTCGGCCTCTGCTTTTGCAGCGGCGGATTGGGCCTGAGTGGTAGCCAAACGCGCACGTTCGGTTTCCTGCTCCGCGAGCTGCTGCTGAGCGAGTGCGGCGGCCCTGGCTGCTTCGGCATCGGCTTTCGCCTTGTCGGCTGCCATGCGCTCATTCTGTGCCCGGAGCGTCGCCTGTTCGGCGGCAGACCTGTCGCGGTCAGCCTGTGCGCGGCGCTGTGCTTCCAATTCGGCTTGTTGCTGCGCTGCTTGAGCCTGTTGCTGCGCTAAAGCCTGCTGGCGTGCGGCTTCGTCGGCATCAGCCTTCGACTTCGCGATGCGGGCCGCGTTAGCCTCCCGCTCGTTTGCCAGGCGTTCTTCGTCCTGGCGTTTGAGGGAGATGATCCTCGCGTTCTCGGCGGTCTGCACGGCTTCGCGGGCAATCATCTGACTGGGCTTTGTCTGCTTGCGAATCAGATAGTCTTCCGACTGCCGCAGCAATGTTTCCGCCTTTCGATATGTATCCCCGGCATATTTATCAGCCTGGCTCCAGCGGGCGATGCGTACGGCATTGCGGGCTTCGAAGACCTCCAGCGGTGTTTTCGGATCCAACGCGATCGGCGTGACTCTGGACCGGTCGACATTGAAGATGTACTGACCACGCTGAATCAGTTCGTACTTGGCATCGATCTCCTCGATCTTGCCCAGAGTGTCGTTCCGCACGATGTTCTCCATCACGACGACATCGCTCGGCTGAGGCACATCATAATAGGGCTCCGCGGTGATGATGAGACCGAACGCCTGTAACTGTGTAGTGGCCTCAATCTTGGTCTTGCCTCCTCCATTCAGAAGGATTTCACCGAGGTTTTCCGGACGCCCTTCAGGAGAGATAGCCCACAATACATACGTCAGATACTCGCCTCCAAACGTGGAAGCGGGCATCAACTTTTCGGCGTCCACCGAAATTCGAATATCGCCTTGACGGCTTTCGACTTTTGCCTCGCCGGTGGCTTGGGGCATGAGAGCGGTGCCGCGGAAATCGACCCTGGTTGAGCCGCTGCGATGACGATAATTGATCGCCTTGGTTGTACGCGAGACGACTGTGACTTTGAAAAGTGGCTGGTGATCGCTCGCAACCACTTGTTGATTCGTGCTTACTCCCGACGGTGACTGCGTCGGATTGGCAACTTGGGCGAAACTGACTAGCGCGAATGCGCCCACCGTCGAAACGATTCTCTTGAACATGCAAAGCCCTCCTACCCAGTGAGGAGCGAGCAATTGCCTGGCCAATCGTCAGTTCGAACCGATTCAATCGTTTGGCGGTTTTCTTTATTGCGAGGGGCGGTAACCCTTACCGCATTTTTTCTAAAAAATCTCCTGTGACAGCGTCTACATAGACGGAGTAATCGCTGTTGCTGACCGAATCGGCCCAGACCACCCGCCAACTGAGGTCGGGCGCGCGCGATGTCATCTCAAGCAGAAAGAACATTGGTTTGTTTGGGAACTTCGCCATATACGCCGTGCTCTTGGCGGCCGCTGTTTTCCATGCCTGATCGGAGTCGATTTTGAAAGCCTGTATCGGCCACGGGCCGGCGCTACCGGAAGTGGGTGCGTAGGACTCCTCGAAGCCTTCGAACACGCCCTTGTGAAGATTGCCGCCGCCTTCTATTACGGAATAGGTATAGGAGCGCTGTTTGGACCGGCTGGGCGAAACGAAGGTGGCTTCCCACGCGCCCGACTTTCCTTCCTCCACCTTAAATTTGTCGAGCCGGATGCTGCTGAGACGGAGACCTTGGATATCGGACGCCCAAATGCGTGCCATCGGATACATGGCGTAAAAAGCTTTCCGCCCGGTCACTGCTTCAGGCGGCTTCTCGGGCTCTTTGGGGAAGGGTACTTCCTTTGGCGCATCGGAGCAGGCGATGAAAGACACAGCGGTCAGGGATACAAAAGCAGCGAGAAGTCGGCTCATATATTCAATGGTAGCCCGCGCGGCGGACTAGTGCGTCATGGCATAGATAAGGTAGTTGACGCCGATGCGATATGCCTGCGAGGTGTACTTCTCCGGATACTCCGGTTCGTCAGCCCATTCCCACGCGTCGCCGTGATCCTGATTGAAGCAGATGGCCACCATGATGCGGCCCTTGTCGTCGTAGATAGCGCGCCAGTGCGGTATATAGCCGTCCCACTCGTAGGTATTGCCGCTGCGCAGGAACTGAGCGCCAGGCACCTGGAACCGCTTCTCCGATGGAAGATCGAACACCGTGTGAAAGATCTGGTCGCTGTCTTCAATCTCCACGATCGGACGGTCGGGGAAGACTTTCTGCATGCTCTGCGTAAAGACGTCCCACTCGCGCGTGCCGTGAAAATCGTCGGTCATGAAGAAGCCGCCTCGGAGCAGATACTCGCGGAGCTGTTTCGCCTCGGCATCGGAGAGTTGCCAGTGCCCAACTTCGACGGCGTAGAGCCATGGCCAGTTGTAGACCTGATCGGTACCGAGGTTTATGACTTCTTCGACTGAGCGCGCGTCGACGCGGGTTAGCCGGCGAACGCCTTGCGCGAGAAAGCGCTCGGCTTTCGGAGAGTCGGTGCCCCAGCTTCGGCGGCGTCCTCGATACCCACGAAAGCCGCCGTATCCGCCGAAGCCGCCAGTGAAGTTGTCGTACCGGAGCTTGGCAAATGCCCATTCCGCCTTTACGTCTCCGTCCGGGGGCAGGACGGATTCGGGATGCTCCACCTCGCCGGGATACGCTTCCACACCGAGGTTAATCGCAGCGCGGGCCGCCCAAAAGGATAGGGCGATGAGCCCAACGAAGACTGCGGTGCGGCCTCGCATATTCTCAGTTTAGTACTGTACTCTTTTATTGGGGGGAGCGCATCATGATCGTTGACGTGTTCCGAATCCGTACCGTTGCATTGTTCCTGTCGTGCGCCCTTTTTGCCGTGGCGCAAAAGGCCGACGATCCGAAAAACGACCAGCAGCCGGAGCCGGAGGACAATCGTCCGCGCACGCGAGTGGTGCCGGACGGTCCGTTGCAAGGTGCGGATAGCCAGGGACCTCCGAAATTGAAGCGAGGAAAGCCTGCGCCGCGGCCGTCGTCCGACATCTCCGACACGGAACCTTCACCCGAGCCTGTGACCGGACCCGCCAGGCCGAGCATCAGAAGGGACGCGGACGCTCCTCCGCCCCGGTCGAGTGGCGACGAAAAGATTGAGAAGGCCCGGCAGGTGGCCGTGGAGTACTTGGCCCACCTTCCTAACTACATTGCTAACCAGCTCACTACCCGGTATGAAAGCGAGACGATGAAAGTGCAATGGAGAGCCCGCGATACGGTCTCGTGCGAAGTGATCTATCTGGACGGGAAGGAAAGTTACCGCAACATGGCGGTGAATGGCAAGCCGACGAACAAGACTTTCCAGGAGATCGGGGGGGCTTGGTCGATGGGAGAGTTCGCGACGGTGCTGGGAGATTTGTTTGACCCAGGAACGGCGGCGGAGTTCAAAGTTTCGGGCGTGGATACGATCTCAAACCGTCCTTCGCTGGTTTACAACTTCAACGTAGATAAGGCGCATTCCCGTTGGCAGGTGAGCATGGAAAAGGTGTCTATGGATCCTGCTTATAAGGGTACGGTCTGGATTGACCGGGAGACCTTCCATGTAATGCGAATCGAGATGCAGGCTCGAAACCTGCCGACCGATTTTCCGCTGGACAAAGTGGAGATGGTGACGGAGTACGACTTCGTCAAACTCAGCGGCACGGAGCCGTTTCTGCTGCCGACTCACGCGGAAAACCTGGCGTGCCAACGGGGCACGCCCTATTGTTCGCGGAACAGCATCGATTTCCGGAATTACCGGAAGTTCGGCGCGGAATCGACGATCCAGATCAGCAAGTAGTTGGACCTCTGTGGAAGCCGGGTCACGAACCGCGCTGCTTGTTCACTACGTTGATCAGCGGTTTGCCGCCGACGAAGCGCTGGATGTTTTCTTTAATCGTTCCGACCATGCGGCCGCGATCTTTATCGGAGCGTCCGGCGATGTGGGGTGTGATGATGACGTTGTCGAACTTCCAAAGGGCGTTGCCTTTGGGGAGCGGCTCGGGATCGGTAACATCGACTCCCGCACCGGCAACCTTCCTGCCATCCAGAGCCTTCACCAGCGACGGAAGATCGTAGACGCCGCCTCGGCTGACCGCGATGAAATAGGCTCCCTGCTTCATCAATTCGAATTCATGCGGACCCACCATTTTGTGGCTCTGTTCGGTGTGGGGAGCGGAGATGAAGACGACGTCGGCGAGGGGCATAACGTCGTCGATCTGATCAGGTTTGACGATTCTGGAGATGTACGGGTTAAAGGGGTAATCCTGCGGGTCGACTCCGATCACCGTCATCCCGAACGCCCAGGCGCGTAGCGAGATTTGCTGGCCGATACCGCCGACCCCGACGACCACGGCTGTCTTGCCGCGCAGTTCGATTCCGCCGTAGGGCTGCGGCTGCCAGATTTCCTGTTTATCGTTCATGTACAGCTTGTAAAGCTGGCGGGTGAGCATGAGCAGCATGGCGAAGGCGTGGTCGGCGATCTCGGGGCCTTGCACGATACGGTTATTAGTGAGGACGATGTCGCTATCGCGGAGATCGTTGCCGCCGGACATGAACAGTACCCGCTCCGCGCCGGCGCTCATGATCTGCACCCACTTCAGTTTCTTTCCTGCGCGCACTTGTTCCGGGGTGATCTCGCCGATGAATGCGTCGGCGTCTGTAATCTCCTGCATCACGTTTGAGTTGTTCACTCCGACGACTCGAACTTTGTCGGAGGCGCTTTGCAAGTCTTTCACCATAGCGTCGCCGCCGCCCATCACCAGGATCTTTTTGGTCTGTGCGGTGAGAGCGAGGGACGAGAGAATTATGAATAGAGCCAGGCGCTTCATCTTGAGATCTCCTTGAAAAAAGGATTCTATCGCAGTTTGAATGACGGGTGCTATTGTATGCAACTTCGCCAGGATCACGATGCTCTTTTCCCGGAAGCGTCCGGTGGCCGCCGCCGTTCAGGTCATCGTGCCACAATGACTCAAATCTCTCTAAGCCGGCCAGGAAGCGCCGCGCCGGGTGTGAAGGTGGAACTGCTGATCTCCGGCAATGCCGAGGAGTTGCGACGTAATCCGCAGGAAGGGGACGCCGCTTAGGGTGGTGTGCGCGGGGGCCGATCTCGATTACGCACCGAAGCTGAAGTGGGTTCAGGCGTCCGCCGCGGGCATGGAGGGGATGGACCAGAGGTTCCGGAGCATGAAGCCCACCGCTTATTTCATCGGAGTCATCCGATTTTCGATTGTACGAATGTGGTGATGACCGCGCATACGTCGGGGTGGAGTCCGGATCGGCAGGCGCGGCCGGCGAATCTGGTTGCCGGGAATATGCGGCGGTATTCGATTGGGCAGCCGTTGTTCAATGTTGTGGACAAGCCTAACCTAAGTTCGTCACCATACCGGTGAAAAACCATCTAAGCCCTTAAGAATCAGTTCAGGCAATGGCTGAGTCTACACTACATTTGCGATTGAGTTGGAACCGCTCTGGGAGGGTCACACCGAGC
>Ga0105240_10001939_pt1 | contig 34313 bp, 23 predicted proteins | sample KBSC54metaG_FD_80426 | JGI IMG/M metagenome (GOLD analysis project Ga0105240, IMG submission 80426) | Corn rhizosphere microbial communities from Kellogg Biological Station, Michigan, USA - KBS C5-4 metaG | ecosystem: Host-associated > Plants > Roots > Rhizosphere > Soil | place: Michigan, USA... | reverse complement strand
GGGGCATCCCGGCGGTACCCCGGAGCACGCCCGGTTCGCCCTCACCCCGGCCCTCTCCCGCGGGGAGAGGGTGCAGCTATGTGCGGCCTTACGAATTCCCAGCGATCCAGGATTTTTCGACAGACTGACGAAGATTCTCCCTCTCCCTGAGGGAGAGGGCGGGGTGAGGGGGAAGCCACCGTACCCACTGCTATGGATCCTCCAACGCTCCGGCGGGGGATACTGTCGGGATGCGCTCCCGGGAACTCAGCCGGCCTGGAACGGGACGGGCGCGGAAACCTGCTTGTGTGGCCCTGTCAGGGCTGATATGCAACCCGGGAATGAATTTCTCCCTGAAAGTGACCGGCGCTTGATTGGGTATGGGAATACCACGCCCAGTCCGACTGGTGTTGCTCGCCTTGGTGGGGCTGATTTTCGCCGTGGGCCTGTGCGCGGCGTCACTCTGGTGGTACTTGCACCCGAGAATCGCGCGGGTGAAGGGCGTGGTGTATGGCCACCGTCAGGCGAGTGAACTGACCCTGGACGTACTACGCCCCGCGCAGCCCAACGGGCTGGGAATTATGATGATGGTCAGCGGTGGGTGGAAGTCGGCAAACGCAGGCTCATTTCAACCCTGGATTGCTGCGCCCTTGCTCCGCCGTGGATACACGGTGTTCGCGGTTTACCACATCTCCCAGCCACGGGGCCACGGTGATGGAAATCGTCGAGGATGTGAACCGGGCGGTGCGCTTCATCCGCAGTCGTGCCCGCGAATATGGAATTGACCCGCGACGTCTCGGCATCACCGGGGGCAGCGGGGGACGCCACGGTTGGTGGACCATGCCGTGGGACATCCGCCGGTTTGGGGATTGGTTTGATACATTCCTGCAGCCGAACGTGAAGAAGGCCAGTGGTCTACAAGGTGCCGTACTCGCAGCCCGTCGCTGAATTTAAACGCCATGAACTCCAAAACAATCTTGGGACTGTGCGTCCTGCTCACTTGCCGTTCCGGTTACACGTCCGACGAGAAACTCTCGCCTGCGTCCGACTCGGATCGGGTTGGTTTTCCAGAAAACTACACCAACACGTTCCAGGTACTCCGAGTCGTCAAGAAGCCGGACGACCAGAAGGTTGTGACAGTTTATGGGAACCGGGAAGCTGCCTCGGTAACTCAGCCGTCTCAACTTCCCTACCCTTACGGCTCGGTGATCGTTATGGAAACCGCGACCGCAGAGAAAGATGCTACGGGCAAGCTCGCGGTCGATGCCCAGGGCAACCTTCGTAAAGGGAAGATTACCGGCCTCCATGTCATGCGGAGGGGGAAAGATTTTGGCAAAGCCTACGCAGTCAACCGTGCCGGCGAGTGGGAGTTTGTCGAATACCGACCGGATCGCAGCTATCTCACCTCGCCCCAAAAATCGGGCACGTGCGCGCAATGCCACGTGAAGGCGGGGGCGGACCGGGATTTCGTGTATCGAGGAAAACTGGCGGAACGATCGGGACAATGAAAACGGGAAAGCGAGGGATCTCCAGCTTCCTCAGCGCTTCGGCGGCTGGGCTGGCGGCACGACCTCGACCACAAAGTCGAACCGTTCGCCATAAGGGCGCCCGTCGAGGGTAACATCCAAGCCGACGATCCGAACCCCTGGGGAAGCATCCGCCGCAGCGGTGATCGTCACTGGAAATTGCCGCCGGGACCCCGCGGCTAGCCTGCCCTCGAACACCGCGGGTTCAGCCCTGAGACCGGGAGGCACGTGAAGCTCGATGCGGTGGATTTGTTGGTGCGAGCGGAAGTTGCGCACATAAAGAGCCAGCGATTTGGTTTCACCCGGCTGAAGTGTAATGCGATAGGGTTCCGCTCGAACCCAGAACGGATCGAACCAGTAGCGATAATCCGGGTCTGAGCTGAGTCCCTGGAATGCCTCACGCATCTGGTACGACCAATTCCGGTAGCGTTCGATGAAGGCCGCTGGATGGTCCATGACAAAGGAATGGCCGCCGACGAGAAGATCGGGTTTCAGCCGGCTCAGGTACTCCGCCCCATAAATGTAGCCTTCCTCCAGGATGGCGCTATTGTGCGCCACCATCGCTTCGTGGCCAGTTTGCGAGGGGTCATCGGGATCCCCAAAGATATTGTCGCCGGTAAAGGCGACCTTGCGACCATCGATAATGCCGTTGAGACAGAGCGCAAACTCCGTCTGGCCCGGCATCCAATCCACAGTGAACCGATAGCCTTCCCACCGAAAATGTTCACCCGGTTTAAACACGCGATCCACGCGCACAGCTCTTAACGGCGAGCCGTCCGGGCACTTCTTCCCATACGCCTGGATGGGGGCTGAGTAATCGAACCACTCGGGATGTTCCATCTTATCCGCCATGTTTTTGAGCGCCCAAATCTTCGCGCCCCATTTCTCGCGCAGGTGGGGCGCTTCGAGGAAATGGTCGCCGTGCATGTGAGTGATGATCACCGCGTCGATCTTCTTCAGCCCGTAGTGGTCGGCAATGCCCTCCAAGGCCGTATCGAGGAATTGCTCGTCCAGCAACCCGCAATCGACCGCCAGTCCATGCCCGGTGTCGGACAGGATCAGGTTGAAATTTGGCCAGAAGTTCAGCCGTTTGAATTTGAACAAGTGCGGCAGAACCTGAACGACGTTTGAAATCGTCGTCGGCTTCGACACCTTATCCTGGTAAGCGACCGAGGCGCCCTCGACTCCGTAGCCGCGCACGTAAAGGCGTTCGAGTTGTTCGAGCTTGGCGCCGTAGCGTTCGATTTGTTCCCGCGGATGCTGAATCGTTGGCCCATGCGAGGGGAAAAGAGCAATCAACGGCTGGTGAGCTACCTCGGCGACGGATTTTCGTAACGCGTCGACGCCGGCGGCGAATCCGTAATCCCACTCGGTATCAAACCAGGTATGCATGCGAGCATCCTCGAGCATCAGGTCACCCGTGAACGCGACCGACGAGTCGCCTCGCCTCAGCAGGTAGGACATTCCGCCCGGGCTGTTGCCGCGCGTGTCCAGGCAGCGGAATTCGCGGCCGTGCCAGACAAAGGTGTCATTGGTGGAGAAGGAGCGGGTGAGAGGGATGGGTTCGATGGGGGGACGGACATAGCTGGAGCCATGGATAGTAAACCGGTCGCCCAGGCTCACCTTCATGGGCCGGAACTGCGCTGGTTTCTCGAACAACTCGCGTTCCGCCTGAGGGGCGGCGAACTTCACGTCAGAACCACGCAAGCGGGTGGCACCCTGGCACTGCTCCCGGTGATGGTCCGTAAACAAGACCCAGTCCACTCGGCGCACCCCAATTTCGGCTAAATGATCCAACACCTGGCCTTGCCCCAGATCAATCAGCAGTGCCGTGTCGCCATCCCGAACGACATAGACATTGCAGGAATCACTCCACACAAAGAGATCGGGGTCAGTTCCAGGCAGGACGAGCTGCAACCGGGAATTTGAATCGGCCGCAGCGGCCCACGAGCTCCCAGCGCAAAACGCTACAACCAAGTTTAGTAAAACGCCGAGGAGAGCCACGCGGACGTCGGCGCCGGAGATGAGGTGCATGCGGGAGGTCAGTTGCGCTGCAAAAACGCTTCCACTTTGGCGTTTATCGTCTGCTCGCTTCCAGGAACGCTGAGCACATCGCACTCGCTGCCAAGGATGAATGGATGTTGGGCACCGCGCATTCGCTCGAGGAGTTCGCTGCTGAGGCGCCGCACTTCATCGAGACTTAGCAGCGCATCTGAATAAAAGCGCTTGGTTGGAAGGTTCCCGTACAGCACGGTTGATTTGGGCACCAACGTCGCATCCTCCCATAGCCGGCGCGAACTGCCGAGGCTCAAGAGGGCGGGGTCCAGAGTGGCAAACCTCCGAATCATCCCCTCAACGAGTTCTCCACAATCGTGGAAGAGGAGATCCACTCCCCGATCGGCCAGCAAGGCCTTGATCCGGCGGTTTGGCTCCATAACCAAACGCTCGAACAGGCCGAAACTCCGGGCCAATTGGTTGGGGGAAAAAAAGGCGATGCTGGCGGCCGGCTCACAGACGATGAGAGCCTTAGCCCCAGCCTCGATTTGAGCCTCGACGTAATACAGGATCATGTCCGTAGCCAGGGACAGCAGATGCTCGAGCAAATTAATCTCAGGCTCCTGCGAGGGTGTGCTACCGGTCCCCGCGAGAAACACGGGCGTGATCGGATCTGACATCAGCTTCGTCGTCAGCGAGAATGGGCCGATGGTCATGCCGACGGGGAGAAGGTCATTTTGGCCGGCAAGGTAGCCTAAGGCCTGGCAAGTAGCTGCCATCTTCGGGGTGAGTTGGAACAGAGGTTCGCTGGTAAGCGGTTCCACGAAGTGATACGCCTCAGTTTCCCCTTCGACAATGCCGGCGGCTTTTAGGAGCGCCGCTTTTTCCAAGGTAAGATCCATTAGGGGAATCGCGAGCGGTGTCTGGAAACGAAGCGCGGCTTCCCGCACGACCGCGGCCAACCGACGGCCATCCCGTAGGATTGCCTCGCGGTCCGGGTGTTCGTGGAGGACCAAGTGGGTGCCGATTGGCATCCGCAAACCGGCGCCGGCTAAATCCAGATAGAACTGTCGGTCCATAGGCTATTCCAGCGGCGAGGAATGCGAACGCCCGTGTCCACGAAGTCCAACCGCAGAAGGCAGCGCGGGCGAGAGCGCCCGCGCTGCAAAGCTCAAATCCGCGGGCGAGGGTGCCCGCGCTTCAACCGCTGGACGCGGGCTGGTGGGCCCGCGCCTGGCGATCGGCAAAACCCCTGGGCGGGATTAGGCTAGCTGGGAAGGTTCGCGGCTGTCGCCACGGTCTCCGCGGTCTCCACGATCTTCACCTTCCGCGGCTCGTTCTCCGCCGTGTGAACCACGTTCTCCAGTTTGCGCGCCGCGGTCGCCGCCGTGCGAACTACGCTCGCCGCCTTGCTGGCCGCGGTCGCCACCTTGTGAACTACGCTCGCCGCTTTGCGAGCCACGCTCGCTGTATGGCTCGGATCGCTCAGGTCGAACCAGGCCACGGTCACCACCGCCGCGAGGGCCACGGTCACCGCGACGGTCGCCGCCCCGGCGCTCTCCTCCTCGGTCACCACCGCCGCGAGGGCCACGGTCACCACGGGGTTCGCCTCGATCAGGTCGTTCACCGCGAGGCTCACCTCGGTCCGGATGGGACGCTGGTTCGCTCCGCTCGCCCGCACCTTCTCCACCCTCGGGTTGGCCACCGCCCATTTGCTGGTCCCGTTCGGCCATGGCCGCCCTGCGGGAAAGTCGGACCCTGCCCTTTTCGTCAACCCCAAGGCATTTGACCCAGATCTCGTCGCCGAGCTTAACGATATCCTCCGTCTGTTTGACGCGGAAATTCGCCAGTTCGCTGATATGAACCAGGCCGTCTCGGCCGGGCAGGAATTCGACGAACGCGCCAAAATCCTTCACGGTCACGACTTTGCCGCGGTAGATCTTCCCGATTTCAGCCTCCGCTGACATTCCGACAATGGCATCCCGGGCGATCTTCATGCCCTCTTCGGATACCGAGTAGATGTTCACGGTGCCGTCGTCTTCGATGTTGATTTCGCACCCGGATTCTTCGACGAGCTTCTTGATGTTCTTGCCGCCGGGCCCGATGAGGGCGCCGATCTTCTCGGGGTTAATCTTGATGGTCTCGATTCGCGGGGCGTACTTGCTGATCTCCTTACGCGGAGCAGCGAGAGTTTTCGCCATCTCGGCCAGGATGTGCAGACGCGCCACGCGCGCCTTTTCAACCGCCTCAGTCATGATGCTGAGGGGGATACCACGCAACTTGAGGTCGAGCTGGAAGCCGGTAATGCCCAGTTCGGTGCCGGCCAGCTTGCAATCCATGTCGCAGAATGCGTCTTCCCAACCGATGATATCGGTCATGAGCTTGTACTGGGCAAGGCGGTCTTTGTCATCATGAGTGGTGCAAATCCCGACGCTGATACCCGCGACCGGCCGGGTCATGGGCACGCCGGCATCCATCAGCGCGAGCGAACCGCCGCAGACCGTCGCCATCGAGGTCGAGCCGTTAGATTCCATGATCTCACTCGTGATGCGGATGGAATAGGGATACGTGGTCAGAGGCACCATCGGCTCCAGTGAACGTTCGGCGAGCGCGCCGTGACCAATCTCGCGGCGGCCGGGACCGCTGATACGGCCGGTCTCGCCCACGGAGAAGTTGGGGAAATTATAGTGGAGGATGAATTTCTTTTCGCTGGCTCCGCCGGTATAGGAATCGAATTCCTGGGCGTCTTCGCCCGTACCGAGTGTGCACAGGGTAAGAGCTTGCGTTTCGCCCCGTTGGAACAGCGCTGAGCCGTGAGCCCGGGGGAGGATCCCCACTTCGGAGTAAATCGGGCGAACGGTTTGAAAGTCACGGCCATCCAGGCGTTTGTCATGATTCATGATCAAGTCACGAACGGCTTCCTTCTGGATGTAATAAAAAGCGTCCTTGAGAACAAACTGCGTGACCTTCTCCGCGCCAAATTTTTCCACGAGCTTCTTGCTGATCTCCTCGGTGATTACGGAGACAGCCGTTTCACGGGCGAGCTTCGCAGGGGTGAGCAGGGCCGTAACGATGCGGTCGCCGGCCAGAGCCTTGGCTTCCTTGAGAATCTCCTCGGGGACAATTTTGAGGGTGATCTGGCGCTTGGGTTTGCCGGACCGGGCGGCAAGATCCTTCTGAGCAGCGATGGTTGGCTGGATCGCTTCCTGGCCGAACTTGAGCGCGGCGTTAAAATCGGCCTCGGTGATTTCCTTGGCTGACCCCTCGTACATCACCAAATCGGTTTCGTTACCGACATAAACGAGGTCGAGATCGCTCTCGCTCATCTGCGAATGGGTGGGATTGGCGACGAGTTGACCCTTAATCCGGCCAACCCGAACGGCACCCAAGGGCCCTGCCCATGGAATGTCGCTGACCATCAGGGCAGCGGAGGCGCCAACCAGCGCCAGCATATCCGGATCGTTCTCTCCGTCCGCGCTCAGCACAATACTCTGGACCTGGACCTCATTATACCAGCCGTGGGGGAAGAGAGGCCGAATAGGCCGGTCAATCAACCGAGAGGTGAGGATTTCCTTTTCCGTGGGACGCCCTTCACGCTTGAAATACCCACCGGGGAACTTGCCCGCGGCAGCAGCTTTTTCGCGGTAATCAACCGTGAGGGGGAAGAAATCCTGGCCTTCTTTTGCCTTGGCGGCTCCGACCGCTGCGACCATAACTATGGTTTCGCCCATCTGCACGGTAACAGCACCGTCAGCTTGTTTGGCAATTTTCCCTGTTTCGATGACAATCTGCTTATCCCCAATGGACGCAGTAGCTTTTTCTGACATATATAACTTTCCCTCCGTTGCCACCAAGGAACTTCAGTGAACTCCGAAAATCCTTCGGAGCTGAATGAAATTTCTCAGTGCAACGAAGCCTTTTTTCCTTACACGAGAGTTAAGGTGGAGAATTGAGCCGCTCGTGTTCTCGGCGCAATTCAATTGAAATTAGCCCGAACGGCAGCCGCCCTGGAACAACACAGGCGGTTGCGCGCTAATTACTTGCGGAGCTTGAGCTTCTTGGTAACTGCCTGGTAACGACTCAAGTCGGTGGTTTGCAGGTAATCCAGCAAACGCCTCCGTTGGCCAACCATCATCAGCAGTCCACGCCGAGAGCTATGGTCTTTCTTGTTCTGCTGCAGGTGCTCGGTCAAATGGTTGATGCGCTGGGTTAAGAGCGCGATCTGAACATCGGCCGAACCCGTATCTCGTTCATGGATCTTAAAATCGGTGATCGTCTTCGCTTTGGCTTGCATGTCTTCTTACTGATTCGAGCAATCTCTCATTAATATATTCGGTAAATATTAGTTTTCGAGCATAGGGCTGTAAAGAACTTTCCGAGTCACCCAAAAGCGTGACGACTCTGCTGCCCTTGGCTAATCTCCCCTTATGGAATTAGCCGATCGGTTGAACCAGGTCCAGCAGCGGATCGCCTCCGCCTGCCAGCGAGTTGGTCGGGACCCGAGCTCAGTCATTTTGCTCGCCGTGACAAAAACGCACCCCCCGGAGGCGGTGCGGGAGGCATTTGGCCTTGGGCTGAGGCTTTTTGGCGAAAACAAGGTGCAGGAAGCCAAGGTCAAGATCCCGCTCTGTCCGGTTCAGGCCCGGTGGCATATGATCGGCCATCTGCAGACCAATAAGTGCCGTGACGCTGTCGAGTTGTTCGAGATGGTTGAGGGTGTCGACAGTTTGCATGTGGCCGAGGAACTGCACCGACGAGCCGAGCAGGCGGCCAAGCGCCTCCCCATACTCATCGAGGTCAATATTGTCGGTGAAGCCAGCAAGTTCGGGTATAAGCCGGAGGCCTTGCTCTCGGATTTCTCCAAGTTGAACGCGCTGTCCCGGCTGGAGATCCACGGGCTCATGACCATCCCGCCTTGGAGCCCAGCACCCGAAAAGGCCCGGCCCGTGTTTCAGAAGTTGCGCGAGCTCAAAGTACGCTGCGAAAACATCCTGGGTGCTCCGTTGCCCCACTTAAGCATGGGCATGAGCGGGGATTTCGAGGTTGCCATCGAGGAAGGCGCCACCATCGTGCGCCTCGGAACCGCCTTGTTCGGCGAGCGGAAGTCGCTTCGAGACCGGGGCTGACGAGTCCCCTGGCTCCTGAGGCGGAGAAATGGCCCAGGGCCGCCGCCGCACCCCTGCCCTCCCAATAACCACTTCTCTTTCTGGGCTGCTTGTCGGCCCTGCTCCCCAGCCCGCGCGAACGCCGTGTCCCTCGAGCAAAAGCCGAGCATCGAAGCAAAGGGAGTCTTGTCAGCCTAACACCGACACCGGGAGTGCGGTTTGGCTGACAGGATTAAAAGAACTCTGCTGATTCAGTAGTTGAGAGGGGATCTCCACCGTACCGGCACGATGCGAAAAATCATCAGTGCCGTTATCGGCCTAACAATGTGGATCGCCGCTGCGCATACTAGTCAGGCGATCGAAATGACTTGGGAGTTCTCGGTGCAGGTTAGCGCCACGGTCCAGGCAACGCCGGCCCAGATAGCGCTGAGCTGGCCGCAGGACCAGTACATGATGCCCAACAGTTACACGGTTTACCGGAAAGGTTTGAATGATGCCTCCTGGGGCAATGGGGTGAATTTGCCGGGAACGGCGACTTCGTACGTTGATAATAACGTCAGTGTGGGAACGACTTACGAATATCAAATTGTAAAGGTGACCTCTCAGTACACGAGCTATGGTTACATTTACAGCGGGATAAACGTTCCCCTCACCGACAGCCAGGGGAAACTCCTGCTGGTCGTCGACAATACCTACGCCGCGGACCTGGCGAATGAGTTGGCCCGGCTTCAGCAGGATTTAATTGGAGACGGCTGGACAGTGGTTCGGCTGGACGTTAACCGCAACGACTCGGTTACAAGCATAAAGAGCAAGATCGCAGCCCAATACAACGCGGATCCCACCCACGTTCGCTGCCTTTTTCTCTTCGGACACGTTCCGGTGCCCTATTCAGGCAACATCGTGCCCGACGGCCACGTCCCTGATCACCAGGGTGCCTGGCCAGCCGATGGCTACTACGGGGACATCAATGGGGTGTGGACCGATAACTCAGTCAACATCACCGGCCAGTACGACCCCCGTAACACCAATGTGCCCGGCGACGGGAAATTCGACCAGAGCGACTTCCCCGCACCCATCAAATTGATGGTCGGCCGAGTCGATCTGGCCAATATGCCCGGTGAGCTGTGGTATGGAGGCCCCACCACAATGCCCAGCGAACTCGAGCTCCTTCGCAACTACCTCAACAAAGATCACCGCTTTCGTACCAAGCAGTTCGACCTGCCGCGCCGCGGAATCGTCGGTGACTTCTTTGGAGTGCGCTCCGGGGAAGCCATGGCCGCGAGCGGCTGGCGGAATTTCGCGCCGTTCTTCGGAGCGAGCAATGTTACGAGCACCCCGAACATGGGCACTTGGACGCCGACGCTCAAAACGACCCCTTATCTGTGGGCGTATGGGTGCGGCGCGGGCAGTTTCACGAGCATCGCTGGGCTCGGCAACAGCGATTCCTATTATGACTTATTAACCCGAGAGCTCTATACGAATGACGTCCAGGCTGTCTTTACCCTCTTCTTCGGCAGCTGGCTGGGCGATTTCGATGCCAAGGACAACATCATGCGCGGGGTTCTGGCGTTGCCGAGCTACGGGCTGACCTGCGCCTGGTCTGGCAGGCCGCATTGGTTCATGCACCACATGGCTCTGGGCATGCCGATCGGTTACAGCGCGCGGCTGACCCAAAACAACGGGCCCAGTGGCCTTTACCAAAACCAGGTAAACAACGGGGCGGGGCAAATCCATATTGCCCTGATGGGCGATCCCACGTTGCGGATGCACGTAGTTGCTCCCCCAACCAACCTGGCTGCAACCACAAATAATGGCAGCGTTACCCTGAATTGGACCGGCTCGAGCGATTCGGTGGTCGGTTACCATGTGTACCGGGCGGGAGCAGACGGCTCTTTCTCCAGGCTGACGACAACCACCATTAACGCCACCACGTTCACCGACTCCACGACCTCCGGAGCGGCCAATTACATGGTACGAGCGGTGAAGTTAGAAACCTCGGGCAGCGGAACTTATTACAACGCCAGCGAGGGCGCGTTTACGGGTTCGCTCAGCGGAAGCTCTGGTGGGGTGACCAGCGGTGGAACAAATAGCGGCGGGACCAACAGCGGAGGGACTACCGCCGGCGGAGGCAGCACCGGAACCAACTCGACTGCTGGCACCTTGACCAACACGGTTGCCTGGGTAGACGACGCCTTGCCAGCGGGAGCAGTATCTGGAGCCGATGGCGGCGATTCATGGAATTGGGTCAGCAGCAACCCTGCTCCCTCCTCTGGCAGTGTCGCCAACCAGTCCAGCATCGGTGCCGGCCTGCACGAACACTTCTTCTCCTGGGCCACCCAGACCCTCAGCGTTAATACCGGCGACGTCCTCTATGCTTACGTCTACCTGGACCCCAATAATCCCCCCAGCGAAGTGATGCTTCAGTGGGATGACAATTCCTGGGAGCATCGCGCCTACTGGGGTGCCAACAACATTAGCGTCGGAATCTCCGGCACGCCGGGTCGTGTTTCCATGGGGGCCTTGCCGGCAGCCGGCCAGTGGGCTCTCTTGCAGGTGCCTGCCAGCCAAGTGGGCCTGGAAGGCAGCACGGTGCACGGACTGGCTTTCAGCCAGTACGACGGTCGAGCCACCTGGGACAATGCGGGCAAGGCTTCGGCCCTGCTCGTGAACAATCCGACCTCGACCAACAACCCTCCGCCCCCCTCGGGTGATACCAACACCGTGCCGACGGGCGGAACAAACGGCGGAGGAACTACCGCAGGTGGAGGCAGCACCGGAACCAACTCGACTGCTGGCACCTTGACCAACACGGTTGCCTGGGTAGACGACGCCTTGCCAGCGGGAGCAGTATCTGGAGCCGATGGCGGCGATTCGTGGAATTGGATCGGCAGCAACCCTGCTCCCTCCTCTGGAAGTGTCGCCAACCAGTCCAGCATCGGTGCCGGGCTGCACGAACACTTCTTCTCCTGGGCTACCCAAACCCTCAGCGTTAACACTGGCGACGTGCTCTATGCTTACGTCTACCTGGACCCTAATAATCCCCCCAGCGAGGTGATGCTTCAGTGGGATGACAATTCTTGGGAACATCGCGCCTACTGGGGCGCCAACAACATCAGCGTCGGAATCTCCGGCACACCGGGACGCGTTTCCGTGGGCGCCTTGCCGCCAGCCGGTCAATGGGCTCTCTTGCAGGTGCCTGCCAGCCAAGTGGGCCTGGAGGGCAGCACGGTCCACGGACTGGCCTTCAGCCAATACGATGGTCGCGCCACCTGGGACAACGCAGGCAAGGCTTCGGCTTTGCTCGTGAATAATCCGACCTCGACCAACAACCCGCCGCCCCCCTCGGGTGATACCAACACCGTGCCCGCGGGTGGAACAAACGGCGGAGGAACTACCGCCGGTGGCGGCACCAGCACCAACTCGACCGGCACGTCGACGGGTGGAATCACGACCAACATTCCAACGGGGATTAGTGCCATCGATTACGTCACACCCGAACTGCCTAAGGTCGGCGACAACACACTGCACATCCTCACCCCTTCCCTTCTCGAGCTGCAGCTGATCAATACCAAACAGCCGGACCCCGCACAGGTGACGGTGTGGAACTTCGTGAACAGCAGCGGACAGTTTACGGCGCCACCAGCGGGATCCTTCGCGGTCACGGTCAACGGGCAGGCCGTTGGTGTGACCAGTGTCGGGTTCAAGCGGCGGCCGTTGTACGCTCCGATGGCAGGCTACGATTTGCGGATCGAAAACTCGGTTTATCTGCAATTGTCCAGCCCCGTTGCCGACGGCGCGGCGGTGGAAGTTAAAAATCCGGATGGATCCCTGTGGGCTTCCAGCACGAAGTTTGCAGCCGCGGCGGACCCGTTGCGTTACAGCCCGGCGATTCACGTGAACCAGGAAGGCTACATGCCTAACTACTCGAAGAAGGCGAGGGTGGGCTTTTATGCCGGGAGCATGGGCGAAGGGAGCATCCCAGCTTCGGGGGGGTTCAAGGTGGTGGACGCCACCAGCGGGGCACAAGTCTACCAAGGATCTTTGGTTCAACGCCGTGATAGCGGCTACTCCTACACCCCCATGCCCTATCAACAGGTTTACGAGGCCGATTTTTCGAGCTTCAACACCCCCGGAGAATACCGGCTGGTCGTGCCGGGGATGGGCGGCTCGCTCCCGTTTCTCATCCATGACGGAGTCGCCATGGGGTTCGCCCGCGCCTATGCGCTGGGCCTCTACCACCAGCGTTGCGGCACCAACACCGCCATGCCTTACACCCGGTTCACGCATGACATCTGCCATGCAGCGCCGGCCAAGGTCCCGGCTTCCGCGGGGGATTTTCCATTCACCTGGACGACCATCGCGGGCTACGCCAACTCGCTCAACGCCAACAACCCTGCGCAAACCGCCCCGGCCATGACGAGCCCGGGCACGCAATTGTTCCCGTTCGCGAACCAGGGACCAGTCGACGTTTCGGGTGGGCACCACGACGCGGGTGACTACAGCCGTTATACGATCAACAGCGCCAGCCTGGTCCATTACCTCATGTTCGCCGTCGATTCGCTGCCCGGCGTGGCGGCGCTCGATAATCTGGGCATTCCCGAAAGCGGCGACGGCATCAGTGATGTGATGCAAGAAGCCAAATGGGAAGCCGACTTCCTGGCCAAAATGCAGGACACCGACGGCGGCTTTTACTTCCTGGTCTATCCGCAGAACCGGGAGTACGAAAGCAACGTCACACCCGACCACGGCGATCCGCAGGTCGTCTGGCCCAAAACCACATCGGTCACCGCCGCCTCGGTGGCGGCTCTGGCACAATGCGCCTCCTCACCCTTGTTCAAGCAGACTTACCCCGCGGCGGCCGCTGCCTACTTGCAGAAGGCCAAGCTGGGCTGGCAATTCCTCATGAACGCCGTCAATAAGTACGGCAAGAATGGGGCCTATCAAAAGATCACCCATTACGGCGACAACTTCGCCGATAATGACGAATTGGCGTGGGCGGCGTGCCAGATGTACTTGGCGACGGGGGACAGCTCCATCCAGCAACTGCTGCTCTCCTGGTTTAATCCGGCGGACCCGGCCACCTGGCGTTGGGGTTGGTGGCACATGTCTGAATGCTACGGCCATACCATTCGGAGTTATGCCTTCGCGGTTCAGAGCGGACGGGCCACGAGCGGTCAACTCGACGCCACGTTCCTCGGCAAATGCCAGGCTCAAATCGCCGCCGGGGCGGACGACATGCTGAGTTTCTCGCAACAAAATGCGTATGGGAGCAGCTTCCCGACGCCCAGCAAGGCCGTCCAAAGCGCGGGCTGGTACTTCTCTTGTGACCAGGCTTTTGACCTGGCCGTGGCCTACCAGCTGAATCCCAAGCCGGATTACATGACGGCCATGCTCGAGAACATGAACTACGAGGGCGGTTGCAACCCGGTCAATGTTTGCTACGTCACGGGCCTGGGGTGGAAACGCCAGCGGGATATCGTGAGCCAATGGGCCTTGAATGACAGCTTGGTCCTGCCACCCTCCGGTATTCCGGTGGGCAACATCGAGAGCTCGTTCGGTTACCTTTGGGATTATGGCGGCGCACTGGCCAACCTAAGCTTCCCCTCGGATGCAACCGGGAACGGGACCTATCCCTTCTACGATCGATGGGCGGACAGTTGGAACGTGAGCAGCGAAATGGTGGTGCTGAACCAGGGACGCGGCCTTGGGACCTTGGGCTTCCTCGCCGCCCAGACCGCGTACAAAACCCAGGCCTGGAAGGCTCCGGGCTCCGCAACCATCACCGTCCCCACCTCGGTCGTGCCGGTAGGTTCATCCGTAACCGCTACCCTCCAGGTGCCCGGCATGGATCTCAGCGGCGCGCGGGTCACCTGGGAAGCTCGTGACCAGGAACCTGCCTTCGGATCCACGTTCACGTACTCGCCAAAAAACAACGGCACACAGTGGGTGCAAGCCGAAGCACAATGGCCGGACGGCCGCCGGGTTTTTGCCAAGGCGAGCTTCACTGCTAATTCGCCCAACATCGTGTGGGTGGATGATTCGGTACCGACCGGCGCCACTGCCGGGGCCGATGGCGGCGACTCCTGGAATTGGATGAGCGGCAATCCCGCTCCGTTCTCGGGCTCACTGGCTCATCAGTCCGCCAACAGCGCGGGCGAGCACCAGCACTTCTTCTCAGGTGCGACCGCGACCTTAGGGATTGGCACCGGCGATGTGCTCTATGCCTATGTGTATCTTGACGCCAACAATCCGCCGGCAGAAGTGATGCTGCAATGGAACGATGGCACTTGGGATCACCGCGCGTATTGGGGCGCGAACAACCTCAGCTACGGCACCGATGGGACGCCGAGCCGCTATTACGCCGGGCCATTACCCGCGGCCGGACAGTGGGTCCAGTTAAAGGTCCCGGCCAGCGCTGTGAACCTTGAGGGCAGCACCCTCAACGGAATGGCGTTCGCCGTTTACAACGGAAAAGCCACGTGGGATGCCGCGGGCCGATTAAACCAAAGCCAGGCGAACACCGGGCCGCCGCTGGTCGTGCCGGTCACCGTTCAATTCGCTTCCGCCGGCGCGAAGCTGGTCTGGAAGAGTATCTCCAACAAGACCTACCAGGTCTCGTATAAGAACTCGCTGGCGGACAGTTCGTGGACGATGGCCGCCCAGATTACGGCCACCGGCGCGACGAGCGCCTGGAGCGATACGAACGCAGTCAAAGCCAGCCAACGGTTCTACGTGGTGGCGCAAACGAACTGATCCAATCCTCCGGACGGCCTGCGCCCCGGCGCAGGCCGTCACCGGCCCGTGGGCAAAGTGTTGCCGCTGGGCGGAGGTGTGCCGCTCGAAACTCCCGGAAGCTGTCCCGGGGCACCCGCCGGACCAAAGCCGAGGTTGAGGTTTTGAAGAATCGTCCGGACCTGGTTCAGGTCGGTTTGAAGAGATTGGAGTTGGGCGATGGTGTTCGGGCTAAGCGCGGCTGAGCCGGGAGCGGTGGAGTTCGTCGTCACAATCCCGTTCAGGACCTGGGCAAAATTCGTCAAGCCGTGCCCGCCGGCAATCGACGAGTTTTGATTCGCGTTGTGACTCAAAGCGCCTCCCAGCAAACCGGAGATGGCGTTGGCCAGTTCTTGGCTTCGCGTAGAGCCGGGGGGGGTCGCCGAAAATTCACTATTGAATGCGGCCAGCGTCGGCAGAGTTTGGTCCACCGCTGCCCTCAGGTTGGCCAACTGGGACGCAAGCTGGTTCAAGGAGTAAGTCTGGCCAGCCTGGTTCGTGGCGATCACGCCGGAACCATTATAAGGGTATGGATTTATGGCTCCGGAGTTCGGCGCACCCGCAGGGGGCGCGGAGATCGGCTGCTGCCCAGGCGTGATTTGCGCGCCTGCCGTGATCACCGCCAAAAGGGCGGTGAGTTGAAGAATCATTTTTTTCATGGTCATGCTGAGTCGTCGTCGTTTGCACCGGCGTTGTCATTTCAAGTAAATCAACGCTTGGCGGCGAAGATCCTCTATGGGGTGTTATGCGCCGGCGGCGAAGGCGTCCGCGGGAGCGAGGGGGGCCGGGTGCCCCAAGAACATAACGCCGGGACGATGCTAAATCCCGGCGTTATGGATCGGAGGCTTTCGGTGTGGTTAAAAAACCAGGCGCACGCCGGCGCGAATGACTAACTCGTTGTAGATCGTGCCCTTGTCTCCCCAGAGGAATCGGGCGTCTGAGAAAAGACCGGTGACCGGGTTGAGGCGGTATTCAAGACCGACACCGCCGCCGTAGGTCCATTGGTAGGTAGGACTCATGGCGCGGCCGCCACCGCCGAAGATATACGGGGCCAACCCGCTGTTGCCTAAGGGAAGCCGACCGTACAGGTTTCCCACCACGTAATCGACCAGGTTTACGTCGTTAGGTTTGCTGGACATATTGAAATCCGTGCCGACGCCCAGTTCTCGCGTGATGAAATAATTCAGCCCCGCACCGCCACCCCAGAACCCGTGGTTAAGGCTCGTGTTAAACAGGTCATTAAACTTCCCCTCGGGATTAAGATAGCTCCCGAAGAGGTCCAGAGACAGCTCCTGGGCGGTGTATCTATCGGCGCTCTGGTCATAGGTAAAATGTGAGTCCCACCATCCGCTGGGATCCTCATAGACGTGAGCGGCTTGAGCGAGAGACGCTGTGAGCAGCAAGACTGATAACGAGGCAAACGCAAACAGTTTTCCTGTTTTCATAATTGGTATTTGTTCCGTTAAGTGACGTTTCAGACCCTTGTGTTCCGACCCTTCTTTCCAACCTTGGTGCGCCGGATTCACCCCGGCTGGGTCCCTGCCAGCAGCATACGAGTTCCACGGACGGAACCCATGGGTTGTTTAACCCATTATGGCTAAGGATTGCGATCCTCCTCTGCGTCGCCACCCTGGTGGTTCGGCCCACCGGCTTGATCCTGGGGACGGTTTCGGCCCGCCGGGCGAGCCCCGAGGTTAGTTCGTTGCCGGCGCGCCTTGGGTGAGCCCGCGCGCGACGAACGAGAACGTGGGTTGGCCTGCGATTGTTTGCTCCGACGACGCATAATTCAAAAAGTTCCCGGATCGGATCGCTCGGTGCGCTCTGCCATAGGCCATTGTCCCCGGCGTTGCTTCAGGGAACCAATGGTTTGGAGAATGGGCGCGACGCTGCGGTACATTTTCCACCCCAGCAGACCGGTGCCTAACCAACGGCGCCAGCCGCGGGCTTTCTTCTTTGGTCTCTCCTTAAAGCGCGGTGCCAGCAACGAGCCGACCAGAGGCAGGAGCAGGAGCAGGGGCTTGGCTGAATTGAAGAACTCCACTTTTCTCCTCATCCGCACCGCATAGAGGCGGACATTCTGTAGTTCGATCCGGAGGGCTTGGCGATACACTTCGCTTTCCGCCACCAAGGCCTTCTTTCGTGCAGCCAGGGAGTTCACTTTAGAGATTCAATCCAGTCGCGATCCTTTCGCGCCTGGTCAAGGCTATCAGTGAAGGGTTCCCGTTTAAGCACGCCTCGAAGTCCGATCCAGGCCCCCACTGCGCCCAGCGCGTACAACACCGTGAATCCCGCCGCCACATAAATGCGCAGGTCTTCCCGGAAAAGAAAGAGAATGGTCGCGGTGAATAAGAGCCCGGCGAGAACGCTGGCGAAAACAAACCCCACCGCCCAGCCGAGCAGGTGCATCATCCGCAGCCGCTCCTCCTGCCATTCAACGGCCAGCAACTCCAGACGGTTGCGCGCCGCGCCCACCCCCGTGCAGGCCAACCGGCTCACTAAAGTCATCAGCCCGGGCGAATGATTATTATCGGCCGCCATTACCGACGGTTCAGGAGGACGCCCATGAACAAGCCCACGCCAAAAGCGATCCCCAATGCCCGGTAGGGATTAGCGCGGATAACCTCGCTGGTGGCTTCCACACCGGCCGCCGCCCGCTCCTGGAGCTTGCGACGCGTGTCCTTGGCAACCTCCAACGCGGCAGCCAACTTTTTCCTGGACGCCGCACCTCGCTCGCTCAGGTCCTGAGCGCTGGCCTTAAGGAGCTCCTCACCGTCATGGACGACTGCTTTGAGATCGTGCAATAATCTCTCCGTTGATTCTTCGATTTCTTCCGCGGTTCTGCTTTGCATATTTCCCTGGGTGTGTCTGAGTGCGCAATAGTCTAACGGCTGGTGTTCTCCTGGCCTATAGGGTTCTCGCCCCAAGACCAACGCCGCATGGTCGGTCAGAGCATGCCCAGCCGCCGTGCCGACCAAACCGGAGCATCCCTTTCAAAACCCTGCTCAGCCGGGCCTGCGGCGGGTCGAATTCAATTTGACAGGGGCACCCCAGACCGCACCTTGTGAATAATGAGGCCAAGCCGACGCACTTTTTTGAAGTATCTGGGCGCGGGAACGGGAATGATGCTGGCAGGCGCAACGTGGTGGATCGGAACGTCTAAACGGCGAGCCGCTCGCTGGGTGCGCCGAATCGTCGAGGATACCCGTCGTCCCATTGAAGCCGCACCGCTCAAGCCCGATCCCACACGGTGGTCGGACAACGCCTTGACCCTCTCCTGGCTCGGGCATGCGACGGTCCTGGTGAACTTCTACGGTTTTCGTATACTCACGGATCCCGCGCTGGGGAGCCGAGTAGGCGTCAGCCTTGGCTTCGGTACAGCCGGCCCCAAACGCTATGTGGGCCCCGGGTTGCGCGCCCACGAATTGCCCCGCCTCGATTTGATCCTCCTATCCCACGCGCACATGGACCATCTGGACCTGCCCTCGCTCCGCCGGTTAAACCCCGAGACTCCCGTGATTACGGCGGCCGCCACGAGGGATGTCCTCGCCGGCACGCGCTTTGGGCGGATCCAGGAACTGATGTGGAATGACCGCTCGGTAATCAAGAGCCGCCATGGTGATCTACACGTTCAAGCCTTCGAGGTGAAGCACTGGGGTCAGCGTTGGCCGAGTGAGTTCCCGCGAGGGTATAACGGATACGTGCTGCGGCGGGAGGACAAAACCATTCTCTTTGGCGGCGACACCGCCCTGACACCCCTGTTTCAAGCCGTCCGCTCGCGCGGCCCGTTCGACCTGGCCATCATGCCTATCGGGGCTTACCGCCCGTGGATTTGGAATCATTGCACACCCGAGCAAGCCCTGGAGATGGCGAATCGGGCGGGAGCCCATTACGTCGTCCCGGTCCATCATCAGACGTTCCGCCTCAGTGACGAGCCGATGAGCGAACCCATCGAACGCCTGGAGGAGGCGTTGCGGCAGGAGCCCGAACGCCTTGCTTTGCGGCAGGTGGGCGAGACCTTCGTTTGTCCCAAAACGTAGGCTGGCACTGCTCGCCGGTTTGCGGATAGCGGATGACCAGCAGGTTTCCGGATTAGTCCCTCAATTTTTGCTCGCGGTTCTCCCAGCGGACGGGTACATGAGTCGCATGAGAATTCGTCGGTTATCTGCCCTCAGCTGCACCTCCGTTTGGATCTTTTTACTGGCTATCCCCACCCTGGTTGGAGCCGCTTTTGGCGCCAGTTACACTCGCCTCGATCCCATCGCCACGGCGAAAATCGTCGGCAGTGCGGAAGCGTATCCCGGGGGCCGGTACGAGGCGACAAACCTGTTCGATGGGGATGTGGCAACGGAATACTCCTCCAATGCCAAGGGAACCAACACCTTCCTGGAATTTGATTTCGGCAAACCGACGCTCATCCTCGCCTTCCGCCATGTGGATCGAAACGACCCGGCAACGGTGGGCGACTCCGAATTGACCTTCATGGATGCGGAGGGGAAAGTCCTGTCCACCTCCCCCCTGCACCACGTTAACCGCCGCTCCGGCGAGAGCGTCCTTACCCTCCCGTCGCCGATCACAGCGCAACGCGCCCGCTGGCGAGTGACCGCTTTAGGAGCCGGGCTCGCAACCGTAGGGGCAGCGGAAGTGATTTTCTATGCTCCTGGTACTATAGATTCAGCCCCCAGCGGCATCACTCTAGATTCCCAAGACCAGCAGTTGCTGGAGAATCGCAACGGAAAAGCGGTTCAACACCTGACGGTGACTTTGAACTATCCATACGCCGAACCGCTGGACGCAACGCTGGATGCGGAGGGCTGCGAACCCGAACCCGTCCACCTCGGTCCGGGCGCCCAAAAGCTCGATTTCCCGATTCCGGCCGTCACTTCTCCCACTCCGTTCCGTTTAAAGTTGGTTTCCGCCGGCAAATTGCTCGCCTCCCAGGACCTCAGGTTGTCCCCGGTGCGGGAATGGAAGATCTTCCTTCTTCCTCACTCGCATGTGGACATCGGCTACACGGCGCTGCAGGCGGACGTGGAAAAAAAGCAGAACGGGAATATCGAAACCGGGATTCGGCTGGCCCAGGCCACGGGCGACAATCCTGAGGGCTCCCGATTCAAATGGAACGTCGAGGTCCTCTGGCCGGTGGAAAACTATTTGCGCGATGCCACACCGGAGAAACGAGCCGAGTTTGTGGCGGCGGTGCGGTCCGGTCAGATTGGATTAGACGCCTTTTACGGCAACCTGTTGACCGGCCTTTGTCGCCCGGAAGAGTTGCTGCAGCTCATGGGGTATGCGACGCGGCTGGCCAAGATGTGCGATGTGCCCATCGAATCGGCCATGATCAGCGATGTTCCGGGCTACACCTGGAGCACGGTATCCGCCATGGCACAGGCTGGGGTGAAATACTTCTCGTTTGCCCCGAACTACTTCGACCGCATGGGCGGCACCATGAAGGAGTGGCAGAATCGGCCTTTTTGGTGGAAAAGCGCGGACGGCCGGAGCCGGGTGTTGTGCTGGTGCCCTTCGCGGGGATACGCGCTCGGCCATCTGATTGGTGAAGGCGAAGCGCTCGCCCGTTTCCTTCCCGATTACCTCCTGGAATTGCAAACCAACTCCTACCCGTATGACATCACGTACCTTCGCTGGAACGTTCACGGCGATAACGGCTCGCCCGATGAGCGAATTGCCGACGTGGTGCGCGATTGGAATACTCGCTATATTTTCCCCCGCCTGATCCTCAGCACGACCGCGGACGCTTTTCGTCAGTTCGAGGCGCGCTACGGGAACGCGCTGCCGGAATTCAGCGGCGACTATACACCTTATTGGGAAGACGGCGCGGCTTCCTCGGCCTTCGAGACCGCGCTCAATCGCGCCTCGGCCGAACGGCTGGTGCAGGCTGAGACCTTATGGACCATGCTCCAACCCGGCTCCTTCCCAGCGGACGCGTTTCAGGGAACCTGGCGCAATATCCTGCTGTACAGCGAACATACCTGGGGCGCCCACAACAGCATTAGCGAGCCCGACCTGCCCTTTGTGCGCGATCAATGGAAGGTCAAGCAAGGCTTCGCCCTCGACGCGGACCGGGAGTCGGCGCGCTTGCTCCAGCTGGCTTTGACGGGAGGCCACCAGCCGGCGACGGTCCGCGGAGCAACAACCCCCGCCGTTTCCGAAGTCGAGGTGCTCAATACCTCCTCCTGGCCGCGCACCGACCTGGTCATGGTTCCCGCCGACTTGTCCCAACCTGGAAACCTGGTCCTCGATGAAATGGGCAACCCGGTTCTCGCGCAACGACTCTCCAACGGCGACCTCGCCGTGCTGGCGCGCGAGGTGCCGCCCTTTTCCTCAAGGCGCTACCGAATTCAACTCGGGGATTGCCCGCTCAGAGGAGGCGCCAGCGCGGAGATTCCAAGGTTGATCAGCCCGGATTTCTTTGTCCGCATCAGCGAACAAAGCGGAGGGATCACCAACCTTTTCAGCCGGGTGCTGGGGCAGGACCTCATCCGAACGAATGCCAACCTGGGGTTGAACGATTATTTTTACCTGCCTGGTTCAGACCTAAAAAAACTGGGGACCTGTGGGCGGCCAACGATTCGGGTCAAGGAGCCCGGTCCTCTCCTTGCCTCGCTGGTCATCGAATCAAGCGCTCCAGGCTGCAAGAGCCTGGTGCGCGAGGTCCGCGTGATTGACGGTGTGGACCGGCTTGAGATCATCAATACCGTCGATAAATTGCCGGTCCGGGCCAAAGAAGGAATCCACTTCGGCTACGCCTTTGACGTACCGCAAGGAACCGTGCGCCTGGACGTCGGCTGGGCCGCGGTACGGCCGGAGCTGGATCAGATCCCGGCGGCCTGCAAAAACTGGTTCAGCGTGCAGCGCTGGCTTGATATCTCGAATGATCGATTTGGCCTTACCCTGTGCCCTGTGGATGCGCCGCTGGTTGAGATTGGAGGGATCACCGCCAATCTCGTCGGGTCCCAAACTGACCCGCGCGCCTGGATTCAACATCTTGAGCCCTCGCAGACGGTCTATTCCTGGGTTATGAACAACCATTGGCACACGAACTACCGGGCGGACCAGGAAGGGCCCACCGTCTTCCGCTATGCTATCCGTGCCCATGGCCCCTTTATCCCCGAAGAAGCTGCCCGCTTAGGCGCCTCCTGCTCACAGCCATTACTCGTCCGGCGAGCGCCTTTTTCCAGCCCCCTCCGACCGCCACTCACCGTGTCGTCGGATAAAGTCCTGATCACCGCGCTGAAGCCCGCCGACGACGGCCAAGGGGAAATTGTGCGTTTGTTCGGCGCTTCCGGCGCCGCCCAAAAAGTTAAGCTGACCTGGTCCGAGCCGCACAAGGTCTGGCTCAGTGACCTGAGCGAGCGGCGGATTAAGAAAGAAAGCGATTCGATTTCCGTGCCCGGCTGGGGCATCATCACCCTGCGCGCCGAAAAGTAGCAGCTCCTGGGCTGGTTTAGGGCGACAGTCCCAAAAACGAAGGCGGCCCGCTTTCGCGAGCCGCCTCAACCACCCCATACTAACCCTTGATTTAGACTCGCACGCCCAGCCGGTTTACCCAATAGGGTGATAACCCGAAACTGGTGGCCGGAGCTACTCACTCGGGTGCCCCACCGGTTCGCCTTCAGTCCGAATGGTAGGCACGCCGGTGGCCACCGCCTCAATCATTCCCTTTTCAGCGGCAAAGCGCGTCAGCCCTGCCACATCGTGGATCCCCAGCTTCTTCATTAAGTGCTGACGATGCTTTTCCACGGTCTTGACGCTGATCCCCAGTTCGGCCGCCATTTGCTTATTCGCAAACCCGCGGGCAATCAGTGAAAGCACCTGGGTTTCGCGGCCAGTCAATTCGTTGGACCGAGCTCCCAGGACGCGCTGGCCGAGCTTGCCTCGAGATTGGTCACACAGCCGGCGCGCTATGCTTGGGCTGAAGAATGCGTTCCCTTTGTGAGTTTCGCGAATGGCCTTGACGAGATCCTGCGCGGCGGTCTGTTTGCTGAGGTAACCGGCAACCCCGGCTTCGATCATCTGTCTGACGTACTCGTCGTTGCTGTAGCTCGTGAGCACGAGCACCTTGGTCGCAGGCGTGTCACCCAGGATTTGTTTGGTGGCGTCCAGCCCATTCAAGGCCGGCATGGCGAGGTCCATGAGGATCACTTCCGGCTGGAGCTCTTTAGCGAGTCGCACCGCCTGCCACCCCGTCGAGGCTTCGCCCACGATTTCGATGTCCTCCTCGGCCGCCAGGAGGGCCCGCAACCCCTGTCGCACTACCGTATGATCATCCGCCAGCAATACAGAGATGGGTTTCATAACCAAATCACTCCTCCTACTGCAATATCCCGCAACCGCTCAGCTTGCGAAGGGGGGTAAGGACCCAGTTTTCGGGAGGAACAGTTGGCTAAAAACCTCGGGTTTCGCTTGCGTTTGGCCAATAATAAATAAGGGTACAGCTAAGGGATAACGCAGTGATGGAAGGCGCTCGAAGGGGCCCGGCCTGATCGCCAGCCCAGCCAACCTTTCACACGCTTCCAAAAAGGAGAAATTATGAATGATCTGGAGAAGCTATTCGTGAGCGAACTAAGGGACATCTACGACGGTGAACAACAATTGGTCGAAGCCTTGCCCGAGCTTGAAAAGAACGCCGTTTCAGGGGAGCTCAAACAAGCGTTTCACGAGCACTGGGAACAGACCCGCAACCACGTGAATCGTCTCGAACGGGTCTTTCAGTCGATCGGTCAGGAACCAAGTCGGAAAACTTGCCGCGGGCTCGAAGGAATTATCGACGAAGGAGAGCTGATGGCCAAGGAGTTCGAGAAAAACTCCGCCTTGGATGCCGCGCTCATCGAAGCCGGGCAGAAAGCGGAACATTACGAGATCACCTCTTACGGGACGCTCTGCTCTTGGGCGGAGGAGCTCGGACGCGCCCAAGCTCTTGACCTACTGAAGCAGACCCTCTCGGAGGAAAAAGACGCCGATGCTAAACTAACGCGTCTGGCCGAAGGAGAACGCAATGTCGAAGCCACTCGGCATGACACGGAGAAATCAGGCGAGATCTCCAGCATGTTCAAAAAGATGGTGAGCTAAGGCGCGGCTCTCTGACCAGCGCCCGACGGCGTCAGATCCGTAAAGAAAAAGAGCGACCCAGGCGCAGGTCGCTCTTTGTCTTCCTAAACAGTCGTCCTCCTTTTGATCGATTGTTCGAGCTGGGAGTGTTTTTATCATAGGAGGAACATTTGTGTATGGGGTAAACACCTACGGGACCTCACCGCACGACCGTTGCCGCAGCTTCACCCGCACCGGTAGGCCGCAAGTCCCCGGGCTTTTTGGTTTCCGCAAGAATTTCGCGCGCTCGTTCGAGCGCGGCATCAATGTGCGCGCACACATTTTCCCGCCCGACCCGTTCCAGAAATCCGGCTTTGTCCATGACGAAAAGGGGCTGGGTATGGGGCCCGCTCAGAAGCAGATGTTTACCGCGACGACGCAGCTTATCATGCAGGTCTTCCAAGGCGTTCAAGCCGGTGGCATCCATGGCAAGGACTTTCCGCATTCGTAGAATCAAGACCTCCGGCTCCTGACCCGCCCGCTTGAGGGCCGTTTCGAGCTTGTCAGCAACGCCGAAAAAGAAAGCGCCGAACACCCGAAACACCAGCACCCCGTCGGGAATCGTTTTCCCCACCAACGAATGCTGCGACCCCTCGGTTTCAGTCATTTGGTCCACCGCAGTAATTTGAGTCGTCTCCGAAATCCGCTTGATAAACAACACGGCCGCCAAGACCATTCCGATTTCCACCGCCACGGTCAGATCCATGAGCACGGTCAGGGCGAACGCCGTCAGGAACACCGAGGCGTCACTTTTCGGCCATCTCGGCAGACGCACAAATTGGTGCCACTCCCCCATGTTATACGCCACCACGATCATCACCGCGCTCAAGGTGGCCAGGGGGATGAATTTCGCCAGGGGCGCCGCCACGAGAATGATGGTCAGCAACACCGCGGCGTGAATAATTCCGGCGACCGGGGTGCGTCCGCCATTTTTCACATTGGTGGCCGTCCGAGCGATGGCCCCGGTCGCCGGGATGCCACCGAAGAGTGGGCTGAGAATGTTGGCCAAGCCTTGCGCCATGAGCTCCTGGTTGGAGTCGTGCCGATCGTCGATCATGCCATCGGCCACGACACAGCAGAGCAACGATTCGATGGCCGCCAACAGTGCGATCGTTGTCGCCGGGCGAACCAGGTTCTGGATATTCTGCCAATCGAACACGGGCCAATGAAGGCTAGGCAAAGCCTGCGGGATTCCCCCGAACCGGCTGCCGATCGTGTCCACTTCAAAGTGGAGCGGGATTATCCGGGACTGAAGCAAAAACACAAAAGTGGTTCCGAAAACCAACGCCACAATTGAGCCGGGGACCCAGCGGGTCCATTTTTTGGGCCAGGTCACGATGATGCCCACCGACACCAAAGCCAGGATTACGGTTGGCAAATGGATTGTTCCCAGATGTGTGAAGAAAACGGATAGCTTGCCCACAAAACCGGAGGGCATGGCCTGGGCCAACCGCAGCCCAAAGAAATCTTTGATTTGAGTGCTCAGAATGAGGACGGCGATGCCGCTGGTGAAACCCACCGTGACGGGATAAGGAATGAACTTGATCATCGTCCCCAGCCGCGCAAAACCCATGATCAGCAAGATGACCCCGGCCATAACCGTGCAGATCATCAGGTTGCTCAGCCCATACTGCTGATAAATCCCATACACGATGACGACGAAGGCCCCGGTGGGACCCCCAATGGCCACCCGCGATCCGCCCAGCGCCGAAATGACGAACCCAGCAATCACCGCCGTAAAAATCCCGGCCTCGGGCTTGACCCCGGAGGCGATGGCAAACGCCATGGCCAACGGCAAGGCGACGATGCCTACCGTAATGCCGGCCACCAGGTCGGCCAGGAAATCGGCCGAGGAATAATGCCTCAGGGTGTCGACCAATTTCGGTCGGAAAGCGATTGAAAAGCTCATAGGCGTCATTAAAATTCGTTGACATTAGTCCAGTCAAAACCGCAAGGGTATGCGATCATCTACCTCCCTTTTCAATACTATTCGTAAAGTATAATTCCATCTCATAGTCGCCTATCAGTTTCACTATTCCTCGCCTCCGGCCCGAGCTCCCGGTTTTGAGCAATTACCACTCCTCCGCTGTCTCAGTTGACGACCATGCGAAATGCGAGCTGCGGCCAGGCCTTACACGTGCTGTCTCTTGAAGGAAAGGCCGCCGGTGCTCCGCTGATCATTGCGCACCGGGGGTATTCGAAACTCGCGCCGGAAAACACTCTGCCCGCGTTTGAACTGGCCGGGGACGCCAAAGCGGAGATGATCGAATTGGACGCACGGTGCAGCCGGGATGGGAAGCTATTAGTGGTGCACGACGCCGAACTGGACCGCACCACGGACGCCGTCCGCCGATGGCACCACACGCATAACCGGGTAGATCATCACGACGCGGAAGAGAGTCGCACCCTGGACGCCGGCAGTTGGTTTGGCCACAGATTTGCCGGGACCAGAATCCCTTTGGTCGCCGAAGCCATTCGGGCCATCCTGGCCCGCGGGGCGGTGCCATTGGTGGAGCGGAAAAGCGGCACGGCCGCGGAGTACCTGGAGCTTTTCCGGACCATGGATGTCGTGGATCGCGTGATACTGCAGTCCTTTGACTGGAAGTTCCTTCAGGAGGTGCACGAGGTGGAACCCGGTCTTTCGTTAGGGGCTCTCGGTCCCGCCGCCCGTTTGGCCAATGGACGCCGGCCGCTTGGTTTTATCCGGAGACTCAACGCGCGCTGGCTGGAGGGCGCCCGGAAAACCGGGGCCAAGGTGGTGGTTTGGGACCGCCGGGTCTCGCGAAAGGCCATTGGCCTGGCGCACGACAAAGGACTGAAGGTTTGGGTTTATACGGTGGATCGCCCGGGCCTGGCTCGACGGTTGTTGGATGCCGGCGTGGATGGGATCATTACCAACGATCCCGGCCAGATCGGAGGAGTGGTGCGGAGCCGGGAGGGCCTCCGGCCACTTCAGCCGGGTTAGAACGGCGGGGCGAACGCGCAGCCCAACGGGTCTATTCTTGCTTGGCCGCTTTGACCTCGATGTGCAGATCACGAAGTTGCCGTGGCGAAACCGCCGCCGGGGACTCCGTCATGAGGCACGTGCCTTTGGCGGTCTTCGGGAAAGCGATGACGTCGCGAATGCTGGGTGTGCCACACAGGATTGCGATCAGCCGATCGAAACCCAAGGCAATACCGCCGTGCGGAGGGGCACCATACTTGAAGGCCTCCAGCAGGTAGCCGAAACGCGATTGCGTTTCACTTGGTGGGATTTGGAGCACCTCTTCGAAAACTGTCTTCTGGACTTCCGGTTGATGAATCCGGATCGAGCCGCCTCCCAACTCCACGCCGTTGACAACCACATCATAGTGCTGACCACGAACTTTCTTCGGGTCCGTCTTGAGGAACTCGATATCTTCAGCCACCGGGGCGGTGAAGGGGTGATGTGAGGAATACCACCGGTTTTGTTCTTTATCGAAGCTGAGCAGAGGAAAATCCACCACCCAAAGAAAATCGAAACGGTCGGTCGGGACTTTCAACTTGCCCTGGCTTCTGAGCAGGTCTGCGGCATACAGACGGATCTTCCCGAGGATCTCGCAGGCCGCGAGCCATTGATCGGCAGCAAAAAGAATCAAGTCCCCCTCTTCAATGCTCAATTTGCGGGCCAAGGCCTCTTTTTCGGCCGCACTAAAGAACTTAACGATTGGAGATTTCCATTCGCCACCTTCCACCTTTATGAACGCCAGGCCCTTGGCCCCGAAACTCTTGGCCGTCTCGGTCATCGCGTCCATCTGGCCTTGGGTCGCCCCGGCGAGTCCCTTCGCGTTCAGGGCTTTGACGACGCCTTTATTGGCGACGGCTCCGCTGAAGACCTTGAAGGTGCTGCCGCGAAACTCTTCGGTGAAATCGATCAGTTCCATTCCGAACCGCGTATCGGGCTTGTCGATGCCATAGCGGTCGAGGGCTTCGTGGAAAGTGATTCGCTTGAAAGGCGTCGGCACGTCAACGTTCAGCGCTACCTTCCACAAACGCTTGAGCATGCTTTCGATCAAACTATAGATGTCCTCGCGGTCGATAAACGACATCTCGATATCGATCTGCGTGAACTCCGGCTGACGGTCGGCCCGCAAATCCTCGTCCCGGTAACAGCGCGCCAGTTGAAAATACTTTTCCACACCGGCCACCATCAGGATTTGCTTGAATTGTTGGGGCGACTGCGGCAGGGTATAGAACTGCCCGGGCGAGAGCCGGCTCGGCACGAGGAACTCGCGGGCTCCTTCGGGTGTGGATTTGAACAGGGTCGGGGTTTCCACCTCAAGGAAGCCTTGTTCATCCATGAACAGCCGCGTGGCCGTGGCGACCTTGCTTCGCAGCCGCAAATTACGAGCCATCTCCGGCCGGCGCAGGTCCAGGTAGCGATACTTCAGCCGGAGTTCCTCGTTCACCTTCGCAGCGGCTTCCGGATCATCGACAGGGAACGGCAGGACCTCCGCGAAGTTAAGGACCTCCAAGGTGGAGACGGCCACCTCGATTTCGCCGGTGGCGATCTTGGCATTGTTTGTTCCCGGCGGGCGCTGGCGGACCTTCCCCGTCACGCGGATCACGCATTCGCTGCGCAACCCCGACGCCTGGTCGAAGATCTCCTTGGCCAGATCCGAAGGGTCAAAGACGGTCTGCGTCCGGCCCTCGCGGTCGCGCACATCGATGAAAATAACTCCCCCAAGGTCCCGGCGGGAGTGGACCCAACCGGCCAACGTGACGGCCTGCCCGATGTTGGCGGGGCGCAACTCGTTGCAATGATGTGTGCGTTTCATTCGTTTGTTTCAGGGAGCCGGCGATGCCTGGCATCCAAAGCTAAAGCGAACGCGGATGGTGCCGAGAAATCGCGCCCGTTTAAAGAGAAATTTAGCCGAACGTCGAGCGCGCGGCGATGATCCGATGATAGCGGTGGACTTCCAGTCCACCGAAGAAGTGAGTCGAGGCATCCTCGCGTCGCGCTAGCGACGCCTGAGCCAAAACTACCGACGCCCTCAAATTCGTCACCCGCGGCCCCTGAACCCGACGCCGTTCCGAAAACCTACTCCCCATTCTCCTGGGCCCAGGACGGCGCGTCGTGGAGCCGATATAACATCTCGCCCGCTTTGGGAACCAGCAGAACACCTTCCTCCTCCCGATCGGCAAAATCCTCGAGGCGCACGCTCTTTGGGTCCCGGTAGCCGAGATTAAGCGCTCGGCATTTCTCTGCGGGTATTTGGCTGGCCAGTGTAACCTCGGCCCGGCACTTCTCCACGCCGTCGACAAACTCGCCAATTCCCCGGACATGGCTCGAATGGGCCAGCACTCCCCAGGGGATATGCTTGAACTGGTCCCATTGCTTCAGGAAATAATCCCGGCAATGGTACCCAATCGCTTCGATGTGGTTTCCATGGCTGAGGCAGACCTCGCGAAGGTGCGGCGCATAGATGATGAGCTCGCCCCCGTCCGCCAGGACCGGCTCAAGCTTGTACATACATTTCCCCGCGGTCCAGAGCTCGTCGTACATCGGCGGCGCGCAGGAGATGATGGTATGAAAAGGGTGTTCTTTACGAACGATGTGGAGTTGAGCCGAAAGGTCGCTGGCCTCGTCCCACGCGGATTCGGGCGTGTCGGCAAACAGCCCGGCCAGGTTTTTTTGCCCGTCCACCACGAGGCAGAAGCACAGCTTCGGGACCTGGACCATGGCGCCCGCGCGATCCACCACCTTTCGGACCGGCGTCCACTTATTTCCGATGATCTTCGGATTCGTCACGACCGCGCCCAGCCAGTGAAAAAAGTTCAGCACCTGGGGACCGGAAATTCCCGGGAACAGGTACTTGTTGCCCCCGGAGAAGCCGACCACTTCGTGCGGAAAGACGGGCCCGACGATGATGACCAGGTCATAATCGTAGACCATGCGGTTGATCTCGACGGGGACATCCATCGAAAACCGTCCTTGGCTTAGCTCGCTGATCTCCGCCGCGGTGATGGTTCCGATCTGCTTCAGCGCCGCGGGATTGTCCCAGGCATGGTTGTAAAACCCGACCTTGCCGAAGGTCGTGCGCCGCTCCTCTGCCGTGATTTCCAACCGCTGGCAAATCGCAGTCTCGGGCATGGGCTGATGCGTGCCCAACGCAATGAGAACATCGAATTTCTGCGTGACGGACCCGATCTGCTCGTAGAGCGCCTTGAAGACAAGTCCGATCGGCGCCGTCCTCGTCCCATCCGGCACAATGAGCAGCACGCGGCGGTGGCGATACGAATCCACGGGACACGCGCGGCCGACTTTCTCGGCCAACTGCATGGGCGTCAGGGGGGTCATAGCGTTTGAGCCAAAAAGCCACCGTCCACCCGTATATCCGCTCCGGTTACGAAACTGCTGGCTCGTGGGCTGGCGAGAAAGATGGCCACTCCTACCAGTTCTTCGGCCCGACCAAACCGGCCCATAGGCGTATGGGCTAGAATGGCTTGCGTCCGCGCCGTCGGTGAACCGTCCTCATTGAACAAAAGCTTGTGGTTCTGTTCCGCCGGGAAGAACCCGGGGGTTATGGAGTTGACCCGGACCCCTTTGGTGGCCCATTCGCGGGAGAGGAAGAGGGTGAGGTTCAGCACGGCCGCTTTGGCTGCGGAATAGGTAGGCACCCTTGAGAGCGGCACGTGGGCCGAAACGCTGGCGATGTTGAGAATACTTCCTTTTCCGCGCGAGACCATGGCCGGGCCAAATTCCTGGCAGGGCAACAACACACCTCCGGTGAGGTTGAGATCAAAATTCGCCTGCCAATCGGCCAAGGTGATCTGTTCGAAGGGCCGGTCGGCCGTGACCGTTACCTTCGGGGAACCTCCCCCTGCCGCATTGACCAGGATGGTCGGTGGCCCCAACGACGATTGGACCTGGCGATGTGCTTCACCCAGGCTTTTCGCGTCCACTGCGTCGGCGCTGAAGAACGCCGCCGTGCCGTTTCGGTTTTTGATTTCGCTGACCCGGGTGTTCCCCCGTTCCTGATTTCGACCGAGCACGGCCACGTGAGCACCGGCATCCGCCAAGCCTCGGGCGATGGCGCCACCCAAGACGCCTGTGGCGCCAATCACCACCGCGATTTCACCGGAGAGATCGAAAAGCTCGTTGGACTTCATGGAGTCGAATACTGCGTGAAACTGAGTTGTCGCAGAAGAAAATAATTCTACCGCTAATCCACTCGCCAGTGAGTCGCAATTCGGCTAAGTTGGGCAGGATGACAAGTTCGTTACCAAGGCCCGAAGTAATCCTCACCCACGAAAGCGATTTGGATGGGTTGGTCGCCGGGGTCCTGCTCCAGCGCCTGGCGCGGAAGGTCTTCGGCGTTGAGGTCCGCTTGGAAGCCTGCAATTATAATTATTGGCGTCAGCGGGAACTGCGGGAAAAATCGGGCTGGATCACCGACCTGGCGTTCGAGGCCAGGGCGGACCGGCCCAACTGGCTGATCGTCGATCATCACGTGACCGACACCGCCGCCAAGAACGCCTCCTTGATCCACGACGTGACCAAGTCCGCCGGCCTGCTGTGTTACGAACTTTGCCGCGAACACGGCCTCGGCTCGCCCGCCTTGGATCGCCTGGTCCATCTCAACAATGTGGGCGATTTATTTTTGGAAGATGACCCGGATTTTGCCCTCGCCAACGACTACGCCAACCTCGTCAAATCTTACCAGTTCTGGAACCTGCTTGCGCTCGTCGAGGGCGAGATCGAGCGGCTTATAGACCACCCCCTCCTCGAGGTCATGGCAGTGAAACGCCGTGTGGAAGATCCCCTGGGCTTCGCCTGGAGCAAGGGCAACGTGACCGAGATCTCCCCCACCGTTGGCTATGTGGACACGATCCTCGGCAACAATAACCTCATCGTCCATCAACTCCTCGAACAGCAAGCCACCCGATTTCCTGTCCTGATCACCCTCTTCCGCCGCACCAACGGCGTCATCATCGCCAGCCTCCGCAGCCGGAACGGCGAGGCGCGCAAAGTGGCCGAGAAGCTTCAAGGCGGCGGTCATGCGAATGCATGCGGCGCGACGCTGCCGCGTTCCGCCAAGACGATACCGGATGGCATCAATTATTTGCGCCAGGTGTTGAACCCGAAAAAAGAGGACGCCTTGAACAGTCTGGAGAGCCTGTTCGCCTCGGTTGAGGCATCGCAGAAGTGACAACGGCTGGTGCCGGGGATGAGAGTCTCACGCCAAGCCGCGAAGACGCCAAGACGGATGAGTCAGAACACCCTGTCCCCCGCAAACCGGCCAAGTCTGCGAACGTCGTCGATAAGTCCCCAAAGTTTCAAAGTGATGTCTCAATCAGCAGTGCTCCCTGGCCCCCTGCAACGTTTACCTAGATGAAGGTCTCATGTCAGGACAGGGAAATTAGAAAACCTTCGCGTCTTTGCGTCCTTGCGTGAGCTCTAAGTCTTTCCGTCTTGGCGTGAGCTCCAAACCCAAATCGAATTACTCCAATCCGATTTTATACGCGGCTGCTTCCTGAGAGTTTCGCACGTATAAACGATCGCCCACCAGCACCGGGTGATTCCAGGTCTTCCCTTGGAGCGCCTGGAATGAGGCGAGCTCTCGATGGGCCGTGGGATCGGCGGCGACCAGCACCACCTGCCCCTGCTCCGACAAGACGAGCAATAATGCGGAGTTTTCCAGCAGAAGAATTTGTCCTTTGCCATAGTGCCCGCCCTTCCATTTGCGCTCGCCGCTCTTCAAGTCGATGCACGTCAGCAGACCACCGTCATTGCCATAGGCGAATCCCTGGTAAGTCACCAGGTCGACAAAATCCGGCTTGAGCTGACGCGAGGTCCACAGCCCCTCCGCCGCGTAACGCCCGTCGTTCTTCTTGATCCGTATGGCCCGCGTTCCCATGCCCATGCCCGTGGGCAATAAAATCGTATCGCTTCCCACCACCTGCGGCTGGAGCGAGCGGTATTGCGGAATTTTCCATTCATAATCCAGCCGGACCTTGCCCGTGGCGGGATCCAGTGTCGTCACGCCCGATTTGGTCAGCACCACCACCGATTCTTCGTCGAGCAACTTGTTGAGCTGTGCTGAACCGTACGAATCGCCCGCACAGGGCGCGGACCAGCGCAAATCCCCGGTCCCGGCATCAAACGCGAGCAAACCCTTCTGCTCCGGTCCGCCACCGTAAACGATCACCACCGGCCCAGCCACGAGCGGTGACGACGCGAAGCCCCACATGGGAACTTTGCTCCCCGCGATTTGCGTGAGGTCCTTCTTCCAGATGATTTCCCCGGTCACGGGGTTCAACCGTAGAAAAACTCCCGTGCTCCCGCAGACGTAGAGCGCGCCATTCACGAGCGTGGGTGTCGCGCGCGGTCCCGGTCCGCCCATCGGATCGTCCAGGCGGGCATCTACCTCGGTTTTCCAAATCTCTTGGTCCGAATCGGCGTCATAGCAAACCACCGCCTCCTTCGGACCACGCTGCTCCTGGGTGAACAGCAGGCGACCGGCCACGGCGAACGAGGACCAGGCAGGCCCCACTGGGATCTTCCAAAGTTGCTGGGGCGGCCGAGCGCTCCAGTTCGTCGAAATCCTGGGCCCGAGATAACGCCCATCGCGAGCCGGCCCGCGGAAGCCTGGCCATTCCGGGTGCGCAAGTGCATTGGTGAGCGAGCTTCGGTCCAGGGCCATGATGGGATTGTTCCTGATCGCAGGCTTCGGCGCCGAGGCCAACATCGAGTCTTCCGCGGTTTGGCTCCACCGCGAGCGCCAGGTGAAATTGTAGTCGCCTGTCATCCCTTCATTGCGGAGGAGCATCGAAAGGGCGAAACCGGCGAAGGCCAACAGGACGGCGGTTC
>Ga0105240_10001938_pt1 | contig 34327 bp, 25 predicted proteins | sample KBSC54metaG_FD_80426 | JGI IMG/M metagenome (GOLD analysis project Ga0105240, IMG submission 80426) | Corn rhizosphere microbial communities from Kellogg Biological Station, Michigan, USA - KBS C5-4 metaG | ecosystem: Host-associated > Plants > Roots > Rhizosphere > Soil | place: Michigan, USA... | reverse complement strand
GGCTGAAGGTCAAAAGAATTTTCTCCGCTATGCTGTGGAGCGTACCATTGAAGGCCGTGACTGCATCAAGGAATACTCGATTGCCACTCAGGTCCTCGGCCGGGCCGAGTCCTTTGATCCCCGTCAGGACAGTATTGTTCGCGTGGAGGCTCGCAAGCTCCGCGCTCGATTGGCCAAGTACTATGAGGAGGAAGGGGAACAAGATCCGGTCCGCATCGAATTCCTAAAGGGAAGCTACGTACCGGTATTTACCTGTTTGGAGGTTGTTCCGGCGGTTTCAGCCGCTCCTCCGCCGGCTGAGAGCGCAGCTCTGGCCACGCTCATCCCAGCCTTGCCGGCAACTTCTCGTCCCTTCGCGAACCAATGGAATCGACCCCGGAACATAGCGATCGCGGTGGTCCTAATCTTATTGGTTGTGGGGATTTACGTGGGCGTAGTCTGGTCGAAGCCAAACCCGATTGGGTCTGCTTCTTCGATTGTCGTTTTGCCGTTTGCGAATCTTGGCGAGGACAAAAGCGATGAGTCGTTTAGCGATGGGCTCACCGAGGAGCTAATCGATTCTCTGGCTCGCGTGTCCGGGTTGCATGTCGTGGCGCGGAACTCCGCCTTTCAATACAAAGGCAAACCTACCGATGTCCGGAGGATCGGCCAGGAGTTAAACGTACGCACTGTGCTCGAAGGCAGCGTACGAAAAGAAGGAAACCGAGTGCGGATCAGCGCGCAGCTCGATGATGCCTTCACCGGCTACCATCTGTGGTCGGCGAGTTATGAAAGGGAAATGAAAGATATCCTGGCGATTCAGCGGGAAATTTCCCAGGCAATCACCAACGCGCTAGGGGTCCAGTTCGCGGTGAAGAACGCAACTGACGGCTCGAAGATTCCACTGGGGGATTCACCGGCACTGAATCCGGACGCCTATCAGGATTACTTGCACGGTTTGGCATTCCTAAACAAGCGCACCGCCGAGGATACGCGAGCGGCGATGGGGCACTTTCAACAGGCCATCGTGAAGGATCCCAATTACGCCCTCGCCTATCTGGGACTCGCGCATGCCTATTCGGCGATTCCGATTTACGCAGCCATCCCATCGCATGAAGCAGCCTCACAGATCCGGGAGGCAGCTTCGAAGGCATTGGCTCTGGATAGCACCTTGGGCGAGGCCCACATCGACCTTGCTCTTGCCTGCATGTACGACTATGATTGGCCATCGGCCGAACTGGAACTCCGCAAGGGCTTGGAACTGAGTCCGGGCGACACTTTTGCGCACCAGTGGTACGGTTCTTATCTGGTGAAGATGGGCCGCTTGAAAGAAGCCCTGGCCGAGCATAAGACCGCATTCGAGTCGGACCCGGTTTCAGCCAACGCCGCTGGCGGAGTGGCCCGGTCTCTTTACCACCTGCGGCGCTACGACGAAGCGATTCAGAAGTACAAGAGCGCGAGGGATCTCGATCCCAATTTCGGGCTGGTGCGGCAAGGCCTCGGGTTAGCCTACCTTCAGAAGGGAATGTATCCGGAGGGCATCGCGGAAACCCGAACGGCCAGCCAGCTGATGGGAGGCGATTCCATGATCACCGGACAACTGGCTTACGGGTACGCCTTGGCGGGCCAGACTGAAATGGCAAAGCAGCTCCTCACCGATCTCATACACCGCGCCAGCCTGGGATCGATTCGCGCGCTGCCCATAGCCCACGTATATATAGGGTTAGGAGACAAAGACCGGGCCTTCGATTGGCTGCGAAGAGCCATTGACCAAAAGGACATCAATCTTTGGCTGGAGTCGGACCCGTTATATGATCCGCTGCGCTCCGACAGCCGTTTCCCGGATCTCTTGCGGCGCATGAAGCTAAAGTCATAAGTCATTTATTTTAAGTCGCTTGTGGGAGTTAACACTTTCAGTTAACACTGTCTGGCGCACAATAGTTTACCCCTTACCTCCCGTCTTTCGCGTGGAACCGCCAAGAGACTCTTGCGATCGGGGCAGCGCTCAGCCATACTTTCTTTGCTATGAGCCGTTTAATGCGCCTGGTTTCCATCTGCCTACTGGTTTCGGCATCGGCCTGTCTCGCTTCGGCTGCGGATACCAGACTTGCCGAAAGCGTGCAAGGCCGCGATATCGCTGGTACCCGCTCGCTGCTTTCCCAGCATGTCGACGTGAATGCCGTGCAACCGGATGGCATGACCGCCTTGATCTGGGCCGCCCATAACGGTGACCTGCCGGTCGCCGAGTTGCTGCTAAAAGCAGGCGCGAACGTCAAAATTGCGAATCGCTACGGGGTCTCGGCCCTGACGGAAGCGGCCACGCTGGGGGATTCCGCTTTGGTCGAAATGCTGCTCAAGGCCGGGGCCGACCCGAACACCGAACTTCCCGAGGGCGACACCGCTTTAATGCTGGCCTCCCGGACCGGCGACGGGGCCACGGTGAAAGCCCTGCTGGACCACGGTGCGCATGTGGAGGCCAAGGAAGGCTGGCACGGTGAAACCGCATTGATGGCCGCAGCGGGTGAAAATCATCCGGAGGTGGTTCGTCTGCTGATCGAGCATGGCGCCGACGTCAATGCTCAGGGGCGCGAGTTGAAGTATCCCTTGATCGTGAAACAGGACGTGATGTCCCTGCCGCCGGTCGGCGGCTTGACGCCGCTGATGGAAGTCGCTCGCGAAAATGCTTATGAAGCCGCCCAGGTATTGCTCAAGGCAAAAGCCAACCCGAGCCTTCGCACCCCCGACAAAATGACCGCCCTGCTGATCGCCATCACCAATGCCCACTGGGATATGGCAAATCTGCTGATCGAGGGCGGCGCGGATGTGAACGACGGCTCCCTGTCGCAGATCGAGGAAGTGCGCAACACCAGAACCACGTTGTCGCGGCCAGCGTCGGAAGGTCCGGATTCGATGACCTCGTTGGAAGTAGTCAAGGCCCTGCTGGCGCACGGCGCCAAGGCGGATTCGATCCTGGCTGGCCCCGTGCCTACCCGTAGCGGCGGCGCGGGTCCGGGCGCGAGCGATTTTACCGCTCTATATCGGGCCGCGAAAACCGCGGATCTGGAAGTCATGGAGTTGCTCTTCGACAAGGGCGCGGATGCCAAGCTCGCCAACAAGGATGGCGAAACTCCCTTGCTCGCGGCCGCGGGAGTTACGCCCGGCGGGCGCGGAGGTGGCGGCAATTTCGGAGTGGGCGGGAAGACCACCACTAGCGCCGAGCGGATCAAGGCGATTCAGATGTGTCTGGATCATGGCGCGGACATCAACGCCCTGGATGGCCTAAACCAGAGCGCCGCGCATGGCGCTGCCAATCTGGGAGCCGACGAGATCGTGCAGTTCCTGGCGGACCACGGCGCCAAGCTGGATGTGAAAGATAAACGCGAGCGCACGCCGCTGGACGTTGCCAACGCCAAACCGTTGCCCGGGCCACCTGTGCAAGGGCCGCCGCTGGTCAAGCATGAGAGCACCGCCGCGCTGTTGCGAAAATTGCTAGGCATGCCCGCGGAAGACGGAAAGACTAGCGACGCAATAGTGGCCACGGCGCAATAGAATGAGCAGGTCTTTTCAACTGCGGTTGGCTGGCGTGCTCTTGCTCTCCGGCTCTGCTTTGTTCGCCCAGGCAGCGCCCCCTGCGCAGGCGGCGCTGGTGAACAAGTATTGCATTGCCTGTCACAGCGAGAAACTCAAGACGGCTGGTGTGGTTTTGGAAAGCCGCGATTACTCACGCGTTCCGGAAGACGCCGAGGTGTGGGAGAAAGTAGTTCGTAAATTGCGCGCCGGAGAAATGCCGCCGGTGGGTCTGCCTCGTCCCGACAAAGCCTCGATCGACCAGCTCGCGACCTGGCTGGAAAATACTCTGGATACGGCTGCCATGGCGAATCCTAATCCCGGCCGCACCATGATCCATCGCCTAAATCGCACGGAGTACGCCAATGCGATCAAAGATGTACTGAATCTGGACGTGGACGCTTCTGAGTTGCTCCCTCCCGATGACTCCGCCGACGGCTTCGACAATATCGCGCAGATGCTGACGATTTCGCCCGCGCTGCTCGAGCGTTACCTTTCAGCGTCCGCGAAAGTCACCCGCTTTGCCATCGGCGATCCGGACGTTGGCGTGGTGGTCTCGACCTATCGTCCGCGCCCCGATCTCTCGCAAGACACCCACATTGAAGGGACGCCCGTGGGCACGCTCGGCGGCATGGCCGTGACGCACTACTTTCCGCTCGACGGCGAGTACCAGTTTGAACCCAAGCTATCGCAATCGATTCTGGGAATGATTCACGGCCTGGAAGATCGCCACGCCATGGAGATCACCTTGGATGGCGTGCGCGTGAAGTTGCTGAATTTCGGCGGCAACGACGGCATTGTCAAAACCATTCCGGAATCGATGGCGTATGCCAACGCGCTGCACGCACAGTTGGTGTTCCGCATCCCGGTGAAAGCCGGTCCGCACACCCTGGCAGTTTCGTTCCTGCGTCAGTCATCCGCTCAAACCGCGGAGATCTGGCAGCAATACCAGCGAACCGCGATTGATGCCAACGAAACCAAGGGTTTTCCGCATCTGGATAAGATCATCGTTTCGGGGCCGTTCGATCCGCACGGTCCTGGCGATACGCCCGCGCGCCGCCGAATTTTTACCTGCCGTCCCGCACCCGGCAAGGACGAATTGCCCTGCGCCCGGACGATTCTATCCAATCTGGCGCGCCGCGCTTACCGGCGGCCAGTGAATGATAAGGACACGGAGCGCCTCCTGACGTTCTACCAAAGGGGCCGCAATAAAGGCGGATTCGAACAAGGCATTGAGATGGGCATCCGCCGCATCATCTCCGGCCCGGAGTTTGTGTTCCGCGTTGAGAACGATCCAGCAAACGTCGCTCCCAACACGCCCTATCGCATCAGCGACCTGGAACTGGCGTCACGGTTGTCATTCTTCCTGTGGAGCACCATTCCCGACGAGCCGTTATTCAACCTTGCCGCCCAAGGAAAGCTCAAAGATCCTGCCGTGCTGGAACAGCAGGTTCGCCGCATGCTGGCCGATCCCAAGGCGAACGCACTGGTAACGAATTTTGCCGCCCAGTGGCTGCAATTGCGCAACCTGCGCGGCATGGTCCCCGACCCGGACGTTTTCCCGGATTTCGACGAGAATCTGCGCCAGGCCTTGGTCAAAGAAACCGAACTATTGTTTGACAGCGTCATCAAGGAAGATCGCTCGGTTGCGGACCTGCTCACCGCGGACTACACCTTCGTCAATGAGCGGCTCGCCCGGCATTATGGAATTCGTGGAATTTACGGAGATCAATTCCGCAGAGTGGCGATCACGGATGATGCCCGCAAGGGTCTCCTGGGGCAGGGAAGCATTCTAACCCTGACGTCAGTAGGCACGCGCACCTCGCCCGTCGCGCGCGGCAAGTGGGTTTTGATCAACCTGCTCGGTACTCCACCGCCGCCGCCGCCGCCGAATGTTCCAGCTTTGAAAGAGGACAGCGCCGCGAAAGCGCAGAGCATGCGTGACCGCATGACGGCTCATCGCGCCAATCCGTTCTGCGCGACCTGCCATAAGGTAATGGACCCGATCGGTTTCTCGCTGGAGAATTACGACGGAGTCGGCCGCTGGCGTCTGAAAGACGGCGAAGTGAAGATCGATGCCCGGGACACCATGTTCGACGGCACCAAAGTCGAGGGCGCAGTCGGCCTGCGCAATTTCCTTCTGGCCCGCCGCGAAGTGTTCATTCAAACGATGACCGAGAAATTGTTAATGTACGCCGTGGGGCGTCCGATGGATTACCGGGACATGCCGGCGGTTCGAAAGATCCTGCAGGATGCATCGAAGAATGACTACAAATTCTCATCGATTCTGATGGGGATCGTAGGAAGTCCGCAGTTCGAGATGAGGATGAAGCAAGGCGACGCGGTGCAAAGCGCGTCATCTGAGTTACCCCTCGCATCCCCAGCAAAACAGAGTTTAGATCGATTTCTGAAATGAGGAGACCGGAACGATGATCATTACCAAGAAACACTTGCCCCGCCGCACATTCCTGCGAGGTTTAGCAGGTACGGCAGTTGCGTTGCCCTTGCTCGACTCCATGATTCCCGCTCTCACTGCGCAGACCAAGACGGCTGCGAAACCACAGTTCCGCGCGGCGTTCATCTACACTCCGCATGGCGTGATTCTGGATCAATGGGTACCTAAGGCTACCGGGACCGAGTATGAGATGACGCCCATCCTCAAACCTTTGGAGTCGTTCCGCAACCGCTTCATCATCCTCAGTAATCTGGCAGAGAACAAAGCCAAGCAGGCAGGCTCGGGTCACGCCTCGAGCAGCGCCACCTGGCTGAGCGCCGGCGTGACCAAAGACACGCAGGGCGAAGATGTGCAGGCCGGCACCACGATCGACCAGATGATCGCCCGCAAGATTGGTCAGGACACACCCATTCCTTCGCTCGAACTGGGCATCGAAGACGTATCTAACATGATCGGCATCTGCGACGCGACCAGTAGCTGCGCGTATCTCAACACCATGTCGTGGAGCACGCCCACTACGCCGCTGCCCGCCGAAATCAATCCCAAGGTAGTGTTTGAGCGCATGTTCGGCGATGGCAGCTCCGCGGCGAAGCGTTTCGAACGCCTGCAGGACGACCGCAGTTTGCTTGACGACATCACCGGCTCGGCCAAAGACCTGCAAAAGAGCTTGAGCGCGCAGGACAAAACCCGCATCACCGATTACTTGGATAACCTGCGCGAAATCGAGCGCCGTATCACCCAGGTGGAGAAGCGCAATACCGATGAGCAGCTTTCGGTTCCGAACGCTCCGGTGGATATTCCGGAGACCTACGAAGACCACGTCGGGTTGATGTTCGACCTGCAAGTCGTAGCATTCCAGGCCGACATCACGCGTGTATCCACGTTTATGATGTCGCGCGAGCTGAACAATCGCACCTATCCGTATATTGGAGTGCCCGAACAGCACCACTCAATTTCGCATCATCAGTACGATCCGGTGAAAATGGCGCAGCACCAGAAGATCAATACCTATCACGTCAAGCTGTACTCCAAGTTCCTGGCAAAACTGCAGGATACGAGGGACGGCGATGGTTCGCTGCTGGATCATTCGATGGTGCTCTACGGAAGCGGCATGGGGGACGGCAACGTGCACAGCCACGATCCCATTTCGGTTTTGTTGGGCGGCGGCGCCATTGGCCAGATCAAGGGTGGTCGTCACATCCAGAATCCCAAGGGAACGTCGATGGGCAATCTGCTGCTGCCGATGCTCGAAATGGCGGATATTCAGCAGGACAAAATCGGCGATAGCACCGGCAAAATCAGCCTCTCGTAGGCCAAGAAGAAGGCTCATGGTGGCCTCGCCGCATCGGTGAGTCTTGGATGCCGAGTAAGCCCTTCTATTAACCTATCTACGTCGACTCAAGTCCTCTCGGTTAGCTTTCGCTCGCGCCCAAAACCAGGCAAAGTTAATACAATGAATTAGTTTTTCGCTCGGTGCCGATTTTGGAAGCAGGTCGTACCCGTGATTTCGGACGACTTCCTGTAACAAATAGTCATCTGCGACCCGGGACGCAAGCAAGACCGAGGGATGTGCCGGCAAATCGTTCATGTTTTTCAATGCGTCACGCCAGTTTCCGTCTGTCGAATCACTGTCGTATATGACTATGGGAGTCGGCTTGGCGCTAACTAGCGCCTCGGCTTCAGCGGTCGATAAAGCCCGCCCGATTCGCCAGTCGTAGGTGTCTGCGATCTGCTGAAGCCGCAGGTAGAATTCCTGGTCCGTTGTGATGACGATGAAGCGAACGATCGAATCGTCGTCCTCTGTAATTAGCGGTTTGACAGTTCGCGCGCTAATCTGTGGCGCGCCGTGCTTGCGTCCAAAACCTGGGAGCCGCATTGCAGTTTGAACGTGTGCCGTCGCGCCTTTCCGGAAGCGAAGTAAGCATCGCTCCACAAGCCTGGCTTGAATGTAGCGAAATGCTCCAAGCCGGGGAATACTGCTATCGCTGTATTCTTCGCTTGACGGGTTGTATTCTAAAACTCTATGGCCTCCCGCGTGAGTGTGATGATCGCCGACGATCATCCATTGGTGCGCAGCGGTTTGCGGATTTTGCTGGAACGCGGCGGGGAATTCGAGGTCATTGCCGAGGCTTCCAATGGCGACGAAGCGATCGACTTGGCCGTCCTCCATAAGCCCAATGTGATCCTTCTTGACGTCGGAATGCCGCGGCTGAGCGGGCCGGATGCTGCGCAAAGCATCTTACAAAAGATTCCGGCGGCCCGCATCGTCATGCTCAGCATGCATTCCGATGAAGCGTATGTTCTGCGCGCATTAAAGGCCGGAGCGCGAGGGTATCTGCTTAAGGTTTCGCCCGAAGCTGACGTTTTAGAGGCGGTTCGCGCCGTTGCCGCAGGAAATACCTACTTCAGTCCGAGCATTAAGAAACTGCTGGTAGAGGAGTACGTGGTCGAAGCCCAGAGGCGCGGAGTCGAAGACAGCTATGACCTGCTCAGCCGGCGGGAGAAAGAGATCTTTCGGGTTCTGGCTTCGGGAAAAACCAATCGGGAGGTCGCCGACCTCCTGTACATTTCTATCACAACCGTCGAGACGCATCGCAACAATATCTTCCAAAAGCTAAACCTGCACAGTCTGGCGGAATTGATACTTTATGCGGTCCGAAAGGGCCTGATCTCCTGAAACTCATTGTCAGAGCTGGACTCCCCAGGTCCTTGGCCCGCGGGTAAGGATTGGTGAGCAACCGGTAAGGGTAATCCGAAGCTGACGATGGTTCCTCTACCTGGTCTGGAATTCACCTCGAAACTGCCTCCCAGACGAAGCACGCGCTCCTGCATGCCGAGAATCCCCAGACCTCTTTCCTGTGAGGGATCGAACCCCTTGCCGTCGTCCTGTACGGAAAGCCGCAAGCATGCGCCGTTCTCCTCAACCCCTTCCTCAACATAAATACGGACCTGACGGGCGCCGGAGTGCCGGGCGGCATTGCGAATCGCTTCCTGAACAATACGGAAGACACAAGTCCGATGCTCATCCGGGAGATCGTCGACGAACGGCTCCGCCATGAGGTCTACGCCCATCGAGCCCGTGCGCGATACTTCGCGAGCAAGCCATCGCAAAGCTGGCAGGAGGCCCAAATCGTCGAGCATGGTCGGCCGAAGAAGCAAGGAGATGTTGCGTACAACGCTGGCGTTACGCTGCGTCATGTCCTCCACCTGCTGCAACTGCCGGAGGGCTTCGTCCGCGTTCCCATCCCGCAAAGCAGAGCGGAGATTGCCCAAACCCAGCATAATTGCGGAGAGAACCTGCCCAACCTCGTCATGTAGTTCGCGGGAGATTCTTCTACGCTCACTCTCCTGCGCGGAGACCAGCTCCGCCGAAAGACGCTTCAATTCCTGTTGCGTGCTGACAACTTCTGCAAAACGAAGCTGCGATTCATGTTCCAGGCGCAGAAGCCACCACAGCGCAATTCCCGCGAGGGTGATGCCTCCCAATACGGTGAGCACCAGTAGGGCGAGCAACTTCATCCGGAACGAAGAAAGCAACACGCTGACCGCGGCGCTACTCGCCTCCAACTGACTTTCGGTGATTTGTTGAATGCGATCGGCCAGGCTGAGAGCGCTCATCCGGCGCGGCAGCAGCTCGTCCTGCATGAAGGCGGAGGCACGGGCACGGCGTTCACTGGCGGTCCAGTCTAAAACCGGCGTAATTGCGTTCAGGTATGCCGCCAAACCCTGCGAAAGTTCCCGGAAAGCCTCGCGTTCCGTGGCCGGAATCAGGGCTTGGTACTCGGCAATTTCGCCTTCAATCTGAAGCCTGGTTTCGAGAAATTGCCGCCGGTCTTCAGCGGCTCGCGCATCCCTCGACTCCAGCAAGAAATCGCGGACATGCGTGCCGGAGGTGTAGATGGTCGATCGTAGCTTTTGCAGAATACCGTCGCGGGAGACATAATCCTGGCGGATCCCCTCCTCACGAACCTTGATCTCAGAAAGGAAAGATATCGCGCTTAGCCCGAAGAAGCCCAGTAGCAGCAAAAGTCCGCCGAAACCGGCAAAGAGTAGAACTCTCGTCTGGCGATGCGACGAGCCCTGGCGCATCGTGAGCGAGGACCATTTTTCTATCTTCAAAGCACGCCCTCTCTCTCATTATAGTGACCGGGGTTCGAGGCCATTGCCAGGATCGAATACGAACCGTTAAATCCTGTAGCCACTGTATTCCTTCCCTTCCCTACAACCTATAAAGTTCGGTTATGTGGTGCTTTTTCGTCGGCGGTGGGCTCCGAAAGATAGGCAGGGGACAGCTCACGAGCATGTTTCTTCCCGTTCTTGTATGTTAAAACGTCGTATGCCCCAACTCGCCCCGTTTGCCGGGATCCTATTTCTTGCAATTGGGCTCAGCTCATCGTGTACCCGGCGAGATGTATCGGCCAAGACCAACGACTCCCCGACTTCAGAAGCAGAAGAGGTGGGTACAGCAATCGTAAAGCTGCGGCCCGTGGCTCAGCGCCTGACCCTCAGTTCGGAGCTGGTACCGTTCCAGGAAATCGACGTGTATGCCAAGGAGGCGGGCTACGTCAAGGAACTTAATGTCGACTTCGGTTCTCACGTACACAAGGGACAGATCATGGCCGTGCTCGAGGTGCCCGAGCTGCAAGCGCAACTGGATGAGGATCGGGCGGCCATTCGCGCGCAGCAGGACCAGATCGCGCGCGCCGAAAGTGAAGTTAGCCGCGCAAAAGCGCAACATAACATGGTGCATCTGCAATATCAGCGACTAGCGGGCGTCGCTAAGACGCAGGCCGGCTTGGTAGCCCAGCAGGAAGTGGACGATGCTGAAGGCAAGGATCTGGCGGCCGAATCTCAAATGGAAGCGGTAAAGGGTGCGTATCAGGGGGCACAGAGTCAATTGGTGGTGAGTAAGGCCAAGCTTAGCCACGATCAGGCGCTGTACGACTACTCGAAAATCACGGCTCCCTTCGATGGGGTGGTCACGCAGCGGTATGCCAATCTCGGCGCCCTTATGCAGGCCGGAACCACCTCTACGCAAGCCACGCCGCTGGTCCGGCTCTCCGACGAAAATCTCTATAGGCTCGTGATCCCGGTCCCCGAGTCGGATGTGAAATATATCCACGTAGGCGACCCGGTCGCAGTCCGGTTGCCCTCGTTAGACAACCAGACGGTTCGTGGCAAGGTGGCGCGCTTCTCCGTCGACGTAAGCGGTTCCACTCGCACCATGCATACCGAAGTAGACATTCCGAACGTCAATGGGAAATTGATCCCGGGGGACTACGCGGAAGCCGATATCACCCTGGATAACAACCCTGCGGCGTTGGTTGTGCCCTTGCAGGCCATCGATCGTCAGGGCGACGAGACGTCGGTTATGGTGGTAGATCCGGACAACCGTATTCAGGTGAAGCAGGTGACGCTTGGCATTCAGACGCCGGACTACGTGGCCATCAGTAAAGGTTTGACGGCGGGCCAGCAGGTCATCGTGAGCGATCGCAGCGGATTGAAGGCAGGGCAGACCGTCAAACCGAAACCACTGCAGTCGGTTTCGTATGAAGGAAGCGCCCCACAGTAAAAGCTATGTCGGCCTTTTCGATTCGCAATCCCTACTTCATCATCGTCATTTGTCTGGTGGTCATCGTACTTGGCGCGGTTGCCGTTTTGGGCATGCCGGTAGATCTCTTCCCCGCCATTAACCTTCCCCAGGTGGTCGTAGCCACATTCTATTCAGGGATGCCCCCGCAGGATATTGAGGCGAATATCACGGCCCCGCTGGAGCGCTTTTTTACACTGGCTAGCGGCATTGATCATATGGAGTCGCACTCCATTTTAGGCGTGAGCATGATCCGCGTCTTTTTTCAATCCAACACCAGCGCCGATGCCGACGTAACGCAGCTCTCGAATCTTGCCCTGGCTGATTTAAAGCGCCTGCCGCCAGGAACTCTGCCGCCGGTCGTGTTGAAATCCGATGCGTCGAGTCTGCCGGTATCGCTGGTTGCGGTGAAAGGCGCTGGTCTCACCGAGACCCAGCTTCACGATTTTGCCCAGTTTTCCATCCGCAACCAGATTGTGACCGTGCCCGGCGTATCCATCCCCGCTACTTTCGGCGGAAAGTACCGGCAGATCATGGTGCATGTCGACCCGTTTAAGCTTCTCTCCCGCGATCTCAGTGTTATGGACGTTGTCAACGCTGTGAACAATCAGAATCTGATTCTGCCGGCCGGCGACGTCAAAATGGGGCCGTTCGACTATTACATCTACTCCAACAGCCTGGTGAACAATATGGCCGAGTTGAATGATGTGCCGCTCAAGACCATCGGAGGCTCCTGGGTCCGTGTTGGCGATATCGGAAACGCCGAGGACTCCAGCGCCACGCAATACAATATCGTGCGCGTCGACGGCCAGAAATCTTCGTACATCCCCATACTCAAACAGGGCGGCGATACCAATACGATTCAGGTGGTCAACGGTGTCCGGGCCGTCATCGGCCACTTGTTCGATATTCCGAAACAGATGAGCGCGGACCTTCTTTTCGACCAATCGGTCTTTGTGAAGGAAGCCATCAATACGGTGTTGCATGAAACTCTGATCGGGCTGGGCCTGACCAGTCTCCTGATCCTTCTGTTTCTCGGAAATTTCCGGGCAACCACGGCCGTGCTGCTCTCCATCCCCATCTCGGCATTGGCGACGTTCATCATTTTGAACCTGGGGAACGCCACCATTAATACGATGATCCTGGGCGGTCTCGCGCTAGCGTTTTCGCGGGTCATCGATAATTCCGTGATCTCGATTGAAAACATCTTCCGTCACCTGGAAATGGGGGAAGCCCCCGCTATTGCCGCGGAGGTGGGCGCCTCCGAAGTTACGCTTGCAGTGCTGGCAGCGACGCTAGTCGCCGTGGTCGACTTCTTCCCAGTCACGCTGCTCTTCGGCGTCAGCAAGTTTCTGTTCTCAGCTCTGGCGCTGTCATTTTGCGTTGCACTGGTGCTTTCATTTGTCGTCGCAATCACGGTCATTCCCCTGTTCTGTTCGCGCTTCCTGAAGGCGGTTCCGCACGCTCACGGAGAGCATGGCGAGGCTGAGCAGAGCGGAGCCAAACTTTCGTGGGGTGGACGCTTCAACGCCGGCTTTAATCGCGGGTTTAATAGCGTGCTTAATTTCTACGAAAAGCTGGTGCGGCGCGCGACACGTTTTCCGGTTCTGACCGTGTGCCTGCTGACGGGCGCGTTTGTGGTGAGCCTTGGGCTGTTTCCGTTACTAGGCCTTTCGTTTTTCCCGCGCTCCGATGCCGGGCAATTTACCATTAACCTGAAAGCGCCCACGGGTTCACGGATCGAGCTGACGAATGAATACGTATCCCGCGTGGAAAATCTGATTAAGCACACTGTTTCACCGCACGATTTCCGCATCACTGTTTCCAATATCGGTGTCGTGAACGATCTCTCGTCTCTCTATACGAGCAACGCAGGCGAATACGAAGCGACCATCCAGACGCAGTTAAATGACGATCATACAACCAGCAGTTTTGAGTATATGGACCGCCTTCAGACTGCGATTCACCAGCAGTTCCCGGAGCTCCGAACCTTCGTGCAAAGCGGATCGATGGTGGACGCGGTACTGAATACCGGTATGCCGGCTCCGATCGATGTTCAGGTGACGAGTTCCGATCTGCCAGGGGACTTCAAACTGGCCCAACAACTAGCCACGCGGATATCGAAGATTAATAATGTGTCTCAGGTTTACATTCCGCAGGACATGGATTATCCAGGTCTGCGTATGGAAGTGGACCGCGTTCATGCCTCCGAACTCGGCTTGACCCAGAAAGAAATTGTGGACAACGTGATCACGGCTTTGAATTCGAACGCAATGATCGCTCCCAATTACTGGTCCGACAAGCGAACGGGAAACAATTATTTCCTGACGGTTCAATATTATGAGAACGGGGGTGCGGCAATTCACACGCCGCTCGATCTTAAGAATATTCCGCTGCGCGCGCCGAACCTCAAGCAGCCGACCACTTTGGATACGGTTGTGAAGCTAGTGAACCTGCAAAGCCCGACCGAGGTAGACCACTACCAGATTCAGCGCACGGCCGACGTTTATGTGACTACTAAGACCGAAGACCTGGGTAGAGTCACTACAGCGATCCAGAACCTAGTCGCGACGATTCCTCATGCCGCGAGCATGCGCGTGAACCTGCGCGGCATGGTTCTTGGGATGCAGCAGTCATTCCGGAGCTTCGCTATCGGGCTTAGTCTTTCGTTTGTTCTGCTGTACCTGATCCTGGTGGCCCAGTTCCGGTCCTTCATCGATCCCGTGCTCATCATGCTCGCGATTCCCATGGGGTTGATCGGCGTCCTGGTGATTCTCGTCGCGACCGGGACAACCTTGAACGTAATGTCACTTATGGGGGTGCTGATGCTGGTAGGTATTGCGGCTTCAAACAGTATCCTGATCGTGGATTTCGCGCACCGGCTTCGTGGGGAAGGCATGACAGTAAACGATGCAGTGATCACGTCCTGCCGGGTCCGCTTGCGGCCGATTCTGATGACCTCGCTCGCCACCATCCTGGGGATGATTCCGATGGCGCTCAAACTCGGCACCGGCGCCGAGCAATATGCGCCGATGGCCCAGGCTATCATCGGCGGCCTGAGCGCTTCCGTCCTTTTGACCATCTTCATCGTTCCAGCCGCTTACGTTCTGATCTATCAACGCAGGGAGACCGTAGCACTAAATGCGTAGAGACGCCGTAGTTATCATCCTGACTTTGTGGGCCGGGAGCATGGCATACGGGGCCCAGGTTCCCGCGCCCGCCTCCCCGGTCCCCCCCTCCCCCGCCGTGCCGCAATCTTCCCCGGCCACGCTGCCCTCCGCCTCCGCGGCATCGGGTCAGCTGGTTCTTACTCTGCCCCAGGCCGCTGCTATGGCGATCCAAAATCACCCGCAGATTGCGGCGGCCCGGCAAACGGCTGCCGCTGCCGGCCAGCGGATCACGGAAACGCGAGCGCCCTACTATCCCGTGGTCAACGGCGAGATCACCGGAGGACAGGGTCTTGCTCAGAGCCGCATTGGGGCAGGTGCTCCTTCTGCATCGCAGCTCTTCAACCGCTTCGGACAAGGGCTGCAAATTACGCAGCTCGTAGCGGACTTCGGAAGGACCAAAAATCTGGTTGCGCGATCGCAATACCAAGCGCAGGCTGCTGACCAGAGCACTCAGGCAACGGTTTATGACACGGTGCTGGGAGTCAACCGGGGATACTTTGGAGTCCTGCAAGCACAGGCGTACGTCACGGTTGCGAATGAGACCATTCGCGCCCGCCAAACCCTGACGGATCAAGTCACCGCTCTCGCGAATGCCAACCTCAAATCCACTTTAGATGTGAGCTTCGCCAATGTTAATCTTTCCGAGGCCAAGCTGCTGCTGATTCGCTCCCAGGACGCGGTGGAGCAAGCCTATGCCGATCTGGCTCGCTCGCTCGGACAGGACCAAGTTGTCCGCTACCAGCTTGCCACCGTTGCCTCGCCCGCTGCGCCTCCCGCAAGTCCCGAGCCGTTGATCGCCGATGCGATTCAGAACCGGCCGGAGCTGCGGAATGTGAGATTGCAGTTGCAGGGTGCGCAGTCGTTCGAGAAGGCCGAGGCCGATCTGTCCCATCCGAGCGTAAGCTTGATCGCTGTCGGCGGGGGACTGCCGTATCTGAACCAGGACCCGCGGGTCGCTCCGTATGGATATGAAGGGGCGGCTGTGAACGTGGAAATCCCGATCTTTAACGGCCATTTGTACTCCGCGCGGAAGGGAGCCGCTCACTACGAAGCCCTGGCGACCAGCGAGCGCCTCCGTAATCTCCAGCAACAAATTGAGCGTGACGTACGTTCTGCCTGGATTTCCGCGTCAACAGCGTATCAGCGAATACCGGTGACCGAACAGTTGATGAAGCAGGCGCAGTTGGCACTGGAACTGGCGCAGGGCCGATACAATCTTGGCCTCGCCTCCATCGTCGAGATCACCCAGGCGCAACTCAATCTGACGCAAGCTCAAATCGAAAATGTGTCGGCGAACTACGATTATCAGATCGCGTACGCTCAGTTGCAATACACCGTCGGTGCATTGCGCTAACACCCGGCCTATCTGTTGCTCGGGAACCGAGGTTCCCCGGGGGCTGTCAATGGAACGGCAGGCGTAACGCTTTCTCGTCCGGGCTCGAGAGATGGGCCGGAGCTACCGGGGCTGGATAATATTGGCGGCCCGTACAGCCAGGAGTCTCCGCGATGCACCGGAATGGAATCCGGTGCGTATCCAGGGGAGAAGTAGGGCCATCCGAAAGGTCCCGTCATAAATCCCGAAGCGGAGAGAAAAGTGTAAGAAGCCGACCACTGATCCCAATGCCACTGGGGCCCACTCGATAAAGTGGCTCCAGTATTTTCTTGCGCGGATACACGACTTTCGCTGCTGAGTTGTTCAGAACGGCTCCTGCTCCATGAGAAAAGTGTGTTGCCCGGATTAGGGCTGGTCCGAAATACACGAAAGCGGTGCGTCCCGATACCGAAGCCTGCATTGGCCATAAGTTGCTTGCGGTCCTTGCTCAGTCGGGCTTGGCCCGCGTAAACGGCGATCACCGACCGCTTTTGATCAAACTCGTACAACCCGGGATTCCGCACCCTGGCGGTGACACCGTTCTGCTCCATGGTGAGCGTCCCGCCTGGGTCGAGAACCTCTAGCAGCGCCTCACCTCGTCGGAGCTGGGCTTTGGTTTCGGGCGTCCCCGCTGTCTCAAGCGTCAATTCACTCGCGTTGCCAAGCCGTAGAACACTGCCCGGGCTGAGCAAGATTTCCGCCATGCCCTGGGCCGTCCGGATGACACCGCCGCCTTCGAGGGCTATTGTGGCGCCGCTGATCGGGTTGACTCGGACCCCGTTTATCGAAACCTCGCCATCGATTGCGTTCAATGTCCCGGGCCGGGCAGATCCTGCACCCTGCGCCGCCGCCATGGCGATGGAGAAAATCGATATTGCTGGAATGGCCTTCAATCTGAGCCTGCAGTCCATACTGCGCCTACAGCTTCAGTTTAAACCGCTACCATGGATTCGACCATCCAATCCCGGCAGGGTTCTCATTGCCGAAAAAAGGGTCGGGCAGCGCGAAAATCCAGCGTAGACAGTAGGCGCATGCATCCGGCAAAATCGTATTCTAGGCTGGGACATAACGGATGGAAAGCGTAAACCGGGTACCGGCAGAGATCCTCGATTTCCTTCAAAATACGGACACTTGTTCGGTTTCGAACGCGATTGAAACGCTCAATGTTCGCATGCGCAACGAGGGATTCATTCAGAATGTGGTCAAATGCATGTTCCCAGCGATGCCGCCGGTGGCCGGGTATGCAATTACCGGGCGCATCCGGACTACGGCGCCACCGATCTCCGGGCTCTGTTACTACCAGAACATAGAATGGTGGGAATACGTCGCCAGCGTGCCAGGTCCTAAGATTATTGTTCTGGCCGACATGGATCGCGCACCTGGCGTGGGGGCTTTTTTCGGGGAGATCCACGCGCAGATTTCGAAAGCGCTGGGCTGTGTTGCTTATGTGACCAACGGAGCGGTCCGGGACCTCGCGGCGCTGGAAGCGGCGCCCTTCCAATGCTTTGCGGGAAGCGTCAGCGTCTCGCACGCCTACGCGCATATAGTAGAAATGGCTGAGCCTGTAGAAATCGGATCTCTTAAGATTATGCCCGGCGATCTGTTACACGCCGATCGCCACGGAGTGCAGTCAATTCCTGACGCAAATGCGGCGGAGTTGCCAGCTATTGTTTCCGGAATCTCGACGCGCGAACGCGAGTTAATACGGCTCTGCGCTCGGCCGGATTTTTCGGTTGAAAAACTGGTCATCGCGCTGAAACGCAACAAGCAGGACATTTCAGCGCATTGAAGGCGCAGAGACTCCCGGCCGAATCTCTGGTTTATCCTGGGAACTGGTATTGCGAAGAAAAGGGGCGAAGAGGCGTGGCGCAAACATCCATACAACTTGGTTCAATCGGAATCTGGACGCGTCAACTCGAGGATCAACCTGCGGCGAAGGCTCAAGAGACTGCTCTTCAGCTGGAAGAATTTGGCTATGGCGCGCTCTGGTTTGGCGAGGCAGCCGGGCGGGAAGCGCTGACCAATGCGGGCATGCTGCTCGCGGCTACCAAGCGAATGGTCATCGCCACCGGAATCGCAAACATTTACGCGCGCGATGCTCTGGCGATGGCTTCGGGGCAAAAAACCTTGGCGGAAGCCTATCCCAATCGATTTCTACTGGGGCTGGGCGTGAGCCACGTTCCGTTGGTCGAAAAGTTGCGGGGTCATCGCTATGACAAGCCGGTGGCTACCATGCGTGCTTATTTGGACGCCATGGATCAGGCGCCTTATCAATCGGTTCCCCCGCTCACAAAACCCGTGCGTGTTCTGGCGGCGCTGGGCCCCAAGATGTTGCAGTTATCCGGCGAACGCGCCGGCGGGGCGCATCCCTACAACGTGAATCCGGAGCACACGGCGCAAGCGCGGCAGATCCTGGGGCCGAAACCTTATCTATGCCCCGAGCAAGCGGTCATACTCGAAACTAATTCGGATAAGGCGCGGGAGATTGGACGGGCTTTCCTGGCTTTATATCTGACGCTGCCGAACTACACGAATAATTTTCTTCGGCTCGGGTTTGAAGAGAACGATTTCAAGAATGGTGGAAGCAGCCGGCTCATCGACGCCATCATTGCCTGGGGCGATCTGGACGCGATCCGAAATCGCATTCGCGCTCACCAAACGGCTGGCGCGGACCATGTTTGTATTCAGGTCCTCAGCGCGGATCCGAAGGCTTTGCCCTTGCGGGAATGGCGTGAGCTCGCTTCCGCCCTTATAGGTTCTTAGAAGTCTAGCGAAACAAGTCCTGCTCCGGTTTCCGTTGAAGCGAACGGGCCGAGCCTTCCGCCGGCCGCAACGGGAACCCTCGAATCAGCACAGCAGGGCAGCCGCCAGCCTTGGGCATCAGGAGCCCGGCGGCGGCAGCCAATTGATCCGCCACTGCGATGATGGTGCTGGCAAGTTGCCGCCCGTGGCGGTCCGTGCGCCCCCGATGATCGTCTAAAGGATCGAAACCGGCCACGCCGATAGCCACATCGACCAGCCCTTCGCGCCAGGGACGGCCAAACGAATCCGTGATGATGACCGCGCCGCAGCCCAGGCCGGCCCGCAGAAGGCGCGCCGAGGCGTCCGGATCGCTCGGTAACACGGTTGCGAAATCGACACCCTGGACGTTGGATTGATCGACACCCGCGTTGGCGCAGACCAAGCCTGTCGCCGTCTCGGCAATCAGGACGCCTCTGTCCATTTTGACGATCCGCCGCGAATGAGCAAAGATCAGTTCAATCAGGCGTTCATCCTTCGTCCATTCGGACGCCCAGGATCGAGCCAGGGCGGAGACCTGAATCTCGCGCAAGTCCACCACTGCGCCTTCGGCCTTGGAGACGATTTTTTGCGCAACGGCAAGCACCACAGACGAATCGATGAGTTGGCCTTCGTCGGCCGCAGCCTGACGAATCAGTAATGCGAGGTCATCGCCACGGCGCACTTCAGGCAGGGTAGAGAGCGCTACTATTTCGAGGCGCATGCAGCTCGCAAGAAGGACGAAACCGGACACTCATGGGCGCCGGCTAGAAGCTCGGCAACGTCTTCGGGAGTGTCGATGTCGAACATCAGTCCGGGAACGCGCAGAACCTCCGTGGGCAAGCCCCTCGAACTCGCCTGATCGAGATGGGCGCGGAAGCTGCCGGGGCCAAAGCGACTCTCGATACAATCGGGCGGCGTGCGCACCAGCGCATTCGTGCCAGTACCGTCGGAGGATGGCACGACGATTAACCCTGGGCGCGCCGCGGCGGCGAGCTCGTTGAAATCGGCCGGGGTAGCGGTTGGGACATCGATCGGGACCAGCAGCACGGTCGAAGCGCCCAGTTCCATGGCGCGCAAACACGCCGCGTCGGCGGAAACGCTGTGGCTGACTTGTTCGTTTTCTTCAAAGACCAGCGCGCCGCAACGGCGCGCCTCTCCGGCCACTTCGATGTCGCTGGTAACTACCGCCACGCGGTCAATACCTTCGGCCTGGCAGAGCGTGGCCAAGGTTTGTGTGTAGAGCATGCGGGCGAGCGCTTCCCGCTGCTCAACCGCAAGCAGTCCTTTCAAACGCTGCTTGGCGTTTTGCGGGCTTTTTACCGGAAGGATTGCAAAGATCAAGCTGGTATCTCCAGTACGCGAGCGACCACATGCGCCAGAGCCTTGCTTTCTCGCAGGCCGTGCATGATAGTGTTGGCCACCACCGGACGCATATCCAGGGCCTCCACTTGACTGGTCTGCTTGCGATCCAATTCGTCGAGCACAAATACGCCGCAGAAATCCGCGTAGAGTTTCGCAACTTCGGCCGCCGCAACGCGCAGATGCATGCTCTTCATCATCTTCGCGGCTGGTCCTTTAATCGCACGGCCGCTCACGATCGGTGAGATCGCCGCCACTCTGTCTCGCTTCTGCCGCAAGGCCTCCCGAATGCCCGGCACCGCCAGAATCGGACCGATGCTGATAAAGGGGTTCGACGGACACAGAATGATTCCTTCGGCCTTTGCGATCGCCTCCAATAAATCGGGCGCGGGCGCGGCCTCGGAAGCGCCTTCAAAGTGTACGGCGGTGACCCGATCACGCGCGCGGCGCTTCACGAAATAGGTCTGAAACTCCAGTTCACCCGAAGGAGTGCAAAGGCGCGTGCGCACGCGTTCATTCGACATGGGCACCAGGCTGGAACGAACCTTAAGTGCGGCGGCGATCTCGGACGTCACCGCGGAAAGCGCCGCGCCTTGCCGCAAGCGCTCAGTTCGGTACAAGTGAGTCGCCAGGTCCTGGTCTCCGAGTTGAAACCAGGTGTCCGCGCCCAGTCGTCCCAGTGCCTCCAGACATCGAAAGCGATCGCCGCGAATCCCCCAACCGTGCTGCGGGTTCGCCAAGCCCGCCAGAGTATAAGTGACGGTATCGAGATCGGGCGAGATGTGAAGCCCGTGAATTTCAGCATCGTCGGCGGTGTTGCCGATAATATAGATGCGTTCGGGCGCCATCACTCGGGTAAGCCCAGCGAGGAACCGCGCAGCGCCCACACCGCCCGCGAGCGCAACCACGGGGCGTCGTTTCACGGCTTGGCTCCGCTGGGCAGCCCGGTGATTCGCATTCCCGATTCTTTCACTTTGTGGCGGAGATTTAGCGAGATGAGGAGCACGGCGGCGCTTTCGAGTAAGCGGGCATTCTCCAAGGGACCGGCATCGATCGCGCGCACGCCCGGAATCATTGCGGCCAGTTGCATGACCGCCGCCTTCGCGTCCGCGCTATCGCCGCAGATCAACGTATCACAATCGAGCGAACGATCGAGCTTTGCCAGCGCTTCCGCACTGAGCGAGTGAAATGCGGCAACCACAGGAACGCCAGGAACCAGCCGCGCCGCTTGCTGCGCGGCCGAGCCATCCCACAGCGCCAGCGTGCGCGACAGGCGTCCCCCAATCGCAATTTCGAGAGGAACCGTGGCATCCACCAGAATTGTGCCCGGCGTGATGCTGCCGCGGATCGACTTGAGGGTCTCTACTTGGGCCGAAAGCGGCACGGTGAGAATCACGATGCCGGCCGCCGCGATGGCTTCTTCGTTCATGTGGCCGGTAACATCAGCCGCGCTGAGTTGTCTCTGAATCCGCCGCGCTGCGTCCTCGGCTTTTTGGACGCTGCGGGAGCCGATCCGCACCCGGACGCCGGCTTGCGCAAAACGAAGCGCCAGTCCGCTCCCCTCTGCTCCGGTGCCACCCACGACTGCAATGGTTGCCTGCACGCGTATTCCTAAGATAACCCGTACCATGCGAATTACGCTTGGTGCTACCCTCGAAATGAAGGAGACCATCGTGGCAGCAATTCCTCAAAACTACCTCGACCTGACGCAAAAGAAGGCGTTCGCGCAATTCGCCACACTGATGCCGGACGGAAGCCCGCATGTAGCACCCGTCTGGTTCGAGTATGACGGCAAGCACATCCTGATTAATTCAGCCAAGGGACGCGTGAAAGACCGCAATGTCCGCCGCGACCCGCGCGTGGGCATCGACATCGTTGATCCCGACAACCCGTATCGGCATCTTTCGATTCGGGGCCGCGTTGTGGACATCACCGAAAACGGCGCTGACGCGCATATCGATAAGCTCGCGAAGAAGTATACCGGCCAGGACAAGTATGCGCATCGCACGCCGGGCGAAGTGCGCGTAGTCTACAAGATCGAACCTGATCGTACCTATTCGATGGGCTGATCCGTGCCTGGCGAGCATATCGAAACGTCGATTTCGCGGGCTGATGCGAGCCGTTTGATCCGCGCCACCGGCCGCCAGTTGCTGGACCTGTGGAGGGATGCGAGCGCGATTCGTGACGCGCGCACCGGCCCGGTGATCACGTACTCGCGCAAGGTCTTTATCCCGCTTACCAACCTCTGCCGGGACCGTTGTGGATATTGCACTTTCGCGCGCGAGCCCTCCGACGGCAAGGCGCACACCATGAGCCCGGACGAAGTGCTGGCCATCGCTCACGCCGGCCGAAGAGCCGGCTGCAAGGAAGCATTATTCAGTCTGGGCGATAAGCCGGAGCTGCGTTATCCGGAATATCGTGAGCGGCTGGAGCAACGCGGGTTCCGCTCCACGGTACAGTACCTGCAAGCGATGTGTCAGTTGGTCTTTGAAGAGACGGGCTTATTGCCGCATGCCAATCCCGGTGTTTTATCGCGGGAAGAGATGGAACAATTGCGGCCCGTCAACGCGAGCATGGGGATGATGCTCGAGACCGTCAGCCGGCGCTTACTCGCGCCGGGCGAAGCGCATCATCGCTGCCCGGATAAAGTCCCAGACATCCGGCTCGCGGCGCTCGAAACTGCTGGGGAATTGCGAATTCCATTCACTACCGGCATCTTGATCGGCATCGGCGAAACGCTGGAGGAGCGAGTGGATGCTCTTTTCGCGATTCGCGAGCTGAACGAGAAGCATGGGCACGTGCAGGAAGTGATCGTTCAGAACTTCCGCGCGAAACCGGATACGCTGTTCGCTAAGCGGCCGGAGCCCTCGGCGCTCGATGTTGCACGGACCGCCGCAGTCGCCCGGTTAATCCTGGGCAGTAGGGTGAACCTACAGATTCCGCCCAACCTCTCGCAGGATACGTACGGATTCTATGTGTTTTCCGGCATCAACGATTGGGGAGGCATCTCACCAGTGACGTGCGATTTTATAAATCCTGAAATGGCTTGGCCTCAGGTTGCGGCCCTCCGGTCGGTAACTCGGGAAGCTGGGTTCGAACTGCGGGAAAGGCTCGCAGCGTATCCCGAGTACCTGCGCGACCCCAAATGGATGACGGAGACTTTGCGCCGCCAAGCGCTGACCTGGACCGATGAAACCGGATTGGTTCGTTCCGAACAGGAGGCTCTATGACCGTGGAATCGGCTCTCGACAAGGCGCTCGAAGGCCGCGAGTTATCGGCCCAAGACGGAGAAGCGCTCTTCGGCGCCGAAGGCGACAATCTGCGCCGGCTGCTGGATGCGGCTGACGAGCGGCGGCGACAACGTGTCGGCGAACGAGTCGCCTACGTCATTAATCGGAACGTCAATTTCACGAACGTTTGCGTGAAGCGATGCGGCTTCTGCGCGTTCAGCCGCGGCCATCGCGCTGAACAAGGTTATTTTCTGCCTACCGAGGAGATTCTTCGGCGCGTGCGCGAGGCGCGGGAACTTGGCGCCACCGAGGTCTGCATTCAAGCAGGATTGCCCCCGCGCATACCGGGATCGTTTTACGTCGATCTCTGCGCGGCGATTAAGCGAGAATTCCCCGAGATTCACGTGCATGCGTTTTCCCCTGAGGAAATTTTATACGGCGCAACCCTCTCGAACCGGAGTATTGAAGACTATCTGATGGCGCTCAAAGACGTGGGGCTCGGGTCGCTGCCGGGAACCTCGGCCGAGATTCTGGACGATCGCGTTCGCGAGATCATCTCGCCGGGCCGCATCTCGACGCGCGACTGGAACACGGTGATCCGGACGGCTCACAAAGTCGGCATTCCCACGACTTCAACCATTATGTACGGGCATGTGGAAACTGCTTTGGAGCGGGCTCAACACTTGGAATTGCTGCGCAACATTCAAAAGGACACCGGCGGCATCACCGAGTTTGTCCCGCTCAGTTTCATCGCCTCCGAGGCACCCATGGTGAAAAAATCGCTGGTGCCCGGCATCCGAACAAACGTCACTCACGCGGATGTATTGCGTATGTACGCGGTCGCCCGCCTTATGCTGGACCCGTGGATTTTGAATATCCAGGCCGCATGGGTGAAACAAGGGCCCTCACTCGCTCAAGAGTGTCTCCAGGCTGGCGCAAATGACTTCGGCGGCACCTTGATGAATGAAAGCATCTCGACGTCCGCCGGCGCGCCCCACGGTCAATTTCTGCACCCGGGTGAGATGCGAAAGTGGATTCGCGCCGCTGGGCGGATTCCAGTGCAGCGCTCGACAACTTATAAGACGCTGCGGGTGTTCGAACGGGAACCAGCCGAGCCGGAGCCCAGTTGGGACGGTGACCGTTTTGGCTCCTATTCGGCGTTGATCGCTTCACCTGAATTCCGTTTTCGGGACCGGACATGACCGACGAGCAGCGTAAGTCGGTAGCGATCGAATACCTAAAGGCTTTCGACAACGGCGGTGTGACCTCCGCCGGCGGATCGATTCTGGACTTGTTCGCGTCCGACGCCCAGGTCTATTTCCCCAAGTGGGGCCTGGCAACCGGTAAAGAACAAATCGGCAGGCTATTCGCCGATGTCGGCGGTACGATTAAGTCGATCGCGCATCACTATTCCCAATTCAATTGGATATGCTCCGGCGGTGACTTGCTGGTTTGTGAGGGCACCAGTCATGGCGAGCACGCCGATGGACCGTGGCAAGCGGGCCATCCGGAATGGGGCGCAGGGAGGTGGTGCGATGTGTTCGAGATCCGCGAGGGTCTTATCCGGCGTTGCTTTATTTATCTGGACCCCGACTATGCCGCAAAGGATGTTGCCCGCTACCCTTGGCTGAAGAGATAGCGGATTTCTCAAACTGCCCACCCGCCACCCCCCCGCTATTGGAGCAGTTTGAAGTCATTTTCCCGGCTATCGGGCCCGCACCGCATCGAGGACCCAAAGGAGCAAGAAAACCAACCCCGCAAAGATCATAACCTTCAATGTCAGGAGCGCATTCTCCACCAAGGACGGCTTTTTCGGTGGAACAGATGGGGCGTTCAATTCAAGCAACTCGGGATCGCGTGTGTTTTTCTGCATCTGATTTCTCCTCTTCATGCGGCCAGGTGAGAGTCTGGCTCATCATCGGTTGTGTCTTGAGCCCTTTCCTGACAGCGCACACAGTAGGTCGCCCAGGGAATCGCGTTAAGACGCTGGCGTGCGATTGCCCGGCCGCACTCCTGGCACGTGCCAAAGGCGCCGTTGTCGATTCGATCCAGCGCAGCGTCGATCTGCAGAAGCTTCTGATGGTCGATTCGGCATGCGTGGAGTGCGACCCATTGATCATGGATCAGTCCTGGTTGGTCATCCAGAGCCACTGGTCCGGAGCTTGACAGGACTTCAAGAACGTCTTTGGCAGTTGGAGACAACCTGTTCCGTTCAAAAAGCAGGAGTGAGCGGAATTCGCCCAAGTCCGCTTTGGTGAGTGTGATTGTTCGCATGCCTCGTTAAATGCAATCGTGAGGCCACGGACTTTTTCCATCAGCCCGCTGTCATTTCACGAGTTTGGCGGAATATTGAAAGCGCGGGCGTGCCGTTTAAAGGCACCTCTGCGCGCTTTGAGGCAGCTGCTCAGACGTTGCGGAAAAGAGAAGCTTAAGAAGTTTACGGAACGACCGGTTCCGCTTCATCTGGTTCCACGCTGTCAGGTCTCTGGATACCGTGTTTCTCCATCCGATAGAGGAGGGCCTTGCGGCTGATGTCCAAATAGCGCGCCGTCTGCGTTTGGTTCCACTGGAATTTATGCAAGCCTCGCAGGATGAGTTCCTTTTCCACGGCATCGAGGCTGATGCCCTGCGCGGGCATCTCCAGGTTCAACATATCTATTGGGAGATGTTCCCGGCGCAAGTGCGCAGGCAGTTCTGCGGCGCTGATCGGGGAGGATTTGGACAGGACCACCAGGCGCTCGATGATATTCTCCAGCTCGCGGATGTTTCCCGGCCAGCCATAGTTGCTGAAGTGTGGGATGAGCGTATCGGGCAGAAGCAGTTGTTCGCGGCCATATTTGCGTTTCGCCTTCGCGAAAAAGTATTCCACCAGTTCAGGAATATCGTCGAGACGCTCGCGAAGGGGCGGGAGTTCCAGAGGGATGACGGACAACCGATAGTACAGGTCCTCGCGAAAAGACCCGTCTTCAATCATGGCCGCGAGGTTGCGGTGGGTTGCCGCGATGATGCGCACGTCCACGTTGCTGGCGCTGGGAGCGCCTACCTTTTCAATCTCTCCCTGCTGAATTAGCCGCAGCATTTTTACCTGCAGTTCGAGCGGCATTTCTCCAATTTCATCCAAGAAAAGCGTGCCGCCGTCGGCGGATTCCACTTTGCCTCTTTTATGGGCCAACGCGCCTGTGAATGAGCCCTTGACATGACCGAACAACTCGGATTCGAGCAGGTCTCTGGGTATCGCACCACAATTGATCGTCACAAAGGGTTTGTCGCGGCGAAGGCTGTTAAAGTGGACCGCCTTCGCCAGCTGCTCTTTGCCGGTTCCGGTTTCTCCGTGAATCAGAACAGTGGCATCTGTCTGAGCAGCCCGTGTGGACAGATCTAACACGTAAAGCAAGGACTTCGAGTGCCCGATAATGTTCTCAAAGCCATATTTGCCATCCAGGCTGCTGCGCAGCATGCGGTTTTCTTCGAGCAGTCCCAGGTGCTGGAAAGCACGCTGCAAAATGAGTTCGAGCTCGGCGGAACGCACGGGCTTGGTTATGTAGTCGTAGGCGCCGGCCTTCATGGCTTCAACTGCCGTGTCAACGGTACCGAACGCGGTAATCATGACGACCAGGGTATCGGGGTATTCCGCACGGATCTTCCGAAGTAGATCCAGACCGGAGATCCCGGGCATCTTCAAATCGGTGAGCACCAGATCCTGGGCCGACTTCAGTAGCATTTCCATAGCGGCTGAGCCGTCCGGTGCGGCAGTAACCTGGTAGCCGGCCTGCTCTAATTGGACCTGCGTGACACGCCGCAGGCTTTCGTCGTCATCCACTACCAGAACTCGGCGCAGATTCACGTTGTCCTCTCTCGCCGCAAGGGCAATTCCAGAGTGAACGTCATGCCCTTATCAGGATTTCTCATGGCGCTCAGAATACCTCCCTGTCCGGTTGCGATCTGATGCGCCACCGGTAACCCAAGCCCGGTGCCGGCCGCCTTGGTTGTAAAGAAGGGGTCGAATATCCGCTCCATGTCCTGTTCGCTGATCCCGGATCCCTCATCGCGCACCTGAATCAAGACGTTGCGGCCTCGTGGTCGCGCGCCAACTACGATCTCGCCACCTTCCGGCATCGCCTGGATCGAGTTAATAGTAAGGTTCAAAAGAATTTGTTTGAGTTGCTCGGGGTCGCATTCAACAGCCGGCAACTGCGCTGGAAGGTCTTTGCGCAGCGAGATCCGATCGCGAGGCACACTGTGCTCGGCCAAGGCAAGCACGGAATCGATGATTGGCTCCAGTTCGATGGTCTGGTATTCCGGCGGCACAGGTTTTGCGAAATTCAGGAAGTTGGTCAGGAGGCGATTCAGACGGCGGCACTCCTTCCTAATGATTTCGAGAAATTCCACTCGGCGATCTTCAGAAGGGGGCTCCCGGAGCAGGATGGCCGTTGCACCTTCGATGCTGGCCAGAGGATTCCGAATTTCATGCGCCAGCCCCGCTGACAACTGGCCCAATGCGGACAGGCGCTCCGTGCGTTTCATCCTTTCAAAATTCTGCTGCAATTCGGCGTAAACCTTCGCCAGTTGAGCCGCGGTGTGTTGCAGCGCCTTCTTTTGCTCGCGCTCACGCTGCGCCACCACGCCGGTCACCGCGCCTACAATGCAAAACAGCACGACTTCCGTGTATTGGTTTACGACCGAAGTTCGCTTCGTGACCGTCCAGATCGCCACAATTTGCTGTCCGTATGCCAGACCGGCAAGCAGCCCTGCCGCTACGCCTCCACGCCAACCAAAGTAAAGGCCGGCATACACCACCGGTATGTAGAATAACCTCTGGATGAGGTAGTGCCGATCCACTAACTCATCTGGTGTGAAGTAATGGATGACACTGATTGCGACCGTCATTCCTATAATTGTGAGGACGTGAATTGGCGCGCGCCGCGAAGGGCCGACTCGCTGCCATAGTCCCCTTAGAAATCCCATGAATTCCTAGCGTACTCGCTCAATGTTACGGCTACAACACGCGCCATCCGGCTAATCCTTCATCGCAACCACAACCGCTGCGGTTCCTGTTGCAAACGATATGCCACCGTTAATTTGTATGCCTCAGGTCAGCGGTTAAGGAATTCGACGGGACTATTGTCCCTTTTAAGGCAGCACTGTCCCCCCAGGCCGAGCATGCCGGACACGAGTGGCTGGAAATCGCGGTTTTTAGAATGACTTGCAAATGGCTTCGGAATTGCATTCATCGTTCGCGTAGCGGCCCGAGCCGAGCAAGGAGAACAACAATATGAAAAAAACTATCCGAACCATTCGTTTCCTGGGAGTCGCATTGCTGGCTTCCCAGTTTATAGGCGCAACTAACGTGGACAGTATTCGAGGTCAGGAATCGAGCGCCGCGTTCGAGCAAGCAATGCCCGCCACACCCGCGCAGAAGGAGGCCGATAGACTGCTACGGCAGATCTCATCGAATGCCGCGGTCGCCGCTCGCCACGCCGACCTAATCCAATCGTTTACGCGCAACCCCCAGTTTCAATACGAAACGCACGCAGGCGAATTGACCAGTGTGAAAAACGTGATCAATGCAATGGGGTCCGATTTACGGCGGCTCCAGGAGATTCGCCCGGGCGCTCTGCCCTGGCAGCAGTTGGCACTCGATCGGATCCAGTCATTAGTGGCCGGAATGGCCGGTCATGCGACGGAAGCGATTGAACGGCTGAATCAGGAACGTGGCGAGCTACTGTCACAGGGGTATCGGAACTCCGTCGCCAATCTATATTCCTACGCCAGCCAGGCCCGCAAGGTTATTTCGGTGCATATGGATTACGCGCAACACCGCGACAGGTTGAATCGGCTGGATGCATCGGTCAGTGAGTCAGTTACAAACGCGTCAGCGGCGGCGCAGCCCGTCCAGAGAGCCGCGCATAGCCTGGAGCAACTCGTCCGGAGCGAACTGCTGAAACTGCCGTACTACAGCGTGTTCGACCACCTGGACTATCAGATTGAAGGCAACCAGGTCACGCTGAACGGACTGGTAAGTTCACCGACGTTGAAGGATGACGCCGAATGGGCCGTCCGCAATCTGGCTGGCGTGGAGACGGTCAAAAGCAATATCCAAATACTGCCTCTGTCGCCGAACGATGACCGGATTCGCTTAGCAGCATACCGGGCTATCTATGGCCATTCGACGCTGATGCGGTATCAGTTGAACCCGCAACCCTCGATCCGGATTATCGTAATGAACGGACACGTGACGTTGATGGGTACGGTGGGCAGCAACATGGATCGGGCCATCGCGCACATGCAGGCCAATAGCGTTCCGGGAGTTTTCACGGTAACGAATCACCTGCAAATTGGAAGCTAGGGGTGGTTTCGGGAGGCGCTCATGAAGCGCCTTCCGCTCCCGCGTGATCGAATTATGACGCAAGTGGAGAGGATTGCTCGGAATCTGGGCAAGATCGTTGCCCCGACCGACTAAGATTTGATTGCCGATGACGAAGTCGCCGTGGTCGAAAATCTGAAACTGAAAATTGCGGTTTCATCACAGCAGGACGATCTCCAGGAAGATCTCGATTGGGATAAAATCGATCACGTGCAAAGGCCCTCCAAGTCGGGGTGTGCAGCGGAAGGTGGATCCGATCTTATGTCGAAAACGAAATTTCCAGAGCCTGCCGCCGCGGTCATCGCGATGGCATTGTTACTTGCTGCACCGGCCTCGGCGCAATGGCTCAACTATCCTACGCCGGGCATTCCCCGCACGCCCGATGGCAAGCCTAATCTGGCGGCACCCGCGCCGCGGACCCCGGATGGAAAGCCGGACCTTTCAGGAGTCTGGACCGGACCGGGCCCTGGCAGCTACGACCGGAACATTGCGCGGGACCTGAAACCCGGCGACATTCAGCCCTGGGCCGAAGCACTCTATCAACAGCGCGTTCGCGATTTAGGCAAAGACGCACCCCGCGCGAATTGTCTGCCGGATCCTTTCGCTTATTACCACGTGGTCGATGTCGCGAGGATGGTACAAACACCCGCACTGATAGTGATTTTGTATCAGGGCACGACCAACAGTGTGCATCGAACCATATTTCTCGATGGCCGCAAGCTTCCCGTCGATCCCAATCCCACCTGGATGGGGTACTCAGTTGGGCACTGGGAAGGGGACACGCTGCTTGTTGAGACCGCGGGGTTCAACGACCGGAGCTGGCTGGATATCGAAGGTCATCCTCACACTGAAGCCCTGCGCATCACCGAGCGTTTTCACCGGCGCGACTTCGGACACATGGACTTGGAAATGACTTATGACGATGCGAAGACATTCACCAAACCATTTTCCGTCAGAGTCGACCAGACGCTGACACCGGATAGCGATTTACTCGAAAGCGTATGCGAGAATGACCACTCGGTTCCGCACATGCTGGGTGGGACGGAGATTATTAAAGTGCCGTCGGAAATCCTCGCGAAGTACGTTGGACGTTACCAGTACGCGGCGGGAAAAGCGGCGGAGATTTCCTTCGAAGGCGATCTGCTGTATTTGCGCGAAGGCTCGAATGCGCTCAAGCTTCCGTTCGTGGCAGCCTCGGAGACGAACTTCGTGTCGCGCACAAATGGAGAGCGGATTGAATTTGTGAAAGATGCCCGAGGCGCCGTCACGGAGTTTGTGTATCATACCGGATTCGAAGATCGGCACGCCGCGCGGAAGTAGAGTCCCAGAGGTCGTACAATAACTATCGATACTGCTGAAAAAGCCGTGAAAGGAGTGCTGAAGATGAAGACAATATTTACGATTTCCGGGTGTGTGTTGGTGCTGTGCGTTGCAGCAGCCGCGCAACAAAAACGAGGTGCAGAAAAGGGATTCGGGCAACCCCAGGGCGCGCGTGAAGTCACGGTCACTGAAATCCCCGGAGTGGTGGCAGGCGGCGCCCGTTGGACACTGGCGTGGCAAGGGACCGATAACGCCGACGGGATCATCGGCTCTAGCGATGGCGGATTGCTGTTCGCACAGGAACAGCCGAATCGCATTAGCAAACTCGACCGGAACGATAAGGTTTCTGTTTTTCTAGAGGACACGCACGGCACCGGAGCATTGTCGATGGATTCCAAGGGCCGGCTGCTGGCGGTGGAGCGAACTTGTACTGATCCGGGCCGGAGCGGCGCTCCCTGCACCGAGGCGACCGCGGTTGCGGAACTGGCTCCGGCGCGCAAGCTGTTGGCGGACAATTTCGCGGGCAAGAGCCTGGGGCGCCTGAATGACTTGATCGCGGACAAAAAAGGCGGCGTATATTTTAACGGCGCCGGAACTTATTATGTCAATCGCGAGGGCAAAGTAAGCAGCATCGGCGAGAATATCCGTACAAATGGGATTACTCTAAGCCGGGACGAGAAAACTTTGTACGTGACTAATGGCGGGGAAGTGGTAGCATTCGACGTCGAGCCGGATGGCTCCGTGAAGAACCAGCGCGTTTTCGCGAAGCTGGAGGCCGGCGGCAATGGAGATGGGATGACCATCGACTCGGAAGGGCGAATCTATGTGACGTCCGGCCCGGGGGTGCAGGTGCTGAGCCCGGAGGGCAAATACTTAGGCGTGATTCCGACGCCGCGAGCGGTGATCAGCGTGGCCTTTTCCGGCGCGGACAAGAAGACGCTGTACGTGGTGGGGGGCGGAGCGCTGGGCCCGGACGGCAAGGAGTTCCGCACGCCAGAAGGGGTCCGCAATAACGCTAAGACGATCTATCGAATTCCCATGTTGGCCCACGGATTTAAGGGTCGGGTCAAGTAGCGGTAGTACACGCGAGTTACTTCATTAATGCGGGTAGCGTGGTGAAGGTGTGAGCGGCGGGAATGCGAATACCCAGAGTACCGATCTGCGCGCCCGCAGGCGCATCAAACTCGATGGTCCCCCGGATATTCGCGGTGGCCGGATATTTGTCGATGGCGAGGGTGAACGCTATATGCCCGTTAGCCGACAGGGCAATGGTGTCGGTCGCGATCTGCGCCCCGGTGTCATCACGTACGATTACCGGAATATTCACGGGTTGCGCGGATACGCTGTTGAGAGCCACACCGGTCGCGGTGCCGTTGGTGTTATCGAAAGCCACCAGGTAGGCGCTGGCATTGCGGCTCTCCAGCGGCACTACTGCTTCCTGGCCATTCAGGTTGTAGCGAAAAATCACGAACCCTCCGATGTGGCCGTTCGCGGTGAGTTGCGCGGAGCCCACGGTCGGCGCGGGATTGGACTCCGGCGCATGACTTTCGACGATCAGCGTCGCTCCGGCGGCGAGGACTTGGCTGACATTGGAGTTCGTCGTGGTCGTACCGCTGCCGGATTGCGGGAACCCCAACGGTAGGGGTAGCGGCGCGCCGTTATCGTCGAAGAAGTTCAGGCTGGCTTGCGCCGCGCTCACACCGGTGTTGACCAGAACGAAAGTGGTCTGCCAGCCGTTGCCGGTGGCGATTTGCGCAACAGAGCCTCCGCCGCTCCCGACATTTGCCAGCGGCGGGATGGTAGTGAGCGCGTTGCTGGACCCTAAAGGTGTGGTGCGGATGCCCAGCACGCTGATCCGGCCGCCGGCCGGAGTATCGAACTCAATGGTGCCGCGCTTTTGGGCCGTCACTGGATACTGGGTCGATAGAAGGAAGGACGTGTGGCCGTTGCCCGCGAGCGAAAGGACAGGTTCCAGGGCATCGGCGATAAGATTGCCGCTTTCGTCGCGAATCACCACCGGAATTGTGGCGGCTTGCGCCGAGATATTTTCCACGGCCACGCCTAGCCCGACACCGCCGGTGTTATCGAAGGCCAGCAGGTAGGAACTGGCGTTGCGGGCTTCCATTGGTACAACCGCCTCTTGCGCCCCTGGAATCAGGTGGAAGATGGCGAAGCCGTCGACTGCGCCGCTGGCCGCCAGTTGTGCTGAACCGATTTCCACGGGTGGGTTCTGCGGACCCGCAGTGGTGATAATCAACGAGGAATTCGCGGCCAGTGTTTGGTCGAGCGTAGTGGCCAGAATCGGTCCCTCTGTCCCCGGCTGCTTGGGAAACAGGAGGGGTACGAACAGCGGCCCGTTGGGATCTCCGAACAAACTGAGGCGCGCAACCACCGAGGATGCACCTTTGTTGACCAGTGTAAGTGTGGTGGTCCAGTTCTCTTCAGCTGCGATATGCGGCAGCGAGCCGATCAAGTTCAGTCCGGGAATGAATGCCGCCTCCTGTTCAATGACGAAGGCGGCCCCCCCGATCGACAGATTCGCAATCCGGCCCGCTCCGGCATTCGACAGCACCAGGAAGCTGACGATTCCACTGCCAGTGCCGCTTCCGTTCGTCACTATCAGCCAGGCCGGGGCGCCAATAGCGTTCCAGGCGCAGCCCGGAGAAGTGGTGACCCCAATGGTTCCGCTTCCGCCCGACGCGCTAAATGCTTCGCCTCCGTTGCTGAGCGAATAGTCGCAGGAAGCCAGCGTCACGGTGAAGTTCAGAATAAACAGAGGCGTGCTGGATCCATTCCAAGTCACCCGAATACTCCAAATTCCCGGGAAAGAGGCGGCTGAAGTTCCGCTGATGGCCAGATTTTTCGAAACACAACCCGTTCCGACAATCGCAATCGATGTGTTGCTAGTAGCGTATAGGACGCCATCCGGGCGTATGAATTGCACTTGCGCGGAGTCTCCTGCCTTAGCTCCGGTAAATCCAAAATAGAACCATACCTGCGGCGACAGAGTGGTGAAGCTGGAGACGGGCGGGGGCGGAGTGCAGACTCCATTCACTACGCCGATAGTAGTAGAGGTGACTTTAGTGGTAACCGTCAGAGGATCCGGAAAACTCCCGGTAAGCGTGTAGCCGACCATATCC
>Ga0105240_10001937_pt1 | contig 34329 bp, 36 predicted proteins | sample KBSC54metaG_FD_80426 | JGI IMG/M metagenome (GOLD analysis project Ga0105240, IMG submission 80426) | Corn rhizosphere microbial communities from Kellogg Biological Station, Michigan, USA - KBS C5-4 metaG | ecosystem: Host-associated > Plants > Roots > Rhizosphere > Soil | place: Michigan, USA... | reverse complement strand
TCAGACCGCTCGGCCTTCCCATTCCATCTACGGAACAGTGGCTTCTTCGAACGGCCCTCCGCGCTTACAGTAGCGGGGCTGTGCTGGACTTTCACCAGCTTCCCGTGCACCAACGGAAGAATTCAGACTACGCTCCGAGTGTACACTAATTTCAGACACCAATGCACAGAACGGGGCGCCTGGCGGTGCGGCTTGCGGTCGCGCTCAGCTTGGCTGTAGTCATCATTCCGGTGCACGGCGCCGAGGACAAGCCGGACAAAAAGAAGTCTCTCGCAGCACTGCAAAGAGGCATGCAGTCGGTGAAGGTGGGCCATCGCGAGCAGGCGCTGGGCGACTTTTCCGATGCCATTCAGGCGGACAATTCCAACGAGCCCGCGTGGCGCGAGCGGGGCAAGCTCTTCCTAAGCATGGGCCAGAAGGACAAGGCGCTGGTGGACCTGGAAAAGGCCTTGCAACTGCAGCCCAGCGATGGACTGGCGTTCGCGGCACGCGGTGAGTATTTCGAACTCGTCGAGGACCACGCCCGCGCCATCCAGGATTTCACGACCGCGATCGACCTCAAGGTCCAGCACACCGACGTCTATACCGGACGCGGGAAGGGCTACCTGGCCACCGCGCAATACGACAAAGCGATCGAGGACTTCACGCAGGGGATCCGCATGCGCCTGGACAATCCCGAGCCGTACAAAGGACGCGGCATGGCGCGGCTATCGCTCGGAAAGTTCGACGAAGCGGTGGAGGATTTCGAGCGCTGCCTGGCCCGTCGTCCCGACTACGAGGAAGTCTATGTGGATGAAGCGCTGGCATTGGCCGCTACCAATGAGTACACGCGCGCGCTGCAGTCGCTCAATACGGCGATTCGGCTGCGACCCGAGGACCCGCGCGCGCGGCGTGTGCGCGGCGCCGTCCACGAACGCTTGCGCGAGGATCAAGGCGCGCTGGACGATTTCACCGAGGCGATCCGGCTGGATCCTAAGGACTCGCGCTCGCTGCTGGCGCGGGGATCGCTATATGCGCGTCAGCAGAAGTATCCCGAGTCGCTGGCGGATCGCGACAAGGCCGTGCAACTCGCGCCCGAAAGTGCCGAGGGGTATGTGGCGCGAGGCAGTTCCTATCACTTGCTGGGGCGGCATGAGGAAGGGTTGAAGGATCGGACTAAGGCGATCCAGCTCGATCCGAATTACGCGTTGGCATGGGAGGCTCGCGGCAACGCCTATTACATGCTCGGCAGTTATGACGAAGCGGTGGCCGACCTGCAGCGCGCGGCGCAGTTGGAGCCGGATAACAAGGAGACTCAGGGCCTGCTGGCGAAGGCGCAGGCTGAAGTGGATGCAGTGGTGAAGAAGGCGCGGGCTCAGGAAGCTGCGCCTGACACGGCCAAGGTGACACTGCCGGGAACGGCCGAGCCGCCGGCGGTAACTGCGCCTGCGCCTGCTCCAGCATTGCCGGGCGCGGCGACAGGCAGCGCGGCCATGTTCAATGCCCAGGGTCGCCAACTCCTGCAGGATGGCAAGTACCCGGAGGCCGTCGCGAAACTGAGCGAGGCCATCCGCCTGAATCCATCGTTTGCGCTGGCATTCAACGCGCGAGGTTTCGCCCATTACCGCATGCACGAGTATGCCGAAGCGATCGCCGATTTCGACCAGGCGATCCGTCTGAATCCCTCTTACGCCAATGCCTACGAGAATCGCTCCGCGGCACGGCGTGCGAAGGGCGATAAGGCGGGCGCGGACGCCGACGCGGCGAAGGCTCGGGAGTTTCGGTAGCAGGGGCTGCCGCGCCGTAATCCCCCGCCGTCTCGTGGCACAGGCCAGCCTGGCAGCGTGGTAACAGCGTCGGCTGTCCAGGCGGGCAGCGCCCGCCCGAGCCGAGGGGAGAATACTTCAGGTTCCAGGGCCGAGTTCCGCTCCACAAACAGCCAAAGCCCTAATTCACGCGCTCGAAGCGGAGATCCCAGAGGCGGGCGCGGTGTAGGGCGATGCCGGTGGGCCGGCCTGCGGGGTCGCGGAGGAAATGGAGCGACCAGGGTCCTACCACGAAGCGATCCGAGCCGACCGCTTCCAGGGGAATTCTCCAGCCTGCGCTGTTGGTAATCAGCAGGCCGCCTCGATCGAGCACCAGATTCCACAGGGTGCCGGCATCGGGACAGCGGTAGGTGCCGGCGAGGGCGGCCAGTTGTTCGGCATGCTGCGGGACGGCGTCCAGCTTTTCGTACGTGACGGGTAGGCCGCCGTCCCACTGTAGCGTGATCAGCCGGCGCGACAGCATCGTGAAGGTTAGACGAAAGCCGCCCTCGTCGGCGTAAAGCTGGCGGCGATTCAGCGGCAAAAGCTTGTGTTTATCCTCGGCGGCTTCGACCGTCAGGCCTTCGACGCCGCTCCATGCGCGCAGGATCCAGCCTTGCTTCGATTCCCAGAGACCATCCAGATAGGGGAATTCGGTGGTGGCGTACTCCAGGTCGTCGGCCGCCTTCCGCGCTCTGAGATGGCCCGCGAGGTAGCTACCGGCGATACGCCGGTTGAGAGACGAGGCATCCACATCGCCGCGATTGCAGAGGATCGTGGTGGACAGGCGCGCCGACGGAAACTGCGCGAAATCGCTGCGATATCCGGGCAGCACGCCATCGTGACTGACGACGCGGGTGCCGCGATAGCGGCCTACCGAGAGTCCCGCGGCGTAACCCACGCGCGGGCCCGATCGAAGCCGCCCGCTGGTCTCCATGAAGCGGATGAAATCGCTGCCTCCCACTCGTCCGGTGTACAGGTTTTCCTCCCATAGGCGAAGATCGTCGAGCGTGGTGTACAGGCCGCCGTCGCCCTCGGTCAGCGGAGGTGGAGGCGCTTTGCGCACGCGATCGCCGTCGACGACGTAGCCGGGAGCGCCGGGGCGGAACGCCGAGTGATTCATGCCGAGAGATCGAAAAATGTGCTCGGCGGCATATACGGCGAGGGTCTGTCCGCTGACGCGCTCAACAATCAAGCCGAGCAGAAAGTAGTCGGAGTTGGTGTATTCGTAATCGGTGCCTGGAGGAAAGTTGAGCGCGCTCTGCACCTGCAGCAGGCGCAGATTGGCGGGGCCGTCCAACACCTCGTTCAGCCGGCCGGCGACTTCCAACAAAGGATGGCCATCGCGTAGGCCGCTGGTGTGGTGGAGCAGGTCGGCGATAGTGACCGCGTCGGCGTACGCGGGCAACTCGGGCACGAACCGGCGGACGGAGTCGGACAGCCGCACCTTTTCGCTTTCGATCAGGAAGTAGAGCGCCGCTGCGGTGAACTGTTTGCTCATCGACGCGACATTGAACGGCGTGGCTGTGGTGATGGGCTCGCGCGAGTCGAGGTCAGTGAATCCGAAGGCGCCGCTGTAGAGCAGTTTGCCTCTCTGCACTACTGTTACGGCGCAACCGGGGCCGTCCTTGAGCTTCAACGGAGCGAGCAGGCTGTCCACGGCGTCCGAGCGGTCGTCAGCGGCCAGACAGGACAGCAGGCAGGCCGCTACACAGATCGCCCGCACTCGCGCCCCTCCGCACGCCATGCAGCAATTGTACTGTTGTTATTTCACGAAGAGAGACGATCGACCGGCGAAATCCAGCACCCAATTCGGGAAGATCCCGAGGAATAGAGTGCCGAGCGCCGGCAGAATCAGCGCCAGCCGCATGGACGGGGTCAGAGGTTCGGCATCTGTCACCGCTTCGCCCGGTTCGTGCATGTACATCATCACGAGAATGCGGAGGTAGTAGTAGGCGGCGACCGCGCTGTTCAGCAAACCCAGCACCGTCAGCCAGTACAAGTGCGACTGCAGGGCCGCACGGAAGATGTAGAATTTGCCGAAGAAGCCGCCGGTAAGCGGGACGCCGATCAGCGATAGCAGGAAAATCGTCAGCATCGCGGCCGTCAGGGGTTGCTTCACTGCCAGGCCCTTAAAGTCGTCGATACTCTGGTATTTCTCGCCCCGACCGGAGAGATGGGACACCACGGCGAACGCGCCCACATTCATGAAGGCGTATCCGGCCAGGTAGAACATGGCGGCAGCCGCGCCGACATCGCTCTGTGCCGTCAGCGCGACCAGGACATAGCCGGCATGCGCGATGGAACTATAGGCGAGCATGCGCTTGATGTTGGTTTGCAGGAGCGCGGCGAAATTGCCGATGGTCATCGAAAGCAGCGAGGCGCCCCAGACCAGCGGCATCCAACCGCTGGAGATGGGCTCGAAGGCCGTCATGAAGATGCGGAGGAAGATGGCGAAGGCCGCCGCTTTGGGTCCGGCGGAGAGGAATGCGCTAACCGGAGTGGGAGCGCCCTGGTACACATCGGGTGCCCAGATCTGGAACGGCGAGGCCGAAATCTTAAACGCCAGTCCGACAAACATCAGCGCGGCGGCAACACCGATCGCCACTGCCGACGGCGCATCCTGGCCCATCACAACGCCGCGCACCGCGGACAGGTTGATGGTCCCGGTGATGCCGTAGATCAGCGCCACGCCGTAGAGGAAAAATGCGGTGGCGAACGATCCCAACAGAAAATACTTCAACGCCGCTTCGTTGGCGCGCTTGTCGTCGCGCAAATATCCGGCCAGCACGTAGCTGGCGATCGACGAAATTTCCAGGCCGATGAAAATGACGATCAGTTCGTTGGCCGACGCCATGATGCACTGGCCCGCGATGGAGAACAGCAACAGCGCGTGAAACTCGCCGGTCTCGCCGCCCTGCCTTTCCAGGAAGCTATACGACGGCAGCACCGTCAGGATGCCGACCACCATCACGAGCACGCGGAAGAACGTGGCGAAGCCGTCCACCATCAGCATGCCGCCGAAAGCCGGACCGGGGTGTTGATACGCGAAAACCGAGGCGCCGATTCCGGCCAGTAAAGCCAGAATGCTGAGATGGCCGAACATGCTGGAGGCGCGCTTGTTAATCACCGGATCCAGCACCATCAGTAGGGTGCCCGCGATCGTGAGGATAATCTCTGGCAAGAATCGCAGCATGTCCGTGCTGCTGGCGAGCGCATTAACGGGCACGGCTCACCTCCACAGTGTGAGCGGGAGCGATCCCGACCCGGAACGGCACGTTGACCTCGGTTTGTTCGAGCACCCGCGCATCCACCTTGCCGACCGGCGGCAGAAACGATTGGGAGTAGACTCCCATCCAGAACATCATCACGATCAGTGGGACGACGGCGAACCATTCGCGCGGCACCAGGTCGGGAACGTGCGCCCGCACCTCGGGATTCGTTTCGCCGTAGAATACGCGCTGGTACATCCACAGCATGTAGCAGGCGGAGAGGATCACGCCGATGCTGGCGAAGATCGCCCAACTGAAGTGCGCCAGGGCCGTCCCCTGCAGCACGAGAAATTCGCCGACGAAGTTGTTTAGCACCGGCAGTCCGATACTGGCCAGCGTCGTGATCAGGAAAATCGTGGACAGCCAGGGAGCGGCGGTAGCGACCCCACCGTAGGCATCGATCTCCAAAGAGTGGCGGCGCTCGTACAGCAAGCCGACGCCGATAAAGAGGGCGCCGGTCGAAATGCCGTGATTGAGCATCTGGTAAACCGCGCCGTCGAGTCCCATCTGGGTAAAACTGAAAATGCCGAGAACCACAAAGCCCAAGTGGCTGACCGACGAATACGCCACCAGCTTCTTCATGTTCGGCTGGACCATGGCGACCAGCGCGCCGTAAATAATTCCGATGATGGCCAGGACCACGATCCACGGTGCGCACGTGCGCGCGGCGCTGGGGAAGAGCGGCAGACAGAAGTGCAGGATTCCGTAGCAGCCCATTTTCAACATGACGGAGGCCAGCATCACTGACCCCGCCGTGGGAGCTTCCACGTGAGCGTCGGGCAGCCAGGTGTGCAGCGGGAACAGCGGCACCTTGATCGCGAAGGCCAGGAAGAAGGCCAGGAATAGCAGCATCTGCTCGCCGGCGGCGAAGCGCAGGTGGCCGTTGAGCAGCATCTGCATGATGGCCGGATAGCTGAACGTGTGCGTCTTGTTGTAGAGGTAGATGATAGCCGCCAGCATCAGGACCGAGCCGGCCATCGTGTACAGGAAGAATTTCACGGCCGCATAAATGCGCCGGTCGTGGCCCCAAATGCCGATCAGAAAATACATTGGGACCAGCGAGACTTCCCAGAACACGTAAAACAAGAAGAGATCCTGCGCCAGGAAGACGCCGACCAATCCGAACTCGAGCATCAGGAGGAACGCGAAGAATTCCTTGACGCGGTCCTTAATAGAATTCCACGAGATGAGCACGCAGAGCGGCGTCAGGAACGTGGACAGCAGGACGAGCCAGAGACTGACTCCATTCGCGGAGATCGCAAAGTGAATATTCGGAGTCGAGATCCACGGCACGTCGACCATGAACTGCTCGCCGGCGGTACCGCGATCGAACCAGACCAGCAGGCCCAGCGATGCGACCAAAGTAACGAGCGAACTTGCCAGCGCCCACACGCGGCTAGCCTGGGGCGACGAGCGCGGCAGCAGGATGGCGACCAGGAAACCAATCAGCGGAAGCGCGAGCACAGCGGTCAGGAGGTTCATTTCACGCCTCCCAGAATGCCGACCACGGTGACGATCACGATCACCGATCCCAGCAGCACCCAACTCGCGTAACTGCGGATGTTCCCGGATTGCGGCAGTCGAAGCAAGCTGCCCACGCTGCGCGACATTGTGCCGACGCCGTTTACGATGCCATCGATCAGCCCGGCGTCCAGCGTCTTCCAGAGGACGGTGCGCGACCCGGAGACCAGGGGACGGACAACCGCCGCATCGTAGATCTCATCGACGAAGTACTTGTTATAGACCAAAGTGTAGAGACCCTTGACGCTGCCGGCCAGCGAATCGGCCATTCCCGGCTTGAGCACGTACATTACGTACGCCAGACCGATGCCGCCGAGTCCGAAGGCCACGGAGATCGCCATCAGCGTGAAGTTCTCCTCGATCGGACTCGGCGGGAAGAACTGCTTCAGGAACTCGGGAATCGGAATGAATCCGCCGCCCAGCGAGAGAGCCGCCAACACGACCAGCGGCAGGTACATAACGGGCGGCGATTCGTGCGGATGCTCGTGGCCGCGATAGGTGCCGAAGAACGTCATAAACATCGCGCGGAAAACGTAGAAAGCCGTCATTCCGGCGGTAATCACACCCACCCAGTACATCCAGGGCGCGTACGAGTAGGCGGCGATCAGAATCGAATCCTTGCTGAAGAATCCCGAGGTGAACGGGAAGCCCGAGATCGCCAGCGCGGCGCACATCATCGTGCCGAAGGTCCACGGGATTTTGCTTCGCAGACCGCCCATGTTGCGCATGTCCTGTTCGCCGGAGAGCGCGTGGATAACGCTGCCCGATCCGAGGAAGAGAAGGGCCTTGAAGAATGCGTGCGTCATCAGGTGGAAAATACCGGCCGAATACGCGCCGCAGCCCACGCCGACGAACATGTAGCCCAACTGCGAAACCGTGGAGTACGCGAAAACTTTCTTAATATCGTTCTGCGCCAGACCGATGCTGGCAGCGAAGCACGCCGTAACGATACCGATCAGCGCAATCGCATGCAGAGCATCGGGAGCGTGCGCATAGATCGGAAAGGATCGAGCGCACATGTACACGCCGGCGGTCACCATCGTCGCGGCGTGGATCAAGGCCGAAACCGGAGTGGGACCGGCCATCGCATCCGGCAGCCAAACGTATAGGGGAAGTTGCGCCGATTTGCCGCAGGCGCCGACTAGCAACAGCAGGCCGATCGTCGTCAGAACCGTCGGGCTTGCGCCGGCCGTCTGCCCGAACACCGTGCCGAAGTCGAGCGATTTGAAATTGATCAGGATCAGGAACATCGCCAGCGAGAAGCCGAAATCGCCGATACGGTTGACGATGAATGCCTTGTTGCCGGCGTTGGTGGCGAACTTCTTATCGAAGTAGAAACCGATCAACAGGTAGCTGCACAATCCCACGCCTTCCCAGCCGACGAAGAGCACAAGGTAATTCGCGGCGAGGACCAGCGTTAGCATGAAAAACATGAACAGATTCAGGTAGGCGAAGAACCGGTAATAGCCGCCGAAGTTCGGTCCGTGCTCGTGGGCCATATAGCCCGTCGCGTAGATGTGAATCAGCGAGCCGATCCCCGTGACCACCATCAGCATGACGGCGGTGAGACGGTCGACCGCGAAGTCGCAGCCGATATTCACGATGCCGCTTTGGATCCAGGTGAAATAGTGTTCGACGTGCGGGGTGTTCAGATCGCCGAGCGCGAGAATCACCCGCAATGCCCAGGCAAACGCAAGCACAACGCTGCCGATCGCAACGCTGCCGACCAGGCCCTTGGAGAACCGGCGACCAAAGACGCCGTTGATGACGAAGCCTGCCAGCGGAAGTATGGGAATGAGCCAGAGTTGCATCGAATGTTTTCTAGTTCTTCATCGAATTGACTTCATCGATATTCAGCGTGTTGCGATTCTTGAAAACGGTCAGGATGATCGCCAGCCCCACGGCGGCTTCGGCCGCGGCGACCACCATCACGAAAAACGCGAACAGATGGCCGTTCACTTGTTTGAGCTGGTAAGAGAACGTAATGAAAGTCAGATTGACGGCATTCAACATCAGTTCGATCGACATGAAGACCGTGATGATGTTGCGGCGGAAGAGAAAGCCGCACACTCCGAGGACGAACAGCACGGCGCTCAAAGTCAGGAACCAGGACACGGGAACACCGGTCATTAATCGAGCTCCTTTCGCGCCAGCACGATCGCTCCGACAATCGCGATCAATACAAGGATGCTGGTGATTTCGAACGGCAGCAGGTACGTCGTAAACAGCGCCCGTCCGACCGCCAGAGCACTGCCGCCCTGGAAGCCGCCGAAATGCACCATGTCGCGCGGATACAGACGCTGCACGAAGAACGCCAACGACCCGAGCAGCGCGATCGCCAGCGGCACACCGACCGCCTGGACCATGAGCGACCGGCCCTTGCGAGTCTCGGCGCCGGCATTCAGCAGCATGATCACGAAGACGAACAGCACCATGATCGCACCGGCATACACAATCACCTGCGCGGCGGCGATGAATTCCGCGCCCAGCAGCAGGTACAGGATCGCCAGCGATCCCATGACGCCGACCAGCGAGATGGCGCTCGAGATCGGATGGTTCTGCACCACCACGTTAATGGCGCAGACTACCGCGATAATCGCAAAGACCAGAAAGAGAATGACGTCCATCTATTTCGTCGTCCAGGCAACCAGAAAACCGGTCACCAGCAGATTCAACATTGCAACAGGGAACAGGAACTTCCACGTGAAGCTCATCAATTGGTCGTAGCGGAAGCGCGGCAGCGTGCCGCGAACCCACATAAAGGCAAACAGGATCATGCCCGTCTTGGCGCAGAACCAGAACAGCGGCAGCAGCCAGCTCTGCACCATGGGCAGCAGGAAGACCGCGGCGATAATCAGAAAGATCACACCGAAAGCCGGCAGCGTATACTTATCGCGTTTGCGTGAGAAGTTGACGCCGTGATACAGCGCTACCAGTCCGGCGATCGCGAAAATCAAGGTCGGCACCAGGCTCGACCCGTACTGCGCCGGCCACGGGGCCACCCATCCACCCAGGAACAATAGCGTCGCCATGGAGCTTACCGTGATCATGTTGGCGTATTCCGCCATGAAGAAACTGGCGAATTTCATGCTGCTGTATTCGGTATGGAACCCGGCGACCAGTTCGTTCTCGGCTTCCGGTAAATCGAACGGCACACGATTGGTTTCAGCGAACGCGGCAATCAGGAAAATGATGAAGCTGATGACCTGCGGGAAAGGTCCGTGCAGCACGTTCCAACTCAGGATGCTGCCTGACTGCCGCTCCACCAACTCGCGCAGGCTCAGCGTATTGGAGATCAGCAGCGGCGCGGCAATCGCCAGCGACATCGGCAACTCGTAGCTGATCATCTGCGCCGAACTGCGCAATCCGCCGAGCAGCGCGTATTTGTTGTTGGACGCCCATCCCGCCAGCGCGATCCCGTACACGCCCATCGACGAGACAGCCAGCACGAACACGACGCCGATATTCAGGTCGGTAAGCTGCATCAGCGTGCGGTGGCCGGCCACCTGGATCGCGGGACCGAAGGGGATCACCGAGATCGACAGCAGCGCCATCGTAATGGCCAGGAACGGCGCGGCCAGATACAGCGGTTTGTTGACGTACGGCGGAACCAGGTCTTCCTTGGTGATCAGTTTGATCACGTCGGCCAGCGGCTGCAGCAGACCATGCGGACCCACGCGATACGGTCCCGGCCGCACCTGAATATGGGCAATGACTTTACGCTCCACCCATTGCAGGTAGGCCAAGGTGGTCATGAGGACGGCAAAGACCACAAACACCTTGATCAGGCTGATCACGATGAACGAATCAAGCATTAGCGGCTCAAACGGCTTTCCACAACTTTATGTAGAACCCTAGAATAACGCCCGAGTGTACCGGACGCGAATAACCCGTTGTGATCGGAACGCACCAGATCGGGCCGGAGTTCGACGGGCACCCGCCCGTTCACCGGCGTCGTGTGTGCCGCCCCGCCGGTAGCGATCACCGGCATCGGGATTTCGTAACCACGAACAGTCTTGCGGATCTCTTCGAATACGACGTCGGGCAGCCACGGACCGAGCGCCGCGGCCGCGCCCATTTCGCGGGCGATGAAGCCCATGATTTCAAGGTCGGGCTTCGCGCCCATGGTGTTCACTGCGCGCTTCAGTCTTTGGACTTCGCCCGTGACGTTGGTGACCGTGCCGTTCTTTTCGTATGCCGAGGCAGCGGGCAGCACAACATCGGCCAGTGCCGCGGTCTCGGTGAGGAACATGTCTTGGACCACCAGGAACCCGGCCTGGCGAGCCGCTCCCGATTTGTACGGGTTCGCGCCGACCACCCACAGAGCGGCCAGGTCGGCAGCCACCATCTCGTCGACGGTCAGGCCAGTCTGTCCCGAAGGCTTATAGCCCGGCAGCAGTTCCGGCGTGAGACCCATATCGATGGCGCCGCGCGAATTCGAATAGTCGACCAGCGCGATGTACTTCACCGGGATGCCCAGCGATTCGCCGAACTCCACCAGTTTGTGTACGTCGCCGCCTTTGAACGAGTCGTCGAACAGGACCACCAGTTCGGATTCGGCCTTCAGCCGGTCGCGCAACTGCTCCAGTGCGCCGAAGTAATCGGCGGCCGTCGCCTCACCCTGCGGATGAGCGAAGCGAGAAGGATCGCTGGGCGGCGCCGGCGTGCCGACGCGGACGCTGGCCACAGCGTACTTGTCTTCGCGGACAGTGCCCGCCGAGATGGCGTACACGTGCGCCTGATGATGGCGGAAATTCGCGCGCACCTGGTAAGACAGCAGCGGATGTTCCAGCGCCAGATCGGCGCCCAACACCAGCACAGCTTTGCGCTCATACAAATCGGAGACGGTGGCGAGCGTTCCGGTCTTACCGCTCAGCGCATCCACCAGCGCGACCACATCGCCGGTACGGTGATGATCGATGTGGTTGGTCCGCAGCACTTCGCGCGCGAACTTTTGCAGATAGAAATTCTCTTCGTTGCTGGTGTGGTTGCTGCCGATCACGCCGAAACTTCCGCCGCCGGCCAGCGTCTTCTTGAACCCCTTGGCGACAACCTCCAGCGCCTGCGACCAGGAGACTTCTTCCAGTTTGCCGTTCACGCGCGCCAGCGGAGTCTGAAGGCGGTCGCCGTGATCGTAGAAATCGAACGCGTAGCGGCCCTTCACACACAGGAACTCGCCGTTGATACCAGAATGGTCGCGATTGTTGCCGCGGATGATGCGATCGTTGCGCGTGCCCAGCGTCGTCTTGCATCCGTCGCCGCAATGCGTGCAGATGGTGCCCACGTGGGTCATTTCCCAGGGCCGCGTCTTGTAACGGTAGGTCCCGCTGGTGAGTGCGCCGACCGGGCAGATGTCGATACAAGCACCGCACTCATCGCATTCCAGATGGTCGCCGACGTTAGGAGCGATCTCGGACACAGCGCCGCGGAACACCACGCCGAGCGCGCCGACGCCCATGCCTTCATTGCAGGCGCGGATGCAGCGGAAGCACAGGATGCACCGGGGCGCATCGAAGAAGACCACCGGCGAATACTGCTTCTCGGGGGTGTGGATCTTGGTTTCCAGGTAGCGGCTTTCTCCCGCGCCGTAGCGAAAGACCATGTCCTGCAGTTCGCACTCGCCACCCTTGTCGCACACCGGGCAATCCAGCGGATGATTCGTAAGGAGGAACTCGAGCGTGCCCTTGCGCGCGGCGGCCACCGCCGGCGTATCGGTCTTCACCACCATGCCCTCGGCCACCGGAAGCGTGCATGCCGTCATCATCTTCGGCATCTTTTCCACTTCCACCAGGCACATGCGGCAGGCCGCGGCCAGCGAGAAGCCCTCGTAATAGCAGAACGCCGGAATCTCGATGCCCGCGGTCTTGGCCGCGTCGATCACCAGAGTCCCCGGGGGTGCCTGCACCTCGCGCCCGTCAATCGTGAGTTTTACCAGATCTGCCATTTAAACCGTCACCATATGTTCGGCGTGCTCGTAAGGACACGGCTTGCCGTCCAGATGATCTTCAAACTCCTGCCGGAACTTCTCGACAATCGAAATCGTCGGCATCGCCGCCGCATCGCCCAGAGGACAGAAGGTACGGCCCAACATATTCTTCGCCAGATCGCCGATCAGCGTGATATCGCTGCGCACGCCCTGTCCCGCGTGGAAGCGGTCCAGAATCTTGCGCAGCCAAGTCGTACCCTCGCGACACGGAATGCACCAGCCGCAGCTTTCATGCGCGTAGAACTTCATGATGCGCAGCGCCGCCTTCACCATGCACGTATCTTCGTCCATGATGATGACGCCGCCCGACCCGAGCATCGTTTTGCGCTGCGCCATGGAATCGTAATCCATGGTGGCGCCCTCGAGTTCGGCCGCCGTCAGCACCGGGCACGACGATCCGCCCGGAACGAAAGCTTTCAACTTTTTCCCGTTACGAATGCCGCCGCCCACTTCCTCGATCATTTGCTTCACCGGAAAGCCGAGCCGCAATTCGTACACGCCGGGCTTGTTCACGTGGCCCGTCAGACAGGTCATCTTCGTACCGCCTGCCTTCGGGATGCCGAGCGCCGCGAACGCCGCGCCGCCGTCGCGAATGATGGACGGCACCGCGCAGAACGTCTCGACGTTATTCAAAATTGTCGGCGATTGGAACGCGCCCGATACCGCCGGGAACGGAGGACGAATACGCGGCACGCCGCGCTTGCCTTCCAGCGATTCCAGCAGCGCCGATTCCTCACCGCACTCGTAAGCGCCGGCGCCGGTGTGCGTGTACAGGTCGAAATCGAAACCGGTGCCCTGAATGTTCTTGCCCAGCCAGCCGGCAGCGTACGCGTCGGCGATCGCCACATCCATGATGTCGATCAGATACCGATACTCGCCACGAATGTAGACGTACCCCTTGTGCGCGTCCACCGATAGCGCCGCGATCAGCACGCCTTCGATCAACTGGTGCGGGTCGTTTTCGATCAGCACGCGATCCTTGCAAGTGCCGGGTTCGCTTTCGTCGCCGTTCACTACGATGTACTTCGGCTTGGGCGAAGTCCGCGGCACGAAACTCCACTTCATGCCGGTGGGGAATCCGGCGCCCCCGCGTCCGCGCAGGTTCGACACTTTCACTTCGTCGATAATCTGCTCGGGCGTCATCTTCGCCGCCTTGAGGAATCCCTGGTAGCCTTCCGTATCGAGATATGTCTTCAACGTGGCGGAATTCGGCAGACCGAAGCGGCGCGTCAGCACCTTGGTCTCAAGCGGGCTGGGTTCGTTGTACAGCATTCGTTATTGCTTCTTCCTCAACGTGTCCAGTAGTTGATCCAGCTTCTCGGGCGTCACCTTATGGTGAAAGTCGTAGTTCACCTGGATCGCGGGAGCCCACGAACAAGCGCCCATGCACTCGACTTCTTCCAACGAAATCTGCCCGTCCTCGGTCACTCCCTTGTGGCCGATCCCGAGCTTCTTGCAGGCGTGATCCCAGAGCTTGTCGCCATCCATGAGCAGGCAGCTGATGTTGGTGCAGACCTGCACGTGATATTTCCCCAGCGGCTTCTTGTGCAGCATGGAGTAGTAGGAGAGCACTTCGTTCACGGTCAGCGTCGTGATGCCGATCCGCTTGGCTATTTCCTCGATCAGTTCGTCGGAAATGTACCCCAGCTCATCCTGCGCGTAGAGCAGCATGGGGATCAACGCCGACCGCTGCCGCCCCGGCGGGTAGCTCGTCAGGAATTTTTCGAACCTGGCTTCCAGTTCCGGTGAAAAAGTCATTACCTGTCCGTATCGCCCAAAACAAAATCCATGCTGCCGATGGAAGCGATCACGTCGGCGATCAGCGTGCCCTCCACCATTTTCGAAGTCGCTTGCAAATTGCCGAAGCTCGGAGTCCGCATATGTACCCGGTACGGAGTCGTCGTGCCGTCGCTCACCACGTAGAAACCCAGTTCGCCGCGCGGCGATTCGATCACCTGGAATACTTCGCCTTCCGGCACCCGGAAACCCTCTGTGACGATCTTGAAGTGGTAGATCAGGGCCTCCATCTGGGTCTTCATCTTTTCCCGGTCGGGAAGCACCACATGCGGCGCATCGGCTTTCCATGGACCCGGCGGCATACCTTCCAGCGCCTGCCGGATAATCTTCGTGCTCTGCCGCATTTCTTCCACGCGCACCTGATACCGGCCGAACACGTCGTTGCGGTCGCTGGTCGGTACTTCGAAATCGAACTTCTCGTAGCTGGTATACGGCTGGTCCTTGCGCGCGTCGATTTTCAACCCGGCTGCGCGCAGCATGGGACCGGTCACGCCCAGATCCAGCATGTCTTCGATCGAGATGAAGCCCACGCCCTGTGTACGGCCCAGCCAAATCGGGTTGTTCGTCAGCAGATTCTCGTACTCGTCGATGCGGCTCGGGAACTCGTCGATGAACTTCTTCACCGCGGTCTGCCAGCCTCGTGGCGGTTCGAGCGCCAGTCCGCCGATGCGGAAATAGCTGGTCATCATGCGCTGCCCGCTGAACATCTCGAAAATGCGCAGGATGTCTTCGCGTTCGCGGAAGCAGTACAGGAATACGCTCATCGCGCCGATATCGAGCGCGTGCGTCCCCAACCACACCAAGTGGCTATTGAGGCGCGTCATCTCGGTTAGCAGCACGCGCATCCACTGCGCTTGCGGCGGAATCTCCAGCGCCAGCAGCTTCTCCACCGCCAGGCACCAGCCCAGATTATTGGAAAGCGGTGCGAGGTAGTCTACACGATCGGTGAGCGTCACCGCCTGCTGGTAAGTCTTGACCTCGAATTCCTTTTCGATGCCGGTGTGCAGGAAGCCGATATCGGGCTGGCATTTCACCACTGTTTCGCCGTCGAGTTCGATCAGCAGCCGGAGCACGCCGTGCGTGGAAGGGTGCTGCGGCCCCATGTTGAGGACCAGCCGGCGCGGCGTGGCTTTCTCGCCTTCGACTTCAGTAAGAGGCGGATGCAGATCGCTCATACTAAACCCTCGACCCCGTGATCGGATAATCCTTGCGCAGTGGATGGCCTTCCCAATCGTCAGGCATCATAATGCGACGCAAGTCCGGATGATTGCTGAAGGAGATTCCGAAGAGATCGAACACTTCGCGTTCGTACCAATCGGCTCCGCGCCAAACGCTGGTCACCGATTCGATTACCGGATTCTCGGCCGCCAATCGGCATTTCAGCCGGATGCGCTCATTATGTTCAATTGAGTGCAGATGGTAAACCACCTCGAACCGCGGCTCGGCCGGGAAGCGGTCCACCGCCGTCACCGTACTCAGGCGGACAAAAGTTTGGTCGTACTTCAGGAAGCCGCACACACTGGCGATCTTCACCGGAGCAATCTCCAGCGTTAGTTCGTTCCGGTCGTATTTGCCGCCTTTGACAGCTTCGGCGTCGAACGCTTCTACTGCCAGAGCAACGGCCTGCTCTCGCAAATTGTCGGGTAGCATCTCGAGTTGTATTGCGCTTTAGTGCTTCCGGCTGGAAATGTCCGCTCCCGACCAATCCAGCGCTCCCTTTTTCCAGATATAGAAAAACCCGGAAAGGATCAAAACCACGAACACCAGCATTTCGACAAACGCGAACATTTTCAGTTCGCGATATACAACCACCCATGGATACAGGAAGATGGCTTCAATGTCGAACAAAATGAACAGCATGCCCACCAGATAAAACTTCACGCTGAAACGGGAACGGGCGTCACCCGTGGGCTCGATGCCGCTCTCATACGGCATGTCCTTCACCTTGTTGCGGACTTTCTTGCCCAACAGGTACGACACGGTGAGCAGACCCGCCGCGAGTGCCATCGCGAGCAGCGCCTGCACAAGGACAGGAAAATACAACTCCGTGTAAGAGTTAGGCATGCAGTTTAGGGAGAAGAAGACTCAAATTTGACTATAATGGTTGCAAAACAGGGGTGTCAACCAAGCATGGAAATCGAAATCGTCATCAACGGCGAGTCGCGCGCGACTTCCGAGGGCCAAACGGTGCTCGGTCTCCTGCATCAACTGCAACTCGACCCGGCCCGTGTGGCGGTGGAATTGGACCGCCGGATCGTTAAACAGCCAAAGTGGTCTGAAACTATTTTGTCGCCTGGAGCCCAACTGGAGATCGTTCAATTCGTGGGTGGAGGGTAGGACAATCATGCAAGACAGGCCACCCCGCGATGGCCTGTCTCGCGGAACTTCTTACGCGAAGGCTCGAATGGCCGCCGCTTCGTCTTCGTGCACATCGAAGACGGTATACAGTTTGGTGATCTGCAGCAGGTCCTTGACGCGCTTGGTCAGGTTGAGCAACCGGAGTTGCCCGCCGCTGTTCGTCACGGTCGTGAAACCCGAAACCAGCTCGCCGATCCCGGAGCTGTCGATGTACGATACATCTCCCAGATTGAGCAGAATCTTTTTCTGATTCTTTGCCACCAGATCGCGAAGAGCATCGCGCATCGCGCTGGAACCTTCACCAAGCGTGATCCGTCCAGCTACATCCACCACCGTCACGTCACCCACCTGCCGAGTACTCAACTTTACGCTCACTGAATATGCCTCCTTACGAAATGCCGCCTCTACTTTGACACCAGATACTTAACCAAAGTTACTTCCATGCCCCCGGCATCGCCCCGCCGGATATCGAATTCGTCCATGAACGAGCGGATCAGAAAAATCCCGCGTCCCGATGTCCGCAGCAGGTTCTCCGGAGCCAGCGGATCCGGCAGACTCTCCACATCGAAACCCTCGCCTTCATCCGCAATCCGGATGGTAAAGCGATCCGTCGTATGCGCCACCGAAAATCGGACCTTTTTATTTGCGTTGTACCGGTTCCCGTGGACTACGGCATTGACCATCGATTCCCGGACGGCCATACCGATCTTCATCAGATCTTCGTCTTCGAGGCCCGCCCGCTCAGCCATGTTGGTGGCGAGTTCCTCGGCGCTATCCACGCTTTCCAGAGTCGAGTCCAAGGAACGCTCGACGGTTTCCGGGACGTGGCGCATATTTTCACGCATACATAAATCGGCCGCGTGCGCGGCCAAAGCGAATCGTCAGAATAAATTACCCTTGCTGCGAAAGTCAAGGAGCAGTCGAATCCCCGGGCGTCACCTTTGGCTGCCGATTGCATCTTTAAGTGTAGGTATGGAAGTCAGAATTCAACACCTGGGCGGCGTGAAATTTGCCGCCGCAACACGCGGTCATCGCGTGATCTCAGACCAGCCGGCCTCCAATGGCGGCTCCGATACCGGCATGACGCCGCCGGAACTCCTGCTCGCTTCTCTCGGCACTTGCGGCGGTTTCTATGCCGCGCAGTACCTCAGGAACCATTCGCTGGAATGTCCCGATCTGGAAGTGCTGGTCTCGGCCGAAAAGGCCAAGGCGCCGGCCCGCCTCGGCACGTTCAAAATGGAAGTGATCGCTCCCGGCATAGCTCCCGAGCACGAGCCTGGAATGCTGCGAGCCGTGCAGGCCTGCCTGATCCACAACACGCTGCTGCACACTCCGTCCATCGAGACCAGCGTCCATTGCTTGGCGCCGAGTTACAATGCGGTTTGAACCAGCAGGAAGAGACGGAACTCGCCCGCGCGCTGCTCGCCGGTGAACCGGATTCGTTCGAACGCTTCGTCCAGCATTTTCGTTCCAAGGTGTTTCGTTACAGTTGGCTGGTCTGCGGCCACGCCGACGATGCCGAAGAGGTCGCGCAAGAAACGCTGCTGCGCGTTTTCCAGAGTCTGGATCAACTTCGCGAGCCCGAACGGATCCGCGCCTGGGTCTTCCGCATCGCCCGCAACGCCTGCCTGATGCAGCGGCGGAAAAGCGTCTTCGCGCCGTCCGAGGAAGTGTCGATCGAGGCGCTCCCCGCCCCGGCAGAAATCTCGGACGAGGCTCCGCCGGCGGATTTCACCCTCCTCCAGCAGGAACTCCGCGATATCCTTGACCGCGTGATCCTGGAACTCCCGCCATCCACGCGGCCGGTTGTCCTGTTGCGCGATATGGAGCAGCTTTCCACGGAAGAGACGGCCCACATCCTCGATTTGACCCAGGATGTCGTCAAAACTCGCCTCCACCGCGGTCGCCAGGCCATGCGCCAGAAGCTGGACTGCTACCTCCACAATCAATGCCTGGAAAACCAGCCCAGCCCCGACGCACCCCCCCTTACCGACGCCGAACGGGAGACCCTGCACTCGGAGTGGCGCAATGCGCTTCGGTAACGCCGGCGATCTTGCCTATCAAAGTGCGGGAGAAAGGCAACAGAGATCGCCGGCGTTACCCTGTGACCTCAGTCACTGCCTGGCCGCCGTCGGAGCCCTAAGCTGCAAGTAGAGGTTAGAAAGATGCCGGTCATCTCCACAGCGCCCCCTACCCCCCGAAAAAAGCTACTTAAACGGGCGGCGCCGGACCGGTCGCAGTTGCTGCGGCACGGCTTCCAACTGGCATTTCTGGCGCTCAACGTCTGGATCGCGACCGAATTCTACCTCTTCGTCCGATATTACGAGCGCGGCGGAGCCGGACCCCACGTCGGACGGCCTCCGGGAGTCGAAGGATGGCTGCCCATCGCCTCCCTCATGAATCTGAAGGTGTTGCTGCTTTCGGGCGAGGTGCCGGCCCTCCATCCCGCCGGACTCTTCATTTTCCTCGCGTTCCTCGCCATGTCGTGGATCTTCCGCAAGAGTTTCTGCGGCTGGCTCTGCCCCATCGGCACCATCTCCGAATACCTGTGGCGTCTCGGACGGCAGACTTTCGGACGCAACTTCCACCTTTCCCGCAAGCTCGATATCGCGCTCCGCAGCCTCAAGTATCTGCTGCTGGCGCTATTCTGCTACGCCGTCGGATCCATGTCCGTGCCCGCCATCCGCGGCTTCCTGCAGAGCCCGTACGGCATCGTCGACGACGTCAAGATGCTGAACTTTTTCCGTTTTATGGGAGTGACCGGCGCGATCGTCATGGCCGTCCTAGTGGTCGCCTCGGTCTTCGTGCAGAATTTCTGGTGCCGTTATCTCTGCCCCTATGGAGCATTGATGGGAATTGCCGGTCTGGCGAGCCCGCTGCGCATCCGGCGTGACGAATCGCTATGTATCGACTGCGGCAAGTGCACCAAAGCCTGCCCTTCGGCACTCCCGGTGGATCGCCTGGTAACGATCGCGTCCGCCGAGTGCACCGCGTGCCTGCAGTGCGTCGCTTCCTGCCCGGCTGAGGGCGCGCTCTTCATGTCGGCAAAACGACGGCGCGTCCCCGGTTGGGCCATCGCCGCCGGAGTCGCGGCACTATTCCTCGGCTTCACGACGTACGCGCGCGTCACTGGGAGCTGGCACACCAATCTGGCGGAAAGCTTGTACTACGACCTGATTCCTCATGCCACCGAATTCGAGCATCCCCGTTAGCAGGCGGAATTGCTTCTGGAGTCGAGCACTTCCCGCACCTTATGCGCTAACGCATTGGGCATAAAAGGCTTCTGCAGAAACGCGGCGCCGGACTGCGGAATTCCGTGGTGCACGATAGCTTCGTCGGTGTACCCCGAGATGTATAGAACGCGAATATCCGGGCACAACGCCGCGATCTCTTTCACCACGCCCGGCCCGCTCATCTCCGGCATCACGACATCGACCACGGCCAGATCGATCTCGCCATTGTGTTCCTTGCACAAACGAATGGCCTCTTCGCCGCGGGTCGCCTCGACCACGTTGTAGCCATGCGATGTGAGCACGTCCACGATGAGCTTCCGGACACGCGCTTCGTCTTCTACCAGCAGGATCGTCTCGGCGCCGTCCACCGGCCCCGCTTGCGATTTTTCAGGAGCCTGGTTCGCCTTGTCTTCGACCAGCGGCAAGTAAATTCGCGCCGTGGTTCCCAATCCCAGTTCGCTGAACATTCCGATCGCGCCGCCGCTCTGCCGGATAATCCCGTAAGCGGTGGCCAATCCGAGGCCCGTGCCTCGTCCCGGACCCTTGGTGGTGAAGAACGGTTCGAACAGATGATTCTGCGTTTCCTCGTCCATCCCCACGCCGGTATCGGTAATGGAAATGGTGACGTGAGGACCAGCGGGCACGCCCAGATTCTTCGCCGAGAATCCCTCGCCAAGGTAGATCGTGCCCGTCTCGATGGTCAACTTGCCGCCGTTCGGCATGGCGTCACGAGCGTTCACCACCAGGTTCATGATTACCTGTTCCAACCTGCCGGCATCTGCCGTAACGGCATCCTGACCGGCCGCCGGGATGGTCACCAGCTCGATGTCCTCACCGATGAGGCGCCGCAGCAGCTTCTCAATCTGCATCACCAGTTCGTTCAAATGGACCGTGCGCGAGACCATGGGCTGCCGCCGGCTGAACGCCAGCAGTTGATGCGTGAGAGCGCCGCCCCGTTCAGCGGACCGGCGAATTTCTTCCAGCGCGGTGCGTTGGGAGTCTTTCAAATCACGGCTGGTGAGCAGCAGATCGCTATACCCGGTGATGACCGTGAGAAGGTTGTTGAAGTCGTGCGCGACGCCGCCAGCCAGCCTGCCCACGGCTTCCATCTTCTGGGCCTGGCGGAACTCCTCTTCCAGCCGCACCCGGTCGCGCCGCCCCTTAGCCGCACGGATCTCCCGCTCCACGGCAGCATTCAACCGCATCAGATTGCTGCGGGTCACATGGTCGGCCGCGCCGGCCTTGAGGGCCGAGATCACGTCGGCATCTTTGATTTTTCCGGAGACGACAATCAGTGGAAGGTCGATCGACTTTGCGTGGATTAACTGCAACGCCTCCAGGGCGCTGAAGTCCTTTACTGCGAAGTCACTGATAGCAATGTCCCAGTTACCGGAAAGGGCCCGTTCCAAGTCCCCTTTCGTGAGCACCCGTTCGAACGAAGGCTCGTATCCGCCTCGCTTCAATTCAGCTTCAATGGCCTCTACGGCGCTGTCTCCGATAAATAGTACGCGAATTGGCTGAAACATCACTTGCACTAAATAGAGTAATTGATAGTACCCGCAAACCGTAAGTACTAGTGATTCTTGCGAGTGTTTAAACGAACATTTGATCTTTGGGTAATTAAATTCACAAAGCGTCATTGAATCGACGGCTCTCTCGACATACTACACTGAATAGTAGTGGAAGAAGAAGTCCTCGGTAAAGCATATGATTCCCGCCTCATGCGCCGGCTGTTGGGGTATATGCGCCCCTATAGGAAGCTGGTAGGGCTTTCCCTGGTTTTTCTGTTGGTGCAGTCGGTGTTCCAGGTGATGGGACCGCTGCTCACGAAGACCGCCATCGACAAATACCTGCGACCCCACGGCGCCGCATCGTTTCTCGACCCGCTGCTGCCCACCGGCGCATGGGCCGGACTCTCGCGGATCGGGCTGCTTTACCTGGTGGTTCTGGCCGGTGTCTTTGTCACCGAATTCGCGCAAACATACCTGATGCAATACACCGGTCAACTGGCGATGTTCGACCTGCGCAAACAGCTCATGGAGCATCTGCAGGAACTTGACCTGTCGTTCTACGATCACAACCCGGTCGGCCGCATGGTGACTCGCGTGACCACCGATGTCGATGTGCTCAACGACCTCTTCGCGTCCGGCCTCGTCACCATTCTGGGCGATGTGCTGGTGCTCGGCTTCATCCTCGCGATCATGTTCCGCCTCAGTCCGCTGCTGGCCTCGATCATGTTGGCGGCCATGCCGATTGTCATCGTCGTGACCATCATTTTCCGCCGCAGCGTAACCCAGAGCTACCGCCGCATTCGAGTCGCCATCGCCCGCATTAATTCGTATCTCCAGGAGCACGTGACCGGGATCGTCGTGCTGCAGCTTTTCAATCGCGAACGGCGCAGTTCGGCCGAGTTCGAAGTGGTCAACCGCCAGCACATGGAAGCGTATAAGGACGCCATTACCGCGTACGGCTGGTTCTACCCCGTGATCGAATTCATCTCCATGCTGGCGCTGGCCGCGATTCTCACCTACGGAGGATTCCGCGTCGAGTCCGGCGCGCTCACGCTCGGCGTGGTGGCCGCGTTCCTCCAGTATGGGCTGCGTTTCTTCCGGCCGATTCAGGACCTCAGCGAGAAATACAACATTCTGCAGGGCGCCATGGCGTCCTCCGAGCGCATCTTCAAACTCTTGGATACCGAGGCTCGCATTGTGTCGCCGGACAGGCCCGCTCCCGCTTCCGCGACCATCGCCCCCATCGAGTTCGACCACGTCTGGTTCGCGTACAAGGACGAAGACTGGGTGCTGAAGGACGTCAGCTTCACCATCGCGCCCGGCGAGACGATCGCGGTGGTCGGCCACACCGGAGCCGGCAAGACGACGCTTATCAGCCTCCTGCTCCGTTTCTACGACATCCAAAAGGGCAGCATTCGCGTGGGTGGAATCGACATCCGCGACATGGATCCGCTCGATCTCCGCAGGCAATTCGGCGTCGTGCTGCAGGATCCCTACCTGTTCACCGGGACGCTCGCGGAAAACATCCGCCTGGGCACCGAGCGCATTCAGCAGGCGGAAGTCGAGGCCGCGGCCGAGCAGGTCAATCTGCTGGACTTCATCCGCGGGCTGCCGGAAGGCTTCGCTCAGCCGATCCGGGAACGCGGCAGCGGACTTTCCACCGGCCAGAAGCAGCTCATCGGTTTTGCCCGCGCCCTGGCCCACGACCCGCGCTATCTCATTCTGGACGAAGCGACGTCGAGTGTCGATACCGAGACAGAGCTGCGCGTCCGCGATGCGCTCAGCCGCATGGTGGAAGGCCGGACCTCGATCATCATCGCCCACCGGCTGTCCACGATTCAGCGCGCCGACCGCATCCTGGTGATGCACAAGGCGCAGTTGCGCGAGGCCGGCACGCACCAGGAACTCCTCGCCATGCGCGGCATCTACTGGAAGCTCTACCAGCTCCAGTACAAGGATCAGGAACTCGGGACGCCGCGCCCTACCGTTGCAGCGGATCTTCCACCCACGGTGGCGTAGCTTCGATCAGGCGTCCCAACTCGGGTTCGACCTCGTCCATGCGGCACTTCATTTCCCAGGCGATCTCGCGATAGCTGAAGTGGCCTTTCACACCGCTGCGCAGGCGGGAGATGTACTCGGCCTCGGCGAAATCCATCTTGAACAGGAAGCGCGACCGTGCGCCGAACGGCAGCAGGTATTGTGCGCCCGCCGGAGCAAGCCGCGCGCGGGTGTCCCAGGCTGATTGCATCGCGGCGTCGTAAATCTCCGCCGCACCGGCATCGCTGACGAGCTGCGGCGTGTCATAGCCGAGCGTCCCTGCGTACTCCTGACGGAATTTCTGACAGCGGCGGTGACGGTGCAGATCGCGGTATGCGCCGATATCGATCACGAAATCGTAGGCATACAGGCCGCCCCTGAATCCTGCCAGGATCTCGTCGCGCCGTGTGCGCGATTGCGATGCGACGTCGATCACTTCGGCGCGCTGCCGGGCGCTCCACGAGCGCGCCACTTCGTAGAGTTCGCGGAACGGCCGGTCGCAGACCGAGTACAGCAGCGTGGCCGCGATATCGGCCGGCACATCCAGAGGCTTGACGAGATCCACGCGAGGCGGCGTACCACCCGCGGCCGGCGGCAGATTCTGGGCGGCCCACTGCTTCAAATCGGCGCGCGCCCGTACGACGTACTCGTCGGGGTCGGCATGCCGCGCCAACGTCGGCGCGAGGGATTCGGCAGCCGCGGCCGTGTCCCAAATGCAGTCCGGCGGCGCGGCGCAAGACTGCGCGATCTCGTCGCCCAAGTCGCGCAATTCCTGGAACTCCGAGGCTTTCAGCCGCCGAATCTGCTTCTCCAGCGTGCGGATGCTGCAGACCTGGCCCACGTTGGTCGGCACACCCCAGAACAGCAGGTACCGCGCCACGTCGAACGCGCGCGCCGCCAGATTGCGCTGGTACGCGTCGGGCTTCATCGACTCGGGACGCGGCAGACGATCGGTCAGGCAGGCGAACGCCAGTTCGTTGACTTTGGCGTACGCAGCCAACAGAGCTTCGCCGGCGCTGTGATAGGCGCCAGCGTCCTCCGGTGACAATTCCGGCGGCGTGACGAATCCCGAGCGCGAGAAGTCCTGATAGCGGGAAGATTTCGCCTGCCCGTCCCACAACGGCTCTTCCTCGATTTCGGTGGCCGCCAGTTCGGAGATCCCTTCGAAGCACATGACCGTGTGGCCGAGGTCGGCGATAGACGCGTGGCCGTACTGGAAGTAGAAGCTCTCGAGAAATTTCTGGGAATCGTGAGTCCGCACCCATTCGATGGAATCGCGGATGGAATCAGGCGACCGGCTATAACGGGCCAGCGCGTAAGCGCTCTTCTCCGGAGGCATCGGCGCGACGGTGATTACGCGTTTGGTGGAGGTCAAGAGGCTATGATAACGAGGATGCAGATACGAATCCAGAGAGTCCACCCCGACGCCAGCCTGCCCGCCTACGCCCATGGTCCCCTCGAGGACGCCGGCATGGATCTCTGCGCCGTCGAAGGAGTCACCCTGGAACCCGGCGTGCCGCGACTCGTCCCCACCGGTCTGACCATCGAAGTGCCTGCCGGATTCGAAGCGCAGGTGCGGCCCCGCAGCGGCCTGGCTCTCAAGCACGCCATCACGATTCCGAACGCGCCGGGCACCATCGACCCCGGCTATCGCGGCGAGGTCCGCGTCATCCTGCTGAATCTCGGGCGCGAGCCTTACACCGTCCACCCCGGCGATCGCATTGCCCAGATGATCCTCGCTCGCTACGAGCCCGTGGAGTGGGTCGAAGAAAAATTAGCGGATTCTGCACGCGGCCGGGGTGGCTTCGGGTCGTCAGGTCGGTAGGCCGCGCCTCTAACTCTCAATCCCCGCCAGAAAAACCGTGACCATCTGATTCACCACCCTCCGCCGATTCGGCGTGCCGAAGCGTTTGGGGAATAGCAAACCAAACAGCCCGTGATACGCGATCATGCCCACAAATCCGCGAGTAGCGATCTCCGGATCGACCTTGCGGAATTCTCCGGCGCGGATGCGGCGGCGGATGTACCCGGCCACTAACTTGTAGAACCCGAGAAACAGCCTGTCGAGAAACAGATCGGCAAGCTCGTGCCGCTCCAGGCAACTGAACAGCAGAAGACGCGAGATTTCCGGGTCGTTTTCGTACCTTTTCAGCACCAGTTCTCCGACCGCGCACAAGAACTCGCGGTCGTCGCCGCGATCGGCCAGTTCCGCAAGGTCGGCCGCATGCACGTTCGCTTCGCCGGCCTTAGCCTCGATGATGGCGGTGTACAAGTCGCGCTTGGTGCGGAAGTGGCGGTACAGGATGGGCTCAGTCACACCCGCCGCCGCGGCCAGTTCACGAGTGGTCGCGCCGCGGAATCCCTTCTCGGCAAATAAATGAATCGCGGTTTCGACGATGGCCGCGCGCCGCTCATCGCCCTTCATGCGAGTGTTCATGGTCCCGACCTGCCCAGCGTCCATTACGATACCACCGAACTTGACGAATCGACGGTTTAGATTTATTCTGAATTTATACAGTGTCTAAGTTAAGTGTGGAGCTCGAAAATGCGTTTCGCGCCGCCGACCTGCGCCCTACGGCGCAGCGGTATGCAGTACTCGAGTTCCTGCTCCGGCATCCTGTCCATGCCACCGCCGACGAGATCTTTCGTTCGGTGAATCGCACTGACCCGCGGGCATCCCGGGCGACCGTCTACAACAGTCTTCGCTCACTGGCGCAGGCCGGGTTGGTGCGCGAAGTCGTCTCCGAAGGCAAAGCCGCGCGGTTCGACGCCAGCCTGCACCGCCACCATCACTTCGTATGCGAGCAGTGCGGTAGGGTGGAAGACGTGCCCTGGTTCGACCTGCCCGCCCCCAAAGTGAATCTCGCCGGACGGACAGTACGGAACTATGAAATCCTGTTTCGCGGTACCTGTGAGAGATGCAGGACCTAATATCCTAAAATAGGAGAGAGAGCATGAGCCTGGCGGAAAAGCATTGTGTCCCGTGCCGCGGCGGCGTCCCGCCGTTGCAGGGCGAAGAACTGGAAAAGATGAAGGCGCAGTTGCCGGACTGGCAGGTGGCGGACGGCCATCATCTGACCCGCAGCTATACCTTCCCCGATTTCAAAACGGCCCTCGACTTCGTGAATCGCGTGGGCGCGATCGCCGAAGCGGAAGGCCATCACCCCGATTTGTACCTGGCGTGGGGAAAAGTCGACGTGAAGACCTGGACTCACAAAATTGACGGCCTGACCGAAAGCGATTTTATTTTGGCAGCCAAGATCGAAGGTTTACCTCATAACTGAAAAGGAGCATCATACATGTTAGGTGTTGGACATAAGTTTCCGGCCTTCTCCCTGCAGGCCACAGTGGGCCTGGAGAAGGGCAAAACATTCCAGACGATCAGCGATAACGACTATTCCGGGAAGTGGAAAATCTACTTCTTTTGGCCGAAGGATTTCACCTTCGTCTGCCCCACGGAAATCGCGGCGTTCGGAAAATTGAACGGCGAGTTCGCAGATCGCGACGCCCAGGTGCTCGGCGGCAGCACCGATTCCGAATTCGTGCATCTGGCCTGGCGGCAGAATCACGAAGATCTGAAGAACCTCCCGTTCCCCATGCTGGCCGATATCAAGCGCGAACTCTGCACCGCGCTCGGCATTCTCGACCCGCAGGAAGGCGTGGCGCAACGGGCCACTTTCATCGTCGACCCGCACAACGTGATCCGCTACGTGTCGGTCAACGACCTCTCAGTGGGCCGCAATCCACAGGAAGTTCTCCGCGTACTCGACGCGCTGCAGACGGACGAACTGTGCCCCTGCAACTGGCAGAAGGGCCAGGAAGTCCTCAAGCCGGTCGTCTAAGTTATGGAAAAATTCCTGGAATCCCTTCCGGAGCACGCCAAGGATCTCAAACTGAACCTCGGGACCGTGCTCCGGCAACCGGAGCTCACGGAACAACAGGCATGGGGCACCGCCGTCAGCACGGCGGTTGCCTCACGCAATCCACGACTCGTCGAAGTCGTACAGGCCGAAGCCGCCGGACACCTGAACGAACAGGCCATTCACGCCGCCAAAGCAGCCGCGGCGGTAATGGGCATGAACAACATTTTCTACCGCTTCCGCCACCTCAGCACCAATCCGAAGTACGGCGACATGCCGGCCCGCTTGCGCATGCAGGCGATCCGCACGCACGGCAGCGATCCCGTCGATTTCGAGTTGTGGTGCCTGGCCGTGTCGGCTATCAACGGATGCGGCGTCTGCGTGGATTCTCACGAGCACGTGCTGCGCGATAAGGGCATCAATGAAGAGACGATTCTGGCCGCCGTCCGCATTGCCGCTGTGATGCACGCACTATCGGCCGTGGTCTGAAAGCGCCGAATACAGGGCCTGCTTCCAGCGGCCATTATCGATACTCCAAACGACTTGGGCCGGTGGAACGTGGTCGATGACCGTCGCCCACACGGCCCGGTTTCTTTCGTCCTCCACCACTCCCAATTTATCGACCACCGTCATCCCCCTGGTCAGTTCACTGCTCACTTCGACATCAACATAATGCCGCCCTACCGACCTGCAGACCGCCGGATCCAGCGCCACGCACATCGCCACGGGATCGGGCAAACTGATGCCGTCCTCGCCGGTCTGAATCTTATACGCCTGGCGAGCGCGTGAATTGCACTCGACGGCGAAGCGGGCAACTGCCGTGTCGAGCGATAGTACGTGCTCGATGTCCCCGGCGTCGAGCACCGCCCCGCCGCGGCATAGATGCCAGCCCACCAGTTCGATCGGCAGCCCCGAGCGGAGCACTGTCCGCGCGGCGTCCGGGTCGACCCACATGTTGTACTCGGCCGCGGGAGTCACGTTGCCTTCGCAGCAGGGATTCCCGCCCATCACGACACAGCGGCCGACCATGCCCGCGATCTCCGGCGCCTTCACCAGCGCCAGCGCAACGTTAGTCAGCGGCCCGAGAGTCACCAGCACGATCCCGGGATGCGCCCGGACAGTGGCCACGATGGCGTCGGCCGCATACTCCGGTTCGGCCGCGCGCGCCGGCAGTGGATAGTCGTGGTCGCCCAGGCCGTCCTTGCCGTGGAACCACTCGGCGTGCGCGTGCTCGCGCCAGATGGGACCGCGCGCGCCGCGATAGACCGGCGCGTCGGAACCGCACAGCCCGGCAACGTACAGCGCATTCCGCGTGGCCTGCTCGACCGGAACATTTCCGGCAACGATCGTGATCGCCCGTACGCGCACATCGGGAGCCCGAAGCGCCATAATCAGCGCGACGGCATCGTCGGACGCAGTATCGGTATCGATCAGGAAATCGCGGGGCACCGCACTAGCGTATCAAACGAGTCCATCGTGTTACCCTGAAATCTCATTAAACAGTCATGCGAAACGTGGTCATCATCGGCTCGGGATGCGCCGGAAATACTGCCGCCATTTACACCGCGCGAGCCAATCTGAAACCCCTCGTAGTCAGCGGCCATGAAGCCGGCGGCCAGCTCTCCCTCACCACTCTCGTCGAAAATTTTCCAGGATTTCCGGAAGGCATCATGGGACCGGAACTCGTCGAGAATATGAAAAAGCAGGCGCAGAATTTCGGCGCTGAATACCTGCACGGCGCGGTCATCGATACGGACCTGTCCGGCCATCCTTTCCGCATCAACGTGGAAGGCGATTGGATCGAGACCCGCACGCTCATCATCGCCTCCGGCGCTTCGGCCCGCTGGCTGGGCCTCGACTCCGAATACAAGCTGATCGGACACGGCGTCAGCTCTTGCGCGACCTGTGACGGATTCTTTTACCGCGGCAAGAAGATCATGGTCGTGGGCGGCGGCGATTCGGCCATGGAAGAAGCCAACTTCCTGACGCGCTTCGGCAGTGAAGTGGCCCTGGTGCACCGCCGCGAAGAGTTCCGCGCCTCCAAGATCATGCTGGACCGGGCGCGCCACAATCCGAAAATCAAGTTCATCATGAACAGCGTGGTCGAAGAAGTCTACGACGTTTCCCAGAAGCTGGTCACCGGCGTGCGCATGCGCAACCTGAAAACCGGCGAGACCTGGGAACAGGACGTCGACGGCTTCTTCGTCGCTATCGGCCACATTCCCAACACCAGAATCTTCAAGGGCCAGATCGAGACCGATCCCGACGGCTACGTTCTCTCCAAAGGCGGCGCGCGCACCAACATTGCCGGCGTGTTCCATGCCGGTGACGTCCAGGACCGCACCTACCGCCAAGCTATTACGGCATCCGGCGCCGGTTGCATGGCCGCCATCGAAGCCGAGCGTTACTTAGAAGCGGAAGGACACTAACTCATGATCGAGCGCTTATCTCCTCCGGGTGTTGCCGCCCCTCGCGGCCCCTATTCGCCGGCTGTTTACGCCGGAGACTTCATCTATGTGTCCGGCCAAGTGCCGGTGGATCCCGAAACCAACACCGCGGTGACCGGCGACATCCAGGCCGAAACGCGGCAGGTCCTAAAGAACATCACACGCATCCTGGAAGGCTGCGGCTCCAGCCGCGCCGACGTCGTGAAGTGTCAGGTCTACCTCACGGACGTGAAGGACTTCGCGGCGATGAACGAAGTCTACGCCGAGTACTTCGGCGACTCCAAACCCGCACGTACGACCGTCGCCGTTTGCGCCCTGCCCCTCCCCGGCGCTAAGGTTGAGATCGACGCCATCGCCTACAAGCCTCGGTAACGCCGGCGATCTTGTCGCCGGTACAGCCGAGCGCCAGCTCGGCGCATCCTTCACTAACGCGGCGCGCCGCCGATCCGAGCCGCGCGCGTCAGCAAGCAGTAGTCTTACACTCCGATCAAGCCCCCGCTCGCCTCAACGCTCTCAAAAAGTTGCCGTCGATCTTCGCCTTCACGGTCCGCCGATCCAAGCCCAGCCGGCGCGCCGTCTCCTCATAACTGCCCGTCCGGCTGTACACCAGCGTCACGTACCGCGACAGCAGTTCATCCGCCGACAGCCGCCCGTTCCGCACATCCAGCGTCAACTCCTCGACTGCGTCCGATGGCCCGGCCCCCGACGGCCGGTAATTCCGCCGGATCAGCACGTTCTTGACGCACTGTTCCAACTCGCGATAGTTGCCCGGCCACGCATAATCCGCGCCCAGGTTCGCCAGGATCCAGTCCATGACTTCCGGCGCCAACTCCTCTGCCTCCGGCCCCGCCACACGCCGCGACATGTAGAAGACCAAATCGCGGAGGACTCCCGGTGAATCGGCCAGTTGCTCGGCCAGCGAGGGTGTCGCCACCTGGTCGGAACACAGGCGGTAATACAAATCCTCGCGAAACTGGCCTTTGCGGATGAGCGCGGCCAGATCGCGATTCGTCGCCGTGATCAGCTTCCCGTGAAACTGACGGCCCGCCGTATCTCCCACCGGATGGAACGTGCGCGTCTCGATCACGCGCAGCAGCTTCACCTGAATCGCCGGATCCAGATCGCCCAGTTCGTCCAAAAACACCGACCCGGATTCCGGACACATTTCCAGCCAGCCCTTCCGATCGGCCGCCGCTCCCGTAAACGACCCGCGCCGATGGCCGAACAATTCCGATTCCACCAGTGTGGGCGACAGCGCCGAAATATTGATGGGGAAAAAGGACGCCGCGTCTTCGTCGGCGAAAGCCATCCGGCGCTCGTCGAACGGCACGTAGCGCGATTGCGCGATCGCCCGGGCCACCAGTTCCTTTCCGGTGCCGGACGGGCCCGTGATCAGGGTCGCGAACTCTCCCATGCGCGAGTACAGCGTGCGCCGGTAACGGCGCATATCGTGCGTGAAGATGGATTGCCAGATGGATGCGCGCAGGCGCGCAGCCGGCATGGAGCCGCCGATAATGTCGCGGAAGACCTGCTCGAAAGCCCTCTGGATCTGCCGGAAACAGGCGAACGTGTGGCGTGGATCGCCGCTGGGAACGCGAAAGTGGTTCCAATCGGCGAGAAATTCACGGTAGAAGTTCCAGCGACCCGGCGAACCGGCCTGCGCGCCGAATCCGGCCGCAAAGAACTTCGGGTAATAGCGCTGATACAGCAGATGCAGCACGGCGTCTTCGTAGAGCGGCAGTTCCTGCCCCGAGGCATTGCCGCGCACCTGCTCGACCAGCGCCTCCAGTTTCGCCGCGATCCGCCACACATTCTCGCGAGGACGCTCCGGATCCTCGGGTTGCTGGCTCCACACCGGCTCGCCTTCGTGGAACTCCGCGCCCAGCACCGCCCGTTCCAATTCCACACGCTCCGGCAGGAAGGGATTGCAATGCGCCAGTTCAGACACCGAACGAAGCAGCGCGCGCTGTGCCGCTGTAAGCATCAACGCGATGCTACCATTGCGCCATGGAGGAGAACCATCATGCCCACACTCATTGCGTCGCCTACGCGCGTCGAAGCGGCAGGCAACAAGCCCAAGCTGATCGATGAATACATCGGACGAGTGAACTCGGCAACGGAGAGCCTCAGCGTGGCGCACATGCGCAGCCCGGGGGGATGGGTGGAGCCGGGACAGTCGCCCGAGTTTGACGAGTTCACTGTGGTATTACGCGGAACCCTGCGGGTGGAGCATCGCGAAGGAAGCCTGGATGTAAAAGCCGGCCAAGCCGTGATCGCCCATAGTGGAGAGTGGGTCCGCTACAGCACGCCGACGGAAGAAGGCGCGGAATACATTGCTGTATGCCTGCCGGCCTTCTCGATGGATACGGTAAATCGCGATTAGGAGCCGGCGGTAGCAACCGCGCTCATCGCCCGTGTCCGGAATTCGTACCGCTCGATGCGTACGGCCGCTTTCCCGGTTTCGGCGCGAATCACTTTCCCGGTCGCGACGAATTTTAATGGGCAAGTACCGTCGAGACGGGCCGGCCAATTCACTGCAATTTCCACCGTGCGTCCGACGGTCAGTTTTTCTTCCGTGGTAAAAAGTATTCCTCCGCTGCCGATATTCAGCGTCTGCCCACAACCAATAATGGCCGGAAGCTTGGAGGGTTGAAGAACCTTATACCTGACTTCTTCACGGACCGGAAAGCGGGACGTTCCGCGACGATCCATCATCCCCCCGACGAAATCATCTGGTGCTTGGGTGCCTATGTTCATTTCTCCTTGTTGATAATGAGCCATTCGGGGTATTGAAAACAATAGCCTGAAAGTCCAATAATAATCGCAATCTAATGGTACTTTCGGTGCGATTTTACATTAGAACACGGGAAAGACCAGGAACTACCCGGTGAATTCCTTCTGATATTCTGACGACATGGACCAAGATCACCTTCGCTCACTTTTCGAGCAGGTGCGGGATGGCGCCGTCGACATCAATACCGCGATGAACCGCATGCGTCATATGCCGTTCGAAGACCTGGGATTCGCCAAGGTCGACCATCACCGCGCCTTGCGTCACGGCATGCCGGAAGTGATTCTCGCCAAGGGGAAAACCCCCTCTCAAGTCACCGCCATCGCCGAGGCGCTTCTACGCAACGCGCAAAACGTGCTCATCACGCGCGCCGATCCGGAATGCGCGCGCATGGTTTCCGAATCGTTGCCCGGCGCCGAGTACTTCGCTCTCTCCGGCGTGATCCGTTTCTGGCGCGACAGGAAGGTGCACGGCAAGGGAACCATCGCCGTAGTCTGCGCCGGAACCAGCGACATTCCGGTCGCCGAAGAAGCGCAACTCACCGCCGAGATCATGGGCAACGAAGTCGATACGCTCCACGATGTCGGCGTGGCCGGCATTCACCGCCTCATCCACAATCGCGAGCGCCTCACGCAAGCGCGCGTGATCGTCGTGGCTGCCGGTATGGAAGGCGCATTGCCCAGCGCGGTCGGCGGGTTGGTCTCCTGCCCCGTCATCGCCGTGCCCACCAGCATCGGCTACGGCGCCAGTTTCAATGGCCTGGCCGCGCTACTCGGCATGCTGAATAGCTGCGCCAGCAACGTGACCGTAGTGAATATCGACAACGGCTTCGGCGCGGGCTACGTAGCCAGCTTGATCAATCGGCTTTAAGCTCCGGCACGTCTACCCAGGCGCGCTTCGTCCACGACTCGATACCCTTTTCCGCAAGCTGCACGCCTTTTGCGCCTTCGAGCAGGCCCCACCGGAACGGCTCGCCCTTCACCACGTGGCGCAGGAACAGTTCCCACTGGCGCTTGAAGGCGTTGTCGAAGGTGTCCTGCTCGGGCACCTTCTGCCAGCCGTCGAAATAGTTCAGCGGACTCTCGACGTCGGGATTCCATACCGGACGCGGTGTCGCGCCGTAGGGTTGGATCCAGCAGTGACGCAATCCGGCGACGGCCGACCCCTTGGTGCCATCCACCTGCAGCGTGAGCAGGTCGTCGCGCCGCACGCGCACGCACCACGACGAATTGAAGTGCGCCACGATCCCGCCGGCCAGTTGGAAGGTCGCGTAGGCCGAGTCGTCGGCCGTGCATTGGTATGGTTTTCCGGCCTCATTGATGCGCTCGGGAATGTGCGTCGCGCCGAGGCACGAGACGGCCTGCACCCCGCCGAAAATGTTGTCCAGAACGTAGCGCCAGTGACACAGCATGTCGAGGATAATTCCGCCGCCGTCCTCTTTGCGATAGTTCCATGACGGCCGCTGCGCCGGGACCGTATCGCCCTCGAAAACCCAGTAGCCGAACTCTCCGCGCACGCTCAGGATGCGGCCGAAGAAGCCCTGATCGATGAGGCTTTTCAACTTCATCATGCCGGGGAGCCAGAGCTTGTCCTGCACCACGCCATGCTTCACGCCGGCCTGCGCGGCGCGGTGATACAGATCGAGCGCCGTCTCCAGATTCTCCGACACGGGCTTTTCGCAATACACGTGCTTGCCCGCCGCAATCGCCTTGCGCACGCATTCCGCGCGCCG
>Ga0105240_10001936_pt1 | contig 34342 bp, 28 predicted proteins | sample KBSC54metaG_FD_80426 | JGI IMG/M metagenome (GOLD analysis project Ga0105240, IMG submission 80426) | Corn rhizosphere microbial communities from Kellogg Biological Station, Michigan, USA - KBS C5-4 metaG | ecosystem: Host-associated > Plants > Roots > Rhizosphere > Soil | place: Michigan, USA... | reverse complement strand
GGCGACATCCGCCGCATTAGCCAGCTTTTCCACCCCCCAACACAAATCCATCACCTTTCGCGCCTGTGCCGCCGGGATCACGCCCTGCGCCAGGTCCGCGAACTTGGCTTCGAGCGCCGCATCCGACATCGGATTTTTCACGCTGCCGATGACGTTGTCGATGTACTTCTCCAGCTTCCTGCCGTCTTTCAACATGACGATGGCGCGAACCTGCGCTGGGCCTATGGCGGGATCGAGGGTGGTCACGATGCGGTCGCGTAATGCCACCACTGCGGGATCCTTGGCCAGCTTGTCGCTGAACTGTCTTTCACCCGCAGCCCCTTGGATCAACGCTACCGCCGCTGCGTAATACACGCTGAACTTTCCCTCCAGTCCCGTCTGCGGTGTCTTTTTGCCGGTCAATTCCAGCACCAGTGGATGAACTTTCAATTCCACCCGCTCGATCTGGTCAGGGGTCAACTTATATTGGTTGCGAAGCTGAATGCAAGCGTCCAGTGTCGGATGTATCACTACGCCGCAGGCAAACGGCTTATAGGTGTTAATCGAGACCTCGTAAGTCTGGCCGAGTTTCTCGGTGATTTCGGAATAGTTATGCGCGGTGCTTAAAACGTTGGCCCAACCGCGCGGCGCTTCGATACCTTGATTAGAACAGGTGTAATTCTTCGATGCCAGGAGAGCCGCGGTAAACCCGTTCTGAGCCGCGCGCCCCGGAGAGAAACTCTTGGTCATGGTGCCGAACATTTCGCGCAAGCCCACTGGCTGGCTGGCTGCGATTCCCAACGCCCACACCATCTGCTGCTCGTTCAGCCGCAGAAGTTTTCCCACCGCCGCCGCTGAGCCGAATACGCCAGCCGTCCCGGTAATGTGCCATCCGATGTCATAGTGATTCGGCCACACCGCGTTGCCGATGCGGCATTCCGTCTCAACTCCCAACACCAGGGCATTCAAAAAGTCGCGGCCGGAGACCGGCTGATATTCGGACAGCGCGAGTATCGCGGAAGCCACCGGACCGGCCGGATGAATGATGGTCCGCAAGTGAGTGTCGTCGTAATCGAAGATGTGCGAGCTGATCCCGTTCATGAGCGACGCATGCAGTACGTCCAGTTTCTCTTTGCGCCCCAGCACCGTCGCCTGACCCGGCCCTGCGAAAGGCGTGAGGGCCGAAATCGCGATATCCACAGTTTCATGCCGCGAGCCGCCGATCGCGCAGCCCGCCCAGTTCAGCAAAGTGCGTTGCGCTTCCTTGCGGACCGGAGCGGGCAGGGTTTCGTATTTAGCCGAGACCACATAGCGCGCGAGCTTGCGCGTGACGTCTTTCGCCGCACCCTTCGTCTCTTCCGCCTTCATCTGTGGTGCCATGCCTGCGATCGCTACGGTCTCCATGAAGGTTCTGCGTTTCATGGGTTCAATGTATCATGGTCAAGCATATGCGACATGTAGTTTTCCTGGCGCTGGCGGCAGCCCTCAGTGCCCCCGCGCAGACCACGGTGCTGCTGCACGCGACCGTAATCGATGGCACTGGCAATACGCCTTTGCCCGACGCCGCCGTCGTGATTTCCGGCGGACGTATCGCCGCCATGGGAGCCGCCGCAAAGGTTAAGATTCCCGCAGGCGCCCAGGTGATCGATCTCACCGGAAAAACCATTATTCCCGGCATCATCAACGCCCATTCGCACATCAGCGACGATCCGGCGGTGAAGTTGCGCCGCTTCGCTCAGTACGGCGTCACCTCTACCATCGGCATGGGCGGCGATGGCGACGACGTTCTTAAGATTCGCGACGATCAACGCCATGGCGATATCCAGGGAGCCCGTGCTTACACCGTCCAGCAGCGCTTCGAATTCGATAAGGACGCGCCCACTCCCGACATTGCGCGCCTCAAAGTCGAGGAACTGTATAAGAAAGGCGCCGACGCAGTGAAAGTGGTGGTCGATAACCGCCGCAATACCCAGGTCAAACTGCGGCCGGAGATCACCGCCGCCGTTATCGATCAGGCCCATAAGCATCACATGAAGGCCTTTGCGCACATCCACGATTACGACGATGCCAAGCTTCTGATGGAACAGGGAATCGACATGCTGGCTCATCAGGTGCGCGATCGCGAAGTGGACGACGCTTTCATCGCTCTGATGAAATCTAAGAAGGTTGGGATTACCTCCACCCTGGTGCGCGAGCTCTCGTCCTTCGTCTATGCCGATTCGCCCGCCTGGTTGAACGATCCTTTCCTGATCCGCTTCTCCGATCCGAAACGCATCGAGATTGCCCGGACGCAACTCAAGGACCAGCAATCCAAACTCAAGGATCTCGCCCTGAACCGCAGGGATCTGGAGATTGCCTCGAAGAATTTCACGAAGATGGTGAAGGCGGGCGGCGTTCGCATCGGGCTCGGCACTGATAGCGGCCCCGTTCCCACCCGCTTCGAAGGATTCTTCGAACATCTGGAGATGGAGATCATGGTCAAGTACGGCATGACACCGATGCAGGTCATTCAGGCGTTCTCGAAGACCAATTCCGAGATTCTTGGAATCGACAAGGATTATGGCACTCTCGCCAAAGGCAAAGTAGCCGACTTGGTGGTCCTCGACAAAAATCCTCTGGATGACATCCTGAACACCCGCACCGTCAGCGCCGTTTATATTGGCGGGAAGAAATTCGAGTAGGAGGAATCCATGCTGAAGAAAGCTCTTCTCGCGGCGGTATTTGCCGCCCTCGCAAACGCCGCGGTAATGCGCCTGGAGATCAAAGAGCGCTCCGACCTCCTCGATGGCAAAACCTTCGGCACCTCCGGCGCCTATGAGCGAATCGTGGGGAAAGCCTATTTCGCCGTGAATCCCAAGCTTCCGGCGAATCAGGCTATCGCCGACATCGATAAAGCTCCGCGCAACCAGGATGGCATGGTGGAATTCTCTTCCGACTTCTACCTGCTGCGCCCTAAAGATCCCAAGAAGGGCAACGGCACGGTGCTCTACGAAGTCTCCAATCGCGGTTCCAAAAGCATGTTGACGTACTTCAACCGCGCCGCTGGTTCGCTAGATCCCCGCAGCGAGGATCAGTTCGGAGACGGTCTGCTGATGCAGCAAGGCTACACGCTGCTGTGGCTCGGGTGGCAGTTCGATATGCCGGATGCGCCGAATCTGGTGTACCTCTATCCGCCTGTGCTTCAGGGTGTCCAGGGAATCGTGCGCTCGGAATTCACCCCCGACCGCAAGGCGTCTCGTTACAGCGTGGCCGACCGCAATCACAAACCCTACACGGTCCTGCATCCCGACGACCCGAATCTCCGCCTGACCGTTCGCGACCAGGTAGAAGGACCGCGTACCACTATTCCACGCGCCGACTGGCACATGGAAGACGGCGCTACGATCGTGCCGAAGAATGGTGTTGAGCCCGGCCGCATCTACGAGCTGGTTTACACCTCTGAAAACCCTCCGGTGGCTGGTACCGGTTTCGCCGCCGTACGTGACATGATTTCGTGGCTGCGTCACGGCGGTTTCGTAGCCGGCGCGCCTGCGCCCAACGTGGTCCTAAAGCGCGCTTACGGATTCGGTGTCTCGCAGAGCGGCCGTTTCCTGCGCACCATGCTCTATTTCGGGTTCAATCGGGATGAGCGGGGACGCAAGGTCTTCGACGGATTGCTCGCCGACGTGGCCGGCGGCGGGCGCGGTGGCTTCAACATGCGTTTCGCTCAACCCTCGCGCGATAGCAATCCGTTTCAAAACACCCTGACCCCCGTCGATATCTTTCCCTTCACCGATCTTGAAGAGACCGATCCGCAGACTGGTATGAAGGACGGCCTGCTCACGCATTCACTGCCGCCGGAATTCTGGCCGAAGATCTTCTACATGAATTCCGAGTACGAATACTACGGCCGCGCCGCGTCCCTGATCCACATCACGCTGGACGGAACCGGCGATGCCAAGTTGCCGCCATCGACGCGCATCTATATGTTCAGCGGCGGCCAGCACGGCCCCGCGCAATTTCCCCCAGCGCGGCGCAGCACGCAGAGCCTTCCGAACCCCAACCCTTATACCTGGACTTTCCGCGCCCTGCTCGCGGCCATGGACGCCTGGGTGAAAGACGGCGTCGAGCCACCGCCTTCGAAATATCCCCACGTCGCTGCGCATGAATTGGTGCCTCTCGCGAGTGTGCAATTTCCAAAGATTCCCGGTATCGCTTTTCCGAAGACGATGCACCTCGCCTATCCCTCCAACTACGGTCCGGATTTCCGCACCAAGGGAATCGTCACTCAGGAGCCGCCCGAAATCGGTAAGCCCTATCCTCTGATGGTTCCGCAAGTGGATCGAGACGGCCTCGATATCGCCGGAATTCGCATGCCGGAAATCGCCGTGCCCTTGGCCACCTATACCGGCTGGAACCTGCGCGCCCCCGAAATCGGCGCACCCGAAATGCTTTCCACTCAGATCGGTTCGTTCATCCCGTTTGCGCGCACCAAGGCCGAACGCATGAAGTCCGGCGATCCGAGACTCTCCATTGAGGAACGCTACAGCGGCAAGGACGATTATCTGAAGAAGTTCGAAGCCGCCGCGAAATCATTGGCCGCTCAGCGCTACCTGCTGCCTGCCGACGTGCCGGCGCTCGCTAAGAGAGGCGCAGCGGAATGGGATTACGTGCACGAATAGTTGCAGATTAACCGGTCAACATTCCTAATCTGCCCAACATCAGCAACTCTGTATCCAGGCGCTCCCGGGTGCAATTCATCGCCTGACACAGCGCAGCGCGGTCCCTGGTTCCATCCAGAAGAGTGAGCATGCGCCGGGCGTCTTCGCCCTCGATTTCAAGGGCCCGATGCCATAGCGTCGTCACTGGCGAATACCCGTTCTCGGCCTGATACAGCACCAACGGACTGACGCGAGGCCTTTCTCCCGCCACTGCGGCTGTTCCAGGACTCGCATGCAACTCGATTATGCCGACCTTGAACAGTTCGAGCGCGACATGAGCGCGCTCAGGGCCGACCGGCAGCGCCACCGGCCGGGATTGAATCAATTGCCGCATGTATTCGATCGGCACGGTGTGCGTGGTCGTCATGCGGACGTGATCTGCACTGCTGAACGCGCCATCCGGCTCCTCGCTGGCCGCCGTTGTGGCGAAGCAATCCGCGATGCGCGAGGCGCTCCACTCCGTCGTAAGAGCTTTGCTCTGACGGCATAACAACGATTTCCGAAAACCGCGCATGCGGAGGAAGTCCAGATACTGTTGCTGGGCGATGGGATCGCCCGCGGCCATCCCCCGCACCGCCTCGATGGCCTCCGGGCGCAAGTTCCTTGGGAAATCATAACCGCTTGCCTCGCCCAGATACTGAAGTTGATGTGCCTTCGCACGTGCCACGAATTCGTGGAAGTACACGGGTTCATAAACCGGCGCCAAATCATCATGGAACAATGCGCTATCTGTATGTTCCAGCATGATTCTCGCGTAATCGGCGGCGGCGGCGTCAAAGGGATCTGGCTCCGGACGGCCCAGCGCCAAGACCGTCAAAAACTCCCGCGCGTGCAGCAGCCGCTCCGCAGGATCCTCGAAACGTCCCGCATGATACAGCATCATATCGCGCACTAATCTGCGGATATGCCCGGAGGGGTGAGTGTTGTAGCTGACAAATGCAATTCCTTCGGGCGTCAAACATCGCTGCGCGATCTCTAACACCTTCTCGCCCACCGCCGGCGGCGTCCACCCGTAAATTCCGTGCGTCAAAATGTAGTCGAACTGGCCAAGCGTTTCGTCTATTTCGAGCAGGTTCATGCGCAGCAGCCGGACGTTGCGCAACCCGAGATTGTCGATCGCGTTCTGCCCCCGCGCCAAAGGTTCTTGCGCCAGATCCACGCCCGTAAAGTGCGCGCGGGGAAGCGTCACAGCCATGCCGATGACATTGGCCGCTTCGCTGGTGCCCAACTCCAGAACTCTGCACGTCTCGACCGGTGCCGGGTCGAGCCCCGCCAGTTTCGCCAGCACCCACAGCCGACTCGCATGAGTCTCCAGGATAGGAAGGTTATTGTAGCGAAACTGATCGTACGCGGTCAGGACTGGTGTGCTCAATTGCCGCGGCCACCCGCCGCCGGCGGAGCGCCCGGCCGTGGAGGCTGCGGAAATTCGTTCTGCGGCAGATTCATCCAACTCCTGTCTGCCGGCGGAAGCGCAGGATCCATCGTAATCTGCAATTCGGCACAGTGGTGATAATTAAATCCGCCGCCGGGGTTCAGTGCGTGTTGGGCCATGAACTGAATCACCTGCAAGGTGCACTTCTCGCAGCTGAGGTTGGGCAGCATCACTTCCATCTTCCATTCGGTGTTGCGAGGAGTAGTGGTGTGAGCGAAGGCGCCGTCAACCAATACCGGCGGCCGTGGGGCGGGATCGATCTTAGCGCTGACGGAGCGGCCCGTACCGTCCACCTCGGCCTCCGGGTCTTTCGGCAATTCGTTACGCGAATTGACGGCCAGCGAAATGCGATAGTGGCCAGGATGTGGAATGAATTCCAGCAGACGGATAGTAAACGGATGGCCGCCCTGGGCCTTCGTCACGACTCCGGAGGGAATACCTTCACCGCAGGGAAGCACGCCCTTGCCTCCACTCTCTGTTATCCAAGTGGATGGCGGATCCAGAAACTTAAAATGCGCAGATGCGGTGGATGGCGCCATCGCTGCAAGCGCACCGAAGGCCAACACGAAAGGAGTTCTGCGGATGTTCATGGGATCAGTCTCCCATGGTTAAAAATCAGCCGCAAGGTTCCGCACCGGCCGCGCCGCGCGCAGCCCAAGACTCAGGTGTATAATCCATTTGGTTCGATTGGCAGGCTCGAAGAAAGGGACGGCTCCAATGACAACGAAGACAAACTTGCTCGCGATTTTGCTGCTTGCGCCGCTATTGCCGTTGTCGGCGCAATGGAAGGTCAACGACAAGAACATTCCGCGAACCAAAAACGGCCAGCCGAATCTGAGCGCCCCCGCCCCCCGCAGAGCGGATGGCAAACCCGACTTGACCGGAATCTGGACGCCGGAACCTCCTAAGCTCAGAGATGTCACAGCCGGGCTCAAACCCGGCGAAGTCGTGATGACCCCGTGGGCCCAAGCAATCTACAACCAGCGTAAAGACGGCGCACTCTCCGCTCAGGATCCGGATGCTAATTGCCTGCCGCAAGGCGTGCCGAAAATCGACGCCGCGCCCGCACCCTACAAGATTTTTCAAGAACCGAATGAAGTGGTGGTCCTGTACGAAGCCTTCGACCAGTTCCGTCAGTTCTTCATGGATGGACGCGAGTTACCTAAAGATCCCAATCCGCAGTGGTACGGATATTCCGTGGCCAAGTGGGACGGCGACACACTGGTGGTCCAGTCAGCGGGCTTCAATGGGCGTGCATGGTTGGATCAGGTGGGTCACCCGTCGTCAGAGGCGTTACGCGTCACCGAACGCTTCCGCCGGCGCGACTTCGGGCATATGGATGTTCAAGCCACCATCGATGACCCCATGGCGTATACCAAACCGTGGAGCTACACTCAGCCCCTGACGCTGTTAGTGGATACCGAACTGCTGGAACAAGTCTGTAACGAGAACAATAAAGACCTGGTGCATTTACCCGGTCATTAGCTCAGCGGCCAAACTCCGGCGTCTGGCCGCTGCATAATCGCTTATGACGGATAGTTACTTCTTGGCGGGAGTGGCCGAAGTAGCATTGCTAGTGGCGCTCGCAGGCGCACCAGTCTTGGCTTTGTGGTGATGATGCTTCTTCACCTTCGCCGGAGCGGTGGTGGAAGCAGGGGTGGACGAGTTAGCAGCCGGAGCGGACGCAGTCCCGCTCTGGGCAGCCATGAGTGCGGTTCCCGCAAATAACAGTGCGGTTAACGAAGTGGTCATCAGAGTTTTCATAAGAGTAATCATCCTTCGGCGCCGACAACCCGCTCTGAGGATGGTTGGCGCTTAACTTTTGAGGCACGTCCATCTCGCGGCCGCCCTCACCTCTATGGACGCACCCCTGGCCCTGTGGGTTCATGAAAATATATTCTTAAAGCCTTTTCTGTAAACACTTTAATACTTGTCACTTTTAGTTAAAGATTAGACTTCTTCAGGAAGGTCTTCCGCTCGATTTTCGAACCTTGTGAATTGGCCCAGGAACCGCAGCGGCACGTTGCCGATCGGACCGTTGCGCTGCTTGGCAATAATGAGGTCGGCCAGACCACGCAGATCTTCACGGTCTCTTTTGTAGACTTCCTCCCGGAAGATGAATGCGACCAGATCGGCGTCCTGTTCAATCGATCCCGAATCGCGCAGATCGCTCAACTGGGGCTTGTGATCGCCGATGCGCGTTTCCGCCGCGCGGCTCAACTGCGAGAGCACCAGGAACGGAACGTCCAGATCCTTCGCCATCAACTTCAGCCCGCGCGAGATGGCGCTCACTTCCTGATTGCGATTCTCGCTACGCCCGCGGCTGCTCATCAGCTGCAAATAATCGATCACCACCAGGCTCAGCCCGTGTTCGGCTTGCACCCGCCGTAACTTCGAATGGATGTCCATCAGGTTGACGCCGGCGGTATCATCCAGGAACAGAGGGGATTCGGTCAGATCCGCTAGCGCGACTTGCAGCTTCCGGCGCTCATCGGCGTTGAGATATCCCGCGCGAAATTTATGCTGATCGACGCGCGCCGCCGAGCACAGCAGGCGTGTGAGTAGGCTCGCCGAAGACATTTCGAGCGAGAACACCGCCACCGGCTTGCGCATCTGGGGGTGCGTCGCTACATGTTGCGCGATGTTCAGCGCCAGCGCCGTTTTGCCCATCGACGGCCGCGCCGCCAGAATCAGAAGTTCTCCGCCGTGCAACCCGCCGGTCATTTCATCGAACTTGGCGAAGCCCGTACTCAGACCGCTCACCCGCTGGCTGGGATCGAGAAAGGCATTCACGCCACCGGGAAATTTCGCGATCACAGTCGACGGCGATTCGAGCCTCTCGCTCGACCTCGCCTCGCCCAGCTTCAGCAGAGATTCTTCCGCTCCCGCGAGAATCTCATCGGGTTCTTCTTCACCAATCAGGCACCGGTCGATTACCTTTTGGGCGCTGAAGATCAGCTTACGCAACGTCGCCTTGTCTTTGACGATGCGGACGTAGCTGTCAAGATTACTGAGCGCCGGCAGCCCTTCATCGAGCGATACCAGGTATCCAAACCCGTCGACCGATTCCATCTGCCCTTGCTTCATCAGCTCGTTGGCGAGCGTGACGCGATCGATTTTTTCGCCGCGGTCGTACAGGTCCTTCATCCGCGCGAAAATGCGGCGATGCTTTTCGAGGCTGAAGTCTTCGGGCTCGACTGCACCCGCGACTTGAAAATAGGTGTCCTGATTCAGCAGGATCGAGCCAAGCACAAAACGCTCGGCATCGACGTTAGCGGGAAGTCCTCTCTCGAAAGTGAGGTCAATGGTGGCCATGGCAAACTCCGTGACCGAACTACATTAAACGATTAGAAAGGCGAAACTACAAATGCAAGATTTGCAGAGCTTTTCCACAGCGGAAACGGAAACTACAATTGCCTACTTCTCCGCCGGCAACACCACTGCGTTTACGATGCGGTCTAAATTGGGGAAGCTTTTATCGAGATACGCTTTGCCGAACGCCGTGATCTTACCCTGATCGGGCGATTCGCCATAGCCGGCGAAAAACTTATCCACGGCATCCATACCCTCAACCACCACCCCGAAAGGCGCGAATCCCTGCGTATCCAGCGAAGCATTGTCACTGAAGTTGATGAAGATCTGCGTAGTGCGCGTGTTAGGCCCCGCAGTTGCGAAAACTACCGTGCCGCGTTTGTTGGATTGCGTCACGCGGTCATCGATGATGTACGCGTGATCCCAAGCAGCCGCGACGTCCGGCCGCGCCGGGATACCGAATTGCGCCACAAACCTGGGCACGATCCGGAAGAACGCCGCGTCTTTAAAGAAGCCGTTCTTCACTAGATTGTAGAAACGATCCGCGCCGAGTGGCGCCCAAGCCCGGTTCACTTGAATGACCACATCACCCTTGGTGGTGGTCAATTTCACTTTGTATACTTCCGGAGATCTGGCCTTAAGTGTGCTCGGTTTGAGCAAATTCGGAGCAGTCGCTACAGCCGCTTTCTTGGCGGGCGGTGCCGCCTTCTTGGAAGCGGCCGGGGCCTGCGCCAACGCGATTCCGCAAGCCAGCATGGAAATGAGGAAGATTTTCATAGGTTTTTCTCACACATCATATCAGAACCAATTTGTCCTGGACCTCTCCAGTCACCCGCGCTTCGCGATCGCCCACGAAAACATCCACTTCTGAACGAATTCCAAACTCCGGCAGATAGATTCCAGGTTCCACCGAAAAACAAGTCCACGGAATCACCTTGCGCTCATCGTGGGTCTCCAGATTATCCATATTCGTCCCCGAACCGTGCACTTCTGTGCCGATCGAATGCCCAGTCCGATGAAAGAAGAACTCCTCGAATCCCTGCTCTCGAACGTGCTTCCGCGCCGCGTCATCCACCTCAAAGCCCCGCAGCTCCTGCTTCTTGTCGACCGCTTCCACCACGCGTGCAATAGCGAGATCGCGGGCATCCCGAACCACCGTGAACACGCGTTCGACCCGCGCTGGCGGCTCGGCCCCGCAAAACCCTACCCAAGTGATGTCGTAGTAGACCGCCTCCGAACGATTCAGCTTGGCCCACATGTCCATCAGCACCACGTCGCCGCGTCTGATTTCCGCGCAGGCGTCCTGCTTGGGTTCATAATGCGGATTCGACGCATTGGCGTTCACTGCTACATCCGGACCATGATCGGTAGTCAGCCCCTCTTCGTCGAATCGCGTCAGGATAAACTGCTGCATCTCCCACTCAGTGACCCGTTCGGCCGCGCGCAATTTTGCTCCCACTCGCTCAAACGCCTGGCGGCGAATTGCGTCGATCTTGCGGGCCGCCTCCAGGTGCATCGTCAACTGCTCCTCGGTCCAGCGCGATTCAAAATACTGAATGAGGTTCGCCGACGTAACTACGTCGACCCCCAAACCACGCACTAACTCGACCGTCCCTGCATCCACCATCGCGACGTACGGCACCGCGCAGTTGGGCGAATACTGCATAGCCACGCGCCGCCCGCCTCCGATGAGCGTTTTCAATCCATCCACCAGTGTGCTCCAGCCGGCGTACAGTGAATGCCGCCCGGGAAGCGGCGCCAGCGTTTGTGCCTCGATCTTATGGACTAGCCCGCGCGGTTCACCATTTGCCGGAATGTAATAAAACCAGCGCCGCGTAACCATTGACCCAGGCGTGAACTGGAGCACACGATAGGCCAGCGGGTCCCTGCGATGATGATCGAAAAACAACCATCCGTCAAGTCCTTCGTCACGTAGTGCCGCCTGGATCTGTTCGAGTCTCATCCTTACGAGACTATCACCCCCCCAGACGGAAACTTCGTCGCAAGCCATCCGGCAGCGGCACATCGTACCCGATAAGGCAGAACTGATCGATCGCGAACAGCACCACGCTCTCGAAGCGCTTTCCTTCCGCGCCGCGCGCTTCTTTGAGCCACGCAGTCGTCGAGTCGCCAACCCCCACCAAATGACTGCGTTGCGCTGCCGGGAATCCCAGCGCATTGCCGAAATCCAGCGTCGTCCAGCTCTTATCCAGATCGCGCCCGAATGTGAATCCGAACGCTTCGGTTTTGAGACACGTGAGCGCCACCGGCGTCCACGCTGATGCCGGATAATTGATGGCGCTATTGAAGGCCGTCTGGTTCACATCAGTCGGATACAGCACCTCGAAGCGGCACGCGGGTTGAGTGCCACGCACGAAACTCATAATCGCCGCGGTAAAGTTCCCGATGACGGTAGCCAGATACGCAACTTCATCCGGATAGGCCAGTGGGTCCACCGTATTTTGCGTGATGGTTGCCAGCGGACGGCCATATTCAGCCGCGAATGTGGTGAGATTCCAGGCATCATAGAAAGGCATGCCCGAATAATTGGTACCCAACCCATCGTTCGGAAAATACCACCACTGCACTTCGCCGAATTGCAGAAAGGGAGTGAGCCCCGCAGTCGCCTGAATCCCCGCCATCTCCGCATATGCTGTCTGCCAGAAGGCCAGACTCGTGGGAGAAAAATTAGTCTGCAATGAAGGCGTGGGCAGCAGGATCGGATCGCCAGCAGGGCCCACCTGCGCTATGCCCACGCTCGCCGACGGATCGCCGTTGCCCAATTCCATGCTGAACGCCGCTGCCGCCTCGATCCCGTATCCCGCCAGTGCCGAAAAGTAAGCCGCGCTCCAATCCCTCACTGCCCGGTTAAGGACCGGACTTGCGGTCAGGTCAGTTCGCCAATCGCCATCCGCCCCTCCTACCATCGTGGTCCCCGACGCGGTCGCCGTGAATCCGCTGCTCGTTGTGGATGCAGCCAACGTGTTGGCGTTGCCCGCCAGGCCCATGGTTCGCGCATGGATAGTGAGCACACCACCCGTTGCGCTGGCCCACACGCCGGTATATCCCCGATTAAGTTCCACTGCGAATACCAGAGCGATCGTGTCCGCCGTATCGCCAACATGAATCTGCTTCTGCAGAACCGTATCCGAAGAAGATGGCTGACCGGTCTGCCCCAGGGTTAGCGTCACGTATGCATTCGGCGCCGGCGTCCCGCTAAACGTCACCGTAGCGGACGCGTAGACATGCCCGGTCCGCACCAGTTCGTAGAACCACAGCGCGCCGACATAGTGATTCGCGCGCCCGGTGAAGTGAAGCGAGTTGAGCATCCAGGCCGTTCGCTCCGGCGGCAGTGATAAGCAGTGCAGCGTGTCCCAGTCAGTTGCCAATGTGACGACCGCTTGACTTTGCACCGCGGGTAGATCGCTCGCCGGCAACGCGAGTTCGAAAAAGTCGAAATACACTTCGGTCCCAGATGCCCCGGTGTGAGTTGCCACTACTGAGTGCGATCCCGCTGCGAAATTCCCCAACGAATACCGGAATAGCGCATCTTCTCCAACAAGCTCCATATTGACGGAGAGCGCCGTCTGTCCGTCCACGCTTATCGAAACTGCGCCGCCCGTCGTGGTGTAGCGCAGGCCTGCATAAAGCGTATGGCTCTGCGCCGCCTGGTATGTACAGCTCAGCGAATCGCCAGGAGTGCTGGTTTTGTGAATTGTCCCGCCTGAATAGTTTCCCCGCACCTCCGTCCACGTTCCGCTAAAAACAACGGACGAACTGTGATCCTCTATCCGGCGGCTCCCGTTCCCCGCGATTGCATAGGTTCGATTCGTCCCCGTCACGGTCCAATTTGCCACCACCACGCTGAACTCGCTTCGCCCGAAGGCGGCAGCCTGCAAATCCGCCGCGTAGGTCCAGCGGATTTTACGGATGAGATTCGTAGGAATCGGGTACAAGGTGCCCGAAAGCTCCGGAGTAATCGTGCCTTGAAGCGCGCTGAAATCCAAGGTGACTCTCCACGTGCCCGGCGACGTTCCGTTAGCGAAGGTCTGCACGCCGGCGTCCCAGGTAGCCGCGCCCGTCGCATACGAGTACACCGCAAAACGGTTCCCGTTCGCGCCCGCCGTACTCGCGGCGATGGATGCCCCGCCGGTGTAATACAGTCGAATCGTTGCACCGCTTGAGGTAGCCTTCAGCAACGCGGAAAACGCGTTGACGCTGTCGGTGATTGCCTGCGCGGCGGACGCGAGCGTGTCCCCGCCCAACATCTGGTAGGTGTAAGCTTCCGTCAGAAACGCCAGCCCTGCATAATCGCCGGCCACTACCGTCCCAGCCAAAGTGAAGTCGCCATAGGCGCACTGGTAACTTCCCGCGATCGCCAGGGCGTGTGCTGATAGCGGCACGTAATAAATCGTTTCGCTGCCCCCTGCCGGCGTAGCCCACACTCGCAGACTCGGCCAGTCAACCGTCGCATATAGCGCCGAATCGAGCGGAATACAATTCTCGCGCGTCTCCTCGTAGGCTAGCGTCAGTCCACTTAAATCGCCGTCAGGCAGATTCCGAAACAGAGGATGCTCATACACGTTATCGCGGTTCCATTCAATCACCGCCCAATCGATTTGCTGCCGCCATGTTCCCGATAATGTGAACCCCGCCGCAGATGCCCCGCTTAATGCCGCGACGGCTGAAGGCTCGTAGAAAAAACATTGCAGGTCGCGATCCGGACTCAACTTTTCAATTTGTTCTGGCATTTTCTAAAACCGTATCGTCACGGTGAGGTCGCGTCCCGGCAGCGTGTTCGCCGCGGTGGGCACGCTGGTCACGTCCAGATGAATCTGAGCGCTCAGCGCTAGCGGCGGCAGTCCTAGGCCGCTTACGGTGTTCGATATCGTAGCCCCATCCGCAATCGTCAAAGTACAGTAGGCAGCGCTGTTCTGCCGCACCACTAACGTGACCGGTCCGCCCGCGGGCGCTTCCCGCAAAGTTGCAAACATATCCTGCGGAATGTGTGCCTCGTCCATAACAAACGGAGGCGTCGCATCCGTCCGCACCGCCAAATATCCGTCTACCTGTAGCGCGATTTGCCCCCCAGAGAGCGTCCTTAACCCGCCATCCGTCGTGGCCGAATAGGGAACATGCAATACCGGACTGGGGCCAAACATATTCGTGACATAAAATTCTGTTGCCACTACGCGCACGTCCGGAAGGAAAATCGAGTAGGTGTAGTCAGCGCTCGCGGGACTTGCGAAGAAGGCGTTCAGAAATGCGACTATCACCGTCTTCCGCTCCAGCACATACACGATCGCGCCCGCCGCATGGGCGGTCGCCACGCTCTGATGCGCGCCACGCGTAATGGTCAACTGCAGCCCGCCGCTCAGCACGCTATCAACCTGGAAAATCTCGGCGTCGATTTCTATAAAGTCATCCAGTTGTGCCCTACTCGCAACATCCAGTGTGATAATCGTGTCCGTCGCGGTAATAGCCGCCGAAAGTGTCACCGTCGAGGGCCCGTTCAGTTCATTCCAATAGAACAGCGTGAGCGAACCTGCCGCGATCGTGAGTGTGTTTATCAGAGTGGGGAACGTGATTCCGCTGAGATCGATGGTGCCCTGCCCCGCCGGTTCCAGCGCGAAGGTGGGCAATGGCGGAAAACCAGTGTCACCCACGCCGCCACCGCTGCCGATTTGCCAACGCGTAAGCGGGTTCAGTTCGTACTGGCTTTCTTGATCCAGTACGTTCGCCGATCGCCCCGATACTTCCACCGTCTGTCCGCCCCAATTCGGGACCTGGATTTCCACTGGGCTGCTGGCCCCCACCGCTCCGAAATTCCAAGCCGAATCCGCAATCACGAAGTAACTGGTGCTATCCGGAACCACTGTCCAGCCACGCGCCACAGTTACGGTAGTGGCATCGTTGCCCGTCACCGCCCGTTCCTGTGCCGCACCCGTCCCCCGCGTAATGCGCACCGACTTGCCCTCGAATTCATTGGCCGCCATCCCCAAAGCGCCGTTGCCGACTGTCGTCCCTCCGAACACTGTCGCGCCGGCCTCCGGCTGCAGTTCCCGACGCCAATAAAAATTCGCATGATCGTAATTGCCATCAGGCGGGCTCGCGAGTTGTGTAGTCGCACCCGTGTCAGTGTAAGTGGACGTCACTGTCATGTTCGCCGCGATCCTCAATAGCTGCGACGGGTTCAATCCCCGATACACTTGGAAGCTGGCGGTCCCCGGCGAAAAGCTCAGTCCCGTCAGCGTTACTTGGTTAGTGCTGGTCCCCGCCGGAATCGCCGCCCGCACCGTGAACGACAATCCGCTCTCAGCGCCGCTCGAATCCAGGGCCGTCAGTGCGTAGTACAAATTCTGGCTGCCGGCCAGCGTGCCTCCCGTAGCCACGATCGTCGGCGAGAAGCTTACCAGTGGAATCGCGGCGCTCGTAGCCGCAGGCAGTGCCGGGGGCATAAATGCGACACTCAACAAAACCGCGCTCCCCGCGGCCCCTTGTATTACGGTTTCCGCAATGCCGAACTGTTCGACACCGTTGCTGTCGACGACGCTCCCCACGAGCGGTCTCGGCAACCCTAAGCCTGCTCCGCCCGATCGCCTGCCGCCCATCGAGCCGGCGTCGCCCGTCGTATACCAGTCGTCCTCGTGCCATTGTGCCGTTACTTGAACGCTTTCGAAGTTGCGTCCCGGGGCCAACTGCACCACCCGCAGCGGCTGCCGATCCAGACCCTCCTTCAAATAAGTGACACTGATCAGATCGCCCGGCCTCAGGCCCATCCCTTTTACCGTCGTTTCGAATTCCACAAAGGTAGACCCGCTGAGTGCCTTATCGAGTTGCAACCGCATCATGCGCGTCGCTTGATCGAAATTGGGCAGCCCCAGCGCCCCGAAGCCCGCGCTGACTTCCCGCTCCGTCAGCAGCGCATCGTCGACATCTACCAACCCCAGGCTGTCCTGCTGGTATTCGTTGAATTCGTCCTGAAACTCCACCGTAAGGCGATTCGCAATGGCCGCCCCGTTGGGAGCCCAAAGACGGATCGCCGGATCGCCATTAGCTTTTCTTAGAATTCCAGAAAACACGGCGGAGCCGTCACTAAACTCGTACGCCGGCCAGCCGCCGTTTAGCGTCGCCGTGCTGTTGCTGCCGCTCGGCAATGTAGGTTGCTGCAGCGCCAGCGTGTTCTCCACTCGCAACTCCAGCAGCCCACTCTGCCCGTATCCCAACATCAATGAGGATCCGCTGCGAATACCCTTGGCGGTCTCCGCCGCGCTCCGTCGCGCCTCGATCACCAGATTGCATTGGAACCGCGGGATCGAAATTGCATTCCCGTATAAGTCCGCAGTCGCAATCTGTTCGTCGCAGTACGCCGCGGCCGCCGCGAAACTGACGAGATCGACTTCCGATGCCAGCCATCCGCTGCGCCGCAAAACATCCAGCAGCACCCACGGTGGACTGTTCGTGAAGCTTTCCCCCAGTGACACTCCACTCGCGTCGAACCGCTCCAGCAGCAGTCCCATCAGCAACACATCGACCTTAGGCAGCGATTGCGCGCTGCTCACCTGGTTGGGCACCACTACGCTCAGAACTGCCATACTGCCGTACGGATCGCCCAGGGACTGCCCCGACGCATCTTCAAAATCCGGATTAAACGCTCCGTTTCGCGTGCCGGCACTCACTAATTTGAACCAACCGGTCGCCGTCATATTCTTGCCGCTCTGACCCTCAGGAATCTCGACGCCGTTCACTACCACCTTGACGACGTCTGCAATCTGCCCCATCCCCAGCAGCACTTCCAGGTGCGTCAGGTTCCCGTCATTGCGCGCGAAGGTAATGGGGGGCTTGTACCACGCAGTCCCGTATACCAGCGGAACGAAATCGTTATACCGGGCCTGGTTGTCGATCAGCGATGAAAGATGCGTTCCACTCTCGCCGAAGCTTCGCACCTGAATTTGCGCCGGGACAAATTCAATGCCGCCAAAGTTGCGCGTGGCGTGGGCCGCCGTATCGGCGTCAAACATGCCGCGCGCCATACACGCCGTCCGCGTATAATCGCAGTCTGTGAAGACCGCCGTTCCGTTCAGATTCCCCACGCCGCCGGCCTGATCCGCCGAGTACCCGCAGCGGTGCAGCGCTGAATATTTACCTTTCGCGCCACCGTTCAGTGCCTCTGTCCGTTGCGCCACTGTCGAGGGAAACGACCACGGGCATTGCCGCTCTATGCGCACCTCCGGCAACACGATCCTCTGCAGATTGAGCCGGTTCGTGAAGCTAACGCGGAACGTCGATTCCGTAATCTCTTCCGCCATGCTGCCGATCCCTCGAAACACTACCCTCGCTTCCGACACCGCCGCATTGGCCGTCAGATCGTAAAACAGGAACTGGATCGTCACCTGCCCGCCGCGAAATCCCGTCTCCCGTTCGATCTGTGAAAAGTGCGAATCCGCATTGGCCAGCGTGACTGAAATTTTTTGTGCCCCGTCCAGTCCTTCGTCTGATGAAGCTACCAGAGCGGAACAATTGTGTTTGAGCAGCCGCGCCGCGTACACGTTGCCGCCCACCGTAACCGCATGGGTGCTCCACCGCTCCGTGTTCCCGGAGGCCAGCACGCAGTCGAAGATGAACAACGGAGTCGGCGGCGTCTCTTGCTCTTTGAATTGGTCGATGGATGGCATGTGCCCCTAGCTCCCCGTGTTCACGATTTGAATCAGCGCGTCGTACACGTCGGTCCCCTGGGCCGTGACTGTGATTTGGTCGGATCCAAATCGCGCCTTGGAATACACCCCGCCGATTGCGCCGGTAATCTTGTAATCCGACAGCCCCAGTTGCGCTTCCACCTGCATCCCAAACAATTCCAGCGAACTGCCAGCGGCCATCTGTGCCCCGAATGTGACCGTCGTCGCCCCCGTCTGCCCAGGATTCGCTGTCAGATGTACTCTGCTCCATTGCGGGCCCGCTGCGACGTTCTTGGTGACATTCGCCACTGCCAGCGTCACCGCCGAACCCGATGCGCTCCGAACCCATACACTCAAGCAATATTGAAAGCTTCCGGGAATGTTGAGTGTCTGCGTCAGCCCGGCGTCCGTCTGCCCTGCATTTACCAGCGTGGTCGCCCGCGTGGTTCCGAACGGATCGGTGATCCCCGGAGTTAACTGAACCAGTGCGCCCTTCGTCCAAGCTCCCGCGCTGAAGTTTTCGCTCTGGAGCAGAAGATTCCCCACGGGGTCCAAAAAAGTAAACGTTCCGGACATGCCTGAGACCTGTTGAAAGAGACTCTCGATCGCATTCCATTCCACCAGCGTCATTCCCGTCGCACGCAATTGCCAGCCCGCAATCGCCGCGCTCGGATCGGCGTACATAACCGTGTTCCCTCCCGCCAGCGTATTCACCACGCTTCGCTGGAGCGCCTGCTTTGTCACCGGATAGAAGGCCGCCGCGCCCGTAGTCAATTGAGGAAAGACTAACATCCTAGCTTCGGTTCTCCTTCACCGTTGTACTCGCCGTCCCTCGCGCCGGCCCCGCGTATTGCGAGGCCAGTCGATCGTCTCCGAAACTGCAATTGGCATACACGGTTCCATCCCAGGGATCGGGAAACGCAAACGTCCCCGCCTGCCCCCCTTGCGATGCAAAAAACGACTCCAGTTGCGTCAGCTCCGCCTCATCCAGCAAACTCAGTCGGATGGTCCATCGCCGCAGCGGAGCTCCATATTCTTGAAACCGCTGCTCGGTTCCGTCCAGGAACCGGAAAATCTTTGTCGAAAACCCGCGCGTCCGGCTCGATCCATACTGCGCCACCACCCCGCTTTTCAACACTGGAAATGTCGCCACATCACACCTCGCGAATCACGTCGTTCAACACCGTCGATTGGAGCATTGCCTGTCTCACCGCCATGGCGATATCCTGGCTGTGATCCAAAAACGACTGGCTGTCCATCGCCTGCACCTGCACCGTAATCTGCGGGGCCGGTGAACTCATCATCGCCCTCGGCGCTCCGTCCTGCGCCGTATCCACGCCGTAAGCGCCGCCCCCGCCTTCGCTGAAACCCGCATCTATATTTATGGGCAATGGCGCCATGTACCTCGGCAGCGCCGCCGCCGCGCTCGAATCGCTCCCGCCACCGAACAAGCCCGTGAGTCCCGAAATCAGCGGCGCCAGGCCGATCCCGCCACCCAACACTCCCCCCAGCGTGCTGCCGATTGTTCCAAGGATCGAACCGCCCGGTGCGCCCCCGCCGCTTCCGTCACTCGCTGGCTGCATCATCGCCGCGATCGTCTGCTGCATCAGGGCGTCGTTGATTGCTTTCTGTTGTTGCAGTTGATCCGTGATACTGTTCATCTGCGTGTCGAGCGAATCTCCACTACTAAGCCCGCTAGCTTTCAACAAACTCGCCAAACTGTCAGAATTCCTATTGGTCGCCATTCCTCGCCTCTCGCCACTCTTTCTCCAGCGTCAACATCACGTCCGCCTCTTTCGCGCGTAGCGCCGCCAGTTCGCCACCGCCCCAGCTCTTCCACGTGTAGAACCGTTCCACCCATCCGACGCTTTCCGGCGTTACGAACGACCGCGGACACTCCTCGCTCGACGCCCGCCCCCGCGCCCACACAACTCTTTGCGCTCCGCGCTGCTCCTCCGGAATCCATCCGCACCGCCGCGTCCCCTCCAATCCTTGCCGTCTGCATGGCTCGCACTTCCACCCGGCTTGATTCCCACTCAGAAAATGGAATGCGACTGTTAGTTTTTTCTTTCGATCTCGCTCAAGCCGCACTCCGATTTCACGCGGCTCAGAATCTCCGTCGCCAATTTCAACGGACCCTTATCCACCACCGCTTGTGGAGTCGCCGGCTCTCCGTCGATCGTCAACCCCTCCACCGCCAGCAGTCCCCACTCCAGATAAGCCCGATCCACCTCCGCCCCCACTACTGCGGCCTCCACTTTCTCGCGCGCGTCCGTCCCCGCTGCCAGAAACTCGGCCTTACGCCCGATCTCGCGAATCCGCCGCGCCAGATCCAACCTTCTCCCAAACGTCAGACGAGCAATCGCATATCTCACGCCCACCGCTGACTCGGCATCGAACCACTCCACGCTGTCGTAAGAGTGTTCCGCCTCGCACCTAAGCGAATGCGATGTAGAGCTCATCATTCACGGCCCCCTGTGCGCGGCTGTTCTGAAACTTCCACTGCAGCCGCGTCTCCGAATCGTCGAATTGTGGAACCTCCGGTACCATTGCCGGCATGTACGCTCCGAACAACTGCCCGCTCTGCTGTCCCAGTTGCAGCATCACCCCAACGGGCGAGCGCTGCCGTGCCGCCTGATATAACCCCAGCGTCTCCGCGTCCACCATTTCAAACACGCTGAAGTTCAGATTCACCTGCCGTTCCCCCGCCGCGATGCACCGCGCAAAGTCGCTGCCGAACTCCCGCGCCCGCAGTTGGATGGCATTACTCAAACTCAACTCTGCGCCCGTCAAGGTAAAGAGCTGTGCCGGCGTCGCCCCCATCCATACCTGCCCCAGATGTCCCGGCACCACCGTGTAATCGAATCCCGCATTCACCGGTTCCGCCGGGAATTGCGTCAACCCTCCCTGTCCGCTGGTGAAACTGGCGCTGTCCACAAGATCTTGCGACGGCCCCGCGAAAACAAGCTCCTGAAAGTCGCCATTCACCTTGACCTTCATCGAATCCACAGCCGCTCCGTTCAGGATCCTTTGCACCGCACCCGCCGGATCCCAGTAGTCGAAAATGCTCACGCTTCCCAGATCGCTCCCCAATGGATACGTTACCGTCGGGCCGAGTCCCGTCCCCGCCGCGATCCCACCGGTAAAAGGCGCGATCAGAAACACCGTGGTCGAGTCTTGAATTCCCGCGACGAATCGGATCTCATTCGCGTTCGCTACCGCCTGACCCACGCTCAACCCATGCGCCGCCGAGAACGTGATCTGCGTAGTCGCGCTGGTCGTCGCCACCATTCCACCGGCAAAAGCCAGGGGCGTCCCACCCATCGCCGCCTGAAACAGCGGTCCATGACCCGGCCCGGCCTGCCCGCTCACCCAGTCCGTCATGAAGGTATTGAGCTGAAAGCCGGTCCGCGTTCTGATGTGGTTCGGCAACCCCACGAAGGTCCTGCTCCCAGATTTGTCCCTGCGCGAGTTTTGCTCCAGCACCTGTTTCGCCGCCAGCTTCACCCCCGGAATCCGGTTCTGCCCCGTGATCCCTGGCACACGGCCGTAAGCGGATTCGAGCGCCACATAAAAGCGGTTATTGTTTGACGATACGTAACACGACATTGAATCTCAGCCCCTTCAGCTCGACAAATCCACTTCGAAGATCACTTTGGCCACTTGCAACATATTTCTTCCTCCGTGCTGCACCGGATCGAACTTCACTTCGTAGCCCCCGGCAAAAAACATTCCCTGTCCCCAGTCCCCACGGTTCGCATCCAGCACCTGCGTAATTGCGTCCACGTAAAGCCGTACTTTCTCTTCCAAGCCCTCAATCCGGTCCTGCGACGCCCTGATCTCAGCCACCGTCCGCACTTTGCCGGAAAAGTTGCGGAACTTCTCGATCAGCAGATTCTGCACCCGGTCCGCGTATACCAGGACCGCCGGGTACTGCACCGCCGAGCTTTTCTCCATAAGAGCCACCGGCACATTCTGCGCGATTACACTCTCCGCCGCGATCGCCGCCACCTCCAGTCCCGCATTCAGAGCGATCGCCGCCACCATCGGCGCCAGCCCCGCAACCGGATCCGTGAACATCGCTACTACTTTCCCCGCCGCAATACTCGCAGCCTGCGCCATGGCTTTACCCTCGCCTCAAGATCCGCCCGCCCGTCACGTACATGTCCGCCGCCTGCCCATCCCCCGGACTCGCCCCGCCCACCAATCCCAACCCCGGCAGCGTAAAGGCCGTGCCGATTCCCAGCGGCGCGCTATTCTGCAGCATCACCGTCGAGGCGGTAAGTCCCAGATACACGTTCCATCCGGCGGCCACCGCGGGAGGATTCACCGCCGCCACCGTCAATAAGCTGTTGTCGGTCGTCTGGAAGTTTGTTGCCAAACTGGCGCTTCCCTCCTGACCCTCCGCCGATACCCAACTTACGTGCGAATAGTAAATCGATCCCGCCATCGTTCCAGCGGCCGTACCGAACTCCGGCTTCTCCGCCCTGGGCACCGGCGTCGTCACGAGTCCGATACCAAAGTCGTAAGTGCGCTCTCTAGCCCCGCGCGCCAGCTCCCGATATTCTTGCCACTTGTTCTGATACCGATCGTTCAGTTGGTTGTTGTAAGCGTCCCGGTAAACTACCGCCAGCGTATGCAATGCCTGCCACCGCTTCATCGGCGGACTCACCACCACATCCGACACGCCCAACCGCCGTCGATCCGCCCCTACCGGAAGCTGCGTCAGCGAATACTGAGTCCCCGCGTGACCCAGCAGCACATCCAGCACGTCTTGCGAAATCTCTTCCGTAGCCAGACACAGCTTCGCGTTCAGATCGATCCTCTCCCCGGTCGCCACGTCCAGGATCGCCGTCTCATACACGCGCAGCGCTTCCGTGTCGTTCGGATTTCCATCTGTCAGCAGAGCCATATCCCAGCCGTTTCCTTTCCTTACAAATACAATTGGGGCGAGCTCTGTCAGCCCGCCCCCCTACCCCGCGCGACGTCTGGCCGCGCTAGCTATTCACCTGCACCGCGAAGTTATTGCGTAGCACGCCAACCCCGTACAGCACATCTACAGTGAACTGCTGCGCCAGCGTATTCGGCTGGTAGCTCATGGTGACCCGCATACCGAAATTGCCCAGTTCGGCATACTCCGCAATCGCCCCCGTTCCCGGCAGCGGCTGCGGCAGCCGGCGCACCACCAAGCCGATCGCGTTCTTTGAAAACGCCAGATTATGCGTCGTTACCGGACTGCTCCCGGTCTTGACTACGAGCTGTGAGCGGAAGATGTAAAAGTCCTTCATCTTGCCCACCGCGCCATCCACGATCACGCGTAGTCCTGCCTCGCCCACCGAGTTGTACTCGCTGAAACGCGGGATCTGCCGCAGCGCCGAATATGCGTTGGCATCCACCACCAGATACTTCGGCGCGCTCGCCGGAACCTTGGTGCTGAATAGGGCCGTTTCCGCCGAGTCCACCACCGCTTCCGTCAGCGCGGTTCCCGCCGTTCCCACGGCAGTGTTGGTGGTGAACTGCGGATACAACGACAATATGTCGGATTCGATCCGCTCCGCCAAAGCCACCACCGCCGGCTGCATATATAGCTTCAGCAGATCCGGAACGGCAAGGATCTTAGTCACGTCCGGTACCTGGAATGTGGCCTCCGCGTGGGTGTTCAACACGATCTGCGCATTGCCCAAGCTCGGGTTCTGCGTCTGCACCGTGCCCCCCTCTGCGATATTGTTCGCCACTAGCGTCGGCGGAATCGGAACGTTGATCGTATCCCCCGCCTGCGCCAGCGCCGGCTCATAGTCGCGATTGACCAGGTTCCCCATTACCAGGTTCCCCATCAATGCCGGCAGGGCGTCCGCCGCCACCAGCTTTACAATCGCGCTTGCTACATTTGCCGAAGTAATTGTTGCCATCTGTCTCTCTCCTCTACCACCCGCGCAGCGTCAGCGACGCTACTCTGGCGATCTCTTGCCGTACTCTGTTCAACTCTTCCGTACTCATACCCGGCCGGATTGTTTCCAGCTCCACCTGCGTCTCTCCCGGTGTGCTTCTCTGGCCCCCGCCCGCGCCCGACCCGCCCGCCAGCCTCGCTGGCAGCAGTTCCGGATTCTCCTTCACGAACTGTTCGACATGCTCCCGCATCCCCTCGCCGCCCTCGGCGATCAACCTTCCATCCTCGCTGCGATGGATCTCATCCTTGATAGCCTTGTAAGCCAAGTCCAGTTTGGCCACGCCCTGTCTCTGCAATTCCGCTTTGATCGCCGCGCTCCGCTCTGCCTCTTCTGCCTTCGCCCGCGCCTTTTCTGTCTCGGCGATCAATTCACTCACGCGCTGCTCCAACCCCTCGCGCTTCTTGCGCTCCTCCTCCAACTCGGTTTTCTGTGGCATGAATTGCTGCACCACCGCCTGCACGATCTCTCGAATGTCATCCATTGGATTCAATCTCCGCTACGATCCGGTCCTTTACATCCTGCCGCGCGTCCGCCAGATATTTCAGCGCCAATTTCTTCTGCACTTCCTTTTTCAAAGTGGCCGACTCCCCTCCGAGCGCCAGCAGCTTCTGAGCATCGTCTACTTCGATCGCGAAGTCGGTGATGTCGAACTCATCAAGCCCGCTCACCCCAATCGCCAGTCCGTCCTCGCGCGCCGCATCAATCGCCTTCAGCACCCGCCGTACTTGATCCTTCACCGCGTCTCCATACGCTCGGAGCACTTCTTGCGTGATCGAAGAATCCAACTGTTTGCTAACCCCGGACTGTCGCCCTCCCTGACCGAGCGGCCCCCCCGCCTGCGGCATGTAACATACCCGGTAAATTTCCTCTTGCAAGTTGGTCAGATTGTCGGCCGCGATCTGATAAACCTTCCCCTCCGGTTCAGTCCACCCGAAGCGATCTTCCGGACCCAGTTGAATGTAGTAGCTCTCGCCCACCATCTGGCTCCATTCGCGATCCGAGTAGACTACTGGCATCGCAAACAGCCCCATAGTCAGCGCCCAAGACAGCGCATTCGATTTATTGAAGTGCTCCAATTGCAGGGACCCGGCGCGATTCAGCATCCACAACCCCTCCGGAATCCTAAGTCCAAATAAGGGCACTCGTTCCTGTTTCGCCAGTCCGTGCAACCCTTCGTCGATCAATTCCACCGCGCCCGCGCCGGCGTCGGTTGCTATCTGTCGGTACAGCCGAAAACTTTGCTTGTCGTAATACGCCCACCGCTTTTCCCGCCGCCACTCGACATCTTCCACGCGATCCTGTTTGATCAGTTCGGTTCGCAGCACCACCCACTCGTAGCTGCCCTGATCGTCCAGACTCCAATTGATGAGGTCCTCAGCCGCGTAATCCACCAGGTACGCCCGCGACGCTCCCAGCTCGTCTTCCGCCGCGCGATTTCCCGGCTTCTGGCCCATCCGCGGAAAGTCCACCAGCACATAGCTCTGGCCCGCCACCATCGATTGCACCAGTTGCTTGCGCAGGAAATCCGCGAGCGCCGTCCCCTTCCGGTCCACATCGTCCACGAACTCGCCGAAAAACGCCTGCCCCCGCTCATTGGTCCCCTCAAAGGTCAGTACCGGCTCCCGGCGGAATAGCGTCGCCGCATACCAGTCCACAATCGAACCGATGTAGTTTTCGTAAAACACTCGCGTCAGCCGCTCCCGGTACACATCCCCCGGTTCCTTCTGCCGTGGAATCAGATGACGTTGCGCGTTTAATTTGAACTGCTGGCCACCCGCGTAGAGGTCGCGATAACAGCGCCACACTTCTTTACGCGCACTATACTGCGGATGCTCCCGATCGATATCCAACACGTGATCCTCTTTCCCGTCCTGCCTATACCAGCCGCCGCCCCTGCTCGCCCGCCTTCACACCGCCCCGGCATTCCTGCCAGGCCAGATATCCCAGCGCGTCCGATAGATGCGTCCTCTTGGCGTCTCGATCTTTATCGATCACCTGACTGTTCTCCTTGTAAGTCACCTGCTCAAAGTCCTTGATCAGCTCCTTACATCGCGGATGAACTACCAGTCTCCGCTCCCCTGCCGCCGACTCCAGCTTCGAATTCATCAGCGTCACGCGGTCCCGTACCGCTGGATTCGCCTTCGGTATCTTGAACCGCACCTCTCCGTACGGCCGATCCCGCAAAAATTCTTTGAGAATCTCCACATCCGTAGTCCCCGAAGTCTGCCGCCGCGCCCCACTAGCGTCCGCATAAATAACCAGCCCCGCCGCGTGCTCCGCGAACCGGTTCCCAAACTCCGAGCAGGCATCGTAAGTGCTGGCCCGGTTCAGCACGATCTCGTCCAACACTTTCACCTCTTCTCCATCTACCTGCGCCACCACCGAAGACATCGGGTCCACATTGAAATCCAGCGCCCACAACAGCGGACGCCCCGCCGTAATCTCCACTTCCGCCACATTCGCAGTCCTGCTGAACGCGAAATACACCCGCCCGGCCGTCAGTTCCAGGTACCATCCCAGAACCTCCTGCTCGTAAAACCGCCCGTCGTAGCTGTGCTTCAGCCGCTCGTAATAGTCCGGAATCTTCTCCAACAGAAACCGGTTCTCAAACGGCTGCGCCTCCACCGTCTGGTACCCTTCCACGCGCTTCTCGACGAAGCGCTCGTACACCCAGTCGTACCCCTTCGGCGTCCACACCGCGAACCCGCACAATCGCGTAGCCCGCGGATCCCGCAGCCGGCCCTCCAGTCGCAGCCACGCCTGCTTCGGCGCGTAAGTCAACTCGTCCAGCCCGAACCATGCCAGATTCGACCCGCGCAGCCTCTCAAACTCCTCCACCGCCCGAAACAAAATCCGCGACCGCGTCTCGCGCAGGACCAAAAAGTTTTCCGCGCGATTCCACTCATGCGGAATCCGGTTCCGCTCCAAAATATCGATCAATGCCGCCTGCGTCGCGTCCCTTAACATCGGAAACGTCGGGGCGCCTAGTAGCCCCGTCTGCCCGGGGTTCAAATAACTCAGCTTCAGCGCCTCCTGGCACAGCGCCTGGCTCTTGCCCGATCCAATCGGCCCCGAAAACCCCTTGAACCGCGCCGGCGAATCGTGGAACCTCTGCTGCGACGGCAGCGGATGATACGCTATTCCTCTTTCCCGGACTTCGTTTTCTCCGCCTTGTCCCCCGCCGGTTCCACCCATGTCACCTTGATCTCCTTTGGCGACTCATCATCCAGTTCCTTGTGCAGTTGCACCAGCCGGATGTAATCGCCCATCGTGGCCTTCATCTCGTCCGTGCCCATCTTTTTTTCGATCCTTGCCAACATGTTCCTAACCACCTGTGCCCGCCCCGCAACTGGCTTCGTTGGCTTCGGCAGCGCCCCCTTCTTCCCAGCACCCTTCGGCTCCGCTTTTTCTGTCTTTTCTTGTTTCGCCATCCAGGCTTCATTTCCCTCGCGACCAGCAGCGTATCATCCTAATCCCAAACACCTGCCGTGCCTGTATTCATTAAATTGCTGCTCTAAAACGGCTTATGTTTTTTGACAAAGTTGTGAACGCACAAAATCGCCCTCGTCACCCCGATTGCCGCCGCCGTCGGGATGTGCTACAAATCTGGTCGGGAGAGAGTTCCGATGTCAGCTCGTACCTCTGCCGCCGCGCCCGCTCAGACGCAGGATTTTGAGATCGTTCCCCACCACCGCGGTGGCCAGCGATGGCTGGCCCGCGCCGACGCCTACTCCGTGGCGCTTGCCTTTGTAAATGGTCAGATTGAGGTACACGGCGATATTGTCGCCGCAGTCCGCTTTCAGCTATCTCGTTCTGAAGGAAGTTGGCGCACTCAGTTCTTTGACGCCATTTGCCGCTGGAATCCCTGGCGGCTCACGCAAGGTTGGGCCAGCCGCAACGCTACCGCCAACCGCATTCGCTTCCACTACGACCGCTCCAATGAGTTCTACCGGTTGTTCCTGGATTCACAGATGGTGTACTCCTGCGCCTATTTCAACCGCGCGAACGCCTCGCTCGACCAGGCGCAGGCCGCCAAACTCGACCACATCTGCCGCAAGCTCCGTCTCGAGTCAAGCGATCGCTTCCTCGACATCGGTTGTGGCTGGGGCGCACTGGTCCTGAACGCCGCCCGCCGCTACGGCGTCCACGCCAGCGGTTGCACACTGAGCCACCGGCAGTATGAGTATGCAAGCGAGCGCACCCAGGCAGAAGGGCTCACCGATCGTACCTCGATCCGCGAAATGGACTATCGCGATATCTCCGGCGAGTTCGACAAAATTTCCTCTGTAGGTATGTTCGAGCACGTAGGCCGCGCGCATCTCGAACGCTACTTCCGGAAGGTTCACGGCCTGCTGGCCCCCGGCGGCTTATTCCTGAACCACGGAATCACCCGCCCCGCGCCGATGCAGAGCGATGCACAGACTCTATTCATCGCCCGCAGCGTCTTCCCGGGCGGCCAGATCGTGAATCTGCATGACGTGATCCACGCGGCCGAAAACGCCGGTTTCGAAGTCCTGGATGTCGAGAATCTCCGCCGCCACTACGCGCTTACTTGCCGTACTTGGGTGGATCGTCTCACGGCTCGCCGCGAAGCCTGTCTCCAGGTCGTCGACCAGCCCACCTGGCGCACCTGGCAGCTCTACTTGGCAGGTTCCTCAGTGGCCTTTGACGAAGGCAGCTTGGGTCTTCACCAGGTTCTTCTCGCCAAACGCGGCGCCAACAACGCGGCGCCCATGACCCGCGATTACGTCTACGAAAATAGGGATGGTGCCTGATTTCCATCCGCCACGGCAGGCGCGGTCCCTATTTTTCCGGCTGTTCTTTGGTGGTGTCTTCGGGCAGCGCATCCGGCACGTCGCCAAATTGGATATTGGTCTCTGCACCGAACCGGTTGTAGAGCCTGAACTCAACCTCATTCTTCACCAGAAACTTGCCTTCGCGTGAACGAATCTCCGACTTCAGAGGTAGCAAATATTCCTGCCCCGAGATCTTCGTGAAATCGTAATTCATGTCCAAATCCACGCTCTGGACTGGAAAATCTACCGGCAGGTCTTCCACGTCCAGCTTGATTCGCATCACCATCTTGTTATCCCGGTCGGCATAAACCAAACCGTGATAACCCGCGATAATGGTTCGCTTTGCCTCCTCCGAGTAAATGGTGTATTGAGAGCGCAACTGGCTGACATGAAAGCTGAACACATACATGCGCTTCCCGCGCAGCGTCGCCCACCGCTCCCAATTGAATTCGGTCCGGGTCTCCGGATCGAAAATTTCCTTCAGGATCGAGCCAAATTCACCGGAAGAACTTGCTCCGTTCTTCTGCTCGTGCTTGACGCTGTTGCCCGTCACCGGCACGCCATTGATTGAAACCACCTTGTAGTCTTCCTTCTGCTCGAAATAGCTGAGGCGCTCGGCAATGGTGTCGATCAGGCGATAATTTTCAAGGCCGCTGCCATCCCCATAACGGCGCGTCACCTGGAGACAAATAAAGTTTGGGAGACCCTTGATGTAATTGCGCGCGCTCTCGGTGATCTGCGCCAGAATTTTCTTTTGCTCGATCGAGTCGGGCGCCGGAGGGCCCGTCACCACTACCGGCGGCGCGGGCGGCGGCGCGGGCGCCAGGCCGGCCGATTCGGTGATCAATCCCTTGAGCGCCGCTACCGTTTGCGGACCTGCCCCCATCCCCTGAAGCTCCTCCACCATGCGCGCTTCCAGGCGATTCGAAAGCTTTACGTTCTTCTTGATGAAATTCGCGATCTGGCGATCGTCATGCCGTAATTGGACTGAGGATTTAACGAAGCTGACCAACTGATCGACCGTTAGCTTACTCTCCGCCCGCATCCCGATGGAGAGGACCGCCATTAGGCCCAGTTGTGCCATCCAGCGTTTCATTTTCTACCTCAATAATAGTCCACTCACTTGACCGGCGGTTCCGCCGACTTATCCTCCGGCAAAGCATCCGGCGTCTCGCTGAATTGGATGCTGGTGTCAGCTCCAAACTTGTCGTACAGCCGGAACTCAGCCTCGTTCTTCATCACATTTCGCCCGTCGCGCATGCGCATGTCTACTTTGAGCGGCAGAATAAATTTTTGCCCGGAAATCGAGACGGTGTCATAATCCAACGTCTCAGAAGCGCTTCGGACTGGAAAATCCTGCGGAATATCGTCCGCTTCCATGGTAATGCGCATCACCGAGCCGCTGTCGCGGTCGGCGAAGATCAAGCCGTGATAACCCACTGTGATGCTTCGCTTCACCGCTTCGGCAGTAATATTGTATTTCGAATATTCCAGCGGCACTCGGAAGCTGAAAACATGCATGAGGCGGCCCCGTAACTTTCCCCACCGCTCCCATTGAAACTCGGTTCGGCTCTCGGGACTGAAGATTTCCGACAGCATGCTCCCAAACTCGCCGCTCGAAGTAGCGCCGCCCAGTTGCTCGTGTTTGCGGTTAGACACCGGGGTTCCATTCACCGAAATCACTTTGTAATCTTCTTTATGCTCGAAATAGCTCAAGCGTTCCGTGATGGTATCCGTGGGCCGGAAACTGTCGCTGCCGGCCGCACCTACGTAGCGCCGGGTAACCTGCAGGCAGATGAAGTTCGGCAGTCCCTTCGAGTAATTGACCGCGTCCTCCGTAATGGCTGCCAGGATTTTCTTCTGTGCCTCGGCGTCGGGAGCCGGAATCGGCGCCGCAGTCACCGCCGGTGCCGGCGGCGGAGATGGAGCGGCCGGCAGGCTCGCCGACTCGGTGATGAGCGCCCGCAGGGCCGCCACTGTCAAGCGCCCCGCGCCTAACGTCTGCAGACTCTCGACTGTACGCGCATCCAGTTGATTCGACAGCTGGATTTTTTTAACTACTTCGGCCACCTTGCGATCGTCTTCGTGCAATTGAACCGAAGACTTAACGAAGCCCACCACTTGCTCGACGCTCATCTTCGTCTGTGCCGAAGCGGCCGCAGCCAGGGATACGAACAGCAGGCACACCAATTGGATACGGCGCTTCATCGCTTACTTAAGGATAGACGCTAATCCACGCTTCTTAGGTTTCTGCGAAGTCTCCACGGGAGCCAAAGATTTATGAATCGCGGCAGCAGCGAGCGGCGCCATCACCCGGTAGCCTTTGGCGTTCGGATGTAACCCATCGTCCGACATTTCCGCCTGGAACTGCCCCGCTGGGTCCACCGTCGCCGTGAAATAATCCACGTAGAAGTAGCCACGCTCCGAGCAGAACTTCTGCAGCCACTCGTTCAGAGCCTTGATCAAAACCGGAGGCCGCTGCGGGGTTCGTTCGTAGGTCGGCTCCTGGTCCTTGTGATAATCGCTCACCGGCGTAACCGACGCGAAGATCACCTTGATCTTGTAAGCCGCGGCCATATCGGCCAGGATCTGATAGTTGCCTTCGATCGCCGTCATTGGAATTTCGCGCACTAAGTCATTGGTGCCTATCATGATCACCACCGCTTCGGGATGTAGATCGATCACGTCGTTTTTCATGCGCTGCAATAGTTGTCCGCTGGTCTGCCCCGCGATTCCGCGATTGATATAGTCGCTATCCGGAAAATATTCGTTCAAATGCCAAAAATCGGTGATGGAATCCCCAAAAAACACCACTCGCGGTTTTCCAGCCGCCGGCGCCGGCAACTTCCGGTTCGCCTCCGCGTAGCGCGCTAGATTTGCCGGATCCGGACTTGCCAGTTGCCGGTCGCGAAGCTCGATCAAAGCCCGGAAGTGGGCGTCCAACCGAGTCGCGTCGTCACGCAGTTCGGTTAACTGCTTCTGCGCCGCTTCGGGGAACGGAAACGGTTTCGGAACCGAATCAGCCAGAGCCAGATATGCCCGCAGGTTGGTCAGCAGAGAGTAGGTGATTTCGGCGCGTCCCGCCCTTAACCGGAGTTGGCTGCAAGTCTGCCGCGTGTTTTCGATCACCGGGGCCGCCGCGCGCTGCAGATCCGGGATCGCCACGCCGCCGGCCTCCATCAACTCGCCCAGCCGGCCGCACAACCCGTTCACTTGGGTATTGTCGAGCAGGGGACTCGGCGGCACCACGCTCGGCGCCTGCGCTGGACCTGCGTACGCGATCACCAGGAGCGCCGCGGCGATAATCAACATTCGGCGCGTCATTGGGCTTCCTCTTTTTCAAGCTGCAGCGTTACCGTTCCGATGGGGAATGCCAGCCGCAGCCGAATCTGCACCGGGATCCGCTTAGCATCATCCGTCACCCATACGAACACCCTGCCTTTGCGCTGATACACCACGCCGTTCATCAAGTTTGCCTCATAGCGGATGGTCTTGAAGGTGCCGGCGGGAGTAGTCACTTCTTCGCGCTCCTGAGCGTCCACCTTCACTTGCGCGGCACGGCGCCCATCGCTCATGGGTACCTGGGCCGATTGTCCCGGCTCGATCGCCAAACTGCGCAGCGCCAGAATTCCGCCCAGTACGTCTTGCACGCAGTGAGGCGTGTCCACCTGGGCCGTCCGCATCACCTCGTTTTTGAGCACGTCGCGTTCCACCCAAGACGCCCGGTTCCGGTTGCGGTCGAACGTCACGGTGGTCTGGCGGTGCCGTTTGCCCTCCTTGGAATCGAGCAAACTGCCTGTCGCGCAAAACCCTTGCTCGTAACGCACCGAATAGACATCCTCGACTTTGAACAGTGCAGAGACCAGTCCGGCGGAATCGAGCTTAAGATGGCCCTCGGAGCCGTGCGCGTCCAGCACCGCGTCTCCGGCGTGGATTAAGCGCCACTCGATCGAGTAGCTTAATTTGCCGACATCCCCAGAAGGGGGAGCGGCAACGGTCGCCGGTAAAAACCACAAGGCAGCGGTAACAACCGGGACCGCGCGAAGGACAAAGCGCACACGATCAGTTTACACTCTTATCGTGAAGCATATTCCAGGCCGGCACTTCCTGCGCAATCTGGTGACGCAGCGCTCGCTGGTCGCCCAGTTGGTTCGCCGCGATTTCCAGCAGCGCTACGTGGGCTCCGCCGCCGGCTGGATTTGGGGCGTGGTCCATCCGCTGGTGCTGCTGTTGAGTTGGACCTTCATCTTCCAAATCTGCTTGAAAACCCAACTTCCCCCCGGGTCGGTGACGCAAAATTATACGATGTTCCTGTTCTGTGGCATGCTGCCCTGGCTGCTGTTCCAGGAGACCGTGCTGCGCTCCGCCCCCAGCATGGTCGAACACGCCACCCTCATCACCAAGACCCTGTTTCCCGCCGAAGTGGTGCCTGTCTCTATTTTCCTTTCGTCGCTGATTCATCACCTGATCGCGCTGCTGCTGGTGATGCTCGCCTCGGCCGTGTTTTTGAAAACCATCAGTCCCATGGTGCTGTTGCTTCCCATCTACATGGTGTTTATCGGATTGTTCGCGATAGGAGTCGGCTGGTTGGTCGCCAGCCTCCAGGTATATCTGCGCGATACCGTGCAAGTGCTGGCCGTGGTGATGACCCTATGGTTCTGGTTCACCCCCATCATGATCAGCGAAGATAAGATCCCGGAGCGCTTCCGCGGGCTGATCGGCCTGAATCCCATGTCCTGGGTGGTGCGCGCTTATCGCGATCGCCTGCTTTCGGCGCACTGGCCCTCCTGGCACGAACTGGTGGTGCTGGCCGTTTATTCGAGTGCGGTATTCATTGCCGGGGGATTGTTCTTCCGCCACCTGAAGCGCGGCTTCGCGGACGTGCTATAAAACTGCGTTTACCCTGTCACCCCCAAGACCCGTCAAGTTCCCGCAAATCGCCCGCCGCAGGCAGGGCTTTATACGGCCATCATCGGCGGATTCTTGATTTCTTTCCTGGGCGGCTCGAAAGTTCAGATTGGCGGCCCAAGCGGAGCGTTCGTAGTGATTGTCGCGGGGATTCTCGCTAAGCACGGGCTCTCCGGGCTGTTCATGGTGACCATGATGGCGGCGTGATCCTGCTGTTTCTGGGATTCACCGGCTTGGGCACGGCGGTACGCTTTATTCCCCGGCCTATCGTGATCGGCTTCACCAACGGCATCGCACTGCTGATTTTCTCCACGCAAATCAAAGACTTTTTCGGGATGACGGTGCCTGCGAGTCCTAGTGAGTTTTTCGCGCGCATGAAAGTGGTTGGAGCCCACATCTGCACTACCAATCTAGCGGCGATCTGGCCGCGCTGCTGTATATCTACCGCGTGGCGCAGACCACCACCGTGGGCGTACTGAGCCCTGAAGACGTCGAGGACCTCCGGCCGCATCAGTTGCAGGGCCAGAAGGTTCAAACCGGCCAGGATGCTCCAACGCGGCGATTTCATCGAGCACAACATCCTGCCCATGCC
>Ga0105240_10001935_pt1 | contig 34343 bp, 34 predicted proteins | sample KBSC54metaG_FD_80426 | JGI IMG/M metagenome (GOLD analysis project Ga0105240, IMG submission 80426) | Corn rhizosphere microbial communities from Kellogg Biological Station, Michigan, USA - KBS C5-4 metaG | ecosystem: Host-associated > Plants > Roots > Rhizosphere > Soil | place: Michigan, USA... | reverse complement strand
GAATAATAGATTAAAAGATTAAGCGTACTCTTCTTTTTCAACATGATAAAGAATAACAAATATAACGTGATTCAGGATACTTCTCCTGAACAAATAATGGTTTTTCATCCATCAGAACAAAACCCATTTTTTCATACGCAGTTCGTGCCAATTGATTATTATCAAGCACCACAAGCATACATGTAGATGCTCGTGGGAATGTTTGTATGCAGGATTTAATAAGTTGCTTACCTGTCCCTTTACCGCGACAGTTTTTATCAATCATCAAAAGATCAATGACGACTATTACGTCATCTTGCTGATGACACGCGACAAAACCAACAATAGCTGTATTATTATCGGCAACATAGAGACATTGTTGCTTTTCTAGAGCAATGCAACTGGCAAACCATGTAATATCGCTTTCTACCTCATCTGCAAGCAATTTTATAACATCCTGCTCTTTCCCTTCAAATTCAGGATATTGCAAAAGTAATGGCTTAAAATATTCTTCTGATATGCTTATATCGAGAGCCATGATCGCGTCAATATCCTCAGGTGATGCAAGTCTCATTGAAAAACAAGATTGACAAGATCTCACGGGCTGTGACTCAAACATTGCATTGATATTGATTATAATGAACAAGAAAACGAAAAATACTTTTTTATATGTCAGTTTCATCAACTACCCTGTTAAATTCAAAATCAGCGACGGCGTTTTCCAATAATTCAATGAGTGGCTGATATCCAAACTGCTTAGCCAAATTTAATGGTGTCTTGTCTTGCTTATTCCTAACAGTCGGATTTGCACCCTTTTCTAATAGATTTCGTACTGTTTCATAAACAAATGGAAATCTCTCTCCGTCTACTGTGCAGTGCCTATCACATACGTTAGAACCAGTATTATGAGATATAAGTCCGTAGAAACAACAGTGCAAAGGTGTATCATTATTATTGTCTTGATAATTAACCCTGAATGCTTGATGTTGTAAAATTACAGGAATCAAATCTTTATGAAAAAATCTTAAAACCAATGTCGAAGCATTTTGCTTTATTGGCAACGACACATGAGACTCCCTCCACTGCTGCCTTGACCCCGTTATCGCATCAATGCCACCACCATTTTCAATAATCCATAGAGCTATGGCATCTCGTTCATACTCATATGGATGCGGCCATTTTCGTTTTGATGATGATAAAGCATTGAGCAATAGTGTAGGCCGACCCTTACTATACGTAAAATCCAATTCTAGTCCCATCCCCCTTAACTTATTGATATCATTTTCGACACGATTAAAGGAACGACTCCGCACCTGAAAAAATGCTTTTTGTAGAGCAAAACGATTATTTGCTTCTTTTGTACACAACTTCCTGGCAACATCAATATTGGCATCACCAAATTGTTGAGATAATTGCTTAATACACTCAAGAGTTTTTGTGCGATCATTTATCAAGTTGTTCATAAAATGATTTGTGCTTGCTAAATTGCACAGACATTGCCCCGCTTCTTTTAAAGAAGAACATCGAGACAAAAAGAATGGTACGGTAAAAATTGTTGCTTCTATCAGTGCACAAAACTCCACAGGTATATGCGGCAGAATTTTTTTTATGTGCTTTTCAACTAATATAATTTTCTTTGATCCTGGTTTGCGTTGATAGCGTGGCTTATGTGGTTTCTTGGGCAATCCATCCATTGCATTTGTATACATTAGATGCATAGTTAAAAATAATAACAGTAACTTTATGTATTTCATGATTAGAAAAATCGAACCTCCAACACCAAATTATAAATTAATAGTCCATTCAGATATCTCATCGCCATCTTCGTCATACCTATCGCAACGAGAAGGTATAAATTCATAACAATTTTGTACCGTAAAAACTTTATTTCCTATTTGTTCTGCATAAGCATCTTCGATGAGCAGCTGATTCCTGACGTATATTTTATTTTCAACTTTATATAATAACCACCAATTAATATATGGTCGAATACTTGGATTATGAACTGCTACAACTAAACATGATGTATCATAATTCTTCAATCTCATCAGGCCTTCTTGCCATTGTTGTTTGTAATCAGTTAAGCTCCACCAATCCAAAGGGATATATAAAATTTCTGAACAATCACCAATATTAATTTCACCTTTTACAACGAAAACATTATTTCTTTCTACTGGCTTATTATCGATTATATTAATGTAAAGATTCATACTTAACCTTTGATTCGTATGGTTAAATCTTTATTCCAAGTCCCAATACGCAACCCATTTCTTTTAAACATTTTCCACACTCCTCCATTATGACCCGTATTATCTGGAGAAATATAAGTATTCCCTTTTTTAAACGTTAATTCTCCATGCGTATCAAATGGAGCTTTGACCTCTTTGTATCCCACTTTCTCGGCCAAATCTCGCGCCTCTTTATTACTCAAAGCCCTAAATTCGTCTGCTTTTTTATCTTTATCATTCGGGTCTTCGGGCACCATTCCACCACCACAATTCAATGGCTGTATCGCAAAATTATGTTCTTTATTTTTCTTGTGCCATTTATACCCAAGACATGCGCCAAGGCCAACAAATCCACAAGTGATACCTGTTAATTCTATTGCCCCAGATCCAAACGCTAATGAAACTCCAACCACAATAGGAACAAAATTGTGAGCACAGATATTATGCAAAGAAACAAAAAAATTATGATATTGAGCAACACAGATAAGATAAAGATCAATTGATTCATTGATGTGTTCAACAACAAAAAATTTATCTAGCTTGCTTAATAAATCCGCTGTTATCCAGGTATTATGTAATGCATCATAAAATTGCTGATCGCGCGCAACATAAATAGATTCACCGTCAAATACAATGCGCACATAACTATCAACCGTCTTTTTTACAACGCAAGTAATCACGCTTTCAACGTTTTTTTTATTAACACCATCATAACAAGCAACCCAATCTCCTGGGCATAGCTTTTCTATATTCTTATACCCATCAGGAACTTTAACTAGCGTTTCTGCTGCAAAACCTTCAGAAAAACAAAATTGATAATGAAAAATGAATAAGAGGACAACAAATACTTTCTTATATATAAATTTCATCAATCCTCCTGTCCCTTTAGATTAAACACAAAGCTTAGTATCATGGAATAAAAAATGCCCAACCAGCGTTGGGCATTAATTCTTAGTTCTTTTTAAATTTAAAATCAGCGACGGCGTTTTCCAATAATTCAATGATTTCTGGTTCATATTTCCCTTCTTTTGCCAAATCTAATGGTGTTTTGCCATCATTATTCTTGATAGTTGGATTTGCACCTCTTTCAAGCAACAATCGTATTCTAGCAAAGATTTGATCACTATGTTGTAACAAACAGTAGTGCAACGCGGTATTGTTTGTATTATCTTGATGATCAAGATCTAACGTTGGAGAAGTTATTAAACGATATAACAATGGCGATACAGTCCCACGTTGTGGACTATCTTCGATCTCTCCATTAACCGAAACTAACGGAGGAACACAATCATCATCCTGATTTAAAAACAACATAACCACATTCTGCCGTTCTTGCGTACATATATTTACATCTGCACCGTTTTCAATTAACCAAAGGACAGTACTATCTTTACTCGCTAAATCATTACAACATTGCAATAATCCTAATTGCAGAACAGCTCGATACTTTCCAGCTCTTGTACGCAATGCTCTCGCAACATCGAAATCTGTGCAATCAAATCTCTTTGCAAGATCTTTAATCCACCCCAGAGTTCGCGTGTCATCATCCATATACATATGAGCAAATTTATTTACAGATATAAGTGCGCTAAATATCTGTGCTGATTCTTGCAACGTTTCTCCACCAGTATTTGTTCCGATAAATCTAAAAACATTCAGATCTATCTCTTTGGGAAACAAAGAATGAAAAGTTCCTGGAGACGAACAAACAATCGACTTTTCCTTTTGAATCTTTGGTCTTTCATAGTTATACGATCTGCATCGCCTGCGGACCGTTTTGGATAATGCATCCATTGCGTTTGTATGCATTACATGCATAGTTAAAAATAATAACAGTGACTTTATGTATTTCATGATTACCTCTCCCGAACACCCGATTGGAATAGCAGACAACAACAAAAACCAACAATCCAATGTAATCCATTGCTTTTAAACATTTCAAAAACACAAAAGGTTTGCGGAGGCAAACCAACATTGGGCATTAACTCTTAATCTTTTTAAATTCAAAATCAGCAACAGCCTGCTCCAACAACTCCGCAATTTTCTTACTCAATGCTTCTTGTTGCATCATCTTCGACCTGACAATCATCAAAGGAGTCATTTTCTTGTTATTGGCCAACGTTGGGTCTGCGCCTCTTGCTAATATTTTTGTGATGATATTGCACTCATCGGCAACATTTATTACAGGTCCAAGGCCAGGTACATAATCTGGTGAATCTATAAACCTGTATAAATAATGGTGCAGCACCGTTTCACCATTATGATTTTGATGATTCGGCTCAAAATCTTTATGCTCAACCAATTTATGTAACAATACGTAATGACATTTCAATAATGCCAACATGCATGCATTGTTTCCTTCTGACGTACATATATTGATATCAGCGCCATTATCAAGTAACCAATATGCGGTAGCGGGCCATTGCCTTAAATTATTGCAAGATTGTAATAATGGACTTGGATATTGTTTATCGTAAGAAAAATTTACGTCAAGCCCACACTTTTTAAGTGCACTTATATGCCTTTCGGTCATACTATGACCAAAGTCCCAACCCAGATGAAATCCTAATTGCACAGCACAACGAGACCTTGCAACCCTTGTACATAATGCTTTAGCAACATCAATATCCATACAATCAAATCTCTTCGAAAGATCTTTAATCCACCTCAAAGTTCTTTTGTCATCATCCATATGCATATGAGCAAATTTATTTACAGATATAAGTGCGCTAAATATCTGTGCTGATTCTTGCAACGTTTCTCCACCAGTATTTGTTCCGATAAATCTAAAAACATTCTGACTTATTTCTTTGGGAAACAAAGGATGGAAAGTACCTTGAGAAAAACAAGCGATCACCTTTTTTTTCTGACTTTTTGGTCTTTCATGGCAATAGGATCTGCAGCGGCGCACTTTCAGCTTATTCATCATAGCATCAACACGTATCACACTGAACATCATCGTGAAAAGAAATATTATTTTGCGCATTCTTGTAGCCTTATAAGGAATTTAATACCGGCAGCTATTGCATTAAATCTGACGATATACACGCATAAATTTAAATTAATTTTCGGATAAGTCTCAAAATTATTAATATTCAATTTTTGTTCGGCGTTAATCGTTACTTTTTTATTTATCTTTAAAATTAACCATTGCATCCTCAAGTAAACTAATAAGCTCTGCGGGAGCATTTGCACTTTTTGCAACATCCAGCGGCGTTAAACCATCTTTATTTTTAAGATTTGGGTTTGCGCCTTTTGCAAATAATTTTTTTATGACCAAGTCACAAAATTTTGTTTGATATTCCGCAGGTCTAGACAAAATGCAAGTCACACAATAATGCAATACAGTATTTTTATCATTATCCTGATGATTAACAACCAATGAAGAACGATCTAAAAATGAACTAACACAGTCAATAGAAAGGCTCTTAGCCAAAGCTAACATTAAGCAACTTTTTCCTTCTTTATCGCACACATTAATATTTGCTCCATTTTCAACAAACCATTCTGCTTGCAAGGAGCACCCATTATAACTTAAACACTGCACCAATGGACTTGCATATTCTGCGTTGTAAGAAAAGTTCACATCTAACCCAGAAGACTTAAGCTTATCAGCATGCTCTTGCAACGTAATAGGAAGACATTTTGGGATAAGCCATGTACACAAATAAAACGATGACTGCAAAGTATATCTCCTGTTTGCCTCTTGCGTGCATAATACCTGCGCAACTTTAAGATTACAAACTCCATATTTTGAGGAAAATTTTTTGATTAATTGCAGTGTTCTTTTATCATCGTTAATCCGCATATTTAAATATTTATCTACTTGCCCAAGGACATTAATTCTTTTTGCCGCATCCTTTAGTAATGGTTCACCAATGTCGATCGTCATAAATCGAAAAATTTTATTATATACTTCTGGTGGCAAAAAAATTTTTCTATCTTTTGGATCAGAAATCTGAGTACAAAATAGCACTGGCTCTTTTTCAATAACAATATGGGGAATTTTTCCACGACATTGCTTCTTTTGATAACGAGCAATGTGCGCAGCATTAACAGGTAACAAAGCAAACAAAATAATTAAAAAAAATATCATTGTGCGCATTCTAGATGCTCCTATTTTTTATTCCATCAACGTATCTTGGAAGAAATCTAAATCTTCAATAACTTTACCTGCACCTTTAACCACACAAAAAAGCGGATCTTCTGCAACAGTAACTGGCAACCCTGTTTCTTTTGAAATAAGCTTATCAAGCCCACGTAGCAGTGATCCACCGCCCGCCATGGTAATACCACTCATCACCAAATCAGATGATAATTCTGGTGGGGTGTTTTCTAGTACCACGCGTACAGCCTCAACAATACTTGCGATAGTTTCAAGCAAAGCTTCGTTAACTTCTGGCGCAGATAGCACAACAGTTTTTGGAACACCAGTAACCAAATCTCTACCTTTTACCGCCATGCTCTTTTTATGGAAATCGCCTTCAAGCAAAGCTGAGCCAATTTCCATTTTAACTTGTTCTGCCGTGCGTTCACCAATGAGTAGATTGTATTTACGTTTTACATACTGAACAATGGCAACATCCATTTCATCGCCACCAACACGAACTGATCGGCAAAAAACAATTGATTTGAGAGAAATAATTGCAACTTCCGTTGTTCCACCACCAATATCAACAATCATGTTGCCCGATGGTTCTTGAACAGGCAGACCTGCGCCTATTGCAGCGGCCATTGGTTCCATAATCGTGCGTACCATACGAGCACCGGCTTCTTTAGCAGACTCTTCAATTGCTCTACGTTCAACTTGCGTAATACCAGATGGCACTCCAATAATCATACGTGGGCGTGCTCTGAAAAAAGAACTGCGGCCATCATGTACTGCAGCAATAAAATAACGGAGCATACTTTCTGTTAACTCGTAATCAGCAATCACCCCATCGCGCATTGGCCGACTTGCAACGATGTTTTCTGGGGTTTTGCCTAACATTTCTTTTGCACGCATACCCGCTGCAAGTACATTTTTTGTATGCAAGCGTACTGCAACAACGGAAGGCTCATTTAAAATGATACCTTTACCACGAACATAAATTACCGTGTTTGCAGTTCCTAAATCAATTGCTATATCATTAGAAAAAAAATTAAATAATTTGCGCGCCGGCATGAATTTCATAAAAGTTCCTTTTTTAATATGCGATCTCAACACCCAACGATATTTTGTTTGTTTTTGCAACATTGTGTGATTCAAACAACATCGCTGGAACATCCCATCTAAAGAAAAGAATTGGATCTATAGGACGCTTTGTTTTTTGTATACCAAAGTCATAAAAAATATTCACGGTAAAATAATCAGATCCCCACTTTGATGTTTTAATTACTTGTGATAAATCTACCGGGAATTGCGGATCAACTCGTTGATCACACCAATTATCTTTCCAATGAGATGTCAGCGTATAATGAACGCCAACACCAAGTCCCCCACGTAAATTTTCTAGAATAAAATAGGGAGAAAATGCCAGCGTTGGACCAGGATTAATACGAGCCTTACCAATAATTGGTCCAAAAATATACGGCTCATTTGCCTTCATAGGCATGCGAGCCAATGTTGTGCGAGGGAATCGTTTACTAATCTGTAACAAGAAACCAACTTTCATATCTTCTTTCAGCTCAAAAAGCGCATCCCCCTTTACGTACATCCCACCAAATCCATTACCACCATAGGGAATGGATGCTGCATTACAAATTTTTGTAGTAACTCCTGTTGGAATATAACCACCAACGGATAACCCTGCCCAAATTCTACGACATTTTAATGTATAGTCCCATTTCTTTCCGCCACGGAAAAACAGATCAATATCGCCAATACCATGTTGCGGCGCATCATTTTCAACAATTCCAATTTCTTCAAATGCAACGCGACGAGATTTATTAATTTCGTTATAATCACCCGCACGCAAATTTCTCACTTTTTGTACATCTAATTCAAATGTTTGACGTGAATTTGTTTTGAGAAACAACAATTCCGCTCCAAAAGAAAAATGTTCACTCAATGCTTGGTAATAACGCATTGCAAAACCTTCTCCCTGGATACGGCCGTTGACCGCGAATGGAAGTTCGCGCCCCAACAAATCTGAACGCAACGGACTTTGACCGGTAATTTCTAACAACGATTCTGCAAGCTCATTCAAATCAAATATTCCAAATAACTCTGGAATACCAATCGTTTTTTCATCTCGTGCAAATGCTTCACTCGCTGTTATCGCTACAAAATCAAATTCATACGAAGAAGGCAACCCTTCAACAAAAAATTGTTGCGGTGCAAACAAAGGAATAAATCTATTATCATAAATTTCAGCACGCACGAGGTGCGCTATACAAAGCAAAACAATTAAAAGAGAAAATTTTTTCGACATTGAACTACCCTGCGCTATGTTGTTTTATCCCCACACTCCTCCGCTCATCCTGAGCTGCTGTGTCCTCCGAAGCTTTATGCGAAGGAGGATCGAACGATTCATATGGGTGCCCAATTGTAATGAAATAAAAATTGGGCCAAATTTATCGTTCTGTACTATCATATCGCATTTTCGCTTTTTTGAAAGTGTAAAACTCGCATGTACTGTGACAAAAAAATAAGTTTCACTGATCGAACAAATATCAATCCTCAGTCTCAATAAATTGAGCAAATTTTGCTTCAAAGTTTCCTCAAAAAAATGTGCAAATTTTATCAAAATGATAGAATAAAAATATCAACAAAATGGAGAAAAAGAGAGTGGTAAAAATGAAGAAAAACATCAAAATATTGTTATTTTGTTCAACAGTTATTGGCGGATCAACTGTTTTACAGTCGAGTGAACAAGAGATAAAAGCAATAAATATATTACGAGAAAACGCAAAAATAATATTTAACGAAACCTCGCCGGTTAATGATTATCCAACCAATATTAGCTGTGAAATGCGTAGATATGTTGAGCGCGTGGCGCCAATAGCTCATGATTGCGATATACTCATTGATGGCTTGCGGAATTATCGTAACATACTTTACAGTAGACCTCTTATCAACACTCGAGACTCTAGCACTACACAAATACCTCATCAAAAGCATCTCTCTATAAATATGGCTTTTTTTCGCGATTCATCGGGAGATATGACAACTACAAATCCATTGTTAGTGCAAAAAGGAGAAATGGATCTTATGACAACTCCGTTGCACTATGCATTCGATTGTTACAAGAAAGCAAAAACCAAAGAGCAACAACTTTCAGCAGATGCAAACATAAGACTTTTGATTGAGCATGGCGCAAATGTAAATGCACGCGACTACAAACAACAAACCCCTTTACATAAAGCGCATAAACATAGCCATATCGCCTTACTCATACAACATCGCGCCTTTAGAGACGCACAAGATAGCAAAGGTAGAACTCCTCTTTTAAAACAACTTAAAAAAGAACGTCTATTTTTAGCACAAAACTTATTGATCATGAAGGCAACTATACATATACCGGATGAATTGGGTAATACTGCTTTTCACTTTGCAGCCAAGCAAAATAATATAGGAATCATCCATTATTTGGCTTACTATATGTTAAAAGGTAATAATTGGATAATTAGTCAGCCCAACAACAATAATGAAAGACCTCTCGATATAGCAAATAGAAAAGGCAATCATAAAATAGCGTCTTTAATAGAAAATATTATCATGAATCTCTTTTCTGAGGCAATATTGCAGCAACAACTCAAACGTGTAAAAAAATTATGGCGCGAAAACTCTGACTGGCTCAGTATTTCTATTCCAAGCCCATTGGGTAATTCGAGTAAAAATAAGTGCGTAAATTATTTAGAACGGGTATGTAAAGAAGAAGAATAATGAGCCCTCAAAAAATCTCATTAAAAATTCCGGCCTTTGTGTCATTTGAAAAAACTTCATAAGACGCACAAGAAGCCGGAATTTTTACAATATTCCAAGGTGGTAAAGATGTGTGAAAAAATTGTAAAATCATGATACAATCAACTCGCCCCATGTTGTATGTTATTACACATGGGGACCCCTAATAAAAAAGATATAACGCCAATGGAAAAATGATATGAATAATAATGTTCAAGCAATTATTTTAGCTGCGGGAAAGTCAACTCGTTTTAACACAGACAAAACAAAACTCGCTGAAACAATCTGCGGCCAGGCAATGATTCTGTATCCAACCAAACTTCTTGCACAACTGAACATTGCAACCACTGTTGTTGTTGGATACCAACAAGAAATAATACGTAACATTATCACACAACATCACACCGAACCGATTGAATTTGTTGTACAAGAAAAACAAAATGGTACCGGACATGCACTTGCATGTACTGCATCATCGTGGAAAAACAATCACGTTTTGGTGCTTAATGGCGATGTTCCGCTCATCACAACAGAGCTCATTACTTCGCTCTACGAACAACATATGCAAAGTAATGCTGCAATTAGTTTTATAACGGCATGTAACACAGATACCAAAAGTGCATATGGCCGAGTGGTAAAACATGGTAACCACATTGCTATTATTGAAGCAAAAGATTTTTCTGGCGATATCAATGAGCATTGTTGCATTAATGCTGGTATTTATCTCATCAATAAACATTTTCTAGAAAATTATATTGCAACACTCAATGATAACAACGCAAGTAACGAATTTTATATAACTGATCTTGTTCACATTGCAAGCGAAAATAATCTGACCGTTATCACGGTCAATGCCCCATTTGATACCATTCGCGGTATTAATACATTTCAAGAGCTACATGCAGTAGAACAAATAAAACGCTCTGAACTGATTACCTATTGGATGGATAATGGCGTACGTTTTTTGCAGCCAGAGTTGGTGCATCTTGATCTTGATGTTGTCATTGGAGCATGTTCAATTATCAATGGAAGCGTTCATTTGCGAGGCAATACCATTATTGGAAAAAATTGCACAATTGATGCTTTTTCTTGCCTAGACAATACTATTCTTGAAGATGATGTTACAGTATTGCCTCATAGCATCATTACCAATGCTTTTATACAATCTAGCGCCAAAGTTGGGCCATTTGCGCACATACGCACCAACAGTACCATCGGCACACACAGCACAATTGGTAACTTTGTCGAAGTAAAAAATAGTACAATTGCAGCACACTCAAAAGCAAAACATCTGGCATATATCGGCGATGCAACCGTTGGTTCACACGTCAATATTGGCGCAGGCACCATTACGTGTAATTATGATGGCATCAATAAACACAAAACAGTCATTGAGGACCATGCATTTATTGGTAGCAACAACACACTCGTTGCACCAATTACCATTGGCCACAATGCATTCACGGCTGCAGGATCAACGCTAACTGCAGATGTTCCCGACAATGCGCTGGCAATTGCACGCACACATCAAACCACTAAGCCTGATTATGCGCAAAAGCTGAAAAATAAATCTACTTCCAATAAAACGATCATTAAGGATGATCCTAATGAGTTTTCATTTATTGGAGCGCGCTTGATACACCCTGATGCTTCAGCAGATGAACAATAATTTTAGCCCAGTCTTTAACCCCAATTTCGTTTCTCTTCATTGGGGACCCTATACAAAGAATGAGGATGGGGTATAACAGGGCACCCATATAAAGAATTAAAAAAGAGTTTATGCCATTATTAGGATTGTCATTATGCCGCAGGTTATAAAATTTATTCACACCGCAGACATTCACTTTGGCATGGAAAATTATGGCAAAATAGATGCCAAAACCGGAATACATACACGCTTGCTTGATTTTGAAAAAGCACTCAATAGTTGTATTGATGTTGCAATAAAAGAAAACGTAGATTTTTTCTTATTTGCTGGCGATGCCTATAAAACACATAACCCAAGCCAGACACAGCAAAAACTACTATTCAAATGTTTTTTGCGTCTTTATAGCGCAGGCATTCCTATTGTGATTGTTATTGGCAATCATGATCATCCACTCAGTTTTGGTAAAGCACATGCACTTGATATGCTCGGAGAGATTCCTCTTGAAGGTTTTTATGTTTTTTCCAAACCTGGATCAATAGTATTAAACACAAAAAATGGCCCTATCACCATTGTTGGCGTTCCTTGGCCAACACGCAATTCCATAGCTATTGCCGATAAACATCTGGATAAATCAAACTCACAACTGACGGAATATATATCAAAAGCTGTTGCACACATTATTACTGATTATGCACAAAAAATTGATCAAACAATTCCTGCAGTACTTGCAAGCCATATCACCGTCAATACGGGAATTTTTTCTGGATCAGAAAAACGTGCAATTTATGGTAATGATCCAATGTTAATGCCTTCGCAGTTGGCTATAAAACCATTTGATTATGTTGCTCTTGGACATTTGCACAGACACCAAAATCTCAACGAATCTGGATATCCTGCAGTCGTGTACTCAGGATCAATTGAACGCATTGATTTTGGTGAACGTAAAGAAGATAAAGGTTTTTGCTTGGTAAGCATTCCAGAAAAACACAAAGCAACGTATGAATTTATTCCTGTTCCGACCCGACCATTCATTCAGATTGATGTAAATCTTATTTCAGGAATACCTCAAACGGAACAAATTATTGAAGCAATTAAAAAACATACACTCACAGATGCGATTGTTAAAATCATTTATCACGTACCTGCTGGCAAAAAAGATCAGGTTGATTTAAAAATAATTGAATACGCATGCAAAGATGCGCTTGATTTGATCGGAGTTATTCCTGTCCACAGCTTTGAATCGCGCGAAAAAAGAAGTTGCGCTCTTAAAGTGAATATGGATCTGCCTACACTGCTTGGCAGCTATTTTGCAACAAAACCAGAACTGAACGAAAAGCAAGATGACTTGATAGAGAAAGCTCTTATTCTTTGGCAAAACCATCTTGATCAACAGGAAGAACAAAGTTAAAAAGCAAAAACTGAGATTAGCTTATGAAAGCAGCAAAAACAATCGTCGCTCTTTTGTGCATATTGATGAGCACTATTGTTTTGCAAGCAACCCCACGCTACATAAGCGATCTCAAAACCTATTTTTACCACATCAAATGTTTAGCCGAATCGACCTATTTTTTCTCTCTACTCGATGAACAAAACTATTGCTATACACCGTGTAACTGCACTAATCAAGATGAATGCGTTCAGATTGATTCAACTCGTTTTTTTGATCGTAAAATTACCTCATGCATCCAAAAAATGCGTCTTACTCAATCGTTGCAACCAATGGTACTCTTACTCCAAGAAGTAAAAAACCACTACTATGATCAAAACGCTCTGTTTTTTCGTGAACTTTTTTTGCTGGTATTTACTGTTCACAAGCAAATCATTTTCCGCGAGTGTGAAGAAAAACATCATCAACTAAAAAAAACAACGCTCGATACTATCATCATCGTAACTGAAAGAATTAATCAATTACCCATAGCAGAAGTACTGAATGCAATAGATATGCTCATAACAGAATTGCCACCTTTTCTAGAAAAGTATGAATTTAATTCAAAACTATCATGGAAAAGTTGGCTCAAAAAATATTGGTGGGTGCCTCCAGTTTTTGGAGGATGGTTTGCTCTTAAAGTTTTACTGAGCTTACAACGGCATCAGTTCTATTATTCATCATACTCACCGTACTCACCAAAACCACAGGTACAATTATCGCCAATTATCACCTCTGATCCGGCGCTATTGGAGATTACTCGTGAGCGTGAATAAGAAACATAATTTCTTCACATGGGATCCCCTGCGTCCTTCGACCCTCTTTCGCTAAAGCTTCAGCGGGCAGGCAGGAATCCGACATAGCCTTGGCGACGTCGGATCAGGATGAGCGGAAAAAAGGGAGCTCAACCCCCATATTTCACCACGTTCCAAAATGGGGTCCCCAGCTTAGAGAAACGTAGCTGGGGTTAAAAATACACTACCGATGTGTTTTTAGAAAGCATCTGGTTATATTTTTCCATCAACTCTTCATATTTTGGACGGCGTAAAATATCTGTAATTTCGCGATATGATTCTTCTAATGTTTTCACCGTTTGTGGTGTTTTTTCTACTAACCTAAACAGTTCAAACCCACCATTCACCAAATGCGGCAATGATATTTGACCTGGTTCCATCATATAAATAAATTGTTTGCTTTCTGCAATATCAGAATGATTAATTGTAAAAGGTTCACTCCACACAACCCCAGCTACACCTTTACCCGTTTCAGAATATCTAACCAATACAGTATATTGCTTGTCAGAAGATACTTTGGTAGATTGCGGAACAAAAGCACGTTCTAATGAGTACGTTGCTTCTATTATTGTAGGATTGTTTCTGTAATATTCTTCAACTTCTCTGCGTGGAACAATCAAGTTTGAACGGATTTTAACATCAAGCATCATATTGATTGTTTGCATCATTTGCAGCTGCTCACGCCCTTCTTCAATCGTGTACCCAGAACTGGTGAATATCTGTTCTAATTCTTCTGCTGATAGATTATGTTCACGTTGTATTTGTGCAAGATATGCATCAATTGATTCTTCATCTTGAGGAAGGTTATGTTTTTTTGCATCAAGCAATACTTCTCGTTCAAAAACAAGATCTTCTTTTGTACGGAATCCGCCACCAAGGCTTGGACGGTCTATATCTGATTTGGTAATTATTTCTACGTCTTGTCCGTAGACTACAACTTCAATCTGATCGAGTAAAATAAGGTTCGACGTATCAAAAACTTCAACTTCTTCCGCTACAAGAACTGATGATGCAATTAAAAAGAATACTAATATGCGTGTTTTCATACTGTTTCCATCGTTGTTTAAATTATCTTCATTACGCATATTAGTATAGCTCATTTACGACATCTCATAAACAGTGAGTTTATTTGAAATAACTTTCATCAACTTCAACATTGTATTCTTTTTTGAGCTCGTCTATTTTTTCATCTACATATTTTGGAAGTTTTATTTTCTTTATATAACTTTCAATGTCGTGCCTGCGCTCCTCATACGACCCGTCAGCATCAGAACATCTTTCTTGATAGAAAGCTTTCATTTCATCTTCTGATACAGGAATCTCTACACTTTCACGAAAAATCTCTCTGTGCAACCTATGCATAGCTCGATCTAATCGTTTTTGGTATTCAATTGGTTCACGCATCTTATAAGACAGTGCATATTCTTCAACAACTTTATCCATAATTAGACCTTTCATGCAATTGCGCACAAAAGCTTCTGAATCAAAATATTCACGATCAGTTTCAGATCCCAACTGAGGATCTTTATACCACTCTTCTTTTTCTTTGGTAAGATCTTCGACCGTGATGACCGGCTTACCTTTGAGTGTAACTAAAACTTTATTCTTCATGTTGTTTTACCTAAAATGAGTTTCATCCACAACCACGTCATATTCTTTTTTAAGCACATCAATCTTTTTTGCAAAAAATTCAATGCGTTTATTTTCTTCTAATTCGTCTTTGAGTCTGTCTTTAATATCGTCATAAGGAACGTATTTTGAATCTTGTGGGCCAGTGATTTGATCTTGTGGCACATGCAATGCCGGTATTGCATCTTTGTGTTCTTCGTAGAAAGATTTTACTTCATCATCTGATAGAGTAATTGCTTGGCCTTCTCTAAAAAAATCTGCCTGAGTTATGTTGTGATCAGCAATATATTGTGCAACAAGTTTTTGACTAATCAAACCTTCCAAAATATTGCGATCAATTTCTTGTGCATTCATATATGCCAAAGCTTGCCTCAAGCGTGGATTTTCTGATAAAAATTTTTCTCTTTCTACAATCAAATCTCCAACCGTAATTATTGGATTGCCTTTGAGTGTGACTAAAACTTTATTATCCATTCAAATTCCTTTGTTACTAAAAAAAGGGGAGCATACGCTCCCCCTATTCACGATTATGTTATTCTATTATTATGCAAGTCGCTTTTCTTGGGCATCTTGTACAGGTGCAGCGCTCGCCATAGCACCGGTTGGCATTGCTCCTTGTTCCGGAGCTTCTTCAAGTTTAAAGTAATCTTCGTTTACTTCAACTCCGTATTGCGATCTGAGAGCATTGATTTCTTTTTCAAAAATTTCAACGCGCTTATTTTGCTCTAATTCTTGTTTAAGTTTATCTTTGATTTGTTCATATGGAATAAACTTCGGCTCTTCTTTTGCTGTAGCATTAATAACCCAGAATGTTCCATTGGCATCCACCAACTCAACTGAAGGTACCGTTTTGATGGCAGCAATCTTATCGCGTAACACTTCATCAATACCGATACTTTGATTATTTACCAACTTAAAGTCTCTAATCTTTGCAGTAAGACCGTCATCTTGTGCTACTTTTTTAAATCCGCCTGGTGCTGTTTTTACTCGTGCAACAAATGCACGTGCTGCTGCACCATCTCCAAATTCAATACCAGTTGCTGCAACACCACCTTGTGATATCATAACACCGCGTAACTTGTCTTTATTTGCATCATAAAATGCTCTTACTTCTGAATCTGGCACAGAAACTGCTTTTTGTTCGCTGAAGAATTTTGAGTTAAGCATGCGCTCCATTGATTCGCACAAATCTTTTAATTCAGCTTTGTACGCTGCACTTGCGTTAATACCATTGGAAACAATGTATTCATCAACAATCTTTTGGTGAATCAAACCTTCCAACATATTACGATCAAATGCTTTAGGATCCATAAAGGCTAAGGCTTGTTTGATTTGAGGATTTGCTTTGAGAAATTTTTCTTTTTCTAGTTCCAAACTATCTGTAGTAATGGCAGGAGCACCTTTCATGGTCACCAAAACCTCACCAGTCATTGGTACTCTATTTGCAGTACTGCTATTTTCAGTTTGGTTTTGGGCACTACCGCCCTTAAACATATCTGTACACCCTGGTAAAAATGAAAGTGTTGCAATAACACCACCAACTAGTATTTTTTTATGAGTTTTATTATTCATAACTACCCTTTATATATAAGAATCTATCATATTGTAATAATAATTTTCTATCCTACCACAGAACCGATATTTTACAACGGTATGTAGTAATAAAAAAAATTTAACAAAGAATCTCTTTTAATTCTTGTAAACACGCGCTAAAATATCGGAAAAGCAACCATTAAAAAAAAGGAGCTTGCCACCCCCACATCTTATAAATAGTCCCATCTGTAAGACGTTTACGATATTATTCCCCTACAAAAAAAGAAGGATCTTTCGATGAAAAAAAATATCTTACTCGTTCATTCGCTACTTATTCTTCCTTTGGTGTCATCTTCTATTCTTTTAAGCTCGGAAAAACCAACAAAAGGAACACAACTAGGCCAACTCGGATATCCTTTAAAAGATAGCGGTAGTCATAAAAAACCTAAAAAACCTAGCAAACGTGCTCCTGCTAAACTAAATGCTTCACAAGAACAAACAAAACAAACAGAGCTTGCACTTAGTCAAGAAACAATCCAACTGGAAACAGCTCCAGCTCCTATAATAGAAACAGCTCCTGCAATAGCAGATACTCCTGAAATAACTCCAGCGGCAGAAACAAGCGTAATAATACATGAAACAGAAGATGCTCCAGCTGTACACGGCCCTGCACCAAAACCATCTGTAATTCCAACTGAAGAAACAGTGAGAGCCCGCCTCGCAAGCGTATTGTCTACGTTAACAGCTAAAAAAGATGAGACAATTGAAACAATCATTGAAGTAACTGCCACACCAGTTCAAACAGTAGATCCACTAGCTGCTTCTGTCTATCAACCAACTCCTGCAGTTAAACAAGGCCTCGGATGGGGCGAATGGGCAAAGAGTAAAATTAGTTCAACATGGTTTGCTCTTGATGCTATAAAAGCAAAAACCTTTGATCCGGAAAATACAGATCATATGAAAGGTTTGATGACCGCTGCTGAGCAACTCGTCTTAAAAAGTGATTCAGACGGGCTTAGAGAATTGCTTGAAGCTTGCAGAGCAAACTATCCTAATATCGAATTAAAGAAAAAAGTAGCACTACAAATACAAAAACGCTTTGCCGTTGATAAAGCTACTGCAACAGAAGAATATACAAAAAGTATTGCTTCAGAAACTGCAAAATTGATGGCTGCTAGAGAGGCAATCTTCAGTCAAAGCGCAGAGCTTATTGTTGCTCTAACCAAACAATTAGAAGAAAGAGCTCAAGAATTAGCAAAAGCTGAAGTTGCTTATGGTCTTGCAACAAGCAAAATCATTGAAGCACAAAATAAAAAAACAAAAGACGCGATAGACAGCACTACGGTTCTTTACAAACTTCGCAGAGATATTTCTACAGAACCTAAATTTAGCAGTGAATACCTGAATGTTCTTAAAACAATTGACGCTACACGCGAAGATATTGGTAAGTCTTTTGAAGGTTTCAATAATGTTAATGATGCTATCAAAACTACTGTATCATTGCTCGCTACACCTGCTAAAACAGATATTTTAGCTCTCGACAATAAATAATTGTCATCATAAAAAAAGAGAGGACCAGCTTTTGGGTCCTCTCCTTTTTTTATATAACTCTACACACAACAGCTACTGTTATTTTTCTTGGCTTGGCTGCTAACAATGTTTTTGCCGCAGCTCGGACTGTTGAACCTGTTGTCATCAAATCATCAATCAATAAGATATGTTTATCTGCGCAATTCTTTACATATGCATCATTCAATGTGAATGCTGATTTTAAATTTGGACCACGCAGCGCGGAAGCAAGTGCTGACTGATATTCAGTCTTTTTTGTTCTTTTGAGCACATGAGAAAGCGATATATTTTTTTTCTTGCTAATAACCCGTGCAATTTCATGCGCTTGATTAAAACCACGCCATGCATACCGCGTCCAATGGAGCGGTATTGGTACAACAATATCGCAATCAAGTTGCTGTAGAGGAAGCATTTCCCACAACATATGTCCCATCTGATAACTTGATAAACTATCCGACCAACTTTTTGCTAAAATTAATTTTCTTAACGGATCTTTGTAATCAGAAATTGCAAACACGGTTACGCAAACACTCGGTGTTATATCGATTTTTTTGGAAACAACACGAAAAATTTTATTTTTACATTCATCACAAAAAATATCTGTTGTCGACAAAAACTTTTTGCAATACGCGCATATGCAGGGCATAAAATAGGTGCGAAAAATGTTTTTGAGGAAAGAAAATATCTCAAGTATCATGCTCATTTTTCATCAAAAAAAATCAAGATACCAACCCCACACACAATTGCCGCATCGGCCACATTAAAAACAGGCCATGAATAATTGTTGTACGAGAGTAGAATAAAATCTATCACGCCACCATATACCGCACGATCAATAAGATTAGAAAGTGATCCGGCAATAATACATATCAAACCAATAATTGCACTACCACGTACATAATTATAAAAAGAGTTTTTAATCAAAATATATAGAGACCAACACAACAATGCAGTAATAGCAACTTGCACCAGTGATACAAAAATAAACATGCTATTACTTGCGGAATGAAGCATGCCCCATGAAATACCACGATTGAATACAACATCAAACGACAGGTAAGAACTCACCACATATGCTGATTGCGCACACCATTGCAATGCTGCTAATTTCGTTATGCGATCAATGATTAAAATAAATGCGGCTAAGGATAAATATAAACTTTTTCCAAATTTCATTCTTTGTTCTTTCCCGCGCTCGTCCTGAACTTGTTGAAGGATATCTTTGAGCGCTCTTCAAATGTTTTTCTGTAACTCATTCAGTCTTTTAATTTCTTGCCAATCTTCTTGCATTAACGCTTCTTTTTTCTTACGTGACCAACCTTTAATCTGACGCTCTGCATGAAAAGCATCGTCTCTTGTAGAAAAACTTTGAACAAATATCAACTCTAAAGGCCTTCTTGTTCTTGTATAGCAATTGCTAATAGCTCCTGCATGATGTTGTGATAAACGTTGTTCTATGTTATCAGTATGCCCCACATAATAAGCACCGTTAATACACTTTAGAATGTACACATAAAAATGATTTTGCATTTTTAATAATCTTTACAATGTGCGCTCAAAGATATCCTTCAACAAGTTCAGGACGAGCGCAGGAGAAGCCTTGAACTTGTGTTTACTACCGTAGTGCCCACCGAAGCTTTACGCGAAGGAGGAGTTTGTCAAAGGATATACGAACGGTTTTTATCTAATCGTAGCTCCTTGCTCTTGCAAGCGTTCAAGAACACAACTCCATATTCCTTCAACTTCATCAGAAGTTAATGTTTTTTCTTTGTCACCTATTTCAACATGGAACGTCATCGCCTTTTGGTCTTTCCATTCTGCCTTTGTAAAGAAATCAATTAATGTAACGGATTCTATCCGTTCATCAACATGTTTAATCGCCTGAATTAACGTATCTGCCATAACAGATGCAGCAATGAGTATACTTGCATCACGTCGTACTGAAGGATATTTTGATAATGGATTAAAGCGAATAAGAGGCTTTCGGTAATCAAGAAGATAATCAGCGTTAAGTTCAAAAATAAATGCTGAACCACCAGCGGGACTATACATGTTAATAACCTCATTGCTCACCATGCCAGCAGTACCAATGCGGGTACCTTGATGCATTAGTATGGCAGTTTGGTGGTCACTGTTCCATGAAAAATTAATACTATCGTTAGAATGCCATGAAACATCAATATGCAGTTCATCAAACATGCGTGTCAAAAATTCTTTGCCAGAATAAAAATCAAGGTCATCTTTCTGCTGCGTGTAAAAAATTCCACTCAGTGATTTTTGTTCAACAATATCTTCACCGCGCATATGCCACACACGGCCCCATTCATAAAAACGCAATGCCGTATGGGCAATACTATTTCCATCAACAGCTTTGAGTAAGTTCGGTTGCAATGTGGTAACTAAACGAGTGTAATTTTCAGAAATAGGATTTTTTATTGGCACAAAATCAAGTGGCTGCCATGCAAGCTCACGCAATACTGACTCATCAAAAAAAGAATATCCGTACAATTCGCGCATCTGCAAACCATAGCTTAAAAAGCGTTTGATAGCACGAGTTGTATACGTTTTATGCAAATCAAGTGGACGCAATTGTAGCGACGGCATTACGCGCGGCAATGTATCATACCCAATAGAGCGGCCAATTTCTTCCACGATATCTTCAGGAATTTTAACATCTTTTGTTGCCCGGAACGTTGGTACTGTAATAGTATAAACAATCTCACTGTTCTCAGCCGACTGAACCACATGAAATGCTAATGTGTCTAAAATTTCAACAATCCGTTCTGGTTTGATTAAAATACCAAGGCGCGCTTCTATGAAGATATGTTGAATCTCAATAACTTTTGGTTGTGGCAATAGACCCAAAGATACAATATGTTTACCTGCACGGTATGTTATACCTGCGCTATCAAGTAAAAACAAAAAACGCTTGATCGCATCAGTGTTTTGATGCGGATCTAAGCTTTTATCAAAACGAATGGAGGCTTCAGTTCTTTTTTTGTGATGCGTAGCGGTGCGCCTAATGATAACCGGATCAAAATGTGCTGATTCTAATAAAACGGATGTAGTTCCAGAACTAATGCCCGTTGTTGCCCCACCCATAATACCAGCAAGAGAAATTGCGACATCACCATCAGCAATTACCAGATCGTCTCGTGTTAATTCAATAGTTTCACCATCAAGCAATGTTAATTTTTCTTTATCCCGAGCGTAAGCAATAGTAAGTTGTTTTTTTTGCAACGCATTTGCATCAAATGCATGCATCGGTTGACCCAGATCAAGCATCACATAATTGGTAGCATCAACAAGAAAATCTATAGATCTACTATCTAAGCGACTTAATCTGACAACCATATGCAAGTGAGAAGCTTGCGCAGTAACAGATGGAATATATAATGCTGCAAATCTGTCACAAATCTCAGGTTCCTGAATGGTAATAGCAAATGGATTTTCTGTATCGGCAGTGCAGGCATTTGTGTGAGCAATAGCATCTTTTTGTGTAATGAATTCATCAAGATTGCGCAGCTGCAAGCCTAAAATAGCAGCGATTTCGCGTGCTAAACCACGATGCCCCCACAAATCAGGGCGAAAGTTAATTGATTTATTATCAACTTCAACAATGTAATCGTCTAATTCTGTTAAGGATTTCCATCCGCCTGCTCGCATATTTTCTACACAATGAATGGCAGGCAAGATCATCTCTTTGGTTCCACCAAACACTACCGATGTTGCCCAGGAAGCATTATTATTTGTATGAAAAACCATAAACCATGCACCAAGTACCGCATCTGTTCTTTTGGGTAAAATATAGTCTTTGTTATGCTCTACTGAGCGCACAGTCACTGCATCAGTATCAATACTAATAACCTCTGCCAAAGTTAATTGATCAACAGCAACCGAAACCCTTTTCCAACCTTCTATTTCTGCTGTTGTTGTTATAAATCGACTAACAAGCTCTGCTATATCAACACGAGATAATTCACCTTTAATGTGATCAAAAATCCAATTTAATGATATTTTCATTATATGACATATCCACTTAAGTAAATGCGTTTACTGTTACATAATCAGCATAACCCAAACCAAAAATCTTTCAATTAGCGAGCGCGTTGTTCGTTTTTGACAACCCACACAAATAATTATACAATTTGATATATTTAAAAAGATGGTGCTTATAAAACAAGATAGTAATTAAAAAAATAAGGTGCTCAATGAAATTGCCAAACATTCTCCTTATTGTCCTATTAGTGCATTCTACCAACATACTATCTTCATCTTATCACTCCACCGAATGCATTCTTCCACCAATTAAATACCGCCCTGCTTATATCCAGGCCAATAATATTGAGTTAAACGAATGGCGCAACAAGTTAAACTGTGGAAATATCCAAGAGCACCAAAAATTACTAGAAGTTAATCAAAATATTAAGGTCATAGATTGTATCAGACAAGATTTATCTGCATCATATAGATGCTTTCAATATGCTATAGAAACCATTACTGGATACAACGGATATATAGACTTCCCAGAAGAAGACAGGATAAGTATTGATCTAGCAAAGTACTTTCAACAAACACCATATCCAAAAAAAAATGATCTCATTATTTATACTACAAACGAGCAAGATCGTACAGTACAACACTTTGCCGTTGCCATAAATCGAATACTATTTAAATCAAAATCTGGTAAATATCCCCAAATTTCTGAGCATCAACCATTCGATCTGATAGCTTCATACGGAAAAGCAGCCTGGAGTTTTGAACTCAAACCAGAATATCAAGGAATGGACGGCGGAAGGCATTTATTAGAAGATATAAGAATTGATATCACAAAACAACAACATGAAACTATATGTACTCTTGCAGAAAATAATAACCAAAAAAAATGGACAATCATTAAAGGATTTGCGCTCGGTGCAGCCTACACATTGTTTGTTGTATTTGTAGTAGAGAGATACCACAAATACAACAAGTCAGATTAAAAAATTATCGGCAAACTACCTTTTTTGTTGAAGCTCCAAATAATCATAGTAGGAAAAACCAGGTGCCAAAACTTCGCCTTTTCATTTTTTTTATCTTGATCACCAAATTTTCAGCTATACAGTGCATGCTCAGCGAATGGAAACATGAACCACTAACTCAACCTGATGACCCCAGCATCATACATATAAGAAAAAAACCTTCTCAGTTTATTCTGGGACATTTGTCAAACAGTGAGCCAACAAAAGACGAACGCTTGCATACCTGTTTTTATTATGCTATCAAACAAACCACAGGCCTCAAAACGCCTCTATTCAATTTCTGGTCCGGATCACGGTTCATTACCACTATTGATATTGAAGATTATTTTAAGCAAACAAAAGAACCTGTGCATAAAGGTCTTGCTGTATACACGACAAGCAAGGATGACCTTACGATTAATCACTTTGCTGAAATAATTATCAATGAAGAAAAAAAACTTTTACTGCGAGCAAAGTGGGGAATGTGGCCACTTATTACAACAGGTGACCCATTTTTAACACCCAGCTCCTATGGAACTGCCATTGGCTTTTTTGATTTAAAAAAAGAATATAAATCTGATAACAAACTGTTACATAAGGCTATATGCCGCGATGCTATAAAAAAAACCCTCCTGCAAGCAATGGTCTTAGGTGCTCCGTTAGCAGCATTTTGCTTTGTTGGATTATCGTACATCATAGGCTAAAATTTATCTCAGACCTGCTAAAACGTAATAGCCATTGCCACAAAAACCCCTCATTCAAAGACCCATTTGACCAATATTTTCTGTTTGATATTATTAAAATAGGTTGAATTATTCAAATAGAGAGCATAAGAGCTATCTCTAGGGGGGATATTATGAACGTAGTTACTCAAAAGCAAACATTCTTTTACTTGTTTGTTGCGCTAACCATTGGCCTAATAAACAATTGCATAGCAATGGATGAGATGAAAGAACCAAAAAATAAAATGCCAATAACAACAGTCACCAACGAAAGTCGACTGTTGCTCGATTCTGCAGGCCCTCGATATTGGTCAATTATTGCGCCAAACATCCACATTGAAGGCCGAATTGACCAAACAAGAAAAAGGTATAAATGCCACCACTTTGCACTGGAAAAAACGCTTGATCTTCCTGATCACTTGCGGTTTTCAACTAAAGAGCCAAGAATGCCTATTGCATTTGTAAATACGTATTTTGACCCTACATATATTCCTCAGAGAATCGATCTCGTGGAATATATTGCCGAAGATCCTAGTGGACATCGCTATGTTTCGCATCTTGCTATTTTTCAAACAAAATCAAAATATCTCAGCAAGTTTGGAGATTTTCCTCAAATAGTTAGCCATGCTCCAGCATCTGCTCCTGCTATATATGGTGAACGTCTTAGATTTAAAACGCTTAAACCCGAATACAAATATGATAAAAAAAGACTTCTTGCAGATATCGAAAAGAAAAAGGCAAAAAGCTTTGCTCAATTAGACTACCTGAACAGTATTTTAGCAGCATACGAAGATCCACGAAGCCCTCTACACTCTAAAGATTTTGAAAGCAACGACGAATATCTTTCATTTTTACATGACCATAATACAATCCTTGATAGACTCCACGAATATCCTTTATCGCATGATGAAATGACAAAAATAGCACTATTTTAACGATTAAAAAGAAAGAGAGTTGCAAGTACACTTGCAACTCTCTTTCTTTTTAATAACCTAGAAAAAATTATACTTCAGACTTAAAGTAATCAAACATAAACGATGCTCCAAGAGCACCCAATAACGGTCCAACTATATGGACTATTACAACTCCCATGAAGTCAGAATTACCTTCTTTTATTGCACTGCACGCGATTGATGCAAACGCAACTGCTGGATTGTATAATCCACCTGCCGAAGCTATTGCTAAGAGCGTTAAACCAAGAACAACTCCTGGGATTGCTGTATCTTTGTAACGATTCATCATGTTCATTGTCACATACACCCACGCAAACACCAACACGAGTAATGTTTCGATTGCCATAGGGGCGACAAGCGGACTGCCAGAAACCACATCTAAGGTAAAACTGCCGTTAGTGATCATCATAAAAAAACAGAGTGCTAAAGCTGCACCAAGAGATTGTGCAAGCATGTACATCGCCATTGCATTGAGTTGTAAACGATTTTGCATAAAACAAACAAAACTGATTGCTGGATTAAAATGTGCACCAGAGATATGGCCGCCAACATAGATCATCGCCATCAACATCAAACCGATCGCTATTGGATTTGCAATTAAACTAATTGCCACTGTCAAAAAAAACGTACCCACAAATTCCATTGCATAACGTTTCATCATATCTTCACCCTCTCTTTGATTATAGACGATATACTACTTTCACATCTTCGATTAATAACACAAGACTAAAATTATGCAAGTTTTCCAGCCCAACACAATAAAAAAGCCACACTTTTTACAACAAGTGTGACTTAAGTACAACGATGCTCTTTAATAAACATCACTCATTTTTTTACACCCTTATTCAACTCTTCACCTTCATCGGGCGTCAATGAAAATGCAAACGGATCTTCCAGATTAAGATATCGAACAACACTAACAACCGCCAGATTACTCATTAACCCCTGCTTATAGCTTTGAGATGCCCACATCTCATCAACAAGATAGCGCTTGTTTCGCTCAAAGCATCTTTTAAGCATATCATCATCCATATACGGCCTTAATAGTACTCTCATCTCTGGCCTACTGTATATAAACGTTGCTTCTAATATGGTGCCATGTTCCGACCATTGCGTAGAAACCAATTCTGTTGCGTCTCGCCCTGCTATTTTTACCAAAGATAAAACTTTATCTCCTTTATTAAATAGCACTGCCCTATGCAAGTTTTTATGAAAAGCAGAAACATTATGACGTTGAGCAACTTCAGGATCGACCGGCCGACAATGCCGTTCCCAATTTTGATACATACTTTTGGCAACAACTGCGTTGCCCTTATCCGCTTGGGGCGTATCCATACCATATATATTGCAACCCACAATCATAACCATCATAAATGCTATCTTTTTCATCAGATTTTTCTCCATGTTTTACTCAAGTCGGAATAAATACCTTTTGCTACAACTTAGAAAAAGTGCTAGAATAAATTATCTATATTCACCTACCTTATCTTTATAAAAGTTAATTTTTATGAACAACGAAATTTTACGCATAAATTCTATAGTAAAAACATATAATAACAATGAGCGTCTTGTTCATGCCCTCAACGATGTATCTTTCAGCATTAATAAAGGCGAAATCTTTGGCCTTCTTGGCGTCAACGGTGCAGGCAAAACAACATTATCTTCTATTTTGGCAACACTCCATCCTCCAACTGCTGGCGATGTTCTGTATGAAGGCGTTTCAATTTACAACGATATCAACAGATATCGGCAAGATCTTGGCTTTTGCCCTCAATATCAAAATTTGGATCAATTTCTAACCGTCGAAGAAAATTTATACTTTGCAGGCCGTTATTTCTTGGTACCAAAAGATGTGCTAGCAGAACGCGTTGCATACCTCCTTGAACACTTTGGACTACAAAAATACGCACAATTTCAAATCAATGAGCTTTCTGGTGGCAACAAACAACGTGTACTTATTGCGCGGGCATTGATACATAACCCAAAAATTATCATTTTTGATGAACCAACTGTTGGATTAGACCCCGATATTCGCCATGCTCTGTGGGGAGAAATTAAGACTTTAAAAGAAATGGGTATCACCATTATTTTAACCACCCACTATCTTGATGAAGCAGAACATCTTTCTGACAGAGTCTGTTTTTTACATAGAGGTAAGGTGATTCTCATTGATTCAGTACAAAATCTTAAGGCTCAACGAAACAATGCTTCGCTTGAAGATATATTTATTCAACTGGTGCACGAACAAAAAGAGTAGTAATTTTCTATGAATACATTCACTCATAATAAAACGATCTTTTGGGCCCTGCTTGCCCGTGATATGAGAGGAGTAATTAAGACACGCTTGCGCAGCCTTGTTATTGATGGTCTTATTTTGGTCGTTGTAGCAGTATTGGTGTTTGGTAATTTGCTGCCTATGATGGGCATGCCAAAAAACCTTATCGCTCCAGTCTTTCTTGGCAATTCTCTTTCGTTTTTCCTTGCATCATTAGGATATAACTGGGCAATGCGTATGGCTTACGATCTTAGATTTGATCGTTTTATCGATTATTTTTTAACGTTACCGTTGCCTAAATCGTGGTTGTTTGCATATTACGTTGTCTCATTCATCATAGAAGTTACTATTGTCACTCTTCCTATGGTAACATTGGGCATTATAGCCCTGGGAGACAATTTTGGCCCGATTAACGGTAATTTTCCAACTTTTTTATGCATGTATTTTTTAGCGTTATTATTTTGGGGCTTATTCTTTTTAGGCTCAGCATTTGTGTATGACTACCAATGGTTTAGAAATAATATGTGGGCACGTCGCATTATGCCATTTTTTGCTACGGCACCGGCATTTTTCACCTTTCAGACTATTGCGACAATTGCACCAACAAGCAGTAAACTTATGTTACTTAATCCTATTACCTATATCATTGAAGGATTGCGTGCATCACTTTTGGGCGGTTCTGAATATTTATCGTTAACAATCTGCTTAATTGGAAGTTTTATCGCGATTGTGCTTTTGTGCGTACGTTTACGATATGGTATTTATAAACAATTAGATCCGGTGTAATATATGATAATCAAAAAATTTCCGCGCACTGTGCACATATTCTTACAATTTTTCTACCGCGATTTTTACGTACAAAAACAAAAATTAGCGACACACATCATTAATTACTCAATCATTTATCCAGCGCTGTATATCTTCTGCTTTGCCTATCTACAAACACAAATCTATTTTCATGGACAAACACAATTGGGAGCCATCGTATTTTCCGGCACCTGCTTGGTACCATTACTTGTCATGACATCTACCATCTGCTTTGATCTGCTATTTGATTTAGAGAAAAATCATCATACCGATTATCAAATTACGGTGCTTGATCCGCGCTTGATGCTTATTGAACAAATTTTATTTTCTTCGTTATTTACCTTTTTTATCATGATCCCATTTTTCCCCCTTGCACGCATTTTTGCCAGTTCTTTTATCGATTTAAGCAATATCACCTGGTCATCATTATTTCTTATCCTATATCTCGGTTCACTCTGCTTTTCTGCATACCACAAACTTGCGGCAACCATCATCACCGTAAAAAAAATTAGCATGTTTTGGTCCCGCGTAAACTATATTTTGCTCGTGCTTGGTGGCTTTTGGATACCACTGGCAACTATTCGCGCATTTTCACCAACCCTTGGTTTTTTAGTCCGTCTTAATCCTATCGTTTATTTTACTGAAGGGTTGCGACAATCCATTGTTGGCGGCAGTCAATTTTTGCCACTCGTACAGTGCGCAAGCGCATTATTTGTGCTCAGCGTTATCTTTACCCTACTATCATTCCATTTTTTCAAAAGGCGGATCGATCACATATAGGACTTATTCAAGCTGTGCTTTTTTACCAATTATGTTATATTAAAGCTAGTACAGTTTATTATTTTCAGGTCTACTATGAACAAAATAATCCTTTTTTATAAATATATAGAAATAGCCTACCCAAAGCAGGTTATGAAGTGGCAACAGCAAATATGCCAAGAACTCCAACTCAAAGGCAGAATCTTGATCAGTCATGAAGGCATCAATGGAACTTTAGGCGGATCGGCAGAAAACCTTGATCAATACAAAGATCTTATGTCTGCTCATGAGCTATTTGGCAACATAGACTTTAAAGAAAGTGAAGGCGGCCCTGAATGCTTCCCACGCCTCTCTGTCAAAGTGCGCAATGAAGCGGTATCGCTTGGTATCCCTTACGACCAATTAACACCACGTAATACTGGTCAACACTTAACACCACAAGAAACACATGCCCTTATTGCTGCAAGCCCGCAAGACTTAGTTATTCTTGATGCTCGCAATAATTATGAATGGGAAATTGGCAAATTTCAAAATGCCATAACCCCAAACATTGAAAACTTCAGAGATTTACCAGCCTACTTAGATCAGAACCTTGATCAATTTAAAGACAAACAAGTTTTAATGTATTGCACCGGCGGAATACGCTGCGAACGAGCAACCGCTTACCTTAATGAAAAAAATGTCGCAAAAAAAGTTTACCAAATGGATGGTGGAATTCACCGCTACGCAGAACAATATCCTGATGGTTTTTTCCGTGGCAAAAACTATGTTTTTGATGGCAGAATTTCTGTCAGAATCAATGATGATATTCTTGGCTCTTGTGCAATTTGCACTCAACCTTGTGATGAATATTACAATTGCCTGAATGCTATGTGCAACAAGCACTTTATTAGCTGCACACCATGCATTGAAAAATTGAACAAAACATGTAGTGAACAATGCCAAATGCTACTTGCAGAAAAGAAGGTAAATCAACGCCCAGAATTTAATAAAACTTGTGCGTTAGAAAAATAACACCATACTTGATAAAAATGTTCGTATGCTTCGACCCTCTTTCGCTAAAGCTTCAGCGGGCAGGCAAGAATCCGACATAGCCTTGGCGACGTCGGCTCAGCACGAACGGAAAGAAATAAAAAAAATATAGTCCCGTTCGTCCTGAGCCTATCGAAGGAAACCGAACTCATTGAGTAGTAATTATGCATATAACACCTATCGACGAACCAACACATCAAATCCCTCTCTTAATCACAGCCAACGAACCACTGGCAACAAAAAACTGGTTTGGCACGGGCGGCCCAGCAAAATTTTACTGCGAACCAACCAATGCGCAACAATTCCAAGAAGCGATTGTGTATGCAAGCACGTATAACCTTGATCTGTTTATTCTTGGACAAGGCGCAAACATCCTGATTAGTGATGAAGGTTTTGATGGTCTTGTTATTCGACCAATGCTCACAAATATAGAAATTATTGCCACTGCTGAACACTCTACTCTTATTAAAGCTGATGCGGGCGTAACCATGCCAAATTTAATAGACTATTGCCTCAACAATAATCTACTCGGCCTTGAAGAATTTAGTGGCATACCAGGAACAGTTGGAGGATCAGTGTATATTAACCTCCACTACTTTGAATTCTTACTCGCTAATTTTTTGGTTTCTGCGCAAGTTTTGCATAAAAAAACTGGGGATCTTGCAGTAGTAGATGCTCAGTGGTTTAATTTTGGATACAACGATTCACAGTTGCACAAAAAAGATTATTTTCTCGTGAATGCAACATTCAAACTCACTCGTGCAACAGATGAGCAAACAGCATTCGCCAAAGGTCGCAAAACAGAAATCATCAGACACCGCGCACACCGCTACCCACAAGTACGCACCTGCGGCAGCTTTTTTAGAAACTTTTTTGCCGATGAAGTGACACTCGTTATTGATAACAAAAAAATAATTTTCGTTGCGTATTATCTTGATAAAATTGGCGTAAAAGGAACATTGCGCAGTGGCAATGCAATTGTATCACCACAACACGCCAACATGATTGTTAACCTCGGACAAGCAACCAGTACAGACATTATTACTCTTGCATGCGAAATGCAAAAACTGGTCCAAGAAAAATTTGGCATCCTGCCACAGCCAGAATGCCAATTAATTGGATTTAAAAAATATCCGCTAATCCAGTCAATGTGATTCTTTTTATTTGTGCGGAACTAATTTTTTTTCTAAAACAAATCGTATAAATAGACCTGCCACAACACGCATATCGCGAGCTTCGACAAATATTTCACGATCGTTTTTGTTTTTTATTTGAGATTCAATATTTTTATACTTTATTGGGTTATCAATAAGTTCTTTTTTGTCTACCTGAAGAGGTAAATTTATACTTTCAACATGTACTTTATGACAGAAGCGCGCAACATCATTAAAATCAATAGGAGAGTTCGGGTACTGTGCCTGAAACTCATCAAGAACATTCCCTATATACTCCATAAACCCATCAAGATGACGCAACTTCTTCTTAACATAGTCTTTGTCATGGGCAAAAAGAGGTTTGACCAGCTCTATACAATCTATCGCAAAATCATCACATTTATGCTTCTTTTTGGCTATTGCCTTGAAAACACTTTCAGGACCCCAACTTGCGTAATATAAGCCTGATTGCATATCTAAAACATAGTCCTCAAAATCTGATAAATGACTACGATAAAGACTTTTAGCTCTTGTTACAGTCTTACTCTCTTTGTGCACCACAGGAAGAGAGCTCTCCTTATTGGAATGGTGCATAAAATAATCCATTGAAATGCTACTATTAGTATCATTAGTTGGCTTAAGGTAACCCTGCAATGGCCGACTGTTGGTTTTTTCAGGCTTGTTAAGCTTATCAAGAATAGGAACGCGCTGACCTTCTTGTTTTTGAATTGAAAGATCATCAAATTCTGCATCTTTGCCAGCAGGATATGCCACGTGATAGATATTTCTCGTTATTGGATCACAAGTAATAGTTTGTCCATCGACAATCTGCTTTGCTGCATCAGTAGCTCCCACAACCACAGGAATATCTAATTTTTTACCCAGCGCTACTGCATGCCCACTACCATCAGTTTTTTCTATTATAATACCGCCAGCTATATGTAATCCTGTATACCAAAGGCTGTTAATCGCCGGCGCAATTACAATATCCCCACGACGCACCTTGTTGAGGTGCTTACGACTTGTTACTATGCACGCTCTTCCGGTGACTGATTTACTGCCAAAACTAGACCTACCCTGGACCAGGATATTTTCTTGATTTTCATCAACAGAAGCTTCTTCCACCGATTGAATAGTTCCTGAATCATGAGATATTACAATCACAGAATCACTGGTTAAAGCTGAAAAATAGGGCATAATAGCCATTATATACCAAAGACGTGACATTTTTTTTATAAACATAATTAAACTCTCTGCTAATTTATTTCTTAAAAATTACTAAACACGATATACTATTAATTATTTATACTATATCAGAAAAGTGAAAAACTAGAAAATTGCACTTTATTACTATGAATGAATTAATTTTTATTGCTCATACAATTATTATCGCAGGCTTTGCCCTTGGATCTCTTGCATTAGGACCTGGTGCACTTATTGCATTTATCTGCAGCCAATGCATGTTGGCCAACCTTTTTGTGATCAAGCAAATCACCCTTTTTGGATTCACAGCCACCAGTGCTGATGCTTTTACCGTGGGCGCAACCATTGGCCTTAACTTATTACAAGAATATTTTGGCAAAGAAATAACAAAAAAAGCTATTTGGATAAACTTCTTTTTGCTCATTTTCTATGCAATTGTATCACAAATCCATCTTTTCTATATTCCACATAGCGCTGATATAGCACAGCAACATTTTATACCACTACTTATCCTTATGCCTCGGATTGTGATTGCCTCATTCTCAGTCTACCTTTTTACTCAACTGACCGACTACTATCTTTATGGCATACTCAAAAAAACATTTCATGACAAGTACATTATTTTTCGTAACTATGCATCTATTGCATTCTGCCAGCTCATTGATACCGTTTTATTCAGCTTTTTAGGCCTGTATGGCATCATCGATAATATCGGGGAAGTTATTGTAATCAGTTACCTTATCAAACTGGCTAGCATTATTATTGCCACCCCTTTTGTGGGCTTTTCGCGTAGAATTTACACCCTAACGCAAAAATAAGATTTTTTTCGTGGTGATATTTGAAAATACCACCACCCCACCATACATAATCAACAAGTATTATTAAGAATTATTAATGCCCAACATTGGTTGGGCACCCGCACAAAAACTTCGTTTTCGTGAAATTCCGTGGTGGGGCCCTTATCCGGCCCCCCACACCCCCAGATACAAACGTTCCCTTTGATCCCTCGGATGAAATATAACTCGCGCCCAAGTCTGCTACGCAGCCTAAAGCGCTCAGACAAGATATTTCAACGGGTAATAACTTCTTATCCGCTACTGATTTGCTCTCTTACCATTTGCTACTCACTTACGTCTCTACTCGCATGCACCATTACTCCTGCGCTTACGCTCGGAGTAAGGGCTCGGGTACGCCACCTCTTTTAACGGATTACAAAAAATAAAAGAGCGCTTGATCCTTCAACAAGTTCAGGATAAGCCCGGGGAATTTGGTTCTTGGATAAGTTAGTGAAAAGTCCCATGAGGCGTGTATGATGATTTAGGCGGTTTCTTAACCGACTGTGGTCTGAATTCAGGCCGTAAGAGATCAAACAGGATGTTTGTGTCTGGGGTTGTAGGGGGCCGGACAAGGGCCCCACTACGAAAAAACACTTTTGTGTAACAAAAGTAGGGTCCCCAGCTTTAGCGAATGGGGATTAATTCTTATCTCTAGGCAAACATCTCTACGAAAGAAATTTTTTCTGTTATACTAATAACTACTCACAAATAACGAAAAAAAATGTATGTCATACTTTAAATTTGAACTTATTCACCGATCAAAAAAATCCCGCGCTCGTGTCGGCCGCATCCATACGCCACACGGCATTATTGATACTCCAAGTTTTGTAGGCGTTGGCACTAATGGCGCATTAAAATCTCTCGATTCTACCATGGTTGATCAAATCGGCTTGCAGCTGATGTTCTGTAAT
>Ga0105240_10001934_pt1 | contig 34352 bp, 36 predicted proteins | sample KBSC54metaG_FD_80426 | JGI IMG/M metagenome (GOLD analysis project Ga0105240, IMG submission 80426) | Corn rhizosphere microbial communities from Kellogg Biological Station, Michigan, USA - KBS C5-4 metaG | ecosystem: Host-associated > Plants > Roots > Rhizosphere > Soil | place: Michigan, USA... | reverse complement strand
TCGCTCGCCGGATAGGCGCCCAGGCCCATCAGCGTGTTGGTGACCGGGTAGCCGAGCATGTCGACCAGCGTGCGCAGTTCGTTGCACGCATTGCCCAGCAGCACGCCGCCGCCGGTGTAGATGTAGGGGCGTTTGGCAGCCAGCAGCAGTTGCAGCGCCTTGCGGATCTGGCCGGAGTGGCCCTTGTCGACCGGCTTGTACGAACGCATTTCGACGGTTTTCGGATACTCGTAGGCACAGGTGTGCATCGAAATATCCTTGGGAATATCGACCAGCACGGGGCCTGGACGGCCGGTGGTGGCGATATAGAAAGCTTTTTTCATCGTCGACGCCAGGTCCTTCACGTCCTTCACGAGGAAGTTGTGCTTGACGCAGGGACGCGTGATGCCGACGGTGTCGCACTCCTGAAAGGCGTCCTGACCGATGGCGGTCGAAGGCACCTGGCCGGAAATCACGATCATCGGGATCGAATCCATGTACGCGGTCGCCAGGCCGGTCACCGCATTGGTGACGCCGGGGCCGGAGGTCACGATGCAAACGCCGACTTTTTCGGAGCTGCGCGAATAGGCATCCGCTGCATGCACCGCAGCCTGCTCGTGGCGTACCAGGATATGTTGGAATTTGTCTTGCTTGAAGATAGCGTCGTAAATGTAAAGCACGGCGCCACCAGGATAGCCGAAGACGTGCTCAACGCCCTCTTCAGCCAGGCAACGGACGAGTATCTCCGCACCGGTGAGGTTTTCTGCACTCATTACTACTTCCTTTCAAGGTCCATTGGAGATTGATCGGATGTTCTCTCCTGGCGAAATCGCACTGACCGACCTGCGTCCTTCGGCATCCCTTCTTTGTGCGGTCACGTCATTTCTGCGCCCCAACCGTAGTGAGGTTCAAAATGCCGCTCAGCGCGACTCGTTCAGCCTTGGTGCAAGTACACCGTTACGAATTTCTCGCGCTTGTGGCGCGGGTTAGAACAAACAGCTTTTAAATAAAGCGCGTCTTTGACAATCGCTACATTATGCGTAGCCACGGTAAAGACCATAGAACTTCATGTTGATGAAGCGGACTGACACGTTAATGCGTCGCATCATTTTGGTCAAGCTAATTTAGTGCGACGGGCCGCAAAACCGCCCTGTAATTGTGCTTTTCCTATAAACACCACCACAAACAAGGGCTTTTTTGCTAGCATGCGCTCTGTTACAAATCCGTACATTCCACCAACATACCCGTCGGAATTGCATTCGATTCATCTATTCCCGGCTGCACATCGACAAGCCGTATTGCATGGCAACTGACAAAGAACTCTCCGATTTTCTCGAAAATGTCGAACGCCGCGCCTTCAAGCAGGCGGTTTACGCCGTGCGAAAAGATGAAGCGGCGCTCGACATTGTTCAGGATGCGATGATCAAGCTGGCTGAGAAATACGGCGACAAGCCAGCCAACGAACTACCCCTGCTGTTCCAGCGCATCCTGCAAAACACCATCCATGACTTTTTCCGCCGGGAAAAAGTGCGCACCACCTGGGTTAGCCTGTTTTCCAGCATCGGCCGCGACAGCGAGAACCAGGAAGACTTCGACCTGCTCGAAAGCTATGAAGCAGAAGAAGGCACCCAGGCATCGGAATCCAGCGCGGACAAGGTCGAACGTGAACAAACGCTCGCCTTGATCGACGCCGAAGTACAAAAACTTCCAACCCGTCAACGGGAAGCCTTCCTCATGCGTTACTGGCAAGACATGGATGTCGCCGAGACAGCTGCCGCTATGGGATGCTCTGAGGGCAGCGTCAAAACTCATTGTTCTCGCGCAACACACGCCCTGGCTCAAGCTCTCAGGGCCAAAGGAATCACTTTATGAACAACAAAGAACTACAATTTGCTTACCGGGTAAAGCGGGCTCTGGACGCCAATCTGGAGCACTTGCCCGAATCGACCACCCAAAGCCTGGCGGAAGCGCGCCGCGTCGCGCTTGCCCGCAAAAAAACGACCGCCCCGGTTCGCGCTGTGGCGCCGCAATTTGCACTGGCAGGCGCTTTAGGCGGCAACTTCACGCCGTCGTCGTCGTTCTCCTGGCTCGGCCGCCTGGGCGTCGCCATCCCTCTGCTGGCAGGCGTAATGCTGTTTGCCGGCCTGTATGAACACGAGCACCAGCAGCGCATCAGCGCCCTGGCCGAAATTGACGCCGGCGTGTTGTCGGATGAATTGCCGCTGTCGGCTTATCTCGATCACGGTTTCAACGCCTATCTGGCGCAGCAAGGCGAATAATTGATGGCAGGCACCCGGACTTCCATGAGCACCGCAGCACGCAACATGTTGAGCTTTATCGTTGCCGCAGTCGTCGCACTGGCCGGCCTGTCCGTCCTGACATGCAAAGCAGTGCATGCGCAAGGTCCGAACACCACGGCGGCGACCCAGCAGCCAGCTCTGGTGCCGACAATGCCTTCCAAGATCGCCAAGAAGCCCGAATCCAAGCCGACCTGGAGCGAGCTGACGCCTGCACAACAGCACGCGCTTTCGCCGCTGGCCGGCGAATGGAAGAAGATGGAATTCAACAGCAAGGAAAAATGGCTGGTCATCGGCAACAAGTTCGCCGCCATGAGTCCTGCCGAACAGGAACGCATGCAGGATCGCATGCGTGACTGGGTCAAGTTGACGCCGGCACAGCGCCGGTCGGCGCGTGAAAGCTATACCCGGGCCAAGAAACTGGACGCGGACAAGAAGTCGGCCCAATGGAAAGAATACCAACAGTTGTCGGACGAACAAAAAAAGAAACTGTCGCAAGCCAAGCTGCCTAAGCACGTTGCCGCGCTGCCGCCGACCCAGGCAAAAGCTGCACCGACCATCCAGTTGCCGCCCGAGGCGCTGGAACAGACTCTGGTGCCGCCGCCGGCGCTGGTCACTCCGACAGCGGCCACGCCGACCGAGTCCAAGTAAAGCTGATCAGGCAGACGCCGCCCACCAAACGCTCAAAAACAAAAATGCCATGCCCGCGCACAAGACGTCGGCATGGCATTTTTACGTCGCCGTAGCGCTTTGATTCGCAGGTAGTTCGCGTATCATGCATCCCGACGTGTGTGCCTCCGCCCGAGACCACGCCAAAGAATAATGCCACCACCAACAGAAGAGACTGCCTTGAGCTCCGCACCGACGCCATCCGCCCTGCCCACGCCATCCCTGCGCCGCCGCCTGTGCAGCATGGTGTACGAATCCATGCTGCTGTTCGGCGTGGTGTTCATTTCGACCCTGATCTTCTCGACCGTGCTCGAACAGCGCCACGCGCTTTACCTGCGGCATGCGCTGGAAAGCTGGCTGTTCGTCATTCTTGGCCTGTACTTCATCTGGTTCTGGAATCGGAGCGGCCAGACGCTGGCGATGAAGACCTGGCGCATCCGCCTGACCCGCGCCGACGGCGCCCCGGTCAATGCATGGCGCGCGCTGCTGCGCTTCCTGCTCAGTTGGCTGTGGTTCCTGCCCGGACTGGCGCTGGCATGGGCGCTGGGCGCCAAGGGCTGGATGCTGATATGGATTCCCTCCGTGAATGTCTTGGTCTGGGCCGCCCTGATCTATGCCGATCCGCAACGCCAGTTCGTGCACGATCGCCTGGCAGGCACGCGGATCGTGGATCTGAATCCACCCAAAAAGAAACAATAAGCTGCACTGCAATAAAACGGTCATGCAATCCTGTTACGCTAGTCGTTTCGCTCACAATCAAGAGGCCGTCACTGCATGATCGCCCGCATTGCCCGAACCCTGCTGCTGACCCAATTCGGCGTCGCCGCCCTGTTCTACCTCCTGCTCGTCAAGCTGCATGTCACCAATGTCCCACTCGCCATCGTCCTCAGCCTGGCGATGGTCGGACTGTTCCGTGCTTCGATCACGGCCAACAGCTTTTTCCTGACCTGGCCCAATCGCGCCAAATCGGCGCACACGCCTGAACTGAGCTGGCCCGGCATTTTCCGGCTGTTTGCCGGCGAATATTGCGCGACCATGGTGTGCTCTTCGTGGGGCATGCCGTTCCAGCGTTTCGACAAGCGCATCTACACCGACACCACCTCGTTGCCGGTGCTGCTGATCCACGGCTACGGCTGCAACAGCGGCTACTGGCACTGGATGAGCAAGGCGCTGGAAGAAGCGCACATCACGCATTACGCGGTCGACATGGAACCTGTGTTCGGCAGCATCGATGGTTATGCGCCGCTGGTCCATGAAGCGGTGCAGCGGCTGGTGACGGAAAGCGGCCAGGACAAGATCGTCATCGTCGCCCACAGCATGGGCGGCCTGGCGGCGCGTGCTTACCTGCGCGACCACGGCTGCGCCAACATCGCCAAGGTCATCACGCTGGGAACGCCGCATCACGGCACCACCATCGCCAACTTCGGCATCGGCATCAACTGCGGCGAAATGAACTGGCTTGGCCGCGCCGAAGAAGGTACCAGCAGCGAATGGCTGCAAAAACTCGCCGCAACCGAAGAGCCGTCCACGCGCGCCGTCATCCTGTCGATCTATTCGCATCACGACAACATCGTTTCGCCGCAAATCTCCTCGCACTTGCCCGGCGCTGAAAACGTTGCCATCAGCGGCATCGGCCATGTCGCGCTGGCACTGGATCCAACCATCCAGGCGCGTGTCGTCGCAGAAATTCACAAGGCAGGGATATAAAAAAACCCGCATGGCGACATGCGGGTTTCCGGTGCTGCAAGCGCTAAATTACTTCTGCGCTTCTTTGGCGGTGTCCTGGATTTTCTGGCCTGCGGCTTCCATCTTTTCGCCGGCTTTCTGCGTCAGGTCCTTGGCGCCGTCTTTCATGTCGCCGACGGCCTTGTCCAGCTTCTGGCCGGCTTCCGCCGCCTTCTCCTGCGCCTTGTCCGCCACCACTGCGGCCTGATCGCCGGCGTTCTTCACCGCGCTGTCGATCTGCTTGCCCATGGTTTCCGCCGGGCCGGGCGTTTCCTCTTTCTTCTGGCAGGCGGAGATCGCCAGTCCTACCGCGCCGATCGCCACCGCAGCGCCGATAACTTTGATCAATTTCATAGCATCCTCTCACAAGAAAAACAGCGGAACAATTCCGTTAAAACATCCTGCCGCACGATAGCATGACGAACAAACAGTGCGGTATGCAAAACGTAACAACCGTAATAATTTCCCGTCAAAAATAAGAAGATTTCCAGCCGGCCTTCGTCTTACATCAAGGCGAGCTCCGCCTCGGTAAATCCTGCTGCGCGACGCGCTTCCATGTTGAACGGCCCGCGCATCACCGGCGCCTTGAATTCGACCGTCAAGCGGGAAAACGTCGCGATCGGATCAAGTCGACGCTGCTCGCACAGCCAGCCGTACCAGCGATTGCCGATGGCCACATGGCCGATTTCGTCGCGCATGATGATATCGAGGATCGCCGCTGCCGCATGGTCGCCGGCTTGCGCCAGTTTGTTGCGCACCGGCGGCGCGGCGTCGAGTCCGCGCGCTTCCATCGTGCGCGGCACCAGTGCGATGCGGGCAAGGATGTCGTCCTTGGTTTTCTCGGCCATGTCCCACAGGCTGTTATGCGCGGTGAAATCGCCATAGGCACAACCGAGCACCTGCAAATGCGCTTCCAGCAACGAGAAGTGATACGCCTCTTCATCGGCCACCTTGAGCCAGTCGACGTAGAACGCCTCCGGCATGTGCGGGAAGCGCCAGATCACGTCCAGCGCGAGATTGATGGCGTTGAATTCGATATGCGCCAGCGCATGGATCATCGCCGCACGCCCCTCCTCCGTACGCATCGAACGCGACTTCACCAGTAATGGCGACACCAGCTCAGGATGCGCCGGCCGGCCTGGCACGTCGGCGTCGGCGGACAACATCGCATCCCGATCCAGCACCAGCTCGCCGGCATGCCAGGCGTGCGCCATGGCGCGCACGCCCGCCGCCTTGGCGGCGCTGTCGGTATGCACCAACCAATGCAGCGCGGCGCGACGCAGTTCGGTCGCGGCGGAAAACTTGTTTTCAGGAAAATCGGGGTTCGACGATGGATTCACGATGATTTATGTCAGCAGCGGTAAAATGGCGGGTTGATGGAACACGGTTTGTCCCAATATGGATGTCTGTGTCCCCGAATAACCGAGGAGACAATTTTATTATGGCAATTTACAAGTTGGAAGAAAACACGCCGGAAATCGCGGAAACCGCCTGGGTGGCGGAGTCGGCCGTCGTGGTCGGCAAGGTCAAACTGGAGGAACACGCCAGCGTGTGGTTCAACGTGAGCATCCGCGGCGACAATGAATTGATCACCATCGGCGAAAACAGCAACGTCCAGGAAGGTGCAGTATTGCACACCGACGTCGGCTATCCGATGCACATCGGCAAGAACGTGACGGTCGGCCACCAGGCCATGCTGCACGGTTGCACCATCGGCGAAGGCGCCCTGATCGGTATCCAGGCCATCGTGCTCAACGGCGCCAAGATCGGCAAGAACAGCCTGGTCGGCGCCGGCGCGCTGGTCACCGAAGGCAAGGAATTCCCGGAAAATTCGCTCATCATCGGTTCACCGGCCAAGGCCGTGCGCACCCTGAGCGAAGAAGATATCGCCCGCATGCGCGCCGGTACCGACAGCTATGTCGAACGCGCGCAATTGTTTAAAACCAGTCTCAAGCGCATCGCCTGAAGCGCCATCGAAGCAAGGCAACAACACAACTGCACGATGCTGCTTAACGCCGCTTCTTGTGAGTTTGTGAGCAACAAGAAAGAAACAATGAAAGATACGCTGCAAAAATTCATGGTGGAAAACGCACCCGTTCGCGGAGAACTGGTGGAAATTTCGTCGACCTGGCAACAGGTGCTGGCGCGACGTGACTATCCGGTTGCGGTTAAGGCGCTGCTCGGCCAGATGCTGTCGGCGGCGGCGCTGCTGACGGCCAACCTCAAGTTCAACGGCATGGTCGTCATGCAGATCCACGGCGACGGCCCGGTCCGGCTGCTAGTGGTCGAGTGCGACTCCGAGCTGCGCCTGCGCGCCACCGCCAAGCTGGTGGAAGACGCCGAAGTGGCCGACGACGCCACCCTGACGCAGCTGGTCAACGCCAACGGCGAAGGCCGTTTTGCCATCACGCTCGACCCCAAGGACAAGATGCCGGGCCAACAGGCTTATCAAGGCATCGTGCCGCTGGATGGCGACACCGTGGCCACCGTCATCGAAAATTACATGCTGCGTTCCGAGCAGCTCGACACCAAGTTGTGGCTCGCCGCCGACGACAAGGTGGCGCGCGGCCTGCTGCTGCAAAAGCTGCCGAACCACGGCGGCAAGGACGTCGGCAAAGCCGCGCCCGAAGAAGAGCTGGAAACCTGGAATCGCCTGTCGATGCTGGGCAATACGCTGCGCAGCGAAGAATTGCTGAGCACCGACATCGAGACGCTGATGCATCGTCTGTTCTGGGAAGAAACCATCCGCGTCTTCGATCCTGCGCATCCGGAATTCCATTGCACCTGCTCGCGCGAGAAGGTCGGCAACATGCTCAAGATGCTCGGCCAGGCTGAAGTGGAAGACGCGCTCTCGACGCAGGAAAAGCTCAGCGTCGATTGCGATTTCTGCGGACTGCACTATGAGTTCGACGCGGTCGATTGCGCGCAAATCTTCCGCGCGGAAACACCTGCGGACGCCGTTCCGCAGACCGATACCCGTCACTAAACCGTCTTTTTCTTCAGACAAAAAATGGCCGCCGCTGGATTCCAGCGGCGGCCATTTTTCTGTGCACTATCCTTGAAGGATTGCCGCATCAGGCGGGCACCAGCAAACCCAGTTGCCCGGCATCGAGATAGCACCACTCGCCCTCTTCCAGCTCCAGTGCATCCAGCTGCAAACCGCCGATGGCCGTACGGCGCAAGGCGCTGCAATGGTTGCCTGCGGCCGCCAGCATGCGCTTGACCTGATGGTATTTTCCCTGCTCCAGCACGATCTCCAGCACATGCGCGTCGAGCTTGCGGCAGGTCACCGCTGCCAGCGGCTCCGGTTCGTCATGCAGCTGTACGCCACCCAGCAATTGCGCAATGAGCTCGTCCGTTACGGCGTCGTGCGTAGTGGCCGCATAGACCTTGGGTACGTGACGCTTGGGCGACGATTGCGCATGGATGAACGCGCCGTCATCCGACATCAACAGCAAACCGGTGGTGTCGTGATCAAGGCGGCCGACCGGCTGCACGTCGCGCCACGAAAACTGCTCCGGCAAAATCGTCAGCACGCCCGGATGATGGCTGGGCTTGCGCGAACATTCGAAATTGGCGGGCTTGTTCAGGGCGATGTAGACGTGCTCACGATACGTCCATTCTTCGTCGAACAGCGTGAACGCCAGTCCTTCGGTATCGGGGGAAAAACGGTAGTCGTCGACGACTTCGCCGTTGATGGCGACTTCGCCGTCTTCGATCAGCGAACGGCAATATTTGCGCGATCCGAAACCTTGCGACTGGAGGATGCGATCCAGGGTCAACTTGCTCATTGCTTGGGCTTTCTGTCTTGTTTGGGCGTCAATATCTGGCGGGCGATGCCGCGCAGGATATTGACCTCTTCGGTTTCCAGCTGCGTGCGCGCAAACAGGCGTTTGAGGCGCGGCATCAATTTTTTGGGGCTGTCGGGCTTGAGGAATTCGATCGCCACCAGCGCCTCTTCCAGATGGCGGAACATGCCCTCGATCTCCGCCACGCCGGCCATCTCGCCCTGGAAGCCGATGTCACTGGCCTGCTTGCGGTCGCCCAGCTCAGCCATGCGGCATTCATAGGCCAGCACCTGCACCGCCTGCGCCAGGTTGAGCGAAGAATAGTCTGGGTTGGCCGGGATGTTGATCAGCACATTGCATTTCTGCACCAGCTCGTTGGGCAGGCCGAAACGCTCGTTGCCGAAGATCAGCGCGGCGTTCAGTCCGACGTCGCCGGCAATCTGCTCCGCAATCGTACGCGGTGAAACCACCGGTGGCGAAAACTCGCGCAGGCGGGCGCTGATGGCGGCGGCAAAATTGCAATCCTGCAACGCCTCCTCGATGCTGGTCACGATGCGCGCGCCGGACAGCACGTCCTGCGCGCCGCTGGCGAAGGCCACGGCAGCCTCTTCCCCGACCGCATTGGGAAAGCGCGGATTGACCAGCACCAGCTCGCCGAAACCCATGGTTTTGATGGCGCGGGCAGCCGCGCCGATGTTGCCTGGACTGCTGGTTTCCACCAACACGAAACGCAGGCGCTTGAAAACAGAATTATCGATTTTGGGCGTGTTCATTTAAAATAGCGGTATTCGCACGTTCGAAAACTTCGTAAGCCCGCCTGAAACCGGCAAGGCCATGTCAATACCGATATCAGATTGACAACCATCGAACGCTGCACCGCTCATTAATTTCATTGTTGTGCAACTTCTCCCGACGGTAACGAAACCGAGGGCGAAGACGCCATTTTAACGGAACCCTCAGGATGCTTATCCCCCCAATGCTCAATACGGCGATCAAGGCCGCTCGTCGCGGCGCCGCCGTCATCAATCGCGCGTCGTTCGACGTCTCGCTGCTCAAGGTCACCAAGAAGCAACACAACGACTTCGTCACCGAAGTCGACAAGGCGGCGGAAGACGCCATCATTGAGGTCCTGAAGACCGCGTATCCCGACCACGCCATCCTGGCGGAAGAGTCCGGCCCATCGGCCAACCTGCACGACGAAAATGAAAACGTCTGGATCATCGATCCACTCGACGGCACCACCAACTTCATCCACGGCTTCCCGCAATACTGCGTCTCGATCGCGCTGCAACAGCGCGGCCAGATCACGCAGGCAGTCGTCTACGACCCTACCCGCAACGACCTGTTCACCGCGTCCAAGGGCGCCGGCGCCTACCTGAACGAAAAGCGCATCCGCGTCAGCAAGCGCGACAAGATCGCCGACTGCCTGATCGGCACCGGCTTCCCGTTCCGCGACATGGACGGCCTGAACGAATACATGAAGATGTTCAAGATCATGACCGAAAACTGCGCCGGCCTGCGCCGTCCGGGCGCTGCTGCGCTGGACCTGGCCTACGTTGCCGCCGGCCGCCTCGACGGCTTCTTCGAAAAGGGCCTGAAGCCTTGGGACATCGCCGCCGGCTCGCTGCTGGTGACGGAAGCCGGCGGCATCGTCGGCACCTTCAAGGGTGAAGCCGATTACCTGTACAAGGGCGACGTCATGGCCGGCAATCCGAAGATTTTCTCGCAGCAAGTCAATTTGCTGTCTGAATTCGCATAAGATTCAGACTTCGGTTTTGCATCAGCATCACGATCCGGTCGGAGAGCCGGAGCAGTCACCAAGTCACGCCAGGGAAGCGATGCACTTTGCAGCGCTTCCCAGCCACCCAAGGAGACGAGCATGGCAGTCAATCCCATTCCTGAAGGCTACAGCAGTGTCACCCCGTATCTGATCGTTTCCGACACCGCCAGAGCGATCACGTTTTACAAAAAAGCTTTCGACGCGACCGAAGTCATGCGTCTCGACGGCCCCCACAATAAAATCTGGCACGCCGAAATCCAGATCGGCAACGCCCGCGTCATGCTCGCCGACGAATTCATCGAGATGGGCATCCATTGTCCCAAGACGCTCGGCGGCGCCGGCGTCAGCATGCTGATTTACGTCGACGACGTCGATGCGGTATTCACACAGGCCATCGCAGCAGGCGCCGCCAAACTGCGCGCCGTGCAGGATCAGTTCTACGGCGACCGCTCCGGCATGCTGCGCGACCCCTACGGCCACATCTGGTCGATCGCCACGCACAAGGAAGACCTCTCCAACGAAGAGATCCGCAGCCGCTCGCAGGCGCTGCTCCACAAGTGCAAACCTACTCAGGCCTGAGCCCTCTTTCGTTTTCGTCCCATGCCATTTGTCGTCAGCGCCGGTCGGCGCATCCATTACGAAGTCAGCGGCCAGGGCCCTGACCTGCTCCTGCACCACGGTTTCACCAGCAGCTCGCAAGCCTGGCGCTTCTTCGGATTTACCGAAGTGTTGCAACAACACTATCGCGTCATCGCACTCGATGCCCTGGGCCACGGCCTCAGCGACAAACCGCGCGAGACGGATGCCTACACGTTGCATCAACGCAGCGCCGATGTAGTCGCCGTGCTCGACGACCTCGGTATCGACAAGGTCCATTACTGCGGCTATTCGCTCGGCGGCTGGGTCGGTTACGGCATGGTCCGCCACGCGCGCGACCGCTTGCAATCGCTGACCCTCGGCGCCGCGCATCCGTATGCGGACGCCAGTTGGGACGCCTTCAAGGGGATCGACGGCATCGATGCCAATGCCTTCATCACGGCATTTGAAAGCGTATTGAATGAACGCATCTCGTCCGAGGTGAAGATGATGATCCGCGCCAATGATCTGCAGGCGCTGGCTGCCGCCGCGCAGCAGCCGCGCGTTTCGATGGAAGAATTGCTGCCGCTGATCGACCTGCCCTGCCTGATGTTTTGCGGCGATGCGGATGCGCGCCATGCGGCGGTCGAGCGCTGCGTCGGATTGTTGCCGCGCGCACGCTTTGTGTCGCTGCCGGGCGTGACGCATTTTGGCGGCCTGATGCAGAGCAAGCTGGTGCTGCCGCCGCTATTGGGTTTTCTCTCGGCGCAAGCGAGCGGCTAAGCCTCTGGATTTACTTGAGTTTGTGCACCAGACGACCGGCGACCTGTTCGCCGGCTTTTTCATTGTCGAATTGCTCACGCGCGCGCTGCAAATCCGCGTGATGGCGTTCGGCCCAGTTGTCCAGCGCGATCAGCGTGTCGCTGAGCGATTCTCCCAGCGGGCTCAGTTGGTATTCCACGTGCGGCGCCGCCGTCTCCAGATTGCAACGCGTCACCAGACCGTTGCGCTCCAGCTCCTTCAGAGTCTGCGTCAACATCTTTTGCGAGATGCCTTCGATCTTGCGCAACAGCGCGCTGTTGCGCATCGGCCCCGCCGCCAGCGCCGGAAAAATCAGCAAGGCCCACTTGCTGCCAACCAGTTCCAGCGCCTTGCGCGACGGACAGGCGAGACTGTAGATATCGGTTTGCGGTTCTTCGACGGAGATTTTCTTTACCGGTTTCATGGTTACCAAAAAGTGCCTTCTTGTTGGACTCGCGGCCCCTGCCTATGCTGAGCGCCTGTTTAATTCACGGAGAAAAATAATGGCTTGGGTATTCCTGTCATTGGCAAGTGTAGTGGAAATCATCATGGCGATCGCGCTCAAGTATGCAAACGGCTGGACCCGTCTCACGCCCAGCCTGATCGGCGTCGGCGCGGCCGCCTGCAGCGTGCTGTTCCTGACGTTGGCCATGCGCAACCTGCCGGCCGGCACCGCCTACGCGATCTGGACCGGCACCGGCTCGGTCGGCGTCGCTGTGCTCGGCATCTATCTGTTCAACGACGCCCTGTCGCCGCTGCGCCTGCTGTGCATCGCGCTGATCATCGGCGGCACCATCGGTCTGCGCCTGCTGGACGCCTGACTCGCGGCAGCCAGAGGCGGCGTCGTGCGGCCTGTGCTGCACGACGCCCGCCAAGATTTATCCACGTCCCTTCCCCGCACCTGTTATACTGCGCCCCGTGCGGCACATTCTCCAGTCAAAGTCCGCTGTCCTCCCGACGTTTCAACCCGTTTGCCTGCGACTGGCGCCCACTGCGGCGACAGGCCGATATTTTTAAAATCCCACTATGTCATTCTCATCTCTCGGTCTTTCCGAGGAAATCGTTCGTGCCGTAACCGAACAAGGCTATACCACGCCCACTCCGATCCAGATGCAAGCCGTGCCAGCCGTACTCGGCGGCGGCGACCTGCTGGCCGGCGCGCAAACCGGCACCGGCAAGACCGCCGGTTTCACGCTGCCGCTGCTGCAACGCCTGTCGTCCGTGGAGCGCGTCAAGGTCAACGGTCACGTACCGATCCGCGCGCTGATCCTGACGCCGACGCGTGAACTCGCGGCGCAAGTCGAAGAAAGCGTGCGCGTCTACGGCAAATACCTGCCGCTGACTTCCGCCTGCATCTTCGGCGGTGTCGGCATCAACCCGCAAATCCGCCTGCTCAAGCAAGGCGTCGATATCCTGGTCGCGACACCGGGCCGCCTGCTCGACCACATGCAGCAAAACACGGTCGACCTGAAGAACGTGCAAGTCCTGATCCTGGACGAAGCCGATCGCATGCTGGACATGGGTTTCATCCGCGACATCAAGAAGATTCTCGCTGTATTGCCGAAGAAGCGCCAGAACCTGCTGTTCTCGGCCACCTTCTCCGACGAGATCAAGGCACTGGCCGACGGCCTGCTGAATTCGCCGGCCATGATCGAAGTGGCCCGTCGCAACTCCACCGTGGAAGTGATCGGCCAGAAGATCCACCCGGTCGACCGCGACAAGAAGCATCCGCTGCTGGCGCATCTGATCAAGACCAACCAGTGGAACCAGGTGCTGGTGTTCACACGCACCAAGCACGGCGCCAACAAGCTGGTCGAACAGCTGGCGCGCGACGAGATCACCGCCATGGCGATCCACGGCAACAAGAGCCAGGCAGCGCGTACCCGCGCCCTGGCCGACTTCAAGGACGGCAAGCTGCAAGCACTGATCGCCACCGATATCGCTGCACGCGGCATCGACATCGATCAGCTGCCGCACGTGGTCAACTATGACCTGCCGAACGTCTCCGAAGATTACGTCCACCGCATCGGCCGTACTGGCCGCGCAGGCGCCACCGGTTCCGCCGTGTCGCTGGTCTGCGTCGACGAACGTGACCTGCTGAACGACATCGAACGTTTCATCAAGCGTGAAATCCCTGTTGAAATCGTGCCCGGTTTCGAACCCGATCCGAAGGCCAAGCCGCAACCGATTCAGTTGCGCAGCGAAGGTCATCGCGGCGGCGGTGGCGGCGGACGTCGTCCACAAGGTGGTGGTGGTGGCCGCAGCGCCAATGGCGGCGGTGGCGGCGGTAATCGCTCACAGCAACCGAAGACCGGCGGTCAAGGCCAGGCGCAAGCAGCCAAGCCCCGTCAAGGTGGTCCGGCCAAGCCGCAAGGCCCGAGCCAGGGTCCGGCGCAGAATCGCGGCCCTGCTGCGCGCCCTGCATCGACCCATCGCTCCGGCGGTCGCGGCAGGTAAAATAGCCGTTTCCGAAAGTATTGCGCAGAAAGGCATCCGAATTGATCGACGTCGTCAAAGCTGACCTCAACAATCCGCGACATGGCGTCGCCATACTCGAGATGCTCGATGCGTATGCATCGGACCTGATGGGAGGCGGCGAAGGCATCAGCGATTTCGTCCGCACCCATCTGATCGACGAATTGCGCAAGCGTCCTGCCGTGCATGTGTTCCTGGCGTTCGACGGCGAGCATGCCGCCGGCTTCGCCAATTGCATCGAAGGCTTTTCCAGCTTCGCCTGCAAGCCGCTGCTCAACATCCACGACTTCGCCGTGGCGCCCGCCTATCGCGGACGCGGCATTGCGAAGTTGCTGATGCAGGCGGTCGAAGCCTGCGCACGCGAACTCGGTTGCTGCAAGATCACGTTGGAAGTCCTGGAAGGCAATACCGTGGCGCGTTCACTCTATGTTTCCAGCGGCTTCGTCGGTTATGAACTGAATCCCACGACCGGCAAAGCGGTGTTCATGCATCGCTTGCTGTGACGTAAAAAAGCCCCGGACTTCCGGGGCTTTTTTATTGCTTCTACTTTTCTCAGGCCGCCATCTTCTGGCCGCGCGATTTGCCCGAACTCAGGTAGTCGGCGATCGAGTCCTGCGTCACTTCCCCAAGATATTGTCCGTCTGCGTCAATGACCGGCATCCAGCTGGCACTGTGCTTGTACATCTTCGATAGCACCACCCGCAGGTTTTCGTCCGGCGTCGCATTGAGGTTGAAAGGCTTGACCTTGTCGCCGCTGACGCCGGCTGTTCCTGCGCTGCGGATATCGCGCCGGCTGACGTAGCCGAGCGCGCGGTTGTCGTTGTCGGTGATGGTCAGGTAACGCGCATCCTGATCGTCCATCAAGGTCATTGCATCCTGCAGCGGCAGACCAGGACGCGCCGTTGCAGGGGTCGTCGCGGCATCCCCCGCGCGCACCAGCAGCAGGCGCTTGAGCGTATGGTCCTGGCCGACGAAGGCGCTGACAAAATCGTCCTTGGGACGCGCCAGCAAGGTATCCGGATGGTCGAACTGCACCAGCTTGCCGGCGCGGAAAATCGCCACCTGGTCGCCCAGCTTGATGGCCTCGTCGATATCGTGGCTGACCATGATCACGGTCTTGTTGAGCTGGCGCTGCATCTGGAAGAACTCGTTCTGGATCGATTCGCGGTTGATCGGATCGACCGCGCCGAACGGCTCGTCCATCAGCAGCACCGGCGCATCGGCCGCCAGCGCGCGGATCACGCCGATGCGCTGTTGCTGGCCGCCCGACAGTTCGCGTGGATAACGCTTGAGGAATTTCGCCGGATCCAGCGCCACCATCGCCATCAGTTCGATCGCACGCTCGCGGCAGCGTTTCTTGTCCCAGCCCAGCAGGCGCGGCACGATGGTGATGTTTTCTTCGATCGTCATGTTGGGAAACAGGCCGATCTGCTGGATCACGTAACCGATATGGCGACGCAAGCTGACTTCATCGATACCGGTGGTGTCTTCACCATTGAGCAACACGCGGCCGGATGTCGGCGCGATCAGGCGATTGATCATCTTCAGCGTGGTGGTCTTGCCGCACCCGGACGGACCGAGGAAAACGCAAATCTCGCCTTCGGCCACCTTGAGGCTGACCGAGTCGACCGCCTTCACCGGCGTGCCGTCTTTTTGCGTATAGGTTTTGCTGAGTTGTTCGAGTTCGATCATTTTTGTAGTCCTTTCGGCGTCAGAATTCGTTGCAGGCCTTGCAGCAGCACGTCGGCGACGATCGCCAGCACGCTGATGAGCACGGCGCCCACTACCAGTTTTTGCATGTTGCTCTGGCTGATCGCATGCAGGATCAGCACGCCCAGGCCGCCGGCGCCAATCACCGCGGCAATCGCCATCACACCGATGTTCATCACCACCGCCGTACGCACGCCGCCGAGAATCACCGGCAACGCCAGCGGCAGATCAACCATGCGCAGACGCTGCCAGAAGGTCATGCCGATACCGATGCCGGCTTCCCGGATGCCGCTGTCGATGTTGTCGAGCGCGAGGAAGGTGTTGCGCATAATCGGCAGCAGCGAGTACAGGAACACTGCTGTGATCGCCGGCAAGGGCCCGATGCCGGCACCAAACTGCGAGAACACAGGGATCATCAGGCCGAACAGCGCGATCGACGGCAGGGTCAGCACCACCGTTGCGAGGCCGAGCAAGGGCGTGGCCAGCCAGCGATGCCGCGTGATGAGGATGCCCAGCGGCACGCCGATGACGATGGCAAGGCTGACGGCGACGCCGACCAGCCTGAGATGCTGCAGCGTCAGGTTGAGGATGTTGTGCCAGTCGCCGGCAAGGTAATTGATAAGATTCATGGCCGGCTCCTCAGATCAGTCCCTGCTGCTGCAGGAATTCGGTGACGACCTTGCCGATCGGCTCCTGGTCGATGTCGACGCGCTTGTTCATGTCGGTCATTTTTTCAGTGTCGATGACGGCCGACAAGGCGTTCAGTTGCCCGGCCAGCTGTGGATGCTCTTGCAGCACTTCGTCGCGTACCACGGGGGTCGCCTTGTATGCAGCAAAGTAGCCCTTGTTGTCTTCCAGCAGCTTCAGGTTGAAGCCCTTGATGCGGCCATCCGACGAATACGTCAGGCCGACATACAGTTGCTCATTGCGCAGAGCGGTGTAGACCAGTCCCGGATCCATCTGCTTGACCTCGCTGCGGTCGAGCTGGAAGCCATAGAGTTTCTGCATCGGTTCGAGGCCGTCGGGGCGCGATGCGAATTCATAGTCCACGCCCATCAGCTGCGGCTTGCCGCCGGCCTGCTGCTCCTGCGTGATGTGCTGCGCGAGATCGTCCAGCGTGTTGATGCCTTGTTCGTCGGCCAACTTTTGCGGCATGGCGAAGGCGTAGGTGTTGTTGAGGCCGGATTCGTTGAGCCAGGTCAGGCCGACTTTCCGGTCGAGCTCCTTGACGCGCGCATAGGTCGTTTCAGCGTCGAGTTTTTCGTCGACGTGGTTGTAGACGATCAGCGACGTGCCGGTGTATTCCCACACGATGTCAAGCTGCTTGCTTTCCTGCGCCTTGCGCATCAGCGTCGAGCCGAGGCCGTTCCTGAGATCGACGTCGTAGCCTTTGGCGCGCAGGTATTGCGCCGTCATCGCGGACAGGATCAATTGCTCGGTGAAGTTCTTGCCGCCGACCACCAGCGTGGCAGCCATGGCCGGCGCCTGCGCCAACATCAGCAGGCTGCAAGCAAAGCCGAACTTGCGTAAAAAATAAGAAGATTTCATGGCTGTTCCCTTTTTGTTGTTGTGTACCTGGCTCATGCGAGGCCGCGACGCGACAGATACCAGTGCGACAGCAGCGTGACGATCGCGTCCAGCAACAGCGCCAGCAAAGCGGTCGCGGCGGCGCCCAGCAACAGCTGGCCGTGGTTGTTCAGGTAGATGCCCGGGAAGATCAGTCCGCCCAGGCTTTCGCCGCCGATCAGCATCGACAGCGGCGCGGTGCCGACGTTGATCACCAGTGCCGTGCGGATGCCGCCGACGATGATCGGCAAGGCGTTCGGCAGCTCGACGCGCAGCAGTACCTGATAGGGCTTCATGCCGATGCCTTTGGCCGCCTCGCGCAGCGGCGCGGGCACGTTCTTCAAGCCCTCGAAGGTATTGCGCACGATCGGCAGCAACGACGCCAGCCATAGCGCCAGGATGGTCGGCCAGTTGCCGATGCCGAAGAACGCCAGCGCCAAGGCCAGCACGGCGATCGACGGGATGGTATTGCCGATGTTGAAGACCTGGATGAAGTACTCGGCGCGGCGCGCCAGCGCCGGTCGGCTCAGCACGATGCCGGCCGGAATGCCGGTGGCGATCGCCAGCAGCATGGACCACGCGACCAGTTGCAGATGCTTGCCGGTGTAGTAGATCAGATCGCTGCGGTACTGCGTGATGACGTCCATCCCGATCCACTGGATCAGGCCGGCGACGGCGAGCACTGAAACGGCTGTGACCGCGGCTGCGCCACCGATGACGTTGCGAAGACTTCGCGTCATGGTTCCCCCTGTGTGGCCGCCATGGTCGAGATCAATGAAATGCCGATATCGAAACCGCGACAGCGCTTTGACTATTTGTAGTGGTTCGTTGCCCTCGCAGGGCTAATCGTTTGGATACGAACCTGTGCTGCCGAGGCAGCGATGAAATCGATCGCACGAACGCGTAATCGACGATGTATGCATCCGGCGGCAGTAAATCGGCATGCCGGACAACGAGACGACCCAAGAGCGGATCAGGAATTACTTAGTAGTTGAACAAGTGTTGTCGCTAGGACAGACGGCAGTATAACCGACTTGCTTAATGAAGTCCAGAAATGACAATTCAAGAAGTCATAACCGGCGAATCTGTAGAAACCAAAAACCGGCCAAAAAGGCCGGTTTTAGAGGGTTTTCGAACAACCCTGCCACTTATTTGAGCGCCCCGAACACCTTGCCAATGATCGCGCTGCCGGCACCGATCGGATCGGCGCGGATCGCTTTCTCTTCTTCGCCGATCATGTAGAACAAGCCGTCCAGCGAACGCTGCGTGACGTAGCCCTCGACCGTGGCCTGGTCGCCCGACACCAGGCCGGTTTTGGCAACCTGCCCCATGGTGCCGTTGTACTTCGCGGAGAGGCCGTTTTTGTCCGTGATCTTCTTGACGATGGGGAGGAATTTTTCGCCCAGCGGCGTTGCCGTTTTCTGGCGGAAGAAATCGGTCACCGAAGTCTCGCCGCCGGACAGGATGTTTTTGGCGTCAGTGACCGACATCGACTTGACCGCATTGATCAGCAGCGGCTTGGCCAATGGCACGGCCGATTCGGCGGCGCGGTTCATCGATACCACCAGGTCGTCCAGCTTCTGGCCCTGGCCGGTCATCTTCAGCAGCGGCATGGCTTGCTGCAGCGGACCCGGCAACTGGATCTTGACCTTGTCGTTGTTGAGGAAACCATTCTCTACGCCGAGCTTCGACACGGCGACGTTGGCGCCCTTCTCCAGCGCCGCTTTCAGGCCGCTGGTGGCGTCCTGGTTGCTGAGGTCGGACAGCGACAACGCAAACGCCAGCGTGCTGGTCAGCACCAGGGCTGCAGCGACGGGAGCGTATTTGAATTTGTTGAGGGGCAGCATGGAAACTCCGGAGAAAGAAGACGCGCCATCATAATACGCGCCTCTCCGCCTGCCTATCGAAGCTCGTCGGTTTTATCTCACTTGCTGCTGCCACGACTGCGCGTGAGTTCCAGGCCGGCGTTCTTCGGCAGGCGCGCCGTCACCGGCACCGACGCCACGGAAAACAGACCCACCGCCAGGAATGCCGGCCAGAAATCGGCCTCGACGATGGTCGCATGGCCTTGCAGGTAGTTCGAGATCTGCAGCACCAGGCCGGCGATGGTCACGCCCATGCCCAGCGACAATTGCTGCACGACGCTGGCCAGGCTGGTGGCGCGGCCGGCGTCGCGGTTGCTGATGTCGGCGTAGGCGATCGAGTTGAGGCAAGTGAATTGCAGCGAGGGAAAGAAGCCGCCCAGCAGCACCACCAGCAGCATCACGAAGTAAGGCGTGTGTGACGAGAAGATGCCGTACGACGCGATTGCCATGCCGGCGAACACCGCGTTGACCATCAATACCGTGCGGAAGCCGTAGCGGCGCAGCACCATCGACGCCAATGCCTTCATGAACATGGCGCCGAAGGCTGAAGCGCAGGTGATGGTGCCGGCCTCGAAAGGATTGAGCCCGAGTCCTTCCTGCAGCGCCAGCGGCAACAGGAAAGGCACCGCACCGAGGCCCACGCGGAACAGCGAACCGCCCAGCACGCTGGCACGCAGGGTCGGGATCTTCAGCAGGCGCAGATCGAGCAACGGATACTCGCTGCGCATGGCGTGGCGGAAGTAGAAGAACAAGGCTACTGAGCCGACCACGCACATGATGATCGGCCACGCCTGCGGCACCAGGTGGTTGCCGATCAACGAAAAACCCAGCATCGCCACCCCGCCGCCGCAGGCGGTCAGCAGGAAACCCTTCACGTCCAGCGGCGCCGGGTCTTCTTCGCGGAAATTCTGGATGTAGCGCCCGGCCAGATACAGGCCGAGGATGCAGATCGGGATGTTGATCAGGAAAATCCAGCGCCAATGGAAATACGTCGTGATGAAACCGCCTAGCGGCGGCCCGATCACCGGCCCCATCAGCGATGGCAAGGTGAGGTAGCTGATGGCTTTGACAAGTTCGGCCTTGGACACCGAGCGCACGATGATGATGCGCCCCACCGGCACCATCATGGCGCCGCCGATGCCTTGCAGGAAGCGCGCCGCGACGAAGGTCAGCAGCGAGTCCGACAAGGCGCACAGGATCGAGCCGGTCATGAAGGTGATCATCGCCGAACGGAAAATCGTGCGCGCGCCGACTTTGTCCGCGACCCAGCCGGAAATCGGGATGAACACGCCGAGGCTGACCACGTAGGAAGTCAGCGCCAGTTTCAGGGTGATCGGATCCTGGCCGAGATCGCGCGCGAGCGCAGGCAAGGAAGTGGCGATGACGGTGACGTCCATGTTTTCCATGAACAGCGCACAGCCGACGATGAGTGGAACGATAAGCGAGGGGGACACGATGATGCGGTACGACAGGAAAGTGTTCGGGCTGTTTCGGCGGGCGTTATAGCCGGATACGTGCTTCTGACAGCCTTCTAAGGTGCGGCAAGTTTACACCACTTGCTGGTTGTGCGTTGCAGCGAGGAAATAGGCGCGTCCGCTTCAACGGAAAAACCGGCTCGGCGCGATCCCGAAATGCTTCTTGAACATCGCCGCAAATGCACTCTGGCTGGTGTAGCCGTGATCGAGCGCGACGTCGATGATCTTGTCGCCGCGCGCCAGGTTTTCCAGCGCCAGCAACAGCCGCGCCTGCTGTCGCCAGTGGCTGAAACGCATGCCGGTTTCGCGCAGGAACAAGCGATGGAAGGTGCGCGTGGCGATGCCCAGCTGTTGCGCATGCATGTCGACCGTGGCGTCGTCGTCGGGCTGCGCCATCAGCGCTTCGCAGATCACGCGCAGGCCGCGATCCGCCGGTAGCGGCAGGTACAGCGGCAGCACCGGCACCGAGCGCAGCTCGTGCACCAGCAGGCGCAGCAAATGCCAATCGCGGCCGTCGGCAACCAGCGCCGGGCCGATGCCGACAGCGGCGACGATCAACTCGCGCAGCAAAGGCGGGATGTCCAGCACGCAATTCTCCTGCGGCATGTTCGGCAGCTCCTGCATGTTGACGAACACGGTGCGCATCTTGACGTCGCCGCGCATGCGCACCTGATGGTCGACTTCAGGCTGCAGCCAGACGCCGCGCGTGGGCGGCACCACCCAGCGGCCTTCGGCGGTTTCCACCACCAGCACGCCCTCGATGGCGTACAGCAATTGCGCATAGGCGTGCCGGTGCAACTCGATCACGTGGCCGTGCGGATAGTCGATCGCCAGCGCCGCAGCGGGAGCGTTGGCATTGATCATGTGGTGGTAGTTGGAGGTGTCCATGCGATCTGTTCGTCAATGTCACTTTTGCGACAACTTGAGACATGTTAGCACGCGACGGACTTAACGATCCGCAGCAAGATGGGTGCCTTTACTTTTCCAACGCCTCCCGAACCGCCATGCCATTGCGCTCTTACCTTTACCCGTTCCTCGCCATCGTGCTATGGGCCGGCAACGTCATCGTTTCGAAAATGGCCGCGTCCGCCATCTCGCCAACCGCCATCACCTTCTATCGACTGGTCCTGGTGCTGCTACTCATGAGTCCGTTCATGCTGCGCACGCTCTGGCGCAACCGCGTCCAGATTCGCCGCCACTGGTGGCAACTGGCGCTGTCCGGATTGCTGGCGATGGCCTTGTTCCAGAGCCTGTCCTATCGTGCGGCGGAGAGCACCACCGCCACCAACATGGCCATCGTGACCGCATTGATCCCGCTGCTGACCGCATTGCTGAGCGTCATCGTGCTGGGCGAGGCGATCACCATCGGCATGGCCGTGGGCGGCCTGCTGTCGTTCACCGGTTTGCTGTATCTGGTCGGGCACGGCGACCTCGGCGCGGCCATGCGTGAAGGCGTGCACCTGGGCGATGCGCTAATGCTGCTGGCGGCATTTTCCTACGCGTTGTATGGCGTGCTGCTGCGTCGCTGGAAAATGAATGTGCCGGTCTGGCAAGCCGTCTACGTCCAGGCCGTTGCGGCGCTCGTATTGATGCTGCCGCAATTCCTGCTGCTGCCGTCGGGCACTGCTGCGCTGGATGCGCGCACGCTGCCGCTGATTGCTTATTCCGGTATCGGCTCTTCGATCTTGCTGTCCTTCCTGTGGATCGAAGGCGTCAAGAAACTCGGCCCGAATCGCTGCAGCATTTTCATCAACCTGCTGCCGGTGCTGACGGCGCTATTCGCCATTCTCTGGCTCAATGAAAACATGCGCGCCTACCACCTCATCGGCGGCGGCGTCAGCCTGGCCGGGGTGCTGCTGACGCAAGTCGTGCAGCGCCCCCTGTTCGGTGCACGCATCGGCTATCGCTGATTCATATCTCTTCATTCCCGTAAACCGACATCATGATCGCACCGCTGCCACTGCCTCCGTCGCTAGCACTGCTCCTGGCTCCCGGCCGGGGTCTGCCTGCTTTGCAGCGGCGCGTTCCGCACTGCATCGCTGAAGCGGCTTCCCCCTGATCCCGGCCGGATAGCAAAGTGCTTGCACTTTGCGGGGAAGCCGGACCATCCGATCACTTTTTCCGCGAAGCGAACATGATTTCTCATCCCCACACCAAATACCCCCGTCCCCCAACCGTCGACCTGTCCGATCGCCAGTGGCCGTCACGCACCATTGAAAAGGCGCCGATCTGGCTGTCGACCGATCTGCGCGACGGCAACCAGGCCCTGTTCGAACCGATGAACGCCGAACGCAAATTGACCTTGTTCCATGAACTGGTCAGGCTCGGCTTCAAGGAAATCGAAGTCGGCTTCCCCGCCGGTTCGCAAACCGATTTCGACGTTGTGCGCACGTTGATAAATGATGGACATATTCCGACCGACGTCACGCCCATGGTCATGACGCAATTGCGTGAAGAGCAGATCGTGCGCACCGTCGAATCGCTGCAAGGGGCGCCTCGCGCCATCGTGCATTTCTACAACGCGGTGGCGCCGCTGTGGCGCGAAGTGGTGTTCGGCCTCAGCGTGCCGCAAGTGATGCATCTGGTCGAGCGCAACGTGCGCCTGCTGAAAGACCTGACCGCGCAGCATCCGGAGACCGAATGGATACTGCAGTACTCACCCGAAACCTTTTGCATGGCCGAGCTCGACGTCTCGCTGCAAGCCTGCCGCGTCGCCATCGAGACCTGGGATGCCGGACCGGGCAGGCCCATCATCATCAACCTGCCGACCACGGTCGAAGTCAGCACGCCCAATGTGTTTGCGGACCAGATCGAGTGGATGCACCGCCGCCTGCCGCGTCGCGAGCATGTGGTGCTGTCGGTGCACCCGCACAACGATCGCGGCACCGGCGTGGCCTGTGCGGAACAGGCTCTGCTGGCCGGCGCGCAACGCGTCGAAGGTTGCCTGTTCGGCAATGGCGAGCGCAGCGGCAATCTCGACGTGGTGACGCTGGCGCTCAACCTGTACACCAACGGCATCGATCCGCAGCTCGATTTCTCCGACATTGCCGCGGTTGCGCGCGTGGCGGAAAACTGTACCGCCCTGCCCATTCACCCACGCCATCCCTACGTCGGCGACCTGGTGTTCACGGCGTTCTCCGGTTCGCACCAGGACGCCATCAGGAAAGGCTTCGCGGCACAGAAGCCGGATGGCTTATGGCGCGTTCCTTACCTGCCGATTGATCCGCAGGACATCGGCCGCACCTACGACAGCATCGTGCGCGTCAACAGCCAGTCGGGCAAAGGCGGCATCGCTTTTTTGCTTGAACGCGATCACGGCATCGTCATGCCGCGCCGGATGCAGGTGGAGTTCAGCGCCATCGTGCAACAGCACGCCGACGCCAGCGAAACCGAAATCAGCAGCGCCGCCTTGTGGGAGTTGTTTGAGCGGACCTATCTCGCTTCGCCTCAGCAAAACGGGCGGTTACGCTACCTCGGTCATCAGCTGAGCAACCCGCAGGCTGCCCAGGACATCGCACTTGAACTGACTGTCAACGGTATCGTGATCCAGTTGAACGGCAGCGGCAATGGCCCCATCGCCGCTACGGTGGACGCCCTGCGCAGCCGGCTGACGGGGCTGGAAGGCTTGCGCATCGACAGTTACGAAGAGCGCAGCATCGGCAGTGGCGCACAGGCCCTGGCATGGGCCATCGTCGAGGCCGCAACGCCGGGCGTGCCGGGCACACGCTTCGGCGCAGCGCGGCACGCCAACATCGTGACGGCATCGATCCTTGCCGTCATCAGCGCCGCCAACCGCCTGCAGTCCTGACGCGCACTACGCCGGCCCGGGAGTCGCCCCGGCCGGCGCCGCTTCAGGAACTAATCCTGTTTCCCGCTCCCCAAGACAATGACGACGGTGTCCGAGCCGTCCCATTCAACGAGAGGAAACTGCATGAACATGAACACAAACGCGGTCGCCCAAACCGGTTCCGGGACTTCCGTCCACGACACCCACAGCAAGACCATCGGCTACCTGCTGTGGATTTTTGGCTTTACCGGTGCACACCGGTTCTACTACGGCAAGCCGCTGACCGGCACCATCTGGTTCTTCACGTTGGGGCTGCTGGGCATCGGCTGGATCATCGACCTGTTCCTGATCCCTTCCATGGACAAGGAAGCCGACCAGCGCTTCAGCGGCGGCGCCATCAATTATTCGGTGGCATGGCTGCTGCTGACTTTCCTCGGCTTCTTCGGCGTGCATCGCATGTACATGGGCAAGTGGATCAGCGGCATCATCTACCTGTTCACCGGCGGCCTGTTCCTGATCGGCGTGCTGTACGATTTCTGGACCCTCAATACGCAGATTTCGGAACGCAACCATGCAGCCGGTTTGCTGGCTTGATCATTCTTCCCTGACGCGCATGAACACCGCAAAGCGCGGAATGCCGCTATCGTTGAAGCCGCGATAGCGGTACGTCACCAGCGCGCCGATCGGCGGCGGATCGCGGCGCTGCGCATCGCTGAGGCCGCTGCCGAGTTTGAAGCGTAGCCCTTGCGGCGTTTCCACCTGCAGCGCGCCCAGCATGCCGGCGTATTTTCCCTTGCCGGGCCAATATCCGACCACGCGGGCTTCCGTGTCGTCATACGGCTTGAACTTGAGCAGATCATCGTTGCGTTCGGCGCGGTATAGCGACGATCCGCGATGTAGCATCAGGCCTTCGCCGCCCTGCGCGACGGTGCGATCAAGCAGCGCCTGCAAGGCGGCATGGTCCGCGACCTTGCGCTGTTCAACCGCCTGCACCCAAGGCAGGTTTATCTGCTGGGCGGTGCTGCGCGTCGCGCGCAGGCGCAGGTCGAACTCCCCGGCCTTGCCCGGCATGTCGAACACCATGAAGCGTATTTTGCTCCAGGCCTTGTCGTCGGGCGTTTGCTGGCGCACCGTCGACACCGCCTGCTGGAACCCCCCTCGCCCGGCCCACAGTTCGCCGTCCAGCGCCGCGGTCGGCCAGCCGGCAATGAACCAGGCCGGCGCGTGGATCGTTTCGCCTCCCCGCGTGAGCAGGCGGCGTCCATCCCACAGCGCGCGCACGCCATCGTATTTTTCGCTGACCCAATAATCGTCGAGCGCGATACCCGGACGATAGACGTTGGCCAGCATGACCGGCGCACGTTCGGCGCCGGCACGCAGGGAGAACAGCAACAGCAGGAAGAAGCAAAGATGGCGCGAGCGCGCGCCGATGATGGATGTGGCGATAGCTGTAACGTGCTGCATGGGGCTCCTTGACGACGAAACCCCTCCCTTGTGAATGAAACTCGGCCGGTCCGATCAGACTTTTTCTTGTTCGGGCTTGTCGCTTTTTTCTGCCTTGTAGCGCGTCACCAGCAACTGGTTGATGCGGTTGCCTTCGATGTCGACCACCTCAAACTTGTATTCGGAGAACAGCGCGAAATCGGTTTTCTTGGGGATCTTGCGCAGCATGTACATGATGAAGCCGGCCAGCGTTTCGTATCCCATCGGATTCGGATAATCGTCGATGTCGAGCGCGTTCATGACTTCGGCCAGCGGCGTGAGGCCGTCCATGAGCCAGGAGTTCTCGTCACGCTTGACGATTTGCTGCTCTTCAGACGACAGGTTCAACAGATTGCCCATCAGCACGCTGGTGACGTCGGTGATGCTGATGATGCCGACCACCAGCGCATACTCATTGACCACGATCGCGAGGTCTTCATCGACCGCCTTCATGCGCTCCAGCACTTCCCACAGATTGAGGCTATCGGGGATCGACAACGGCACATGGATCAATCCCTTGTCCTGCAGCGAGAACTGTTCTCCCTTGAGCAGGCGCTTGAGCACGTCCTTGCTGTCGATGTAGCCGAGCACGTCGTCGATGTTGTTTTCACAGACCAGAAAGCGTGAATGCGGATGGTCGATGATTTTCTGGCGCAGCGTTTCCTCGGTGTCGGTGATCAGGAAGTACACGATGCTCTCGCGCTGCGTCATGGCCGACGGCACGTAGCGGCTCTCCAGCTCGAACACGTTTTCAATCAGATGGTGCTCCTGGCGCAGCAGCGCACCGGCTTGCGCGCCGGCATCGACGATGGCGTGGATTTCGTTGGGCGTGATCACGTCATGGCGCACCTGCGGCAGGCCGAACAGCGTGAAGAACATCTTCGACAAGCCGTTGAAAAACCAGATCAGCGGCTTGAACAAACGCTCGAGCATCAGCATCGGGGAGACCAGCACGATGGCGGCGCGCTCCGGCGCCAGCATCGCCAGGCGCTTGGGCATCAGGTCGGCGAACAGGATGAAGAACGAGGTCACCAGCAGGAAGGAGATCGAGAAGCTGATGGTTTCGAGCATCGGCCCCTGGTAGAAAGTGCCGACCAGGTCGGCCATGTGCGGCGTCAGCGCCGGTTCGCCGACCACGCCGCCGAGGATGGCGACTGCGTTCAGACCGATTTGCACGACCGTGAAGAAGTTGCCCGGCTGCGCCTGTAAAGCCAGTACCCGCAAGGCATTGGCATCGCCTTCCTTGGCCAGCATTTCAAGCCGGATCTTGCGCGACGCTGCGAGGGAAATTTCGGCGCAGGATAAAAAGGCGCTGATGACCACGAGCAAGAGGATCAATAAAAAACTGGCGAAAAAACTCATTTTTCTTATCTCTTGAAGTCGCTATGCGCCCATTCTCGCCTGCCACGGGCGAAAAGTACACCCGCGCAACATCCGGGTGCGTCTGTCGCGACCTCAGCATCAGTAGACGTCGCGGCGATAGCGGCCGTTTGCCGCCATGGTCTCCAGCGGTTCTTCACCGAGCGTCTCCAGCAGGACCTGCGCCACGCCCGCCGCCATGCCTTCCAGGCTGCCGCAGACATAGATCGCCGCGCCGTCGTCCACCCAGCGCCGCAGCTCGTCCCGCGCCTCGCGCAGCTTGTCCTGCACATAGATGCGTTGACTCTGGTCGCGCGAGAACGCCAGATCCAGTCGTTGCAGCACGCCTTGCGCCTGCCAGCGTTCGATTTCTTCACGGTGGAAAAAATCATGCTGTTGCGAACGTTCGCCGAACAACAGCCAATTGCGTTTCCGGCCGGCGGCGATGCGCGCCTTCATGTGCGCACGCAAACCGGCCAGGCCGGTGCCGTTGCCGATCAGGATCAATGGCACGTCGGCTGCGGGCGGATGGAAGCTGCGATTTTCGCGCACACGCAGGTCAAGTTCACCGCCTTCGGCCAGATGCGCAGTCAGCCATCCTGAACCGAGGCCGGGACTGCCGTCGGGCAGCGTGGTTTGGCGCACCAGCAATTCCAGCCGGCCGTCCTGCGGCAATGAGGCGTTGGAGTATTCGCGATGCGGCAAAGGCCGCAGTTGCTCGACCAGCGTCTGCGGCGTCAATGCGCGCAATGCCGTCAACGCCGACAAATCGTCGGGTAGCAAACGGCGTGACAGCAACTCGTTCAGGGAAGTCTGGCGCGCCTCGTCGCGTACGGCCTGCAGCCCGTCCATCTGCAATGCATCGAGCAGCGCGGCGACTTTCGCGGGCGCATTACGCGGGCCGATCTCGGCGATATCGCCTGCTTGCCACGCCATGCGTTGTCTGCCGTCCGCAGGCGTCAGCGCAAGATGGAAAGCGGGTGCGCCGATACTGCCCGGATTGAGCAGGCGACGTTGCGTCAATAACCAGCGCTCATACGTCGGTACGCTCCAGTCGGCCATGTCGGTATGGCCGCTCAATACGCCAAGATGATGCTGCCAGTGACGCAAGGCGCCGTTATCGCCGGCGTCGACTTCGATTGTATCGAACAAGGCCTGCGCGCCATGGCGATGCAACCAGGCATCGAGTCCGTGGCCGAATGCGCAGTAGTGTCCATAGCTGCGGTCGCCGAGCGCCAGTACGCCATAGCGCAAACGCTCGACACGCCCTGGCTGCCCCATCACCTTGCGTGCAAAACCGGCGGCGCTGTCCGGTGCATCGCCCTCGCCCGTGGTGCTGACAATGAACAGGATGCGCGGCGTCGATTGCAATTGCGCAAGGTCCAGTCGCCCGAGTTCGCACAGGCGCACCGCCATGCCCGCAGCCTGCAGCGACTGCGCGGTCTGCAGCGCCAGTTGTTCCGCAAATCCCGTTTGGCTGGCGAATGCCACAGTGATATGGTCGGCATCGGCATCGACACCTGCGCCGGCGTCGCCGGACTCCCAGCGCGCGAACGCTTGCTGCTTGCGACGATGTCCCGCGAAGACGACAAAACAGAATACGCCATAGAACATCAGCACCAACGCAGCAGCGAATAGCCGTCCGGCCCCACCTTCCAGCAACTGCATTCGTGCCACCGCGACCGTCGCGCCGACGGCGCAAGCCAGGCCAAGCAGACCCGGCCCCGGGAAAAAGTCGGTGATGGCGCGCTTGCTCATGACAGCATCGCCTGCATCGCAGGCGTCATGCTTTCACGGAAACCTGCGCCGTCGCGACGCACGAACAACGCCGCCAGTCCGGCCTCCAGCGCAAGCGCCAGGCCGTCTTCATCGCCGAGCACCATGAGCGCGGTCGCCCACGCGTCGGCGGTCATGCAGTCGGCATGTAACACTGCCACCGAAGCCAATGCATGCGCAATCGGCCGGGCCGTGCGTGGGTCGATGGTGTGGGAGTAACGCGTCCCTTCGTGTTCAAAATAACGCCGGTAATCGCCCGAGGTCGCCAAGGCCAGTCCGTGCAGCGCAACGATGCTTTGCATCCCGGGTTCACCACCGGCTGGCGCAGGAGGCTGCTCGAGGCCGACCCACCACGGCTGGCCGTCGGCCTTGACGCCGTGGCCGCGCAACTCGCCGCCGATTTCGACCAGGTGACTGCGTACTCCGATGCTGCGCAGATAATCGGCCACCAGATCGACCGCATAGCCTTTGGCGATCGACGAGAAATCCAGATACAAGCCGCCCGGCTGCAACAAGGCGTTGCGCGCGCGGTCAATGTGCACGCGCTGCCAGCCGCAACGTGCACGCGCCTGCGCCAGTGAAACCGCATCAGGCGCCGTCGACCTTGCCGGATCGGGACCAAACCCCCACAAGTTGACCAGCGGCCCGATGCTCGGATCGTAAGCACCGCCGCTGCGTTCAGCCACATCGAGTGCGCAATCCAGCACGCGCTGGAAATGCGCCGGCAACACCTGCCAGCTGCCTGCCTCGGCCTGGTTGTAGCGGCTCAGATCCGAGCTCGCGCTCCACGTGCTCATCTGCGCAATCACCAGATCAAGCTGCAGCTGGACGCCGTCGCGGATCGCCCGCAGATCGAGTTGCGGCGGGCGGATCAGCTTGACCGACCAGGACGTGCCCATGGCCTGTCCAGCGAGGCTCTCGGTCAGCGCATCGGTGGGAACAGGATCGGGCTGGGACGGGCTCAGCGGGATAAAGACACGGTTCATGAACAATGAAAAATTCGGTTCCAGAAAGAGAAAGCCGCCTCAGCGAGGCAACCACGCTGTGACGGCCGGTAAAACAGCGTTCGCCGCCGGTACGGCGAACGCCTGCATGCAACTTAGGGCGCCAACACTTCCAGGGTAGCGGTGTAATTGGCGCGGCGATCCGTGGCCGGCTTGAGGTTGGGCTTGTTGTCCTTGACCGTGGCTTCCAGCCAGTACATGCCGGCAGCCGGCCAGGTCACGCTGAATTTTCCGTCAGCGTCGGTGGTCAGCGTCAGCTCGTTCAACTTGTCGCGGTAGCGCGTGCCGCCCGGCACCACCGTCACCTTGAGGTTGGCGGCCGGTTTGCCGTCGAGCACCATGCGGAAGTTCGCGGCTTCACCGGCGACCAGGTCGGTCGGGTGCGTGATGGCCTGCAGCTCCAGTCCCGTGCCGCTGAGCTCCAGCACTTTTTGTGACGGTTTGCCGGAGCTGACGAAGGTCTCAATGCGTCCCTGCATCTGCGTCACCTGCAGTTCCCTGGCGTCGGCCGGGACTTCCTTGGCCAGGGTCTCGGCGTTGCCGCGCCAGCGTTTGGTCTGACCGGCGGCATCCTTGTAGCTGCCGAACAAGCCGTTGCTCAGCAACGCGACTTTGTAGGTCCCGCTTTGCGTCAGGTGGACGTCGAAGCTGGTGCGCAGTTTGCCGGTGTAGGCATTCTCCGGCTTGGCGAACGTGCCGTCCGGCGCCGTCACCTGCAGGCCGTCGAGCTTCAGCGCGAAGCTTTCGAAGAAGAACAGGTCGTTGGACACTGCGGCGTCGACGCTGACCCAGGGATCGTTGCCCGACAGGACGGTTGCCGACGGCAGCAGCCAGGTGCGGTGTGCGCTGGCCGACAGCGGCAGACCGATCGCCAGCGTCATCGCGACTGCGGCAAGTTTGAATGAGCGTTTCATGTCGTCCCCTGGTCTTATGGTTTGTAGTCGAGCGTGATGGCGCCGAGTTCGGATTCACCCTTGCCCCTGGCGGTTTGCGCGGCTTTCGGCGGCCATTGCAGCGGCACCTTGACTACTTCGCGGCCGCCGACTTCACGCGCCGCTTCGACCATCAGGATGTAGTCGCCGGCGGGCAATTGCGCCAACGGGCCCTTGTCGCTGCTCAAGCTCAGTTGCTGGTCGCCGGCAGGACGCGTGGCGCCGCTGACGCCGTCGACCGGCATGTGGACTTCGCGGCCGGTGCGACGCCACCACTGGCGCAGGTCCTTGAGCCACTTCTCGCCTTCCTTGTCCTTTTTCTTGACGTCGTACCACACTGCCAGCGTGGCCGCGACGCTCTGGTCGGGACGCTCCAGCCAGACGGCGACGTAGGGACGGTGATACTCGGCCACGTTCAGGCGCGGGATTTCAACTTTGACATTCAGGTCCGCCGCAATTGCCGGCAACGACACCAAGCCCGTCAGGGCAGCCGACAATGCCGTCGGCAAGAGACCAGGAACCAGCATACGCATATGACTCAACCTCGTTCTAGTAAGAATTAATGAAAAAATCAGTGGATGAAAATGATCGCCAGCACCAATGGCACCACCAGTCCGAGACCGACCAGCGGCCAGGTAACGGGGCGATTGCCTGCATGCAGCTGCAGCAGGAACAGTCCCGTGATGCAGAACACCAGGCAGGCCACGGCGAAGATGTCGATGAACCAGCTCCAGGCCGTGCCGGTGTTGCGGCCCTTGTGCAAATCGTTGAAGTACGACACCCAGCCGCGATCGGTCTTCTCGTATTCGACCTTGCCGTTGCCGAGATCTACACGCAGCCAGGCATCCCCACCCGGGCGCGGCAAAGAAACGTACAGCTCTTCCGGCGACCATTCGCCGGGTTGCGGACCGACGTCCACGCCGAACTGCTTGTCGAACCAGGCCGCCAGCGGTTTCGGCACGGCCTCCTTGTCCTTATGTTCCTGCGCGGTCAGTTGCGCCAGCAAATCGCGCGGCAATTGCCCCTGCTTGCCGGACACCTGCGGATGCGCCTCGATCTGCGCCGAATGGTTCAGCGTGATGCCGGTCGCCGCAAACAGCAACATGGCAATCAGGCAAATCGCTGAACTGATCCAGTGCCATTGATGCAGGTGCCTGAGCCAGAACGAGCGACGCTTCTGATCTGGCAATTTCCCGGCAATGGTGGCTTGCTTCATGATTTGTCGCGGGCGGCTGGCATCGCCTAAATGGTAATAATTCTCAATTATAACTGCGACTGCCAGAAAAAATACAGTGCCGGATCAAGGATTTACTTAGCGATACATGCGGCTGCATGCCGATACAAGACTGCCGCCCAATGAAAAACGCCGCAGGAGCACTGCGGCGTTTTCTAGGTAAAGCTATCCTGCGCAGGCTCAGCGCAGCAGATCGTATGGCCCGCCACGCTGCAAGGCGCGCTGGTAAGCCGGGCGGGCGTGAATCGCCTCCAGGTATTTGAGCAGGTTCGGGTATTGCGCATCCAAGCCGCCGCGCGAACGCGCGCCTTCCACGGGGAAACTCATCTGGATGTCCGCCGCCGAAAAGCTGTTGCCGGCAAACCAGCCACCGCGGGCCAGCTCGCCTTCCATATAATGCAGATGGCGCTTGAGTTGCGGATCGACCATGCGGGCCAGCATGCCGCCGCAGATGAGGCGCGCCACCGGCCGGATCAGCGCCGGCACCGATTTCGGCAAGCGGCTGAAGATCAGCTTGAGCAGCAGCAAAGGCATCGCCGAGCCTTCGGCATAGTGCAGCCAGTAACGATAGCGCAGGCGATCCGGGGTGCCGGCCGCTGGGATGAACCGGCCGTCGCCGTAGCGCTCGACCAGGTATTCGGTGATTGCGCCGGACTCGGCGATGGTCAGGTCGCCGTCGGTGATCACCGGCGACTTGCCCAGCGGATGCACCTGCACCAGCTCCCTGGGCGCCAGCATGGTCTTGGGATCGCGCTGGTAAAACTTGATGTCGTACTCCAGTCCCAGCTCTTCCAGCAGCCAGAGCACGCGCTGCGAGCGGGAGTTGTTCAAATGGTGGACAGTGATCATGTGCTGCGCCTTTCTGTAGAATGCGTCCCAAGAAGCATAACAGCACAATATAAAAACATGCCGCGCACACCCACAACGCCCCAGGTCCCGCTCTACAAGAAATTCGCCGATGAACTGGCGGCGTCGATCCGCGCCGGCGTTTTGCAGCCCGGCGAGCGGGTGACCTCGGTGCGGGTAGCCAGCCAGCAGCATAGTCTGAGCGTGACCACCGTAGTGCGCGCCTACGAATTGCTGGAAAGCCGCGGCATCATCGAAAGCCATCCGCAATCCGGTTACTTCGTGCGCAAGACCGCGACGCCGGCAAGCGCGCCGACCGCCATGACGCTGCTGCCGCCCTCGCATCCCGCCACCCAGCAGCCGCATGAAGTCGACGTCAGCCGGCTGGTGCTGGCCACGCTCAGGACCATCCAGCAGGACGGCACCATTCCGCTCGGCTCGCCCTATCCGAATCCGGCGCTGTTCCCGTCGCAGCGCATCGGCCAGTACGCCAGCCGCATCACGCGCAACAGCGACAGCTTCAGTGTCTTCACCGACCTGCCGCCCGGCCATCCCGACCTGTTGCGCCAGATCGCGCGGCGATACCTGGAGACCGGCCTGGCCGTCGATCCGGAAGACATCATCATCACGGTCGGCGCCACCGAGGCCATCAACCTCTGCCTGCAGGCCGTGGCGCAACCGGGCGACACCATCGCGGTGGAAACCCCGACTTTCTACGCCATGCTGCACGCGATCGAACGCATGGGCATGCGCGCCGTCGAGATTCCGACCGATCCGCGGACCGGCATGGACCTCGACGCGCTCGAAGAATTGCTCAAGACCCAAAAGATCTCGGCCTGCATGGTGATGCCCAACTTCCAGAATCCGCTCGGCTCGATGATGCCGGACGCGCACAAGCAGCGCTTGGTCGAGCTCGCGCATCAACACGACATGCCGCTGATCGAGGATGCGGTCTACAGCGAACTGTTCTACGGCGCCGCGCATCCGACGTCGCTCAAGACCTTCGACCGCGACGGCCTGGTGCTGCATTGCTCGTCGTTCTCCAAGAGCCTGAGCTCGGCTTACCGGGTCGGCTGGGCGATCCCGGGACGCTACCGCAACCAGGTCGAGAAACTCAAATTCCTCAACACGCTGGCCACCCCCACCATCCCGCAACGCGCAATCGCCGAATACCTGACCCAGGGGGGTTACGAACGCCACTTGCGCCGCGTGCGTCGCGGCCTGCT